>Ga0209374_1000259_pt1 | contig 61980 bp, 61 predicted proteins | sample SaaInlLV_DNA_10m_FD_184683 | JGI IMG/M metagenome (GOLD analysis project Ga0209374, IMG submission 184683) | Marine microbial communities from expanding oxygen minimum zones in the Saanich Inlet - SI075_LV_DNA_10m (SPAdes) (version 2) | ecosystem: Environmental > Aquatic > Marine > Unclassified ... | reverse complement strand
TTTGTCGTCGATGCGGCAGTTGCCGGCTCCGGTAGATATTGAAGCTGTTGATCGCGTTAGAAAGGCGATTGCGGACAACAATTATCCCATCGATCTTGGCAAAATCGCAGATAACCTTGTGCAGGCCTTTGAAGATTTGGGACCACCACCCAGAAGAATCAGCTAAGAACGGCTCTGGTAAGTTTGTTAGCTCACCGGCGCTCTTAGATCGTTTGTTTGGGCCCTATACCGACTGTCGGACCGAGGGAAAGGCTGTCTAGCACAGCCTCAATTGTAACCTGAGACACAGACGTATTAAAGAAACCATCAGTGCGGGCACGAACAGTAAGTCCCGAATGTTAAGACGCGTAAACCCAGCAATGCGTGACCAACAAATTCTGAGCTTGTGCATGTAGTGCCAAAAATAAGGCGGGAACGGTATGGTTGAGATTAATCCCAGTGTTGGTGCAGCCTATGGGGGCGGTCAGCAAATTGATCCGCGTATTCAAGCTTTAGAGGGCCTCAAGGCACTTGAACAAGCCGAACGCGCGACATCGTCTGAGGCAGCAATACAGGAACGTGTGGCGCGACGCTCCGAAAGTGTGATTGTGACGATCAGCGCAGAGGCCCGCGCGATGATTGCGGCGGATACTCAGCGCGTTGCTGAACCCGCCAACCAACCACAAGCCATTTCAGCACCTTTGTCACCAGAAATCTATGATGCGGGCGTCACCCGCACGTCACAAGCCACTCAAGCTCCGGTCGTTGCACCCGAGCCTGCCGAACCTGAAATGAACGCCGCCCCGGCGCCAGAGGCACCTGAACCACAAGTGGCTCAGCAAGATACGCAGCCCGCTGCAGGCCAGTCAGGAACACCTGAGACCGTTGCTCCCCCAGCACCGCCGCCTGCAGACACAGCCACTCAAACCGTTGATGAGGCTGAGGGTGAAGCTGAAGTTGTTGCCGCATCCGCACCCGTTCCGAACCAGGCAGAGCCTGAACCCGGCGACGGAGATGCAGCTGAAACCGAGGCCGTTTAAGCGTTTAATTTAATCAAGCTCAACGTGTGGTGTTCTTAGACAATGTCAGCGTCGTCCACTCGCCAATTTCTTGGTGGCGTATGGACTGGAAGCCTTGGTCCCGATAAACGGCTAACACATCTGTGGCTTGTTCATTTAACAAACCTGATAAAATGACGTGACCGGTATCGGTGACGTGGCGCGATATATCCGGGGCTAATGCGATCAGCGGGCCTTTCAAGATATTGGCAAAGATCAGATCGAACGGCGCTGCTTTAGTCAGGGTCGGGTGGTCAAAACCGGTGGCTTCGAGGCAGGTCACGCACCCTTCCAGACCATTGGCAATAACATTTTCCTGCGCCACGGCTACAGCAACTTGATCGATATCGCTTGCCAATACGGGGTTGGGCCAAATGCGTGCGGCGGCCATCGCCAAAACTGCAGTCCCACAGCCAATATCCACCACGTTCTGGCCTACGACCCCGCTCTCTGACAAGAGGTCTAGGGCCTGTAAACATCCAAGTGTGGTGCCGTGATGGCCAGTGCCAAAGGCCATGGCGGCCTCAATCAGCAAGGGCTCGACCCCGGTGGGGATTTGATCGGCATCATGGCTGCCATAGACAAAAAACCGTCCCGCCCGCACTGGCGTCAATTCGCGCTTTACTTTGGCCACCCAATCGGTTTCCGGCAGTTCTGAGACCGCAAAGGGGCGGCTGTCAAAGGCTGCAGCAAGCAAAGCCAGTGCGATTTCGTCTGGGGCCTCAAGAAAATAGCTGCCGACTTCCCATTGTCCTGATCCGTCTTCTATTTCGAACACGCCGACCCCGGTTGGTGCCGGATCCAGACGTTCAAGGGCTTCGCCCAGGGCTTCGGCGGGTTCTTTGTCCATCAAGGTGGTGAGAGCGGTGAATGTTGGCATCTATTGTCTCCGGTGTGTGACATCATCGCCGTATGCGGGTTGTTTGCTAAGTTCAAGGTCTGAGGACGGAACGACGCCTAATTTTGATACATAAATCCAGCCCCAAAGCGCGGCCATTAAGCCGACCGCCGCGCCGACCAGCGTTTGGGCATAAATTACACCAGTGGCGCCAAACATCCCTGTCAACCACATACCAATGGGCAGCGTGAGCACACCGTCGCGAAGCCAATTGGTCTGGGTCGAGCGCAGGGGCTTGCCCAATGCGTTAAACGCCGCATTGGAGACCATCAGGGCCCCGATGAGAATAAAGCCACCCGCGCCAAAATGTGTGAAGGCGTAAAGCACATCGTTTCCGGCTGGATCAAGCGAAAACCAAAGGCTTATTTTTTGGCTGGCTAGCATGAGTATGCCCCACATCACGCAGGAATAGAGCGCACAGAATATCAAGGCATCGCGGTAAGTGGCGCGCACACGGTGATAAAGACCAGCGCCATAATTTTGGCTGAAAATTCCGGCAATAGCACCCGACAGCGAGAAGATACCGCCAAAGGCTACTACCGTCAGACGACCGACCACAGCCCAGGCTGCAACGGCGCTATCGCCAAACCCGGCGATCAACCCGGTCAGTAGGTAGTTTCCGAAAGGCGTGGCCATCTGGGTTAACATTGCGGGCAGGGCAATGGCAAAAAAAGGCTTTAGCATGTCATGAATTGACCTCAAGGTCGGGCGCGCAAGGCTTTTATGGTGCCCGATCACAAGCCACAGTGCGACTGTAGCCATCAAACCGCGCATAAGGCACAGCGCCAATGCAGCCCCGTCCAGCCCCAATTGCATCCAGATGATAAACAGCGGATCAATCACCAGCGCGACAACACCCGGGATCAGCGTGATGCTCATGGCGTGCGCGCCTTCGCCTTTGGCGCGCAGAATACCGCCGCCGATCATACCCACCGCCATCAGCACCAACGAGGGCAGAGTAAACTGCAAATAGCGATCTGCAAGGTCAGCCGCCTCGCCGCTGGCCCCGACCGCAGCCAAAAGATCGTGGCGGAAAACAAGCACCAAAGTAACAACCCCGACTTGCCATAGGCAGGTGATAATCAATGCAGCCGAGGCTTGTTCACGTGCCTTGCCATAGGCTTTCTGCCCGATTGATCTTGCCACCAGGGCGGTGGTTGCGATCATTAAGCCTAGGCCGGCAGATAAGGTGAAATATTGAATTGCAAAAGCATATCCCATGGCGGCCACAAGGGTCCGCTCACCCAGTTGCGAAATCCAAAACAGGTTCAACGCATCGACACAGAACATGAACGTGATGCCGAGTGCACCGGTCAAAGTCATATACGAGACATGGCCAAAGGTGGAACCGGTGAGAAATTTGCCCTGCTGCTTGGCCATGGTTTTAATCCGTCGCTGCGGTCGTTGCTGGTCTGAGCAACGTCTCGGCACCGGATTGCGGGTGGCGCGGGATTAAGAGCGCCAACAAAAACGATAAGGCCGCTATGCCGGCCGCCACGCAAAACACCGCGGCTGGTGACGTTAACCATAAAAAACCCAGAAGCACTGGCAGAAACACAGCCGATATATGATTGATGGTAAAGGCAACCGCAGCGGTGGGTGCGATATCAGCCGGATCGGCTATTTTCTGGAAATATGTTTTCAGCGCTAGGGCCAGACCAAAAAACATATGGTCCAGAATATACAGTGCGGCAGCGAGTAAGACGCCCCAGCCAAACAGATAGATCCCGCCATAGGCTAAAAACACGCAGATTAAACCGAAATATTCAAACAAAAGTGCCTTGCGCTCGCCCCAGCGCGCAACCGCATGGCCCATCAAAGGTGCGAGCATGATATTTGCCACCAGATTAATCAGGTACAATGCCGTGACCTGATGGACATGAAAGCCAAAGCGCTCGACCATCATAAATCCTGCGAAGACCATAAAAATCTGTCGGCGGGCGCCAGCAGTGAATTGCAGACAGTAATACAGCCAATAGCGGCGCCTGAGGACGATTTTAGTGTGTTGTCGTGTCGGGGCCTGAAATTGCGGGTAGGCCAACAGACAAAACAACGCGATCAGAACCGTAAGCCCGCCTGAGACCAGGTAGACCAGATTGTACCCAAGCCCCAGCGTTTCCCAAGTGAGCACGATCACCCCGTAGGCAGCGAAGGTCACTGCCGAACCTGCGGCCATCAGCCAGCCCAGAACTTTTGGCGCTTGGTCTTTGCTCAACCACTGCAATTGAAGAGATTGGTTGACGGTCTCGTAATAGTGAAACCCGATCGACGACAGCATGGTGATAGTCAAAATGCCACCCATTGACGGAAACCACGCTGTGACTGCGGTGGCTGCGCCCAGCAGTATCAGCGCTATGATGCCGAGAACCTGTTCGCGGATGAACATGATCAGGGCGATCACGCCCACAGCGAGAAATCCGGGAATTTCGCGCACGCTGTGCAACAAACCGATATCTGCCCCATCGAACTGCGCGACATCGATAACGAAATTATTCAATAGCGCAGCCCACGTGGCAAAAGCCATGGGCATTGCGGCGGCCATCATGAACAAAAGGGCGATTGGGCGTCGCCAGCGCGGCAGGCTCATTGCGGCTGAAATAGGAACTGTATGGACCATCCTGCAGGTCATAGGCGTGAAGCCGCGTCGTGGCGAGGGAAAACGTAGCGAGGATGGGCGAAAAACTGCAGCAGTGGTGACGCAGATGGCATTTGCGCAAGATTCGGGTCGCCGGGTGGAATGGCGACTTGTATTCAATGGTTTTAAATGGAGATTGACATGGCCTTTCAAATCAAAGCCCTTCCAATGACCCCTTTGCGCCGCTTTTTTGCGCCTCAGATGCAGAACTGGAGCGTCTTGGTGCCCAGCGCGTCACTGCCGACTGCAGCCCCGGCTATCCCTGCCGGGTAAGCCTTGCCGAGGCCAAGATCGGAGAGGCTTTGATTCTTTGCAATTTTGAACATCTCGCCGAGATATCACCCTACCGCGCCTCACATGCGATTTATGTCCGCAGCGGGGCTGTGCAGGCGGTGCCAGCAGTGGGCGAGGTGCCATCGATCTTGCTGCGCCGCATGCTTTCCGTCAGAGGTTTTGGAGCGGATCACTGTATAAAGACGGCCGAGGTGATAGAGGGAAGAACCCTCTCCGCAACAATAGAGGCCTTTTTCAGTAAAACGGTAATTTCATACATTCATATCCACAACGCTCAACACGGCGGTTTCGCGGCAAAAGCGCTGCGCGGCTGATGCATTCCAATGCCTGCAAATTGCACAATGCGGTTCGGTGGGTTTGGCGCGGTTGATGCGGGACGTTCTATTTGCAGAACTACCGTTTGAGCCGGGAAAGGTATCAAGCCTGCTCCGGCGGTAAATCGTGGTCTCAACGCTTGCTCTGGCATAGGATCAAACGCCCCGATGCGGTTGGCTGAGGGCGCGACCCGATCTATGATAGGGTACACAACGATGACCCGCTCTTCTAATTTTGGGAAGGACATAGCTGCCTTAAAGCCAAGCGGGTGGCCGCGAGCTGGCGCAAAGACCAGTTGCAAATAAAGGGCCAGGCGAAAACCTGACTTTGCCGCAGATCAATCCAAGGGTCCTGCAGTTCGCCGAAAGAGTAGCCAGTATGTTTTGCGCACAAATAACGAGGGAAGCTAAAGACTGATGATAAAGCGGTCTGCTTGGATGTGGTACATTACGCCAGTGGCCTTGAATAAATCAATCAGCGCGGTCCGCGGATCAGAATGTTCAGAAGTGATGAACCCTTCAATCGCGTCGCAGGCGGCTTGGCTTGCCAACGCTTGGACCAAAACATGAGTAAAAGAATGCAAAGGGTGGTTTTCGCGCTGGTCGGATCAATTTGTAAAGGCCTGCTTTCAATCTCGAAAATGTCCAAGTCGACCGCGCTTTGGGCGGCGAGGATCACTGAAGTGGCAGCCGTATAATTCAGCTCAGGTACCCCCCTAAGATGCGCCTCTGAAAGATGGTTTTTTCAATCCCATGATGGCCGGTTCCACAAGTGCGCTGAGCGCTGCATTTATATCATCTTGGGACATTTTTCCGAGTGCGGGCATGGCGCTATAAACAATCAATTCTTCGCCGCCTTCATTATGCCAGCGTGCTTTATCCCCTGCCTAGGTATAATTGCCAAAGATCTGTGGCCTCATGTGCCAGAAAGGATTTTAGGGTCCGCCCGGGTTCGGTGTCGGTTTTGATGTCGCGGTTTGCATTCCATTCAGCTGACGTCAAGAGTTGGCCAGAGGGTGCATTTCCAGTAAAGCTAACCCGCTTTTCGGCGCTTTCTGACCACTGAAAATAAAGCGTTAAAGGGGCGTCTGAAGCCGTGCGAATACGTCCGTTATAAAGTTCACTATAGTCTGAGAGCTTTGTGAGGATAAAGTCGTTGACTTGGCTTGAAAGACCTTCGCTTATGAACAAGGATACATGTTCACTTTTCGCAATATTGTCAGTCAGGTCGACATATACCACAGACTTGTTTTCGGGCATTTGCACACAGCTTTCGGGGTCCGTGGCCACTCCAGAGATAAAGACCTTTTGTTTTGGCAAAGCGTGAAGCTTGCAATGTGGCTTGAACACAATAAGCGGCCCTGATGCTTGGTCTGCCGTGTCGATGCGCTCGGCAAACCCTAACGGCCCGGTGTTTGGGCCGATTCGATGGCCTAAATCGACAAACGGTTGCGGGGCATAGTGCACCACTTCGCACCCGGTCTTGATCTGAAACGAAACCTCGGCAAAGGCGGATTTGTCGCGCTGCTCTAAAAAGCAAAAGCCGATCTGCGGATGTGTTAAGATTTCATAGGTATCTCGTTAGTCTCAGGCCGGCGCATGATACTGGGGCGTCGGTGGCCCCAACATGATGCTTTTGACGGGGCGATCAAGTTTGTAATCAAGCTACCATTGATCATTTAAAAGTTGACTGACTGTCACGAACCCCTCATCCGCCTCAGGCAGAGGGGCCTGAGCAGATGCGATGCCGATAACGTTGAATGCCACCACACAGAGGCTCCAAAAAAATATGCAAAAATAATCCAGATAAATACAAAAAAAAACAGCTTACGTGTCAGTCAGCGAAATTCAAGCTAGAATAACATTCCGGCGGCAAGGCGCTGTCGGGGGGTGCGTTTTTTATCAAGGCTCGAGGCTTTGCCGCTGTTTAAATTGCACGCCCTCAATAAAAACTTTGCGGGTCAATATCGACGGCCAGCCGCATCTGTGCCTTCAGCTTAAATTGACCAATCCAAGTTGCAAGGGCGGGTTGTAATGCGGCAGTTTTACCCGCTTTCACCAACAGCCGCACCCGGTGGCGACCGCGCACTCGGGCGATTGGGGCTGGGGCGGGCCCGAACACCTGAGCGTTGATCTGGCGCAACGGGTGGTCCTGACGGGCCAGTGCGTTGCCCAGCGCAAACAGTTGCGACAGATCTGGCCCCGACAGAATGATCCCCGCCAGCCGGCCAAAGGGTGGTACCCCGGCGTCGCGACGCTGCGTGGCCTCGGTCTGCAAGAAACCGGTTTCATCCCCCGACAGGATTGACCGGATTACCGGATGCTCGGGTTGATAGGTTTGTAACAGTGCCTCGCCGGGTTTGTCACTGCGTCCGGCCCGACCCGAGACCTGTCGCATCAGTTGAAACGTGCGTTCGGCGGCGCGTAAATCTGAGCCTTGCAGACCGAGGTCTGCATCGATCACCCCAACCAGCGTTAAAAGGGGAAAATTATGCCCTTTGGCCACCAGTTGGGTGCCGAGGATGATATCCGCCTCGCCTTTGGCAATAGCTTCAATATGGGCCTTTAACGCGCGGGCGGTGCCATAGAGATCCGATGACAGCGCGGCAATGCGCGCGTCTGGGAAAAGACTTTGCGCCTCTTCGGTCAGCCGCTCAATCCCCGGGCCAACCGGCGCAAGACGGCCCTCGGCCTCGCAGGACGGGCAGCGTGCCGGCATTGGTTTGGTCTCGCCGCATTGGTGGCACATCAGGCGGTTTTGGAACCGGTGTTCAACCATGCGGGCATCGCAATCGTCACAGCCGATTTGGTGGCCACACGCCCGGCATAGTGTTACGGGCGCATACCCGCGGCGATTGATAAACAACAGCGACTGTTCGCCAGCCTGCAAGCGGCGCTCAATTGCTTTTTGCAGCGTGTGTGAGATCCAGCGCCCCGCTTGCAGGGATTCCCCGCGCATATCAATCGCACCCAGTTTGGGCATCACCGCTGCACCAAATCGGGCTGCCAATTCAAGATACTGGTATTTGCCCGCCTCGGCATTGGCCCAGCTTTCCAAACTTGGCGTGGCCGAGGCCAGCACCACGCGTGCGCCGCAGATCGACGCCCGCAGCACTGCCATGTCACGGGCATGATACAATACGCCATCTTCCTGTTTATAAGAACTATCATGTTCTTCATCGACGACAATCAACCCAAGATTTTGATAAGGTAAAAACAGCGCCGAACGGGCGCCAATCACCATTTGTGCACCGCCTGCGCCAACCATTTTCCAAACGCGACGTCGTTCGGTCAAGGTAACACCGGAATGCCATTCGGCGGGAAACGCGCCAAAGCGTGCCTCGACCCGGTTCAAAAATTCGGCCGTCAGCGCAATTTCGGGCAAGAGCACCAAAGCCTGTCGACCTTGGCGGAGGCATTCGGAGACGGCCTCAAGATAGACTTCGGTCTTACCTGATCCGGTGACACCCTTGAGCAATGTGGTACCATAGTTCTGTTGCTTTAACCCGGCGATCAAGGCGCTTGCGGCCTTCCCCTGAGCTGGCGTCAACGTGGTTTGGCTGTGGTCTGTCTCAAGCGGCTGAAACGGCAGATCGCGCGGGGCATCTTCTTCTTGCACCGCGCCCAAGGCCACCATACCTTTGATCACTGAGGTGCTGACGCCGGCCATATCGGCCAGTTCTTTGAGCGTAAAGGCTAGCCCGCCGTAGCTTTGAAACGTTTCCAGCACCCGTCGCCGCGCATCTGTCATGCGGTCGGGATCTGTTGCACCGGGGCGGTATATTTTGCGCATCGATGGCGGGTTGCTCAGGCCCGGAACCCGGGTGGCAAGCCGCAACATAGCCGGGCGGGGCGTCAGGGTGTAATCGGCCCCACGTTCCAGAAAACTTTGAAGTTCGGCCCGCATCGGGGCGACATCCAAAACCTTCGCGACGGCGCGTATTTTGCTCAGGTCGTAATCTCCGCGACCAGCCCCCCAAACCACACCCAGCACTTTACGCGGCCCCAAAGGTACCTCGACATAGGCCCCTAGATGGCAACCGCCTTCCGGCGCGCGATAATCCAGCGCGCTGTCCAAAGGTGCTAGCGTCATGACGCTGACCAGTGTATCTTGGTCAAAGAAACCCGGCTGCTGCAACACTCTCTCCTTTGTGAGGCCTTTATTGGGGTTTTCTGGTCGTACTGCATGGGGTAAACGCTAGCCAGTCTAAGACCAACCAGTAAACAGGATTATAGCATGAAATTTTTTGTAGACACCGCTGAGATTGACGCAATTACGGAGCTCAATGACCTTGGTATGGTCGATGGCGTCACCACGAATCCGTCCCTGATCATGAAGTCTGGTCGCGATATCCTTGATGTCACGAAAGAGATTTGTGCCTTGGTAAGTGGCCCGGTCAGTGCAGAGGTTACCGCAACAGACGCCGACACAATGATCGCCGAAGGGCGCAAACTGGGCGAAATTGCTGCTAATATCACCGTCAAAGTACCGTTGACCTGGGACGGGCTGAAAGCCTGTAATGTTCTGACGGGTGAGGGCAAAATGGTGAATGTCACCTTATGTTTTTCAGCCAACCAAGCGTTGTTGGCCGCCAAAGCGGGTGCGACTTTTATCAGCCCCTTCATCGGTCGCATCGACGATTTAAACCTCGACGGCCTGGATCTGATTGCAGATATCCGCACGATTTACGACAATTACGGTTTTGATACCCAGATCCTTGCCGCGTCGATTCGTACGGCCAATCACATGAGCGAATGTGCCAAAATTGGCGCGGATGTGGCCACGGCGCCTCCTGGGATCATCAAAGCGATGGCCAACCATATGCTGACCGACAAAGGGCTGGCAGCGTTTTTGGCTGATATTGAGAAAACTGGACAGAAGATCATTTGAGAAAACGTATCGAGTGGCAAGCGTCCGTCGCGTGAGACAGAGTTAGGCTAAGATGACCAGCAAGCCAAAATTAGAGGATGCGCTCCGCGATCGGATTATCGCGGAGCCGACAGCGATCCTTGATGACCAAGACGTGATGCGCGCGCTTGTCGAGGCCAATCAAAAGGCGATGGGTGGCAATATTATCGACCTGCGCGGTATTTCGATGGAGCGGTTGGAAAACCGGCTTGATCGTCTCGAAGATACCCACCGCAGTGTGATCGCCACCGCCTATGATAATCTGGCGGGGACAAATCAGGTGCATCGGGCCGTTTTAAGGCTACTGGATTTTGACGATTTTGACGCCTTAATGTCAGACTTGAACGGCGAGATTGCCAATATCCTGCAAGTGGAGTCTCTTCGGCTGGTTCTTGAAACGTCACAGGTGGAAAGCGACCCCGACCTAAGCCGTTTTGGCGCGGTGCTCACGGTTGTCGACGCCGGTTTTGTGGCAGAATATATAAACGCCGCCACGGGCGGACAAAGCCCGCAGGTTATTCTGCGTCAGTTTAAAGGCGCCGGGCTCTCTGTGTTTGGCGAAAATAGCCAGAAAATCCAATCCGAAGCTTGTCTGACGCTGGATCTCGGTGGTGGGCGCCTGCCGGGTATGCTGGTGATGGGTGGTAGGCATCCGCAACAGTTTTCATCCCAGCAGGGCACGGATCTTTTGACGTTTTTCGCAGGCGTGTTCGAACGCACTATACGCCGCTTGCTGTTGTGAGCACACACGGTGATACGCTGATTTCACCGGCGCTTAGGGTCGCACTGCAAAGCTGGCTGGACGCGCAGAGCGCGCTTAAGGGCCTAAGCGAAAATACCCTGTCGGCCTATCACACCGATGTTGCTGGGTTTATGGCTTTCATGACGCTACACAGCGGGGAGCGCTCTGGTCTTGCAGCGTTAGCACGCATTTCAGTATCGGATATGCGTGCATGGATGGCACATCTACGGGCGCAAAAAATCGCGCCACGCTCGCTGGCGCGCAAGCTCTCGGCTGTGAAAAACTTCTATGTCTGGCTGGCGGCCCGGGAAGGGTTTGAACCCACGGCAGTCTTGTCGTTACAAACTCCAAAGTTTCAAGCCAAACTTCCCCGGCCGCTTAGCGAAGACGCTGCCCGTGCTGTGGTGGAGACCGTGGAGGTTCAATCTCTAGAAAGCTGGGTTGGGGCGCGTGATGTTGCAGTGGTGACATTGCTTTACGGGGCTGGTTTGCGCATTTCCGAGGCGCTGGGTCTCAGGCGGTCTGATGCGCCCTTACCAGAGGTGCTGAAGATTGTTGGCAAGGGCGGCAAGGAGCGGTTGGTGCCAATCCTTGAGGCCGCGCGCACCGCCGTCGATATTTATTTGCGGCTCTGTCCCCATCCAGCAGCCGAGAGCGCGCCGCTGTTTCTGGGGGTGAGGGGCGGTCCCCTGTCCCCCCGCCTGATTCAGAAAGCCATGCAGCAGACCCGACATCAATTAGGATTGCCATCGACGGCAACACCGCATGCGTTGCGGCATTCCTTTGCGACACATCTGTTGTCGGCTGGTGGGGATTTGCGCGCGATTCAAGATTTGTTGGGCCATAGCTCTCTGTCAACGACGCAGAATTATACGGCCGTTGATACAGCACGATTGCTTGAAGTTTATAAAAACGCGCATCCTAAATTTTGACCGCGTTGCACATTGGAAATTTTTACGGCATGAGATGTCTATGACAGTCACACAAAAAGCCCTTTTCGTTCATTTATTCACGGCCTCTGGCGCGGTGTTTGCGATGCTGGCAATGCTGGCGGCAACCGAGGCGGAATGGAGCCTGATGTTTTTATGGCTTGTGGTGGCATTTGCCGTTGATGGCATAGACGGGCCGCTGGCGCGGCGGTTCGATGTGAAAAACCATGCACCGCGGTTTGACGGTGTGCTGCTAGATCTAATCATTGATTATCTGACATATGTTTTCATACCAGCTTTCGCCTTGTTTAAAAGTGGGCTGTTGCCGGGCTGGACCGGTTGGCTGGTTATCATCGTAATCACATTTACGTCAGCACTGTATTTTTGCGACGGTCAGATGAAGACAAAAGACAATAGTTTTCAGGGATTTCCCGGCTGCTGGAATATGCTCGTCATCGTACTTTTCGCAATAGAACCGAATTTCTGGATTATTTTAATTTTGGTGGCAGGTTTGGCGTTGGCGATGTTTTTGCCGCTCAAGTTTGTGCATCCGGTACGGACAGAACGCTGGCGTTATCTTAGCTTGCCGATCGCGCTGGCCTGGACGTTTTTCGCCGGATGGGCTGCTTGGGTCGACTTTCATCCTCAAAGCTGGGCGCATTGGGGTCTGGTCGCAACCTCGGTCTATCTGTTGTTTGCTGGCATCGCTCAACAGGCGATTCCGCAACGGAGTTGACGGCCCGCCCTGTCTGGTTGCTACGCCTTAACCTGGCAGCATTTGGCTGCGTCTGGTACAGAGGCCGATGGAAGGACACATGTGCAGATGTTTAGCCCCCCAGTTCCCAATGCAGCCGCAGCCGCTGGGCTGACACTATTGTCCTCGGCGTTTATCGCAGGCACTACTCTTTTAGCAAAGTCGCTGGCGACCGGGGCGTTGGGCCCGCCATTACCTGCGCTGCAGATCAGCCATGGACGCTTTTTATTCGCTTTTTTGGTGATTGGAGGGGTGTTTTTAGTGCGCGGGCAGCGACTGGAAAAGCCGGCCTTTAGAATGCATTTTGGCCGCTCTTTTTTGGGCTGGGCAGGCATTTCTTTGTTGTTTGCATCGACCGCGTTCATTCCGTTGTCTGACGCAACGGCTATCAGCTTTCTTAACCCGGTGTTTGCGATGATTCTGGCGGTGTTTCTGCTGGGCGAAATTGTGGGCCGTCTGCGTTGGCTGTCGGCGGGTATTTCCCTAACCGGGGCGGTTATCTTGCTACGACCGACCGTTTCCAGTTTTGAGCCTGCAGCCCTTCTGGCCCTTGGTGCCGCGCTGTTTTTCGGCGCCGAATTGATCCTTATCAAACGCCTGACCAACCGTGAGCCAGCCGCACAAATCCTGTTGATGAATAACCTTCTGGGATTGCTTATTTCCACCGTGGCCGCAAGCGTGGTTTGGCAGATGCCAAGCGCGCGACAATGGGTCGCTCTGGTGGCAATTGGTGGCTTAATGGCCATTGCACAGCTGTGTTTTGTCAACGCGATGGCACGCTCGGATGCCAGTTTTGTGTCACCGTTTCTCTATTGTACACTGATTTTCGCCGCGCTCTATGATGGGCTCGTATTTGAAGTTATGCCCGGTTTCATATCCCTTCTTGGGGCGGGGATTGTTTTGGCTGGGGCGGCTTTACTCGCCTGGCGTGAGGCGCTGAGCCACGGCCGTAAACAGCCGTCTTCGGTCATAAAGTAATTTCGGCATCAGGGCTACGGTGTGAATTCTAGCCATTTGACCAAAGCTATTGTTGCTTCAAGCGCCCCCAGAGTCCTCATGAATGTAACGGATGAGATGGCTAGATGCGAATGTTATGTTGTTTTAGCCGTAATGCTGTCCTGCAAATCGACACTCATGGCTTGTAACTCGGTGTGGAATGTATAGTATGGGTTATCGATTTAGTTGAGGTAAAGGCGGCCCTAAGCGTGGCCGCTTTTTATATAGGGAAAAGATATGTCCTGGACCGATGAACGCGTCGAACTGCTAAAGAAAATGTGGGGAGACGGCCAATCTGCAAGCCAGATAGCCAAAGAGCTGGGCGGCGTCACCCGCAATGCGGTGATCGGGAAAGTACACCGTTTGGGGCTTTCAAACCGCGCAACCACCGCGTCGGCAAAACCCGCGACAGCGTCTAAGGCTGAGGCGAAGCCGGCGACCGAGCCCAAGCCCAAAGCCCCCCCAAAGCCCGAGACGGTTGCAAAGCCCGCCGCCCCCGAACCGGCAGCCCCGATTCCGATACGCAAGGCGATCATCCCTGCGGGGCAACCCCTGCCGCCGCAACCTTCTGCCAATGAAATTAGCCCGGAGGCGTTGGCTAAGGTCAGCGAAGTGGAAAAAAAGGCCAAGAGACTGTCGTTGTTGGAATTGACCGAGAGAACCTGCAAGTGGCCCGTTGGTGATCCTGCAACTGATGATTTTTGGTTTTGTGGGTTGGCCACGCAAGCTGGAAAACCCTATTGCGAGGCACATGTTGGCGTGGCTTTTCAGCCGATGAGCGCACGGCGCGATCGCCGCCGCTAAACAATGCCCTAGGCCACACCGGTTATTTGTCCAGATAGGCGGCAATGGGTTCTATCCAGTCCCAATTGCCGCTACGGCCACCCAAATGTTCAGCTAGAAAATCTTCGACCCGTCGGGCATGCCTGATTTTTGACTGCCACTTATCAATGCCGTGGCCTTCATTTTCAAAGATCAGACTGTCGATGTTTTTACCCAGATCTTTGGCTTTTGTGATGAATCTTTCTGTCTGCTCAAAGCCGACAACCGGGTCGCGTTTTCCCGCAACCATGAGGGCGGCAGCCTGCATCTGAGCGACCAAATTGATCGGCGATCTTTGGTGCATTTTTTCCATATCTCCGGGGGAGTTTATATCGCCAAAGTATCTTTCCCATTGCCCAAGATACAGACCCCATGAATGCGGCGGGTATTGAGACTGATAGGCCACGTCAAGCATGGCGTGCTCAATGATGCCCGCTTTGAATAAATCGGGGTCACGCACCAGCCCCATTGCCGACGCATAGCCGCCATAACTGCTGCCATTGATTGCAATCGCTTTCGGGTCGGCGATCCCTTGGTCGATGGCCCAGAGTGTGGCATCGACCAAATCGTCCTGCATTTTGCGCCCATATTCGCCATAGCCGGCGGCTTGATAGATTTTGCCAAGGCCGCTTGATCCGCGGAAATTCACCGCCAAAACCGCATAGCCGCGATTGACCAAAAATTGGCGGAAATGATGGTATTCCCATTTGACTTGTCCTGCGGGTCCACCATGCACCTCAAGCACCATAGGAGCAGCGCCATCCACGCCTTTGGGTCTTAGCAACAAAGCGTTCAGTTTCATCCCATCCCGGGCCGTGATCTGGACGGTTTCGGTGGGCACCAATGCGTCGGTATGTTTTGTCTTGAAATAAAAGTCGCTGATTTTCGTGTCTGTCCCAAGATTTAGGTCGAAGATATGATAGCTATAACTTTGGGCATCAACCGAGAGAGTTGCCGTAACAAAATCACCATTCCCAGCCCACAAAAGGCGGTCGATGGACACGTGCTGTCCTTGTTTGGCAATCAATTTGGCAAGCGTTTTTCCCGCCTTGGTAAACCCCACAGGGGTTACGTCCCCGACCTGTGGTATCACCATATCAATCTTGCCGTCATAAAGATCAAAATTGATTATTTCGGCAAGATCTTCATCGGCTTGTTCATGCAGAACCTGTTCGGACCCATCGGTAAGATCGAGACGCACCAATGCAGCTGTGTTGCGTCCGCGGGCAGAAATTGCCAAAGCAAACTCTGCACTTGGGCTGACTTCCAACACATAAAATGTATCGCTGGGGGCGATATCTATCAACGGCTGCCACCCGCTGTCTCGGTTGACCAAAAGCTGGGTCTTGTTTCCTTTTATACGGTCAAAACGTAACATTGGGCTCAAGTCTTTTGCCAAGACCCAGCCTAGAGTTTGGCCTTGGTTTTTGATCAACAGGGTTTTGTTGCCGCCTTGCTGATCTGTGGTGTATAAATCTGCGAACGCCGGGTTGCGATCCTGCGAGGCGATCACGACCAGATCATCTGCGTCACTGGGCTTGTTTTGAATTGACCAACTAGAAAACCCCCTTGGTGTGACATCGCGCCAATTGTCTTCGTCTGGTTTGGCGGGGTCAATCTGCCACAACCGGCCCTTGCGCCCGATCAGCAAAGCTGCGGTGTGCGGGTTCCAAAAGTAATAATCAACGTCCCTGAGACGCATCACCTCGCGGTCGGTGGTACGGTCCTTAACCAGAACCACCTGTTTGGTTTTGCGCGTTGCCCGCCACGCGAGGTACCGGCCGTCATGGCTTGAATGATAGGCCCATTCGGCCCGCATATCGGCATAGAAATCCCGCACTGGTATCAATGGTGGTAGTTCGGATGAGGCCAGTGACGGATGTGTGGCAGCCGTGTCATGTGACCACCACGCAGTTGTCGCAAAGGCCATAACCACCAAGCTGAGGAATGTTGCGAATATTATTTTAAGGTAAAACAATTTGAAATCCTTGTTTGAAGGGGCTGTATTGCAATCGGGGTTGTGGGCTGGCTCTTGATGAAAAACCGGCAGCTGTGAATATTTGAGCCAGTGTTCGGCCCGATACTGGCGGCCATTGTGAAGGGACAGTGCGAGAGGTCCAAATCTACCAGTAATAATTCCTCTGGTTGTTTATTTATTTATAATTACATTCATAAGTAAATACCGCAACCAGATCAACCCAGCCTTATCAACCGCGTAACTTACCGTATGTAGATCTGGGGCCTTTCCGTTTCACCTGACCTCGGCTATAGCCCGCATATGAGCACCAATCCTCCCAGCCTTCGCCCGGATCAAGCAAGCGCCCGGATTACCGAAACTCGCCGAACCGGGCAGCCGAATATCGGTATGGTCAGTCTTGGCTGTCCCAAAGCGTTGGTGGACAGCGAACGCATTCTGACGCGATTGCGGGCCGAGGGTTATGGCATCTCGCCTGATTATGCCGGCGCGGATGCGGTTATCGTCAATACCTGTGGGTTTCTTGACAGTGCCAAGGCCGAAAGCCTTGAAGCGATTGGCGAGGCGCTTAGCGAGAATGGCAAAGTGCTGGTCACGGGCTGTCTTGGCGCCGACCCCGATTATATCACCGGCGCGCATCCCAAGGTGCTGGCGGTTACGGGGCCACATCAGTATGAACAGGTGCTGGACGCGGTGCATGCGGCCGTGCCACCCAAGCCCGACCCTTATATTGATCTGCTCCCGGCAAGTGCAGTTTCTTTGACGCCACGCCATTACAGCTATCTGAAGATTTCCGAAGGCTGTAATCACAAGTGCAAATTCTGCATTATTCCTGATATGCGCGGCCGTCTTGCCAGCAGGCCGGCCCATGCGGTGCTGCGCGAGGCTGAAAAACTGGTCGTCGGTGGCGTCAAGGAATTGTTGGTGATCTCGCAAGACACCAGCGCTTACGGGTTGGATATCAAATATAAACAAGACCGCGGACATCGCGCCCATATCACTGATTTGGCGCGTGATCTGGGCTCACTTGGGGCTTGGGTGCGGCTGCATTATGTTTACCCCTATCCCCATGTGCGCGATCTGATCCCGCTGATGGCTGAGGGGCTGATCCTGCCCTATCTGGACATACCGTTCCAGCATGCGCATCCGGCTGTTCTGCGGCGGATGGCGCGGCCGGCAGCAGCGGCTAAAACGCTGGATGAGATCGCCGCGTGGCGTGATATCTGCCCCGAGATTGCCCTGCGTTCGACGTTCATTGTCGGCTATCCAGGTGAAACCGAGGCCGAGTTTCAAACCTTGCTGGATTGGTTGGATGAGGCGCAACTGGATCGGGTGGGGTGTTTTCAATATGAAAACGTCGATGGTGCGCGGTCGAACGCGCTGCCCGATCACGTGCCAGATGCGGTCAAACAAGAGCGTTGGGACCGGTTCATGGAGAAATCACAAGCGATTTCCGAGGCCAAGTTGGCGGCGAAAGTTGGGCAGGTGATCGAGGTGATTGTCGATGAGGTTGACCAAGATGGAGCCACCTGCCGCACCAAGGCCGATGCGCCCGAGATTGACGGCAACCTGTTTGTCGATGAGGGATTTGAGAAGGTTCGGGCGGGTGATATTCTCACCGTCGAGGTGGATGAGGCGGGTGACTATGATTTGTGGGGCAAACCGCTGACTGCAAAATCCTAGGGCGTTTGGCCGTGCGTGATCTAACAGTGAGCTTGCCGCTGGGCCCTGACAGCGACCACTGGCACTGACCCCTCACGATAGCGGCCACCTTATCCTTGACCTGTCACCACGTTTGGAGGATAGCTCGCTCTTATTTTGACGCGTAAACTGATTCGAGCTATCATGCATTTACAAACAGACCGCCTTATCCTGCGCCCGTTTGAGGCGGGTGATCTCAAGCCCTTTTCTCATATAAATGCGGACCCTGAGGTCATGCGGTTTTTTTCTGCGCCCCAAACGTCTGAGGAAACCGCACAGATGCTTGCAAGATGGGCGGATAAGCAAACCCGATATGGCTATGGGTTTGCTGCTGTGGAAACCCGCCATGACAAGCAGTTGATCGGCATGGCGGGATTGTCGCGTCTGGAAGACGGCGTTCCGATTGCCCCCTGTAGCGAAATAGGCTGGCGGCTGACCCCGTCGGCTTGGCACAAAGGCTATGCCACCGAGGCGGCACGTGCCTGGCTGGCCTATGGCTTTGACACGCTTGGCCTGTCAGAAATATTTAGTTTCACTCCGAGACTTAATCTGGCCTCGCAAAGGGTGATGCAGCGCATTGGCATGCAACACGCGCAGGCATTGGATTTTGAGTATCCGGCACTGCCTGAGGGACATGCGTTGCGTCCCATGGTGGTGTACCGGCTGCCAAGCCAAACCTATGTGGCTAGGTCTTAGGCGCCGCGTTCAAACAGCTTTCAACCTGAAACGCATCGGGAATGGTGTTGCGCCCTTCTAGGATCAGATTGGCCATCACCTCGGCTATTTTGGGTGCCATACCAAAGCCGATCTTAAAGCCGCCATTGGCGATAAAATGCCCTGCGCGGCCGGGATAGGCGCCCAGCATCGGGGCGCGGCTTTTGGCGCGTGGTCTCACCCCCGCCCAACGGGCGATAACTGGGGCATCTCGCAACATTGGAAATGCTGCGGTGGCGCGGGCAATAACCGCGTCCAACTGGGTATCTGTGTCGTCCGGATTGTGAAACGCGCGTTCGCTGGTCGAGCCGATCGCCACAGTGCCATCGGTGTGCGGCACAATATGCAGCGCATCGGCGAACAACTGCGGTGCGTCGGGCGCGGGATACCGCAAAAGCGCCGCCTGTCCTTTAACGCCATTGCCCACGGGCTGCTCGAACCGTTCGCTCAGGTCGCGCAAACCCTGCCAGCCTGTGGCATGCACGACGATGCCATGTTCGGGCCCGGCGGGTTCAATGCGGCCGCCCCATGCACGCAGGGCTGCCGCCAGTGCCAAACAAGCGTTGCGGGGGTGAATGCGCGCGCTTAGCGTGTCATGGATCAACCAACCAGTCGGGCTTTGCGGCGCCCAGTTGGCTTGAGTGTCTGCGCAGATAACCTGCCAGGTTGCCTTGCCCTGCCATAGTGTTTGCGCCGAGATTGCCCGTGCCCGTGCCAGCTCAAGGGTTTTTTCATCGGCAATAGGCTGTAGCCGCCCACTGCGCCCATAGCCCGAAGACTGACCTGATGCCGCCTCAACGCCTTGCCAAAAGTCTTGTGCCGCGATCAGGCTTTCGAACTGAAACGCCTTTTTTGCATTCCAGTTTTCTGGCACATGGGGGGCCAATGCTCCAACCGGGCCGCCACTCGATCCCGCTGCGACGCCGTTCGGGTCATAAATTTGTACTGCAGCGCCGCGGCGCGCGCAGGCCCAGCCGATGCTGAGCCCGAAAATACCCGCGCCATAGATTGTTACTTCTGCCATTGCCAATCTGTCCATCCTCGTTCTATGTCGCCTTAGCTCTCCTAATTCTAAGGTAAGTGATGCACAGCGACCAGCACCTAGATTTGCAATGGCGGGACGGCGAAGTGCCGGTCTCGACGCAATTCGACGACCCGTATTTTTCGCTCGAGGATGGTCTGGCCGAGACCCGTCATGTGTTTCTTGATGGCAATCGCCTGCCCGCACGGTTTCGCCCGGGATTTCAGATTGCCGAGTTGGGCTTTGGCGCGGGCCTGAACCTGTTGGCTACACTGCATCTGTGGCGTGAGAGCGGCCAGACCGGTGTTTTGCACTATACCAGCTTTGAGGCGTTTCCGATGCCACCAGAGGCAATGATCCGCGCGCAGGCGGGATTTGCGGCACTGGGTAAACTCGCCGGCGAGTTGGCGCCGTTCTGGCGCCAGGGCAGCCTAGATTTCGATTTGCCCGACCTGCGGTTCCGTCTGGTGATCGGCGATGCCAGACAGACGGTTGTTCGTTGGAGCGGGGCGGCTGATGCGTGGTTTCTCGACGGGTTTTCCCCGGCAAAAAACCCTGAAATGTGGCAAGATGATCTGTTGGCAGCGGTGGGCCAGCGCAGCGCGCCACACGGCACCGTGGCAACATATACAGCAGCTGGCTTCGTCCGGCGCGGTCTGGCGGCGGCTGGTTTTACTGTGGCCCGCACTCAGGGCTTTGGTCGCAAACGCCATATGACCACCGCGTGTCTGGGGGGGGCATCTTGACCGGTCAAGATAATACACGGCTGGGTATCTTTTTGATGATCCTGGTGACGATTGTGTTCTCTGTTCAGGATGGCATATCGCAGCATCTGGCAAGTCGTTACAATGTGATCATGGTGGTGATGATCCGCTATTGGTTTTTTGCGGCTTTTGTCATAGCGCTGGCGCAACGACAACCCGGAGGGGTGCGGCAGGTTGCAGTGACAAGCCAGCTGCCTTTGCAAATTTTTCGCGGGGTTTTATTGGCGGTCGAAATCTGTGTGACGGTTGTTGCTTTCACCTTGTTCGGGCTGGTGGAAACGCATGCGGTTTTTGTGTGCTACCCCTTGCTGGTCGCGGCGATGTCGGGACCAGTCTTGGGTGAATATGTCGGTTGGCGGCGCTGGACGGCGATCGGGGTTGGTTTTGTTGGGGTGCTGATTATCCTTGAGCCAGGGTCCAGCGTATTTTCGATCTATGCCTTGGTGCCGTTCTTTGCGGCGTTTCTATTCGCTTTATATGCCTTGTTGACCCGCTATGCGGCACGGCGTGACAGCACGGCAACCAGTTTTTTCTGGACCGGCATCGCCGGTGCTGCGGTTATGACCCTAGTGGGCATTTGGTTCTGGCAATCCATGAGCCTTGCCGATTGGGTCTGGATGGCAGCGCTCTGTATGACGGGGGCGCTGGGCCATTGGCTGCTTATTCGCTGTTACGAGGTTGCCGAGGCGAGTGCGGTGCAACCGTTCGCGTTTTTACAGCTGGTTTTTGCATCAATTGTCGGGATTGTGGTGTTTTCCGAAACGTTGCGCAGCAATGTTGCGGTTGGGGCCTTGATGATTACGGGTGCAGGTGTTTTTGCACTATTGAGAGAGCGGCAGAAGACCACCGCCAGCTAGTTCTTTGCTGAAAGAAACGGGCAGGACCTTGCGTCCGAGACGGGCCCGATAAATCGGCAGGCTTTCGGTGACCCGCATGATATAGTTTCGCGTCTCCGCATAGGGGATCGTTTCGATCCAATCGATTACATCTACCGATTTTTTTCGCGGATCGCCCTGTTTTTTGATCCAAGCCTTAGTCCGCGATGGTCCCGCGTTATAGGCGGCTGCAATCAACACCGGATTGCCATCAAAGCGGCGCGACAGTTTGGCAAGGTAGGCCCCGCCAATGGTGGCGTTGTATTTCCAATCTGTCAGCAGGCGTTTCACGTTATATTTTATCTTTATTTCTTTTGCGGTTTCTTTTGCCGTTCCCGGCAGGATTTGCATCAGTCCGCGCGCGCCCGCCCCACTGACGAGCGTCGGATTGAATTCGCTTTCGCGGCGGGCAATCGCAAGCATCAATTCGGCTGCGACAGGATGCGATGTGTTGATCAGCGGGTGCAGCGCATAATAGGGGGCTGCGATAATATGGCCGTACTGCGCCGCGCGCTTGCCGACCATCACCTGTAAATGTGGGTCTCTAAGCTCGGCCAGTAACGTGCCGAGCTGACCTAACTCGTCGGGGTTTAGGCTTTCTGACATATGGGTTAAAAAACGTTCGGCCAAATCAGGCTGCTCTGCAGTGAGCAAAAGTAAACCGGCTTTGAACACGCTTGACTTGGTGAAACTGGCAGTCACCCAGTTGGGAAACTGCGTGCGACCGGCCAAAGTCTTGTCAAATCGGCTGCCCGCCTTTTCTGCGGCGAGCAGCCCGTAAAAGCTGCTTTGATGCTGCGCGGCAAAGCTATAGGCAAGTTTTGCCGAAGCTCTGTCACCAGTGGCGCTGTAGGCGCGTCCCAGCCAATAACCGGCGCGTCCCAGAGAAATTGGTGTTTCCACTGTATTTTTAAGTTTTGTAAAGTGCCGTATGGCTAAATCAGGCTGTTTCAGCCTGCGCAGGGCGAGAAACCCTGACAGCCATTCGAGCGTTGCGAACTGGGCACCTTTGTCGAGGTGGTGTGATGAGGCGAGATTGTATGCCTGACGATATTTTTTGCGACCCATCAACTCGCGGACCAGTACATGGCGCTGCTGAGCCCATTTTTCAGGGTGCCCGAGTGTCTTTTTGGATCGGCTGTGTTCGATCAAAAGTGTGATTGCGCGGTCTGTCAGCCCTTTGCGCAGACGCCATGCAAACCGTGCATGGGCCAGCCCGGGGTCATTTTTTAAAGTTCCGGCAACAGCCGCAATAAGCCCGTCAACACCCCGCGCATTGGTCATTAACCCCAGTCGTGCTTTACCAAGGTTTTGTGCGTCTTTCGATACATAGGCCAACATGCTTTTGGCGTTTCCGCGCCATCCCTGCCAAAGCGCCCAGTCCAACCTCGCGTTGTGATGGGGTTTCAACAGCGTCCGGTGCCGTGCCATGAAGGTCATTTCTTCCTCGGCGCTGAGCCTGAGGGTGCGCCAGGCGGTCACGAGGGTTTTCTGGGCCGATTGGCTACGCCCTAGATTCGTAAGCGCCTTTGCATAGATCAACGCACCTGTTCCGGTTTGGGGGGGCGTGGTCTCAAAAAAGGCCGCAACGTCGGCTGGGTTTGCGCGTGCGAAGGCCGCTTCGGATTGTTTGCGCAACAGCTTCAGGCCGGGCCAGTCTGGGTGTTGGTGTAGAAAACGCGCCGTTTGTTGAAATGATCCCTCACCTTGGCGCAAATAATGCCAAAGTACGATGTCCTCTGCCAGCGGTCCGCTTGATTTTGCGATCTTAAACGCATCAGTCCAGTCTTGTGCCTCGATCGCTTCAAAAGCGCGGTGCAGTTCAGACACGGGCTCGGCAGCACAGATTTCTGTGCGAAAAAATAACACCACAAGTAGGACTACGCGCAACATAGCTTGCATTTCCGAAACCACTAGAGGATAGAACTTAGGACTGTAGCGTCCTATATAAAAGCTGCAACCTGAAATCATGGCTTTGCTATTGACAGGTTGAGGTTTAAATAGGTCACGCTGCCCAAACTATCTTAGGAGTATGTTATGTTTAAAGGATTGATGCCAGCTCTGGTCACCCCGTTTGCCGACGGTGCCTTGGACTTGACGACTCTGAAAGCCTTGGTCGAGCGCCAAATCAAAGCGGGGTGTCATGGGCTTGTGCCGGTCGGGACCACCGGCGAAAGCCCAACGCTCACTCATGCAGAACACGAGACGGTTGTCGCTGAAGTGGTGAAAGCCGCCGCAGGGCGCGTGCCGGTCATTGCGGGTGCAGGCTCTAACAATACCGCCGAATCAATGCGCTTGATGCAGCACGCCAAAAGCGTTGGTGCAGATGCCGCGCTGGTGGTGACGCCCTATTATAACAAGCCGACGCAAGCAGGATTGATCGCGCATTTTACGGCGCTTCATAACAGCTGCGACCTGCCGATAATCATCTATAACATCCCACCGCGTTCTGTAGTCGATATGAGCCCCGAGACGATGGGCGAACTGGCAAAATTGCCCCGGATCATCGGAGTGAAAGATGCCACTGGCGATTTGGCGCGGGTTTGCCAACAGCGGATCAGCTGTGGTCTGGATTTTGTCCAGTTGTCTGGCGAAGACGCCACTGCCCATGGGTTTAATGCCCAAGGTGGTGTGGGCTGTATTTCTGTCACGGCCAATGTTGCTCCGGCCCTGTGCGCTCAGGTGCAAGAGGCGACGCTTATGGGTAATTATGCCAAAGCTCTTGAATTACAGGACGCGCTGATGCCGTTGCATCAGGCGATCTTTACCGAGCCTGGCCTCGTGGGGGTGAAATACGCCATGAGCCGTCTCGGTCTTTGCAGTGATGAGGTGCGTTTGCCGCTGGTGCCTTTGACGGCGCCAACGCGGGCACTTGTCGATGCAGGGCTGCGCCATGCGGGATTGATGAGCTGATTTTACGCATTTGGTGATCAGGCAGCGTGTCAAACGTATTGGCGCGGTGAACCGCGGCCTGTGGGCGACCGCGTTCCCCAGAAATTAAACGATATTTATGGATGCTCTTTGTGCGCCAACCGGGCCTGTCTGCGCAGGTGCCAACGATAAATTATGGGGGCCAGAGCATAGTCATATAGCGCGCTGGCGATCTGTTTTATTCCCGGACAGGCCACCAGTCGCCCCAGCCAGCGATATCGCGGCATCTGTGCCCACAGCACAAGAAATCCTTCGATCCCTGATGTCACTGCACCGTTATGTAGAACATAAAGCCGACGTGCCGCTTGGTCTGCGGTCAAATCCCAGTTTGTCAGCGCATCTGAGTTGAGATCATCAAATCCCAGCGGCAGCGCTTTATCACTGCTGTAGCGCGCATAGTGTTTGATCTCAAAGTTGCAAACTGGGCATTGGGCATTATAGAGCACACGGGTGGTTTTTGTGAGATTGTCGGTCATATCTTTTGGCCTGGTGATAGACTTGAGCGCAATGCGGCAGGCTAATGTCAGGCAGTTCCTTTTATGATTAGGCCGCAGCGCAAGGCCGGGTGTGGATTATGGATTGTATGCTTACTCTCCATTATCGCATTGTATCTAGCCGGATTATGGCGCAAAACAAGCGTTGTAGGTTGTGATATCACTACGAAAACAGGAGCGGAGCAGTATGAAACTGTGCATCATATCGGAATTCACATGTGACTTTAATGCATACGAGGCCATGATAGAAGGCAATCGTGATCAGGTTATGCAATTTTGTTCGGAAATGACGCTGGCAAAAGTAAGCGACCACAAATGTATACTGGTCGCAGATGTCACCGACCCGGCCGGGCTTCATGCCCATATGTCAACCCCGGAGATGCGGCAATGGGACGAGGATAACGGCTGCGTAGATACGGTATTTTTGATGGAACCCGCTGCCGCTTAATGGCGATTAACGGGTCGATTGAAAAGCGTCTAGCCTCTGCCATGGGCGGCTGAAAATCATTTCAAAAAACCGGCCCTGAAACTGTACAGGTCCGGGTTCAGGTTTCGGTTATCTGTTTTGCATTTGCGCGACATCGTGGCGGGTCAGGCCAATATCTTCAAGCGTGCGGTCATTTAGGTTTGATAAGATCAGGTGGGTTTTACGGCTTTTGTTCCAAGCGACGAAAAGTTGCAGTACTGTCGCAGCTTTCTGAATGCTATTGTGAAGCATGTTTGAAGGGGCAGAGTCTGTCTGGTTGATCAGGGTAAAGGCCATCATTAATTTCCTTGAGAGCGGGGTGGTCAGTCTAGAGCGGCTCATCTAGGGATTTAGGTTGGATGCAGCAACACCTGTTTTTGCAGGGCCCATATGCATTTTTTGCAAGGCTGAACGGGTGCCCAATAGATGTTCAAAGGTGGGTCATCCGGTTGAGGTTGAACCGGCACAGCCTGAGGCGTTTTTCTTCGTGTGTTCATTCGATCAGGATGTTGTCTGGGATTGATTATTTTTATCTGGGGCTCTGAAGTTAAGTGATTTGTCTCAATCTGTGGTTGGCCCGTTTGGGGTGATCCGCCTGTGCCGTAAAGCCCTCGGCATGCCCATTGGCCCTAGGTTTGCAAAATTGGCCTATCAAACAGTTGGTGATAGCCTTTGTTCGCGTTTCGTGCTACTGCGAAAAAAAATAAACAGAGGTGCAAATGCGGGTGTTAGGGATTGATCCAGGTTTGCGAAACCTCGGATGGGGCGTGATAGATGTATCTGGCAGCCGTTTGAAACATGTTGCGAACGGGACCTGTGTGTCGCAGGGCTGCGATTTGGGATCACGATTGGTATCGCTGTACGAACAATTGTGCGAGGTGTTGACGAAATACCAACCCGATACAGCTGCGGTTGAAAAAACCTTTGTGAACAAGGATGGAGCGGGTACGCTGAAACTGGGGCAGGCCCGTGGAATCGCGATGCTGGTGCCGGCAAAGGCCGGATTGCTGGTGGGTGAGTATGCCCCGAACACCGTGAAAAAAACCGTTGTTGGAGTGGGCCATGCGGAAAAGGGTCAGGTGGCCCATATGGTCAAGATGCAATTGCCCGGAGTAGTTTTAGCGGGGCCCGATGCGGCCGATGCGCTGGCGGTGGCGATTTGTCATGCCCACCACAGCCGCTCGGCAGAACGGGTGGCCACAGCCGAACAGGTGCGTGCATGATTGGAAAGCTCTCAGGGGTGCTGGAATACCGTGCGGATGACCACGTTTTGCTTGATGTGCGTGGTGTTGGCTATATTGTGTTTTGCTCGGATCGCACCTTGGCATCTCTGCCTGCGGTAGGAACGATGCTGGCGCTTTATACCGATCTTATCGTGCGCGAAGATTTGCTGCAATTGTTCGGCTTTACATCCTTACAGGAAAAAGAATGGCACCGCTTGTTGATGAGCGTTCAGGGTGTCGGGGCCAAGGCGTCTCTGGCCATTCTCAGCACGCTCGGGCCTGAAGGTGTCAACCGGGCCATTGCGCTGGGTGACTGGAACGCGGTCAAAGCGGCGCGCGGCATTGGCCCCAAAACAGCGCAGCGCGTGGTGAATGAGTTGAAGGATAAAGCGCCAAAGGTAATGGCGATGGGCGGCACTCTGGGTCTGGCCCTTGGTACGCAAACCGCAGAACCGGGTGTCGGTCAAGGAGCCAATCAAGGTGCCGGAGCCGATGATGACGCTGGGGTTGAAGGTGCGGTGAGCGCTCGGGTTGCCAAAGGCTCTGCCGCGGCGGCTGCATCAGCTGCGGACCGTCGGGTTTCGGCCCAAAGTGAAGCGCTGTCGGCGCTGTCCAATCTGGGCTATGCACCCGGCGAGGCGGCCAGCGCTGTTGCCGAAGCCGCGGGCGCCGCGCCCGAGGCCGAAACCTCTGGCTTGATCCGTGCCGCATTGAAACTTCTGGCGCCGAAAGGCTAAACCGTGACCGAACCTGATCCCACCCTGCGCCCTGACCCGATGCCCGAAGACAGCGACCGCGCCCTGCGCCCGCAGGGATTGGATGAGTTTATCGGCCAAGCCGAGGCGCGGGCCAATCTCAAAGTGTTTATCCAAGCTGCGCGTCAACGCGGGGAGGCAATGGATCATACATTATTTTACGGCCCGCCGGGGTTGGGCAAAACCACTTTGGCGCAGATCATGAGCCGTGAACTGGGGGTGAGTTTTCGTATGACATCGGGGCCGGTGCTGGCCAAGGCGGGCGATCTGGCGGCGATCCTGACCAATCTTGAGGCGCGTGATGTGTTGTTCATCGACGAAATTCACCGCCTTAACCCGGTGGTGGAAGAGGTGCTTTACCCCGCGCTTGAAGATTTTGAACTTGATCTGGTGATTGGCGAAGGACCTGCGGCCCGCACGGTGCGGATTGAATTGCAGCCCTTTACGCTGGTTGGCGCCACCACGCGTTTGGGTTTGCTGACCACGCCGCTGCGGGACCGCTTTGGTATCCCGACACGGCTGCAGTTTTATACCGTCGACGAGTTGCACCAGATTGTCACCCGTAATGCGGCGAAACTGGGCGCGCCGGCGGATGAGGGCGGCGCGCGCGAAATCGCGCAGCGGTCGCGCGGCACGCCACGTATCTCCGGCCGTCTGCTGCGTCGGGTGGTAGATTTTGCCATGGTTGAAGGTGATGGCACGGTGACCCGTGAATTGGCTGACCACGCCCTCACCCGGCTCGGGGTGGATAATCTGGGGTTGGACGGTGCTGACCGGCGGTATCTGCTACTGATTGCTGAAAATTATGCCGGAGGCCCGGTGGGAATTGAGACGATGAGTGCGGCCCTGTCGGAAAGCCGTGATGCATTGGAAGAGGTTATAGAACCGTTTTTGTTGCAGAAGGGTCTGATCCAACGCACGCCGCGCGGTCGGATGTTGGCGCAAAAAGGCTGGGATCATTTGGGGATGGTGGCACCCAAAGTGCAGGGTGCTCTGTTTGAATAATTGCTGTGCTGACAAGAGCGTCTTTTTGGGGTCTACATCTGGCAACCAAAGCCAGGGTTAGTAAGGCGTTATTTTTATATGTGGGGTTTTTAATCCCTGCTCATTGCGTGGTTTTATGATGTGAATAACACTTATGGTGGCATAGCCCGCACCGCTGCAAAAGTGGGCATTTTCAGAGGTCTATGAAACAAAAAATTATTATTATAGCCCTTGATACACTGAGAAACGGATTAAAGCCTTTGTTGCGGCCATCCCCTGCTACGTGATCTTCGGACCCTCATGTTCGAGTGGCTTTTCGGAAAACGGCGCCGATATCCGCGAGGATCTGCCGGGCGTTGACTGACAATAGGCTGTGCCGATTTGCAGGCATTCGACTTGCGCGCAACTCTACGCTTTATACGTGCAAGGCGGTGGTCCGTTAGGCTTGGCCTGAACTATCGGGCAGACATACGGCCCAATTTGTGATACCAAAACGGAATAATATTTAACCTTTGATTGAAACCGCATAAATTATGGCAGTCACCTTTCATTTCCTGTCGGCCAGCGGTGCCTTGTACGGCGAGTTTAAAACCCGAGTGCACGCCGCGCTTGAGGACTGTGTGCAAACATGCTCGGCCAAGCTGGTGTTGGGGGATCTGGATGTCGTTGTTATGGCAGCCCCAAAGTTCGTGATCCCGCAGCTTGGGGTCAGTGGTTATGCATATGACGCCCACCAAATTCTTCTGCGGCTTGATCCCGACCATGACAGCCTTGCGCAAAATTTAGAGCATCGGGTCAGCGCGTTATTGGCGCATGAACTGCATCATTGTGCGCGTTTTCTCGCTTGCAGTGGCCTGACAGGCACCTTTGGCGACGCGCTGGTCAGCGAGGGGCTGGCTGCTGTTTTGAAGAGGAAATCGTTGGGGTGACACCGTTTTATGCAATCGAGTGTATGGGGACCGTTTTACGCCAATTTGCCGCAAAGGCCAAAGCGCATGTCGATGTGCCCTATAGCCAGTTGCCGGGGGGGTGGGCCAACTGGATGTTTGGCAGTTGGACCGGGGATGCCGCGTTTCCCTATCAATGTGGGTATTCAACCGGCTATGGGTTGATTAGGTGCTGGCTTGATGCCACGAGAAATCAGGCCTCATCTTCGGCCGGTATTGACCCCAATGTGGTGATAACTGCATGGCAGCCGGGCGAAATTGCTCCGTTTGGCTGTTGACTTAGCCGGGTTTTGATAGCCGGTATCTTATTGCGCACGCCTTTAAAACTCTCCGGTCCCTCTGACACCTGTCGGACATCTGCCTGACGTTTTAATTCGGGTTTTGGATTTGGGCGCTGCAGGTGCCCTCTCGATTTACTGGCGATTGAGGTCTGGTTTTCCATGTAAACACTTTTGCCATTCCCGACGTTTTTTGTCTTGATCGCCCCTTTGCACAGCCGTGCAAAGATTGTTATGACCGCCACCAACATCCCCTGCTTGGGGCAGACCACAACCGGAGCTGAGACAGATGACACAAACCGAGGTTGAGGCGCTTTTTACCCGTGCTGACGGCAAGTATGCTTTCGCGCGCTGGGGGCGACCAATCGCGCCGATTGTGTTCGGGGTCGAAGCCGAAACCCTGTCGGTGATCAAGGGTGCTTTTGAGGCGGTTGTGGCGTTGGCGGGGCATAATATGGCTGAAACCGACCCGGAACTCGGCAGCAATTGCATGGTGTTCTTCTTTCGTGACTGGGCCGAGTTGATCGAAGTGCCCGATCTTGACCGGTTGGTGCCGGATTTGGCGCCACTTGTGGCGCGCTTGACGCGGGAGGCGGCGAACCAATACCGCATCTTTCGCTTTGATGACCAAGGCGGCATCAAGGCGGCTTTCGTGTTTTTGCGCATGGATCAACATCTTGGGGCAGTGCCGGCTGAAACGTTGGCCCTGTCGCAGGTGGTGCAGACCGTGCTTTTATGGTCGGATACGGCATTTAGGGAACAATCGCCGCTGGCCGTGGTGCCTGGGGGGGCAACGATCTTGCGTCCCGATATCGCCGGGGTGATCCGGGCGGCCTATGATCCCACAATGCCAGTTGTCGCTTATGACCCTTCCCATGCGCTGCGGTTGTGCGCCCGTCTCGAGGTTGTGCAATGAGCCACATTTTTCCGGTACACGTTTATTATGAAGATACGGATATGGCGGGGATTGTCTATTACGCCAACTATCTGTGTTATATTGAACGGGCCCGTACAGAATGGGCACGGGACTTGGGACTGGATCAAACTGTTTTAAAAGTACGCGACGGGCTGGTTTTTGCCGTGCGCCGGGTCGAGGCTGATTATCTTATTCCAGCGCGGTTTGATGACAATTTAACCGTGCATACCAAGCCTTTATACGGGACTGCCGCCCGTTTCGTTCTGCAACAAGATGTGTGCCGGGGGGAACAGGTATTGTTTACTGCGCAAGTAACGCTTGTGGCATTGCGCGAAACCGGTCAACCGGCGCGCTTACCCAAAGTATTGCGCCAGCTGTTGGGGTGATTTTTAATGCTGGCTGGTGACATCAATGTGATTGGTTTTAGGCGTGGGTTAGGGTATGCTTGCCGCAAACAGAGCCCGTTGCGGGCCAAAGCAGACCGAGCAGGCCAATGGAAACTGAAACTCTTGCCCTTACACAGGCGGTAGACTTCTCGATGTGGGCGTTGTTTGCCCGTGCAACCTTGACGGTAAAAATCGTCATGATGATCCTGATTATTGCGTCTTTTTGGTCTTGGTCCATCATTATTGGCAAAGGCGTGTCTTTGCGCATTGCGCGGCGCCAAGCGGCGCAATTTGACCGGGCTTTTTGGTCGGGTGAACCTCTGGACGAGCTGTTCCAGAAAATTGGCCCGAAATCCAAAAGCAGGCCAGAAAAAATCTTTAGCGCTGGTATGCTGGAATGGCAGCGGAGCCACCGTCAGGATGGTGGATTGATTGCCGGGGCGCATGCGCGGATAGATCGCTCGATGGATGTTGCCATCGCGAAAGAAGCGGAAGACCTGCAAAAGGGCTTGCCTGTTTTGGCCACTGTGGGATCAACCGCCCCGTTTATTGGCCTGTTTGGGACGGTTTGGGGTATTATGAACGCATTTATCGAAATCGCACAGCAACAAAATACTAATCTTGCGGTTGTCGCGCCGGGGATCGCCGAGGCATTGATGGCAACAGGGCTTGGCCTGCTGGCGGCGATACCTGCGGTCATTTTTTATAATAAGTTGAGTGCCGACAGCGATCGGTTACTTGCCGGATACGAGGCCTTTGCCGATGAATTTTCGACAATTTTAAGCCGCCAGTTGGACAGTTGAGTGATGGCGGGTGGGGTTGTCAGGGCGCAAAAAAATGGCAGCCGCCGGCGGCGACTTGGCCGGGCGCAACCGATGGCGGAAATAAATATCACACCATTTGTCGATGTTATGTTGGTTTTATTGATTATTTTTATGGTTGCAGCGCCGCTGCTGACGGTTGGTGTGCCGGTCGAACTACCTAAAACGGCGGCCAACGCCTTGCCGTCGGAAAAACAAGAGCCGTTGACGGTGACGATTACGGCACAGGGTGCGGTGATGATCCAGAAAACCGAAATTGCGATCAAAGACTTGGTGCCAAAGCTTAAGTCTGTCGCCACTGAACGCGACAATGATCGTATTTTTCTGCGGGCGGATGGTGCCATACCCTATGCAACGGTGGTGCAGGTGATGGGTGCGATGAATGCTGGCGGTTTCTCGAACATAGGGCTGGTCACCGATATCGGCGGCCCGACATTTAATGGGACAAACTCTGCAGGTTCAAACCCTCTGGGGCAGGCCACTAACGGGCAGGGTGGCTAGGCAGTAACGGTGGATATTGGGCATTATATCTCTGGTTTGGGTCATGCAGGACTGCTGGGGTGGATGGCTTTCGGTGGTTTTTTCGAGCCCCAGAATGAGCCGCTTGAGATTCGCGAAGTCGCGATCGTTTCAGCGCAGGAGTTCGACGCTTTATTTGCGCCTGAGATTGCGCCAGAGCGGGCTGAGGACATTGTCGAGTTACCGTCAATCGAACCCGAAGAGCAAGCGCCCGCATTTCCGAGTGTGGCGGAGGCGTCGGCGCCAACCCCCGTGGTGCCGGCAGTCGTGCAATCTGCAGCTCCGGATTCTGTCCCCGATAATGAAAACCTATATGTTGCGCCTGAACCTAAGCCGCTGGACATGCCACCAGAGATCCAGCCGGAAATCCAGCCGCCAATGGAGCAAGTGGCTATTTTAGCGCCGCAAACTCAGCAACCACCGCAGCCCAAATCGGTGGCGAAAATTGCTCCTGAACCGGTGCAGGCGCCTGAACCTGAGATTCCTATTGCCGAAGAGACGCCACCGGTTGCTCAGGTTGAGCCCGCGCCTGAGGTGCCCGAGACACCCGATAAGCCGCGGGAAGAAAAGGTCGAGGAAGAGGCCGTTGCAGAAATTACGCCTGAAACCATGGAGCCGCCGTCGGGGGCCCCCGAACGGTCGTTGCGGCCCATGTTGCGTCCGACGAAAAACACGGCGCTGACACAGTCTGATTCGGTTGTCTTAGCGCTGCAAGAAGCCCTCAGCGCGCCGGGGCCTGAAACGGCGACACCCAGCAGCCCATCCGGGTTTCAGATGACTTCTGGCGAGAAAAACGAAATAAAGCGGCATCTAAAACCGTGTTGGACAGTCGACGTAGGCAGTCTGTCTGCAGATATTGTGGTGACTTTACGCTGGAAAATGTCACCGGATGGCAAACTTGTTGCGGGCAGTCTTCGGATGATTGATAGTGAAGGCGGTGACGGTAGCGCCCTGAGAAGCGCGGTTCAAATTGCAAAGAGCACCGTATTTAGGTGCGGCAACAAGATGGGGGCGAATTTACCGCCTGAAAAATATGATGAATGGCAAGAGATCGAAGTTCGTTTCGATCCGTCAGAAATGAGGACACAGTAATGCAAAAATGGATGGTTTTGATCCTGGTTGTTTTGGGTTTGGTGTCGCCGCTTAAGGCCTATGCCGCCCCTTTGAAGCTCACGCTGACAGAGGGCGTGATCCAGCCCATCCCCTATGCTGCACCGGTCTTTGTTGCAGAAAACCGCGCCGCGGAGGATTGGAGTAAAAAAATCACCGCTTTGGTGGTTCAGGATTTGAGCAGCTCGGGTTTGTTTCGAGAGGTTTCAAAAGCAAAATACATCAGCCAGATCACTAGTTTTGCATCCCCGGTGCAATATTCAGACTGGAAGGCGATTAATGTTCAGGCGCTCGTCACCGGGGCGGTAAAGATAAGTTCAAAAGATCAGCTCGTGGTGAAATTCAGAAGCTATGATGTATTTGCCGGCCAAGAGCTGGGCGATGGTTTGCAATTCGTCGGAACTAAAGACAGATGGCGCCGTATCGCCCATAAAGTCGCAGACTCGCTTTATTCCCGTATTACTGGTGAAAGCGGTTATTTTGACAGCCAGATCGTATATGTCGCAGAAAAAGGACCAAAAAATGCGCGTCAGAAAGCTTTGTCAATCATGGATGCAGATGGCGAAAACTCTCGGCCGCTGACGGACGGAAAATCATTGGTTTTGGCACCGCGGTTCTCTCCTAATGGCAAGCAAATTCTATATACCAGTTACGAGACGGGTTTCCCGCGTATTTATCTGCTGAATCTTGCCAACAACCGGCGTCGGGTATTGGAAAATCAACGCGGTACGATGAGTTTTGCGCCGCGCTTTTCCCCCGATGGCGGCGCAGTGGTGTATTCTGTTACCAAGGCCGGCAACACGGATATTTACCGCTTGGTTCTGGGCAGTGGGCAAAGTCAACGTTTGACGACGGCGCCTTCGATCGAAACTGCGCCCAGCTTTTCGCCTGACGGTCGCCAGATCGTTTTTGAAAGCGACCGCTCTGGGACGCAGCAGCTTTATATCATGCCGGTGGCCGGAGGAGACCCAAGGCGGATTAGCTTTGGTAAGGGGCGCTATGGCACTCCAGTTTGGTCGCCGAGGGGTGATATGATTGCGTTTACCAAGCAGAGTAAGGGACGATTTCATATTGGTGTGATGCGGTTTGATGGCAGCGAAGAGCGGCTTTTGACAGCTTCGTTCTTGGATGAGGGGCCGACTTGGGCACCAAATGGGCGGGTGATTATGTTTACGCGGGAAACCCGTGGTGCGAAGGGGGCGTCTGGGCTTTATTCGATCGATGTTTCGGGACGGAACCTAAAACCTTTACGCACACCGCACGGTGCATCCGATCCGTCTTGGTCACCTCTAGGTAATTAGGTAGGGCGATAGGATTACTTTCATGTCCTTCGTATTTTATGCTATAGATTTTAGATGATGGTAGAATTATTAAGCGGGGCAGCGGGATGAAAATAAAAATAATTGTGGGTGCTTTGATCGTTGGGTTCGTGCTGTCTGGGTGTACAGGCGGCGGCGGTTTGCTTGATAACGACGATCGCGCCGGCTTGTCCGGGGACGGCAGTTTTGGTCAAAACGGAAATTTTGAGCCGGATTCTATTGAGTATTTTCGGACCAGTATTGGAGACAGCGTATTTTTCCCTGTGGATCAATCAAGCCTGACCCAACAGGCTCAGGGCATTTTGGATGCCCAAGCCACGTGGCTGATAGATAATGCGCGTTCGGAAATCTTAATAGAGGGTCATGCCGACGAACAGGGGACGCGGGCGTATAATCTTGCACTTGGCGCGCGTCGGGCAAGTGCGGTGCGCAATTATCTGGTGTCACGGGGTGTGCCAACAGACCAGTTGCAAATCGTGAGTTATGGCAAGGAACGCCCCTTGGAAGTGTGCAGTCAGGAAAGCTGTTATTCCCAGAACCGACGCGCAGTCACGCGGGTCTCGGGAGATTTGGCAGGGTAGCAGAGGGACGATAACATGCATTGGGCAAGGATTTTTTTGGTGGTTTGGTCTTTTTCTGCCATGAGTGCGGTGAGTGCGACGTCTGACGAGCGAACCGAGACTTTGGCAGATATCAGGCAGAGCCTGACGGCTGTGCATGGCGAGATTAATAAACTCAGGCGCGAATTGATCCCAACGGGTAAGTCTGATGGCTTGGTTGCGGCGGATACCATGCTTGGGCGTGTCGACTCGGTTGAACAGGTGTTGAGATATCTGACCTCGAAAACCGAAGAGCTTGAGCACCGGATCAACAAGATTGTTGTCGATGGCACAAACCGCATTGGTGATTTGGAATTCAGACTTGTTGATCTTGAAGGTGGAGATGTCTCTCAGTTGGGCGAAATTTCGACTTTGGGCGGGGACACCGCCAGCCAAGTGGTCGGGAGCGTGGTAAAGCCACAGACCGCTGGCCTGCAGATGGCGGTTGGTGAGCAGGCTGATTTCAGCCGGGCGTCCCAAGCTCTAGAACAAAAAGATTATGCGCAGGCCTCTGCTCTGTTCGCAAAATTTGTTGCGAGCTATCCCGGTGGACCGCTTAATCCGCAGGCTTTTGTTTTGCGTGGAAAGGCGCTTGAGGCTCTTGGAGATGTGAAGGCTGCGGCGCGCTCTTATCTGGACAGCTACAGTCGGCACCCCCATGCCTCTGTCGCCCCCGAGGCGCTTTTGCGTCTGGGATTGGCGCTTGACGGTTTGAAACAGTCCAAAGCAGCCTGCAAAACGCTCGGGGAGGTCTCTTTGAAATTTCCGCAGTCCGAGCAGGTCGCGCAGGCGCAATCGATGATGCAAAGCCTGAACTGTTCGTGACGGACCCTCTTTGTCTCAAGACCGGTTTTGCCGCTGCGATGACGTCTATGTTGGGCACAGATCTGCCCCAAAAAATGGCGGTTGCGGTCTCTGGTGGCGGAGACAGCATGGCTTTGCTTTATTTGGCTGCGGATTGGGCGCGCTTGAGGGCGATCGAGATGGCCGTTGTCACCGTCGATCATCAATTGCGACGAGAAAGCGGCGAAGAGGCCGCGTTGGTCAAGCAGGTTTCGCAGGATCTGGGCTTGCCTCATACAACTTTGGCTTGGCGGGATTGGAACGGTCAGGGCAATTTGCCGGATGCGGCACGAAGGGCGCGGTTGGATTTGATCAACGGCTGGCGCGGGCCGGTACAATACGTATTAATGGGCCATACGCAGGACGATCAGGCCGAGACGTTCTTAATGCGGTTGCGTCGGGGATCGGGTGTGGATGGCCTGTCGGGGATTGCGCCAGTCCATGATGTTATGGCGTCCAAAATCGATGATCCGTCAGGACCGCTGTTTGCACAAGAACCCGGGCATGGCCCCACAGGAACCTTACAGGTTTTGCGCCCTTTGCTAGCGGTATCCCGAGCCAGCTTGAGGGCATATTTGACCGAAATAGGTGCACGGTGGGTGGAGGATCCTTCCAATCAAGACGATCGCTATGAGCGCGTCCGCATGCGTGAGTTCATGCCCGACCTGAAAGCTGTCGGCCTGTCTCAAAAACGGTTGGCAGAAACTGCAAATCACCTGAGGCGCGCCCGCATCGCCCTGAATCGTCGTGCTATGGCCGTGGCTGCGCAGATTGCGCATCAAGACGACGGAGATGTTGTCTTTGATCTCGATGCTCTGGGTGAAATTGAGGAGGAGACCCAATTGCGCTTGCTGGCTGCGGCATTGTGTTGGGTGTCTTCGAACGCGTACCGTCCGCGCCTCAACGTGCTAGAAAAGGCTTTGCAAGCGGCGCTGGCGGGTGGCAACGACGCTTTACATGGTGGATTGATTCGCGTGAATGGCACGCAGCTTAGGATTACCCGCGAATATCAAGCGGTGCGTGATGTGCGACATATGGTCGGCGATCGTGGGGTTTGGGATGGGCGCTGGCAGATCTATGGTTCGAAAATCGTTGGCACAGAAATTCGGGCTTTAGGTCCGGAAGGGGTGCAACAAATTGGCACAGCGTGGCAAAACCGGCCAAATTATGCTATTATCTTATCAAAACCGGGCATTTTCAGAGGTAATCAGCTGATTGCGTGTCAATCTGCCGGTTTTGGCCCAGCCTATGAACAGCAAATTCAGCCGTCAAGCTTCACATCGTTGTTGATTGAGCATTGAACATGGCAAATTCGTCTCTATTTAACTATCGAGGCGTACGTGATATTCACGCGTCTGAAAGATAATCGGGGGACTTTCCTTGGGGAATGCACGCAATATAGCTTTTTGGGTCGTACTGTTTTTACTGGTTCTGGCCTTGTTCAATATGTTTACTGGTGGATCCTCAAGCGTGACGCAAAGTAACGAGGTCAGTTATTCTGATTTTGTGCGCTCCGTTGAGAGTGATGAGGTGAACGCTGTAACCCTCGATGGTGAACAGATAAGGTTTGTTGGCAATGATGGCCAAACCTATTCGGTGATCAAACCCGCGGATGCGCAGATTACCCAACTCTTGATCGACAACAACGTGACGCTGCGCGCAGAACAGCAGCAGCAATCTGGATTTCAGACATTTATTCTGTCTCTGTTGCCATTTTTATTGCTGATCGGCGTTTGGGTTTACTTCATGAACCGGATGCAGGGCGGCGGCCGTGGCGGGGCTATGGGATTTGGAAAATCAAAAGCAAAAATGCTCACGGAAAAACAGGGGCGGGTGACGTTTGATGATGTTGCGGGTATCGATGAAGCGAAAGAGGAACTTGAAGAGATCGTCGAGTTCTTGCGCAACCCGCAAAAATTCAGCCGGTTAGGTGGTAAGATACCCAAAGGCGCCCTGCTAGTTGGCCCTCCGGGTACTGGTAAAACGCTGTTGGCGCGGGCGATTGCCGGCGAGGCCGGAGTGCCGTTTTTCACCATATCCGGATCGGATTTTGTCGAGATGTTTGTCGGCGTTGGCGCAAGCCGCGTACGGGATATGTTTGAACAGGCCAAGAAGAATGCCCCCTGCATCGTCTTTATCGATGAGATTGATGCTGTTGGCCGCAATCGCGGCGCCGGCTACGGTGGTGGCAACGATGAGCGGGAGCAGACATTGAACCAACTTTTGGTTGAGATGGATGGTTTCGAGGCCAATGAGGGCGTGATCATTTTGGCGGCTACAAACCGTCGTGACGTGTTGGATCCGGCCTTGTTGCGGCCGGGCCGTTTTGACCGTCAGGTTACGGTGCCAAACCCCGATATCAAAGGTCGCGAGAAAATTCTAAACGTTCATGCGCGCAAGACACCATTGGGGCCAGACGTTGATTTGCGCATTATCGCGCGCGGTACTCCGGGATTTTCGGGTGCGGATCTGGCAAACCTTGTCAACGAGGCGGCGCTGCATGCGGCCCGTGTTGGGCGTCGTTTTGTTACGATGGATGAATTCGAATACGCCAAAGACAAGGTTATGATGGGAGCCGAACGGCGCTCGATGGTTCTGACGGCTACGCAAAAGGAAAAAACCGCCTATCATGAAGCGGGGCATGCGATTGTTGGCATTGAACTGCCGCAATGTGATCCGGTCTATAAGGCGACAATCATTCCCCGCGGAGGTGCGCTGGGTATGGTCGTCTCACTGCCCGAGATTGACCGTTTGAATTGGCAAAAATCCGAATGCGAAGAGAAAATGGCTATGACCATGGCCGGTAAAGCCGCGGAAATCATCAAATATGGCCCTGAAAATGTCTCAAACGGCCCGGCGGGTGATATCCAGCAAGCCTCTGGTCTGGCGCGGGCGATGGTTTTGCGTTGGGGCATGTCGGATAAAGTTGGGAATATAGATTATTCAGAAGCGCATGATGGTTATTCTGGCAGCACAGCGGGTCTTTCTGTTTCTGCCAATACCAAAGAGCTGATTGAAGATGAAGTGAAACGCTTTATCGCTGAGGCTTATGATAGGGCGTTCGAAATTCTGACCGATAAAACAGAAGAATGGGAACGGCTGGCGCAGGGATTGCTGGAATATGAAACGCTCACGGGCGATGAGATTAAACGTGTCATGAAGGGAGATCCGCCGCAGGCAGGTTCCGATGACGACGGCTCAGACTCTTCTGGCGCCGGTGCAAGTATCACCGCCATCCCCAAAACCAAACCACGTATCAAGCCTGTGGATGACAGCGGTCTTGAACCGGAGCCCACAACCTAAATAATCGCGTTATCTATCTTAATCAAAACCCCGGATCAGCGTCTGGGGTTTTGTTTTTGCACAGGGTATTGCGTTTGTGATCGGTTATAGTAGGTTTTGCCGATCATTGGACGGAGGGTTACAATGCCAGCGCTGATACCAACGAAATTCTCAGCCAAAGTAACTTGGCTGGGTTTGGTGCCGGATCGGCACTCTGACCTTTGTGCGGTGCCACAAACCGAGTTGATGATGCGGTTCTCTGGACCTGAAGGTGACAGTCATTCCGGTTTAACCCGCCCGTCTTGCTCTCGGGTGACGTCCCAGCACCCTCGCGGGACAGAGATTCGGAATGTGCGGCAGCTGTCAATTGTCTCGGCCGAAGATCTGCAGGAAATTGCCGCAACAATCGGCCTTGAGGTGCTGGATCCTGCTTGGCTGGGCGCCACATTGGTCTTGTCTGGTATTGTTGATTTTTCCCATCTACCGCCCGGATCACGCTTGCAGGCGACGAATGGAACGACCTTGGTGATTGATATGGAAAATCGCCCGTGCAACCTGCCGGCGCGGGTGATCGAAAAAGCAAAGCCCGGCCACGGTAAAGCCTTTATGAAATCTGCAACTGGCCGTCGCGGTGTAACGGCTTGGGTGGAGCGCGAAGGCGCGCTTGTCCTCGGGGATCACTTGCGCTTGCATATTCCCGATCAACCTGCCTGGATCGGTCTTGCTGCCGCGAAATCTTAGCAAGATAAGTTTCCGATCCGACACGGGGCATGTGATCTCGCCGCAACACGATGTACATATGTCGGAATTGCAAGTTTCAAACCCTTCAGGCAGGCGTATACCGCCTCATGGCAACAGTGTCGTTGAGTCTTTAGGACGAGGAAAGAAATAATGGGCTATAAGAGTGATATCGAGATTGCGCGCGAGGCCGTGAAACGGCCCATCCAAGAGATTGGCGCAAAGCTGGGCGTAAGCAGCGAGTTTCTTTTGCCCTATGGCCATGACAAGGCCAAAGTAAGCCAAGAATTCATCGACTCGGTGCATGGAAACGCGGATGGTAAACTGATTTTGGTAACCGCAATCAACCCGACCCCGGCGGGCGAAGGTAAGACAACCACTACGGTGGGATTGGGCGATGGTCTCAACCGTATCGGCAAAAAAACGGCTGTATGTATTCGCGAGGCGTCTTTGGGTCCCTGTTTTGGCATGAAGGGGGGCGCTGCGGGTGGCGGCTATGCGCAAGTGGTGCCAATGGAGGAAATGAACCTTCATTTTACCGGTGATTTTCACGCGATCACCTCGGCGCATAATCTGCTTTCGGCGATGATTGACAACCACATCTATTGGGGCAACTCTTTAGAAATTGACGAGCGTCGCGTTGTTTGGCGTCGGGTGATGGATATGAATGATCGCGCTCTGCGCGATACGGTGACCAGCCTTGGCGGGGTGGCCAACGGGTTTCCACGTCAGACCGGATTTGACATTACAGTGGCGTCCGAAGTTATGGCGATATTGTGCCTGTCTGTTAGTCTAAAAGATCTACAAAAACGTCTGGGTGATATTATTGTCGCCTATCGCCGTGATAAAACGCCAATCTATTGCCGTGATATCAAAGCAGATGGTGCAATGACAGTCCTGTTGAAAGACGCCATGCAACCTAATCTAGTGCAGACGCTTGAGAACAACCCTGCCTTCGTCCATGGGGGGCCGTTTGCCAATATCGCGCATGGGTGCAATTCGGTTATTGCGACGTCAACCGCTCTAAAAATATCGGACTACGTGGTTACTGAGGCCGGGTTTGGCGCTGATCTTGGCGCAGAAAAATTTATGAATATCAAATGCCGCAAAGCGGGATTGGCGCCGTCGGTTGTGGTGGTTGTCGCCACCGTACGGGCGATGAAAATGAACGGTGGCGTCGCAAAAGCGGATCTCGGGCCTGAAAATGTAGAGGCGGTTCAGGCGGGATGCCCAAATCTTGGGCGGCACATTGAGAATGTGAAATCCTTTGGCGTGCCAGTGGTTGTGGCGATCAATCATTTTGTCACCGACACTGACGCCGAGGTGCAAGCCGTCAAAGACTATGTGGCTGGGCAGGGGGCGGAAGCAATCTTGTGCCAACACTGGGAAAAGGGCTCGGAAGGTGCGATTGAATTGGCGACGCGGGTGGCGGAAATTGCCGATGCGGACATGGCCAATTTTGCACCACTATACGGAGATGAGCTGAGCCTGTTTGAAAAAATAGAAACGGTCGCTAAGCGCATTTATCGCGCTGACGAAGTACTGGCAGATGGCAAAATTCGCAATCAGCTCAAAGAATGGGAAGAGGCGGGCTATGGTCACTTGCCAGTCTGTATGGCTAAAACCCAATACAGTTTCACCACAGACCCCAATCGCCGTGGCGCGCCGACCGGACATTCTGTGCCGGTTCGGGAAGTGCGTCTGAGCGCAGGTGCAGGTTTTGTCGTGGTGATCTGCGGTGAAATCATGACCATGCCTGGGCTGCCAAGGGTGCCGGCTTCGGAACAGATTATGCTCAATGAAAGCGGTGACATCGAAGGCTTGTTCTAAGGCGCAATACGGCTAATTTTTCGGGTGCGTCCTGTGCTTAGGCGTATACCCGGTATTCTGAGGGTATTTTCTGCGCTGACATGGTTGAGAACGGCTGTCCATCACCTGTAGAGCGTGATAAAAACATGTAAGAAGGCTGCACCGTCATGGCGGTGTACTCGCAAGGTAAGAAAGGGGTGGAAATATGACTGCACAGGTTATTGATGGCAAGGCTTTTGCTGCAACAGTGCGCGGTAAGGTGGCAACACAGGTCGCGGCTTTGACGACGGACCACGCGATTACTCCGGGCTTGGCGGTCGTCTTGGTTGGTGAAGATCCTGCCAGTCAGGTCTATGTGCGCTCGAAAGGCAAACAGACCGTCGAGGTGGGCATGAACTCGTTCGAGCACAAGCTTGAGATTGATACCTCTGAGGCCGTTCTGCTGGATTTGATTGCCACTCTTAACGCGGATCCTGCGGTACACGGTATTCTGGTGCAATTGCCTCTGCCCAAACATCTGGACGAAGATCTGGTGATCAATAGCATTGATCCCGCCAAGGATGTTGACGGGTTTCATATCTCAAATGTTGGGCTGTTGGGGACAGGGCAAAAATCTATGGTGCCCTGCACGCCGTTGGGCTGTCTGATGATGCTCAGAGAGCACCACGGATCACTATCGGGCATGGATGCGGTGGTGATTGGACGTTCAAATATTGTTGGCAAACCGATGGCGCAATTATTGCTGGGTGACAGTTGTTCGGTGACGATTGCCCATTCGCGAACCAAAAATCTGCCAGAGGTGGTTGGTCGCGCCGATATCGTAGTGGCTGCGGTTGGGCGGGCCGAGATGGTGCCGGGTGACTGGATCAAACCTGGCGCTACGGTGATTGATGTGGGGATCAACCGGATTGAAAAACCCGAGGGAGGCACCCGTCTTGTTGGGGATGTGGATTACGCCAGTGCGGCCGAAGTTGCAGGCGCGATCACTCCGGTTCCTGGTGGCGTTGGCCCGATGACGATAGCCTGCCTACTGGCCAACACCCTGACGGCCTGTCTGCGGGCAAATGGCCTGCCGGAACCCGACAGCCTAACCGCATAATTATCTGCCGCTGCTTGATCGGGGCATAGGAATGATCTGGGGATTTTTGCCGGTTAAAATGGCCATTGCCCCGGGGTTCATCAGCGCCTGTAAGAGGGCGTGGCCGGCGCTCAACCCGCCTGTATAGGCACCATAGGCCGGAAGAATCAGCCGCTTGTCGTCGAATAAGAAGCAGGCGCGTGACACACTGCGGGCAGCGGTTTTCAGCCGGGCTTTGGGGTGATAATGCCCGCTCACTTCCCCCCCCATGACGTCTGCGACGTGATCGGGCGCAGCGATATGTTGAAAAAACAACGGATGAACGCTTAGGACGGCGCGGTGGCTGCCACCTATTTCCAGCGGTCCGGGATCATGATTGCCCTCAATCCAAATCCAATCGCGTCCAGCCTGTAACCGATTGATCCATAAACGGTCATCTTCGGCCAATTCACCTGCTGCCTCTGGGTGGTCAAAACTATCGCCCAAGCAAATAACAGTACTCGCGCGGCAGGCTTCAAGATCGGTCTCGAGTTTTAACAGCGTGTCCTGGGTTTGATAGGGCGGCAGGCCGGCCCCGCCGGCGCGAGCATAGCGCTCGGATTTGCCAAGATGCAAATCCGAGACGCACAGCAGGCTTTGCTCTGGCCACCACAGCGCGCCTGACCCCATAGCGATTAAATTTACCCCGGCCAGCGTAAATGCTACCCCATTGGTCGGGGACTTATGCAGCGCGCCTTGCGTGTTTTGCCCCCTCATGGCGTCAGCCCTGCGGCGTCCATCAAGCGGGCGGCGGCCTCGGCCACAAGTCGTTCTTGTGCTGCGCCGGCTATGGGCACCCGACCCGCTTCAAGTAAAAGTGGTGCAGCCAGCGGGCTGATCCGCGGCAGACGGATATGATCAATGTGGCCTTCAACGCGCTGGGTCATCTCGCGCAATCGCTCAAAGTCGATCAGACCGCGCATCGCCTCGGTGCGGGTGATGGCCAGTAACAGGTGCTCTGAATCGTATTTTACCAAAGTATCATACAAGATATCTGACGAAAAAGTTGCCTGACGTCCGGATTTGCGCTGTCCGGGCAGGTTGCGTTCAATCAGTCCCGCAATGGTGGCAGAGGCGCGAAAAGTCCGCTTCATCACGGCATTTCCAGACAGCCAATCTTCAAAACCATGTTCCAGCGCCTGCTTCTCAAAAAGCGCGGCAGGGTCTGTGACTGTGGTTAATCCCCAGACCAGCGTGGCATAATCGGTGGCGACAAACCCCAGTGGGTTCTGGCCCAGTTCTTCCATGCGTTTGGTCATTAGCAGGCCCAGTGTTTGCTGTGCGTTGCGCCCGGCAAACCCATAGGCGCACAGATACTCGCGTTCCTCATGGGCAAATGTTTCGATCAACAATTTGTCGGCTTGTGGCAGACGCGATACCTGTTGCTGCAGGGTCAACCATTCGGCGGTATGGCTGGGAAGGTCAGCCCAGTCATTGTGTTCGAAATAACGAAGTATGCCCGCGCTCAACTGGGTGGATGTGGCGAATTTCGTTCCCATGAAGGTGGCGATTTTCGGAGTTTTATTTGCCTGCCTTGAGACTTCGACCGTCATCTCGCGCAGACCTTCATAGCGTACCACTTGACCGCCGATCAAAAATGTATCGCCCTTGCTTAGGGTGGCGGCAAAACCCTCTTCGATCTCGCCCAGAGGCTTGCCACCCCGGTTGCGCTGCAGACGTACCTTCAAGGTGTCTGTATCTTGAATGGTACCGATATTCATCCGGATTCGGGCGGCACTGCGCGGATCGCGCAACCGGTAGCGTCCGTCGGCATCAGCCATAAGGCGTTGCCATCGATCATAGGCGCGCAAGGCATAGCCGCCAGTGGCGCAAAAATCGAGACAGGCGTCAAATTCATCGCGGGTCAGGTCGTGATAGGCACCGGTTTGGCGGGCTTGTTCAAACAAGGTATCGGGGTCAAACGGACCGGCACAGGCGATAATCAAAATGTGCTGGCACAAGACATCGAGCGGACCGCGGCCGCGTGCCTCGCCGTCGAGGCTGTGACTTTCCACTGCGCGCAGCGCAATCAGGCACTCAACCACTTCAAACCGGTTGGCCGGCACCAACAGCGCTTTAGACGGGGTATTATAGCTGTGATTGGCTCGCCCGATACGCTGGACCAGCCGTTTGACATTTTTTGGGGCCCCGATCTGGATTACTAGATCAACGTCGCCCCAATCGATTCCCAGATCAAGGCTTCCGGTGCAGACAATCGCCCGTAATTCGCCGCGCACCATTGCCGCCTCAACGCGGTCGCGTTGCACCCGGTCAAGACTGCCGTGGTGGATGCCGATGGGCAGACTTTGCGCATTGGCCAGCCATAATTTGTGAAAAAAGATCTCGGCCTGTGCGCGGGTGTTGTGAAAAATTAAAGTGGTTTTATGCTGTGCAATCTGCTCAAGCACCGCAGGTATCGCATAGGCAGCCCCACCGCCAGCCCAAGGGGGGGGAGCGGCAATATCAAGCATGGCGATGTCGGGTTTTGGGCCGGGATCCGCGTTTAAAATGTGACAGCAATCACCGCTGCGGGTCAGAAACCGCGCAATCGCCTTGGGATCGTCGACTGTGGCCGACAGGCCGATGCGGCGCGCGGCGGGGCACAGCGCGTTCAGACGCGCCACGGCCAGCATTAACTGATCGCCACGCTTGCTATCGGCCAAAGCATGGATTTCGTCGATTACGATGCGTTGCAAACCGGCGAAAATACGTGGCGCGTCTTCATAGCTGATCAACAGGGCAAGGCTTTCGGGGGTGGTGAGCAGAATATGTGGCGGGTCGGCACGTTGGCGACGTTTGCGGCTTGACGGTGTATCACCGGTGCGGTCTTCGATCCGCACTGGCAGGTCCATCTCGGTCACTGGTGTATTGAGGTTGCGTTTGATGTCGGCGGCCAGCGCTTTGAGTGGAGAGATATAGATCGTATGAAGGCCCTGCCGTGGACTTGCTGCCAGATCGATCAGGCTGGGTAAAAACCCTGCGAGTGTTTTGCCGCCACCCGTCGGAGCAATCAGCAGCAATGCGGTGGCGTCGGCTTTATCCAGCATCTGCTGTTGATGGTCATGGATCGACCAGCCGCGGGTGGCGAACCAGTCTGAAAACTGAGCAGGGAGTTTTTTCATACTCTTGTATCTAGGCCCAGGCAGCCAAAATTTCTAACAGAATTTTGTCCACAAAGGGTTGTGGGTTTGGTCCCTCGATCCAGAACGAATGGTTGCACCTTACCGGGGCGTTTTATTTATTGGCTTGCTTCAATATCCGCGCGTGTTTGGTGTCACTGTGGCTTATGTGGCAATATCGCTATATATCATCATTTGCTGCTCGGCGTTGCGGATCATTGTAATGAATAGTTTTTCAACGAGGTATGCCTTGGCCAGATTTACAGTGTTCTGGGGCAACGGTATATTCGTTTAGACAGGGGGTTTGAGCGCTTGCTTTAAAAAAGTCAGGCAATCTTTTGCAACGATGTCGTTCAAACTGTGCAGTTTGATGTGCCGTCTCACCTTACCCGCCCCTTCAAGCACTTTGTGAGGGTCGTCCAACATGACCCCTTTGGTGAACTCAAGAGAGACGTATTTGGTATAGGCAAACACCCCAGCGACACGGGTTTTGGGGTCGGCTGTGCGCATTTCGATGACTGTCCCTCCGTACATCGATCTAAACGTGGCTTTTGGAGATAAATCCGCGACTATTTTTAAAATGTGTTCTGTGATCTCTGCTTTAACGGTCTCGTCCATGTCATGTCCTATCTCTAATAGGCGAGGCTAACTCAACAAGGCAGCCGTTCAAATCGCGCAGATAGGAAACCGTCTGGCCCCAGAGTTTTTCCGTCGGAGGCGCAACAGGGCTGCACCCTTTGGAAATTGCCTGGTCATAGGCTTTGGCCACGTCACTGGTGATCAGGCAAATTTCCCAGCCTGCTGCAACCGTTCTGGGATCATTTGGCAGAAGGCCTAGCCCGGCCATTTCGGCGGCTTCATTGCCAGCAAAAGCAAGCGCCGTGCTGCCGGTTTCCATCTCAGCATAAAGATGACTTTCGTGAATAAACCGGCGCTTTAGATCAAAGGCTGTTTCATAAAATGCGACAGTTTTGGGCACGTCAGACACATAAATAATAATATATCCAAGCTTCATGCAACACATATGCACGTTTAAAGATAATTTGTAAATAATTAACAATCAAAAGCAGATTTGCGGCGAGGCGTGCCACCCACAATCAGGTCTTTTAGCGTCAAAATACATGTACAAATGACAGCGAGAAATCGCATTTAAGCCTGAACACGATAATACCCGGTTTTGATGTTTGATTTACTGGCGAAAACAGGCGCCCGGATCAAACGAAACCAGATGAGAACCTTTTATCAGGAAGAAAAGGATTTTCGGGGCAATTTAGTCGTTTTGTGGTTGCTAGAAGCCCAGAAAGCTTAATTGCCAACGAATTTATGCCATTTCATTTATTTCAAGGAATTGAAACCGATCACATTACCTTCTGTATCTTCACACAGCACAACAAATCCAAACTGTCCTATCGAAAATTTTGGACGTATGACAACACCGCCTGCGTCGGCTGCACGCGCTTGCTGCAGAGCGCAATCTTCTACTAAAAAGTAGACCTGTGTTCCACCCGGGCCGGGCTTTGAATGCTGTGTTTTCACAAGTGCTCCAGCCGCGCCATATGCATGCATATCGCCTGAAAAACTCATCATCAGCGCTTCATGGGTTGGGTCATCCATTGCCACGAGTTTCGTTCCGAGTACATTTTCATAAAAACCGACAGCGCGATCCATATCCTCTACATAAACGTCAAACCAACCTACAGCATTCATTTCGTTCATCTCCTTTATTAAAGTTTGGTATTGATGAACAAACTAGCGGAACATGTGCCCGTGTATTGTAGATATCAGACATCAAATTCGTCGTAATATTTTGATGGCGTTCGGCCTGTAGCGCTACGAAAAGAGTGGATAAAATGCGCTTGATCAAAATATTGGTCTAAATCAGAACCTGAAAGTGATCTTTGGAGCCGTATTATTTTAAGAAAATCATGCGGCGTAAAACCAGTTTCCCGCTTCAAACATCGCTGAAGATGCCTTGGAGAAATACGGGCAGCTTTTGCCATTTCTGCAACCGAATTTATTGAATCAAGCTTTTTTAGAATGCGCATTACTAAAACGCTTGTTACAAGAATTTTCCGATTTACCAGTTCCTCCACGCACTGAGTAAGAATCTCTTGTTGTTGCTTGAATGGGCGCCCATGTAGTTCTTGGTTAATTGCGAGTAAGGGTAAATTGCCACTATAGGGCTGATTAATTTGACCAACAAAAGGTTGACTATAATCGGTTTGCCAAGTCCCCGGAAAAAACCGAATATTCAGATAGTGAAACTGCTTACCTAAATTAAATTCCATAGACGAACCACGAAGCGTAGTGGGGCCGACAACTTCCGGTCTGAGTTGATCGAAGATTAGGTATGTGCAGGCGTCGGGTAGAGCGTGGAACTGGTAATCCCTATCTAACAGCTTATCGGTCCAAATTTTGACGTACCTATGAACCACTGATGTAAGATGCCCTGGTGGTTTTGCCTCACAGAACAATACAGTATTCTTGTTTTTGCCCTTAGAGTTACCTATCGGTGAGTAACGGTCCATATCAATAAAAAACCGAATTTGAGTTATTCACGTATCTTAAAATAAGTGAAAAAGTAGGGTGTAACGGGGAGGCAGTCAACGCTTTGTTCAGAAAAGCGCCTGTTTTCAGGGGCTGCTATGATTAAGTTCTTTTCACCGGCCGGTCAAAACTTAACAAGCGCGCTGATGTGTTATTCATAGTATAATTCGGCAGTTCTGCACTATTTTCAGGCCTTTATTGGCACTTAATTTTGCCAGTATGCGAGAAAATATATATACATCTCCTCTCTGGGAAAGGGGCATGAACGGGTCTCCAATTATAAAGTCAACTCTCTTGGGCCGACTGTCTTTTTCTATACAGGTTTGAGCTGCAGCAATCATATGTGCGCGATTAAACAAGGTTTCTCGCGCATTTGGCACTGTTTTTAAATTTTTGATATTAACGCGCTGTCTTCACTTCCCACATCGATCACGCAATATGCGTGAACCCTGTAAATCAGAGCATAGAAAAACCTGTGATGTCCCTGCTTTTGAGGGGTTTCCAATCTGACTGTCCATGCAAGGAGCCTTGCAAATACAATCTGCGCAAGCGATGCTTGCGATCCGCAATATGACGGTTTTATCTGTTATTTCATATCTGGCTCTATTTTGGATCAAGGTGTTAGCTGTGTGCGGCAAACCCGTTGATTGGCAGAGAATCGTTGGTTTTTGCGCGTGCGGGACAATATTCGCAGTCTGTTCACGCCTTTACGGTCTGTTCGAGCCTTTGCGGATTGCGATTTTTGCCAATAAACTAGCTTGGGGGCGACATAACTTAAAGCTGTTTGGGCAAATTAGCGCTGCTTTCCGGGTTCGGTTCAGAGCGGATGGTCCGTTGCGCGGCGCGATCTTTTAAAAAAGCGGCAGCGGCCCAAACTTATATCGTAAAAATTCCAGCGGCCGTGTTATTGAATTGGTGGGAGTTGCTGGTCAGAGCTGAACAGATTAAACATGCAATGGCCTAAGGATCACATCAACGGTCGAGGGTGATGGCTCATCACACATCTGTCGTATGAGCCATCCAACGGGCCCACTTGTCGAGGCCCCACTGTCTATGTTCTTGATCTTAGACAATTGTCGCTTCTGTCGCGGCGCGCAGATCTGCTTCGGTCACACCATCTGCGGTCTCGATAATTTTCAAACCGCCCTCAACTACGTCCAGAACGCCGAGGTTGGTAATAATACGGTTGACCACTGATTTGCCAGTTAGCGGCAGCGTACACGAGGTCAGCACCTTGCTATCTCCATGCTTATTGGTGTGGTCCATCACCACAACCACATGGCCGACACCGGCCACCAGATCCATCGCACCGCCCATACCTTTAACCAGCTTGCCGGGGATCATCCAATTCGCCAGATCGCCGTTTTCGGCCACTTCCATTGCACCTAGGATTGCCATGGCAATTTTACCGCCGCGGATCATGCCAAACGAAGTGGCACTGTCAAAATAGGCGGTTTGTGGCAATTCGGTAATGGTCTGTTTGCCGGCATTGATCAGATCGGCATCTTCTTCGCCCTCGATCGGGAAGGGGCCCATGCCCAGCATGCCGTTTTCCGATTGTAAGGTGACCGTAATGCCGTCAGGGATATAGTTTGACACCAGTGTCGGGATGCCGATGCCCAGATTGACATACATGCCGTCTTCCAACTCTTGCGCCGCGCGGGCGGCCATTTGATTTCTGTCCCATGCCATGATGCGCGTTCCTTATGCTGCGGGGCGCGTGGTGCGCTGTTCGATACGTTTTTCATGATCGCCCTGAATGATCCGGTTTACATAGATGCCGGGCAGGTGGATATGATCGGGGTCTAGCGATCCGGTTGGTACAATTTCTTCAACTTCGGCCACGCAGACCTTGCCACACATCGCTGCCGGTGGGTTGAAATTACGTGCGGCTTTGCGGAAAATCAGATTGCCCGTCGCATCGGCTTTCCAAGCCTTGATGATGGATAGATCCGCAAAAAGCCCCTCTTCCATAATAAAGGTCTCGCCATTAAAATCTTTGTGCTCTTTGCCCTCAGCTATCACCGTGCCGACGCCGGTCTTCGTGTAAAACCCTGGAATTCCACAGCCCGCCGCGCGCATGCGTTCGGCCAATGTGCCCTGAGGATTGAACTCAAGTTCCAACTCGCCCGATAAATATTGGCGCATAAACTCAGCGTTTTCTCCCACATAAGAGCTGATCATTTTCTTGACTTGCTTGGTTTGCAGCAGAATGCCGATGCCAAAATCATCAACTCCCGCATTATTGGACGCAAACGTCAGGCCTTTGGCACCGTGATCCTTGATCGCTTGCAGCAAAAGCTCGGGAATGCCGCACAGACCAAAGCCACCGGCCGCAATCAACATGTCATCATGTAACAGATCGGCCAGAGCTTCTGTTGCATTTTCATAGATTTTTTTCATATGGATTTCCCTCTCACCCCAGCTTGCGCCTTTTGTGACGCTGCCTGTGAAGAGAGTCAATTGCCCACCTGATAATCCAGCTTTTGTCGGCGGTGGGCCGCACGCAGCAAGGGCCGGAGGGCTGTCGCGTTCATTTGTGATCTGCCCCCAGACCTTTTATGCTCCAGCCGTTTATCCTGTGGTTGCGGCTTTTTTGCTGGGCGCCTTTTTAGCGGCTGTCTTTTTGGCTGCGGCTTTGGTGGTGGCCTTTTTCTTTGCCGGAGCTTTCTTGCCCTTGCCGGTTTTGGCGGCTTTTTCAGCGATCAAAGCCACAGCCATATCCATGGTGACATCTGCGGGTTCTGTGCCCTTGGGCAAGGTGGCGTTGATCTTGGCAAACTTAATATAGGCGCCATAGCGGCCGTCCATGATATTGACCGGGCCGCCTTGTTCGGGGTGTTCGCCCAGCTCTTTCAAAGGTGTTGCGGCCGCCCCACGTCCGGCACCGCGCGACGCAAGTTTCTTGGCAAGCTCTTCGACGGCACGGTTCATGCCAATGGTAAAAACATCGTCCACGTCTTTAATATTGGCGTAGAGTTTGCCGTGTTTGATGAACGGGCCATAGCGACCAATGCCGGCCTCAACCATTGCGCCATCCTCAGGATGTGGTCCGATTTCGCGTGGAAGGCTTAACAGGGACAGGGCTTTTTCCAGATCCATCGTGTCTGGTGCCCAGCCCTTAGGCAGGCTGGCCCGCGGCGGTTTTTTGTTATCTTCTGTGGGGTCTCCGCGCTGCACATAGGGGCCAAAACGACCTGAGAGCAGTTTGATCTCATCGTCTTGATCATGGCCCAAAACGCGGTCAGCTGAGGTTTCGCCGTCGCCATTTATCGGGCGGGTATAGCGGCATTCTGGATAGCCGCCACAACCAACAAACCCGCCCGTACGCGAAGTTTTCAAGTGTAATTGTCCGACACCGCAGAGCGGACAGATCCGCGGATCAGAGCCGTCTTCGCGCGGCGGGTAGAGTTGTGGTGCAAGCGCTGCATCCAAAACGTCGAGCACTTCTGAAATGCGCAGTTCTGAGGTTTCGGAAATCGCGGCTGAGAAATCACGCCAGAATGGCTCTAAGACATCTTTGTAATTGCCCTGACCCGCGCTGACGTCATCAAGCTGGTTTTCGAGCGAGGCTGTAAAGTCGTATTCAACGTAGCGTTTGAAAAAATTGAGCAGAAAAATTGTGACAATCCGGCCCTTATCTTCGGGGATAAGCCGGTTTTTGTCTTTCCTGACATATTCGCGATCCTGAATTGTCGTGACAATGCTGGCATAGGTAGAGGGTCGACCAATGCCCAATTCTTCCATCTGCTTGACCAGAGTCGCTTCGGTATAGCGCGGTGGTGGCTGGGTGAAATGTTGGTCTGGTGAGACTGATTTTTTTGTTGCCACTTCGCCCTGCATGACTTGCGGCAGCCGTTTGTCATCGTCGCCAACGCTGTCGTCGCGACCCTCTTCGTAGACTTTCAAAAACCCGTCAAATAAGACAACTTGACCCGAGGCGCGCAATCCGACCTGACCGTCTGCGCTGGATACTTCCACGGTTGTTCGTTCCAATCTAGCGGCGGCCATTTGGCAGGCCAAAGTGCGTTTCCAAATCAGATCGTAAAGTTTGCGCTGGTCGGCTTCGGTAAGTTTGAGCGCCGAGGCATCGCGGGTCATGTCTGTGGGACGGATACACTCATGCGCCTCTTGGGCATTTTTGGCTTTGTTTTTGTATACTCGGGGAGATTTGGGCACATAGTTTGAGCCGTACCGATTTTTAATTGCATCACGCGCCTCGGTGACCGCCTCGGGTGCCATATCAATCCCGTCGGTTCGCATATAGGTGATGTATCCCGCCTCATAAAGGCGTTGCGCGGTGCTCATGGTTTGGCGCGCGCCCATGCCGAATTTACGGCTCGCCTCTTGTTGCAAGGTTGAGGTCATGAAGGGGGCACTGGGGTTTCTTGTCGCGGGTTTTGCCTCGACAGAGGTGACGGTGAGATCGCGGCTGTTGACCGCCTGAACTGCTATTTCAGCCTGTGTGGCGTTCTCGAGGTCATATTTGTCAAGTTTTTTGCCGGCCAGCATTGTAAGGCGGGCCTCATATTCCTGTCCGCGGGGCGTGCCTAAAACGGCTTTGACCGACCAGTACTCTTGGGCGTTGAATGCCTCGATTTCTATCTCGCGCTCGACAATCAGGCGCAGACAGACCGATTGCACACGCCCGGCAGATTTTGCGCCAGGTAACTTGCGCCATAGAACTGGTGAAAGGTTGAAGCCAACAAGATAATCCAACGCGCGGCGCGCCAGATAGGCCTCGACCAAAGGTGTGTCGACTTGACGGGGGTTCTGCATCGCCTCGGTGACTGCCGATTTGGTGATGGCATTGAACACCACGCGGCTGACAGGTGTGTCTTTTTTCAAAACTTTACGTTTGCGAAGTGTCTCTTCGAGATGCCAACTGATGGCTTCGCCCTCACGATCGGGGTCGGTTGCGAGGATCAGTGAATTGTCGTTGGAAAGTGCGTCTGCGATTGCTTTGACGTGCTTGCGACTGTCTGCCCCGACCTCCCATTTCATTTCGAAATCTTGCTCAGTGTCAACCGAACCGTCTTTTGCAGGCAAGTCGCGCACATGCCCATATGATGCAAGCACGGTGTAATCTGATCCCAAATATTTATTGATTGTTTTAGCTTTGGCAGGGGATTCAACGACTACGACGGGCATAAAAATTCCTTTCGACTGGGCTGGGGACGCCTTGGCGCCTGACCATGTGGGTCAGTTGGCGTTTTTGTCAATGCACCGAATTTTGCAAAGGGGAGATAGAGCCAAATTTTATTTGAGGGTTTGTAGAGCCCTTTGCTATACTGCGCAAGGGCTCGGTTTGGGATGGAGCTCACCATGCCAAATATTTTTCGATGTCTTAAGCCAGAGAGAGCAGGCCGCCTGCTTGACGCTTTATACGACCCTCTAACTCAAGATCCACCAGCACAGGAGACAGGGTGCTGACAGATCCTCCAACGTCGCGGACCAACTGGTCTTCTGCGATGGGGGAATGGTTGAGCCTTGCCAGAATTTCCTGATGCAGATTTGCGGTTTGGCGTAGGCTGCGCTGCGGTTTTTTTATTGCCTCAGATGGGATGATTTGAGATATGTTTTGCGTGACCTGTGACACCGGTTCGGCAAAAGTGGGTTCATTCTCAGCTGCGTTCAAAACCTGCACCACATCGTCAACACTGCGCACCAGGACGGCGCCGTCCCTCAGCAGCATATTGCAACCGGCAGCACGGGCATCAAAAGGGTGCCCAGGTACGGCTAATACTTCGCGGCCTTGGTCAAGCGCGTCGCGGGCGGTGATTAGGCTGCCGGATTTTGATGCGGCCTCAACTATGATTACGGCGCTGCACAATCCCGAAATAAGGCGGTTGCGGGAGGGGAAATGGCGGGCTTTTGGGATCACACCCATGGGTTGTTCCGATATGCGAGCGCCTTGATCATTGAGCTCATCGCCTAACTTGGCATTCTCTGCCGGATAGAGAATATCAATCCCGCCAGCCATAACCGCGACCGTACCGGTCTTAAGGGCGCCTTTATGCGCCGCTGTGTCTATTCCGCGGGCCAGTCCTGAAACGGTCACATAGCCTAATTCACCTAAACCTTTGGCCAGATACCGCGCCATTCTTGTGCCCAGAGACGAGGCGTTTCGGGCCCCAACAATCGCTACCATCGGACGAAGGAGCGTCTGGGAGTTACCCGTTATCCATAAAACAGGGGGCGGACTCGCAATTGTCATCAAAGCTTTGGGATAGTCTTCATTGCCAAAAAAAATCAGGCGCGCTTGCGCCTCTGCGCCGGCCCGAATTTCGATGCCAACCCGCTCGGCGCTGCAGGCCGCATAGTTTTCAAGCCCAGCCTTTCTGGCGATGTCTGGCAGAGCCTTCAGGGCCGCCGCAGCGCTGCCATGTTCGTGCATCAGCCGAAAAAATGTGCTGATGCCAACGCGGTGAGAGCGCAAGAGACGAAGCCACGATACCCGGTCTTCTTCCGTGGTGGGGGGGGGTAGGGGGTGAGTGGAAGAAACTGTGTGTTCGGCCATCATGACTCCGCCATCTTGCGAGATCATATCTACGCTCGATGTGGTTAACAGCAGGTAAAGATAATTTTTTTTTTGGACTAAGCAGCGGCCCCGCCGATGGTCAAACCACCGATCATCATTGTCGGCTGTCCAACGCCAACGGGCACCCACTGTCCCTGCTTTCCGCAGTTGCCCATACCGGGGTCGAGCGCCATATCGTTGCCAATGGCGCGAATGTGCTTGAGCGCTGTCGCACCGTCACCGATCAGCGTCACGCCTTTCAGTGGCGCGCCGATGATGCCGTTCCTGACCCGATAGGCCTCGGTGCAGGAAAACACAAATTTGCCATTGGTGATGTCCACCTGACCACCGCCGAACCCCACCGCATAAATACCGTCTTTCAAATCCGACAGAATATCGCCAGGTGCTGTGTTGCCGCCGAGCATATAGGTGTTTGTCATTCTGGGCATTGGCGCATGAGCAAAGCTTTCACGACGGCCGTTTCCGGTGGCGGCCACCCCCATGAGGCGCGCGTTCTGACGGTCCTGCATATAGCCAACAAGAATGCCATCTTCGATAAGCGTGTTTTTAGCCGATGGCGTGCCTTCGTCATCGATTGTGATCGACCCTCGGCGGTCTGGGATCGTGCCATCATCAAGGACCGTGACCCCAGGAGCAGCGATTCGTTGGCCCATTAAACCGGAAAAGGCGCTACTGCCTTTGCGGTTGAAGTCGCCCTCTAACCCGTGACCGATTGCCTCATGTAATAAAATCCCGGGCCACCCCGGACCGAGAACAATATCCATAACGCCGGCGGGGGCGGCCTCGGCTGTCAGGTTCACGGTGGCAATACGCAGCGCTTCGCGGGCTTTGGTCTGCCAGGCCTCTGGTTCCAGCAAGCCGTCAAGGCCAATGCGCCCACCGCCGCCGGCAGATCCGCTTTCCCGACGCCCGTTGCTTTCTACGATTACGGACACATTCACGCGGGTCATTGGCCTGACATCGCGTAAAATTTGCCCGTCAGGGCGAAGGATCTCAATCTCTTGCAGTGAGGCTGAAATGGTCGCGGAGGCCTGCACAACGCGGGGGTCGAGATCGCGGCAAAAGGCATCAATGGCTTTGAGTGTTTCTATTTTAACTGCAAATGGCGCATCTTCCATCGGGTTTTGATCGTTATATAGATGCCGGTTGGTAGCTTTCGGACCCTCTGACAACTGACCTCCGCCTGCGCGTACGGCCAATCGAGCGGTGTCGGCGGCACGCATCAATGCGGCTTGACTGATTTCAGTTGAATGACTGTATCCGGTGACGTCACCGTGAATGGCGCGCAACCCAAAGCCCTCAGAAGCGTTGTAACTGGCATTTTTAATCCTGCCGTCATCCAGCACCAAGCCTTCAGAGCGCCGTCTTTCAAGGAAAATTTCGCCATCATCAGCGCCTGCCACGGCCTGTTGCAAGACTGACAGAGCTTGTTCTTTTTCCAGATAATCTGAAAATGGGCGAAATGTATCTTGGCTCATTGGGTCGAGTCTCCTGAAATAATTTGCTTGAGGGCGTCTGTTTGCCGCAAGCTTCTTTCTTTATTCATCCTCAATAATATGTTCTTAAGTGGATCATTGACAATCGGAATCCTTTTGGGCGGTATCCTCTCATCTGGGTTTTCGATGTCTGTTGACCGGAGCCAAGCAACCGATTTAGGTGAAATATGCGAATGATAGCGAGACTGACGGGCCTGATGGCTATAGTAATGGGGCTGCCTGTGGCAGCACAAGACGGATTGGAAATTATTGGCAAGCCGGTTGATAAACTCTTAGGCTTTCAGCCACCCGTGACGGAACTGGCTCGGGACGTACAGTGGCTGGATGACATGGTCCTTTGGGTCATAGTGGCCATTACCTTGCTGGTAACGGCCCTGCTGGCATACGTGATTGTACGCTATAATCAAAAGGCAAATCCGAACCCGTCCAGTTTCACCCATAACTCTCCTCTGGAGGTAGCGTGGACTGTGGTGCCGATTGTAGTACTGGTATTTATTGGAGCGTTTTCGCTGCCGGTATTGTTCAAACAGCAAGAGATACCCGAGGGCGATATTCATATTAAAGTAACTGGTTATCAGTGGTACTGGGGGTATGAGTACACCGACCATGAGTTTGGCTTTGACAGCTTTATGATTGGCGAGGGACAGGTGCTGAACGACGAGGTCGAGGCCGAATTGATCGCAGCTGGTTACAGCCGCGATGAGTTTTTGCTCGCGACAGATACATCGGTTGTCGTGCCCGTAAACAAAGTGGTGGTGATGGATGTGACTGGCGCTGACGTGATCCACAGCTGGACCATTCCCGCTTTTGGGGTCAAGCAAGACGCCGTACCGGGACGGATCGCGCAGCTTTGGTTCAAAGCTGAAAAAGAGGGCGTATATTTTGGTCAATGTTCCGAACTTTGCGGAAAATCACACGCCTATATGCCGATCACAGTGAAGGTCGTTAGTCAGGAAGTTTATGATGCATGGTTAGCGGGAGCGATTGACGAATATGCAGGCACACCGCTTGATTTCCAAGTCGCCGCATCTAAGTGAGGCCGCTAAAATAATCTAACCTGAAGCGAGAGAAAGCTTATGAGCATGAGTGATGCCAGCATGATAACGCGAGCACCAACCCAAGAGGCAAGCTTTGGCGATTATTTCGCCCTTTTGAAGCCTCGGGTGATGTCGCTTGTGGTTTTTACCGCTATGGTTGGCTTGTTTGCCGCGCCAATTTCAGTGCATCCGATGGTCGCGTTTTCGTCGATTCTGTTTATTGCTATCGGTGGCGGTGCATCCGGGGCGCTGAATATGTGGTGGGACGCAGACATAGATGCGATTATGCGCCGAACGCGGTCGCGACCGATCCCCTCGGGCAAGGTCACCGCAGAAGAGGCCAAGGCGATTGGAATTGCTCTGTCAGGGTTTTCTGTTGTGATGCTGGCTTTGGCGTCAAATCTTTTTGCGGCCGGGTTGCTCGCGTTCACAATTTTCTTTTACGTGGTGATCTACACAGTGTGGCTCAAGCGCTGGACACCTCAGAACATTGTGATCGGTGGCGCGGCCGGGGCCTTCCCGCCGATGATTGGCTGGGCCGTTGCAACGGGTGGGATCAGCTTAGAAAGCGTGCTGATGTTCGCTTTGATTTTTGTTTGGACCCCACCGCATTTTTGGGCTCTGGCGCTGTTCATGCGCAATGATTATGACGATGCGAAGGTCCCGATGTTGACGGTAACTCACGGGCGTCGCAGCACCCGAAATCACATTCTAGGGTATACTCTGGTGCTTGCTGCAGTGGCTGTTGGGGCGGGCTATACCTCTCTCGGTGGGCCGGCTTATGTTGCGGTGGCCGTTGTTCTTAACATCGCGTTCATCAAAGGCGCCGTTGATATCTGGCGCCGAGATGAGACAGATAGCGAAGCCGACGACTTTAAGGTTGAACGTCGATTTTTCAAATTGTCGCTGGCGTATTTGTTCCTACATTTTGGTGCAATTTTAATTGATCCTCTGTTGGCACAGCTTGCCGGAGGCACGCTCTGATGAGTTTTGACCGCCAGCATGAAATCCACACGCGGCGTTTTGGTCGCAACTTGGGCGTTGCGGCAGTTCTTTTGGGATTGGTGGCGATCGTGTTCGGCCTGACCGTTGTGAAAGTGACCCATGTCGAGTTTGAGGTCCCAAGCGCTGAGGTCTCACAATGACTGCTGTGAATGGAAAACAACGCACTTTGTTTCAGACCATCGGGCTGGTGGTGGTTATGGGCGGCTTGGCCTGGGCATCTGTACCATTTTACGACTGGTTTTGTCGGGTTACGGGTTTCAGCGGTGTTACTGCGGTCGCGAGCGGTGATTCTGAAATTATCTTAGACAAGACGATCAAAATAAGGTTTGATGCTTCTCTGGAGCGCGATATGCCTTGGGATTTTAAACCGGTTCAGCGTGAAATGATCTTGCGCATTGGCGAGACCGGTCTTGCGTTCTATGAAGCCTATAACCCAACAGACCGGCCTGTTGCCGGGTCCGCCAGCTATAACGTCGCCCCATTTGATGCCGGTGGATTTTTCGCGAAAATTGACTGTTTTTGTTTTGAAGAACAGGTGCTACAACCCGGTGAACGGGTGCAGATGCCAGTGACTTTCTACGTTGATCCCGCGATTGTCGAGGACCGCGATGCAAAATACGCTAAGTCGATCACCCTCTCGTATACGTTTTACGAGATAGAGCTACCGCAAGAGGCACAAGCGGCCCTCCTGCAACCCGAGAGAACGAAAATTAACTAGGCATTCCGAAGAGGGAATTACCAAATGGCGCATGTTAAAAACCACGATTATCATATTCTGAATCCCTCCCTCTGGCCTTTGGCTGGTGCGGTCTTTGGGTTTATCATGTTGTTTGGTGGCGTGCTGTTTATGCACGATCACGGTCCTTATCTGCTGTTGATCGGCTTTGTTGGCGTGCTTTACGTGATGTACGGTTGGTGGGCTGAAACCGTCGCTGAAAATAAAGAGGGCGATCACACGCCAGTTGTGCAAATCGGCCTGCGTTACGGTTTTATCCTGTTTATCACTTCAGAAGTCATGTTTTTTGCGGCATGGTTCTGGAGCTTTTTCAAACACGCAATGTACCCGATGGGCCCCGATAGTCCGCGCGTCGACGGTGTGTGGCCTCCAGTCGGTATCGAGACATTTGATCCGTTTCACCTTCCTTTGATCAACACTTTGATCCTGTTGTGTTCTGGCGCAGCAGCAACTTGGGCGCACCATGCGTTGGTCCATGAAGAAAATCGTGAAGACATGAAAATGGGGCTGTGGATCGCAATTGCCCTTGGCGCCGTATTTACGCTGTTTCAGGCTTATGAATACAGCCACGCCGCGTTTGGGTTCTCAGGCAACATCTATGGGGCAAACTTTTTCATGGCCACCGGGTTCCACGGGTTTCATGTTCTTGTTGGAACCATCTTTCTGTTTATCTGTCTGATGCGGACTTACAGGGGGCATTTTACCGCCAAAAGTCACATCGGGTTTGAGGCTGCCGCGTGGTACTGGCATTTTGTTGATGTGGTATGGCTGTTTTTGTTCTTCGCAGTCTATATCTGGGGCGGTTAAGCTGCATCATGGTTTGTGCTTGAACAGGCGCTGTGAAACCGACTAATCAAAGCGCGCAGCTTGTCTGCGCGTTTTTTCCGTTTAAGGACCGTTTTCGATTATGAACCGCCTCATTCCACCGCTGATCTTTGGGCTGGCCGGTATCGCGGTACTGGTATCTCTGGCGATTTGGCAATTTCAAAGATTGCATTGGAAGAACACCATTCTGGCGGATATCGATGCCCGCATTCTTGCCGAAGCGGTCGCGGTGCCTGCGCAGCCAGATCCGGTGCGAGATCGTTATTTGCCCGTGGTGGTTAGCGGACGTTTGGGTGCCCCGTTTCTTCGAGTCCTCGCAAGCCGCAAAAAGATTGGCGCAGGCTACCGGCTCATCAGCCCTTTACAGTTGGCTGACCGGATTATTTTGGTTGACCGGGGATTCATCAAACTTGCCGATGCGGTGCCAGCTGTATCAGACCAGCCGGTGACATTTACCGGCAACCTGCACTGGCCAGACGAAGTGGATGGGTATACGCCAGAGCCCGATTATAATAAAAATATTTGGTTTGCCCGTGATGTGCCCGCTATGGCGGCTGCGCTTTCTACAGAGCCTATTTTGCTCGTGGCCCGCACATCGTCAATTGCGTCATCTCAACTATCTCCGATGCCGGTTGATAGCAAAGGCATTGCCAACAATCATCTGCAATACGCATTGACATGGATTTCTTTGGCAGTGATCTGGTTATGTATGACCTTGTTTTATATCATCCGAACAAAGCCCAAAACAGAAAGCTGATGTGACATGCGCTATATTTCGACCCGCGGAGCCGCCCCGGTTTTAACCTTTGAAGAGGCGATGCTAACCGGCCTTGCCCGTGACGGTGGTCTGTATGTGCCCGAAACGATCCCGCAGATGAGCCATCGCGACATCAGCGCTTTGCAGGGGCTGAGTTATGAGGATGTGGCGTTTCGGGTGATGCAGCCGTTTATAGGTGACACGTTCAGCGATGCAGAGTTCAGCGATATTATCAGCCGTGCCTATGCTGGATTCGGTCACAAAGCCCGGGCGCCCTTGGTACAGCTGGACAGCAATCACTTTCTGCTTGAGCTGTTTCACGGGCCGACACTTGCGTTCAAAGACTTTGCTATGCAGTTGATCGGGCAGATGTTCCAGACCGCTCTGCACCGCCGTGGAGAGCGGGTGACCATCGTCGGCGCCACGAGCGGTGACACGGGCAGTGCCGCGATGGAGGCGTTTCGCGGACTGGATGCCGTCGATGTCTTTATTATGTACCCGCATGGTCGGATTTCAGAGGTTCAGCGCCGGCAAATGACCACGCCAAGCGAAAGCAATGTCCACGCTTTGGCGATGGATGGCGATTTTGATGCCTGCCAGGCGCGGCTTAAAGAGATGTTCAACGACTTTGCCTTCCGAGATGAGGTGCGTCTGGCCGGCGTAAATTCGATTAACTGGGCGCGGGTATTGGCGCAAGTTGTGTATTATTTCTCGGCGGCAGCCAGTTTGGGCGCCCCTCAGCGCAAGGTCAGCTTTACAGTGCCAACAGGCAACTTTGGTGATATTTTTGCAGGCTATATTGCCAAGCGTATGGGGCTGCCGATTGACAGCCTGATCGTGGCCACCAATCAAAACGATATTCTGCATCGCTGTCTGTCCACCGGGGCCTATCAAACCGATACAGTGATCCCGTCGATCAGCCCTTCAATGGATATTCAGGTCAGTTCGAATTTTGAACGGGCGCTGTTTTATGCCTATGACGGTGATGGCGCGGCAATTT
>Ga0209374_1000251_pt1 | contig 63225 bp, 51 predicted proteins | sample SaaInlLV_DNA_10m_FD_184683 | JGI IMG/M metagenome (GOLD analysis project Ga0209374, IMG submission 184683) | Marine microbial communities from expanding oxygen minimum zones in the Saanich Inlet - SI075_LV_DNA_10m (SPAdes) (version 2) | ecosystem: Environmental > Aquatic > Marine > Unclassified ... | reverse complement strand
AGATCACCCCACCCCCAGTCATCGGCAAAGATAAAAAGAATATTAGGGCGATCAGAGCTTTCGCCCTGGCTCTTATTTGCAGGGCCTGCGACCGATGAGCTCAAAGTTCGCACGAAAAGGAGAAGAACGAGAAGGCATTTCATAAGGGTGATTTAGTAAGCTTCGCTGTTATTGCCGAATGAGGGGGCCAGCAAAGAGTTTCTTCAGGAGGATCAAGTGGATTGAAAGTCGCACTCACCACACTTTTGTCAGAGGAGACAATGTTGATTTCTTGATTTTGCCAAGATTAAGTTCACTTGGGTATGTTTGAGAGGGGCTCCTCCAGAGAACCCAAATCCAAAAAACACCTAACTCATCCAATTCTTTGTCGACCTGCCAGTTGACCAAATCATACCTAAATGCTATTTCCTTAAGTCGTAATAGCTGATTTAAATTCTTAATTTCGCCGCGGAACACCCCTTACCCTCCTTAAGCTTTTTAGCACTTCTACGATCAGCTACAGAAGGTTACTGCCAGTCACTTATACTCTTTTGAATGAATCAGGAACACCCTTCAGAATGCCCAGTCTCAGGAGACCAATCAATTCCCCCGCCCCCTCTAGAATATCATGATACTCGTTGGGATCTCTCAGAAGATGCGGATCGCCTTTGTCCGATTCCAAGCGAGCATGCCGAAAGTCTTGAGCAATCCGCCAAATTAGCTTGGCGAAATTCCGTCCGCTGTATCGGAAGAAGACTTTGGAAAGGGTTGGATGTGATCGATGCACGAAGCCTTAAGGAACCTGATGATATTTTTGAGGCTCTTCTCACTCACCTCCGCAAAGCCACCAACGGTGGAAAGATCATTCCCGTCATGACGGTGTTTCGAGAATGGCTTTCAGATGCCCCCGAAATCCGAATTTGGAACCATCAATTGATTCGCTATGCGGGTTACGAAACTACGAATGGGAAAAGGCTAGGTGACCCGATGAATGTCGAGCTCACGAGACTCGCACTAAAACTCGGATGGCAACCGCCATCGGAACGAGGTCATTTCGACCTCCTCCCTATCATTATCCAATCGGGAGAAAAAATACAATGGTACGAACTCCCTAAGCATGAAGTTCACGAAGTCAAAATCCGGCATCCCAAATACCCCTGCATTGAGCAAATGGAATTAAAGTGGCATGCAGTTCCGGTTGTTTCGGATATGATTTTTGCGACAGGTTCTACTCTTCACTCGTGTGCTCCTTTCAGCGGATATTATCTCGGCACGGAAATTGGGGCGCGTAATTTTGCAGACCCAAACCGCTATAATTTATTACCCGAACTTGCGAGAGGGCTCGGCCTTGACACCAACAATCGACGGAGTCTCTGGAAAGATCATGCCCTTGTAATTCTCAATGAAGCGGTCTTGTGGTCTTTTGACACTGAGGGTGTAGGGATCGCGGACCATCATGGCGCATCTGACGATTTTCTGCATTTCTGTAAACAAGAAACAAAAGCAGGACGGGATGTCAGAGCAGAATGGAGTTGGATCGTTCCTCCAATTTCAGGTTCTGCAACATCGGTATTCCATAACCGCTATAACGAATCCGCTGTTTACCCAAATTTTCTTCTTCAGGTAGCGGCGTGGGAAACAAAGCGAGGGCAGAAGCTTCTTGCCTCACAGGAGATTTGAATAAATTTGGGCGACCTACCTAGGAGTGCCCATCCGAAAAAGCTATCAGGACCGCAAAAAACGGTCTTGAGGTAAACCCACCCCCTCATGAACGATCAGAATGAACGCCCAACAGACGCTTCAAAGATCGGCCAATATCGTCAGCAACAAGGAGAGCGCAGGGAATTAGGAATAAGGTGATGGCGGTGGCAAAAAGAATGCCGTAAGCCAATGAAACTGCCATTGGAATAAGAAACTGGGCTTGAAGAGATTGATCCAGCAGCAAGGGGACAAGACCTGCGAAGGTCGTAAGAGATGTCAGGATAATGGGACGGAACCGTCGTGCCCCGGCGGCAAGCGCCGCTTCAATAAGAGGCATTCCAGAACGACGCCTCTTATTCACAAAATCAACCATGACAAGCGAGTCGTTTACCACAACACCAGCAAGTGCAAGCATTCCAAAAACCGAAAGGAAGTTGGGGGTGATATCCATAATCAGATGTCCCAGCAAAGCACCAATCACCCCAAAAGGTACTGCCAACAAAACATAAATCGGCTGAACGACAGAGCGGAATGGAATCGCCAAGAGTGCGTAGAGCGCAAAAATCAGGAAGGCAGCATTAAGCCATGTTTTCTTCACTGATGCTTCATGCTCCGCAACATATCCGGTCCAAAGAAAAGAAAGCCCCTTCACTTTGTCAGTTAACTTGCGGATCTCAGGGTCAAGCTCTCCGGCGATACCAACGATATCAACACTGTCGTCTTGTGGCATGCCACCAATTCGAATCACTTCGGCACCATCATTTCGCTCAACAAAGGTCGGAGCCTTAGTGAATCTATAATTCGCCACCGTATTCAGCGAAACTTCTCCGCCTCTTGGAGAACGTATCTTCAGCCTTGATAAAGTGTGAAGCGATTTTCGATCGTCTTTAGGCAAACGAAGCATGATACGAATCTCCTCGCTATCGCGGATGATTCTCTGAGCCTCTTCTCCATAGAAAGCCTGCCTTACCTGTTGCGCAAGAAGTCCTTGGGTAATCCCAAGTTCCGCCGCGCGAGGCTTGAGAGTAAACTCGATTTCGTCTTGGCCACGATTAATCTGTGCCCAAGCACCACCAATTCCCTCGTACCCGCGCATCAATTTTTTTATTTCCTCAGCGATCTTGTTCTTCGCTTCCGAATTTGGCCCCCGAAGCTCAAGCGCCATCGGTTCACCATTACCGGCGCTCTCTTTCTGCTGCTCACGACGCTCTTTTCCGGTAATTTCGGCATGAATATAAAACGAATCTGCTTCTTCAATCTCGCCAACCAATTCGGTCCAACGTTTTGCGATTTGTGCATTGGTTGGCCCAGCTTCGGAACGTTCACTTGGCGGCATTACCTCGACCACAACCTTGCCGCGCGATGAATCGGACCGGCCTTCAAAGTCAGAAGATCCAGTGATCCGAGCGACATTTCGGATCAGGGTCTCCCCAGTCTTTGGATCGGTGTATTCCTTCTTCAGGATCTCGGTGGCAGCTGTAATACGCTCGACATAGGCGTGTGTCCGCTCAATCGGCAAATCGTTGGGTAAATTTAGGTCCGCAGAAATACGCAAATTTTCCACCGCTGGAAAAGAAGCGAATCCCATTCGGCCACCAGCCCAGTATCCGGCCATCGCCATTGCTAGTGCGATAAAGAAAGCCAAAACCGAAAATCGGTAACGCACCGCGACTTTTAAAGTTGGGACATAAACTCGGTCAACGAACCGCTCCATTCCATCAGCAACTCCCTTTTGAAAGCGCCCAAAAACACCAATGTTTTGTCCCCGCGGACGCACGTGCTTAAGGTGTGATGGTAAAATGAGTTTGGATTCAACCAACGAGAATAAGAGCACGGGAATGACGACCGGTGGGATCTGTTTCACAAAATCTCCCCACCCTCCATTGACGTGCGACAAGGGCACGAAGGCCGCTATCGTGGTCAAGATTCCAAAGGTCACCGGAACCGCGACCTCTTTCGTCCCAAGGACAGAAGCTTCAAGCGGATCCATTCCAGTCTGTAACTTCGCAAAAACGTTTTCTCCGGTCACAATTGCATCATCGACTACTACTCCGAGTACGATGATGAACCCAAAAAGACTCATCACATTAGCGGTGATGGGATAGATCTCAAAAAATGGAAGATCCATCGACATCACCAGAACACCGCCTGCAAAGCTGATCGGAATGCCTAGAACAACCCACAGCGCAACCTGCGGGCGCAGGAACAAGCCGAGAATTAAAAAAACCAGAACGCACCCCTGAAGCAACGAACTGGCCAGCGTGCCCAGCCGACCCCGAATAGATAGTGAGCTATCATTCCAAGCATAAAGGTGTGCTCCTTCGGGAGCGCGTGTCGAAACGTATTCCTTAATACGATCTGAAATCTCAATCGCATCCTCACCGCGTGCCCGGCGAACTTGGATGAACATGGCAGGTCGCCCATTAAATTCGACGATTTTTTGATCCTCCTCAAACCCGTCGTTTACCTTAGCAACCTCGCCCAGCATGACGTCAGCACCGTTAGCAGCTCGGATCAAGATCTTCTTAAACTCGGCAGCCTGGTAGGCTTGACCACGAGTCTTGACAACAAGTCTGCCACTATCGCTGCGGATCGTCCCCGCTGTCAGATTGATCGATGAACTGCGGATGGCATCAGCAAGCTCACGGAAGGTGAGCTTGTAGGCACGCAACTTAGCAAGATCTGCCTCAATTGAGATTTCAGTTTTGCGGACGCCCTGGATATCAGCACGACTTACCCCCTCCAATTCAAGAATCTCCCGCTGCACTTTCTTAGTGACTTGGAGCAACGCCGCCTCATCAAATTCACCAGTCACCGCCACACTCAGCACCGGCAGCCGACCACTGGAATCAGGAATAATAATCTTCGCCCGCTCAGTCTCACCGGGAAACGTCGAGATGGTATCGATACGGCTCTTGATCTCATCGAGCAGCTTATCAAGGTCGACTCCCTCCTTTGCCTTGAAGTAAAACTTCGCCATCCCCGGCATTCCATCGGAATTAACTTCGCGAATCCCACTAATGCCCTCCAGCGCACGTTCAACGGGAATCAGCACATTTTCCTCAATGTCCTTCGGGGTTCCTCCGCGATAGGGCATCTCCATGTAAACGATCTCCCATGCGCTTGATTCAGGGACAACCTCTAAGGGCACCTTGTTCCATGCCGCGTTGAAGCCAGCCGCGAGGATCGCAAACATTAACAAGTTGGCTGCGATGCCATTATTGGCGAACCAGCGTATCATTAGTCCGTCTTGTCATCGTTGCCATTCGTAACAACAGGGGGTTCGCCTTCCGGGGAAGGGTCCGGCAAAATCTCAACCGGAGTTCCGTCCGGAGTATAAACGAGATAAGCAGTTGCAAGCAAAGTGCCATCGACGAGGAACTCGTCACTGACAATCAAATCGGTGTCGTTTTCCCAGAGCGGAGTCACCATGCGTTTGGTAATAATATGGGAATCTCGATCAACAACGGTGATACGTGAAAGTTGACGAACCGCTTTGCGCGGGATCACAACGACTTTCTCGAAGGGCCGCCCAGGCACTTTTGCTGAAACTGGCTGTCCAATCCGTAGCGGTGCCTTCCCAGATTCCCGACCGAAAGGATCGTCAATGCGAGCGATCGCAAAGAGATCGAGCGATTGTTCATTCAATGCCCCTTCGGTTCGAACAATCCACGCTTCCCGTTCAACCTTATTACTTTCATCCAGAGCATCTCGAAGGATGATCTTGACGGGTGAGTCACTTGCTTCCTCTGGCAATTCAAGAAATCGCATATGCCTAGCCTCAATGGGAAGACGCACCTCGGCATAGTCTACCGCAAAGATGGAAGCGAGGCTCGTTCCACTGCCGATCGTCTGACTGACTCCCACCATGCGCTGACGCATTCGCCCATCAAATGGAGCACGAATCTGGCAACGCTCAAGACCACGCTCAGCCTGTTCCAGCTGTGCAGCAGCAGCTTCGACACGAGCTTCTGCCTCGCGTAACTGCGGAACGCGCAGCACGAGATCGCTGGGCTCCTCTTCGTAACCAAGATCCTCCCAGTCTAAGCGAGCCTGCTTAGCCCGTGTTTGCTCTTGTGCAAGTATCGCAAGCGCTTGGGCCTGCTGCGATTTTGCACTTGCAACCGCTGTTTTGAAATCCGCCTTGTCGAGCTCCACGAGAATCGTTCCTTCCTCAAAGTAGGCACCATCCTCAAACTGAGGATGAGTTGCCACTATTCGTCCACTGACTTGCGAAGTGAGAGTGATTTGGTTGTGTGCCCGGATCACTCCACTGGTTTCGATCTGCGGTTCAAAATCAACAACAGTCAATTCAATCACTCTCGTCTTTGGCAGTTGGGGTAAACCTCGCTGCCGCTTTTCCCGGACTTCTGGTTGCATCCAATGATCGAATGCAAACCATCCCATTCCCAGAAACATTAGAGGTAGAATCAGACGCCAAACCCTTGCGAGACCACCAGCTTTAGTTGCCGGAGGTAGAGTCACACTTGGACTGGTTTGAGATTCAGTTGATTCTGCCATTTGCCGCGTTCCTTCGTTGGGAAAAGATATCCAGCATTCCTCAACCTTCGATAAAAAACATCACTTCGATTTACGGAAGGATATTAAGTGTCTTCCCGTGCGGATATAGATTGAATTTCGGTCAATCGCCGGAGTCGTTTCGGATTCTTCGCCAAGGTCATACGAATGAATCTCCCTAAATTTCCTGCCGGTCGCAACAACCGAGATCACCCCATGACTGGCAACAAGATAAAGGTGCCCGTTGGCATAGACCGGAGAAGCGGTGCACTGACCTCCAAGACTCGAAATTCTGTTGCGGTAAATGATCTCGCCATTTTGGGCGTCAGTCGCCGCGAGAACTCCTCCTGCCCGGATCAGGTAAATAATCCCATCGTGAAGAAGCGGAGAAGGAATTTCTGGGATATTACGGTTTACTGACCAACTTGCATGGGTTTCGGTAACGTTCCCAGAGCCACCCGGACGAACTGCCACGAGAAGTGGTTTACCGGGCTTGTCCTTGAACCCCTTCATAAACTCCTCCTCACTCCAGGCTTGGTCTTTATTTTTATCAAACCAACTCAAGATCCAGTCCACACGTTCCTCACGCTTCTTTAGATCGACAGGCATGGGGAAGCCAAACCCAGGGTGATCGACCGGAAGTTCCGGGCGGAAAGGAAAAGTAAAAGGCACCTTCATTTCCGATCTTTCGATCTTACCATTCTTGTTCTTATCAAAGGGGAGAATTGCATCCCAGAAGGGCTTTGGGTTGGTCTCTGCGTCGCCATCACCACCCCTTCTTGAAGAAGAAGCGAAAACATGATCACGGTTCGCCACCGGAACCGCGATCGTCTCGCGAGAAAAACCAGTAGTGTGCCACTTCCCCTCGCCTGTTTTCGGATCATAACCATTGAGACGTCCGTCTCCCAAAACGACAAGATCCGTTCCAACCTTGTGATACCAAATGATAGGCGTCGACCACCCACTGCGAGAAAATGGCCGCGCCGTCTTCCAAGCTTCCTTTCCGGTCGCTTTTTCATAGGCCACGACCCTAGAACGGCTTAACTTGCTGCCAGGTAGATTTCGGTCGTCATCAAGAACCATAATTACCATTTCACCAAAACCGATCGGCGAGCTTGCCATTCCATATAAGGTTTGGGGAGTTGGAATCGGCTTCTTCCAAACTTCGTTTCCATCATGGTCGTAGCAAAGCAATCCATACGACCCGAAATAGACGATGATGTATTGTTCATCGACCAGAACAGTTGAAGAAGCTTGACTCGCGGCACGGTGAACCTTCTCCGTCGCTTTTACTGGAGCAAATCTTCGCCAGAGTTCCTTTCCGCTCTGTTTGTCTAGAGCAATTGTCATCAACTCGTCCTCTCTAACGGCAGTGAGGAAAATCTGGCTCTCCGATAAAACTGGAGAAGACAGCCCCTGCGGGATTGGGACCCGCCAAGCTTCGCAATCTTTCCCAACTCGGACGGGTGGTTGACAGCCAACTGCAACTCCGGAACCGTGAGGACCCCGGAAACGATTCCAACCACCTGCCTGATCCGCCTTCGCAGAAGAAATTAGAAAAAAGATAAAGCCAAACACCTTAAAGAATTCCTGTGTCTTTTCTATGGTCATGGTTGTCTTGAAGGCCAAAAGATTTTCTCCGTTGCTTGGTATTACTTCCAAGTAACTATTTCTTAATACATCGCCACCAACCAAGAAATGCGAACCATAATTTACCGAAGAACGGAAATCTGGTTCGCTTCTTCCACTTCCCAACGTAAGTAGGCCTCTGCATAGGCTAAACAACCTTCGACCAAATCGTGATGGGCTCCATCTGCAGCCAATTTTCCTTGATCGAAAAAGAGGATTCGCGGAGCCTGCCGGAGAAGATCAATACGGTGAGTCACGAGAACCGTGGTCCCTCCACTCTTCCGTGAGCGTGTCAAAACTGCGTCGTGAATTAAAAATTCGCTTTCGGGCTCCACTGAAGCGGTTGGTTCATCAAGTAAGAGGATACGCGGCGTGGCTAGAAAAGCTCGCGCTAAGCTCAGTCGCTGACGCTGACCTCCCGAAAGTTTCACTCCATTTTGGCCGACCTGCGTTTCATAACCTTTCTGTAAGGACCGAATAAAATCATGAGCATTCGCCTTCCTGGCCGCTGAGAAAATTTCTTCCTCAGTGGCATCCGGATCCCCATAAATCAGGTTCTCCCATATTGTGCCATCGAAAAGGTAATGGTCCTGCCCGACATATCCGATTTTCTTGCGAAGAGAGTCGAGGGTCACCATTTTGATTTGGGTGTCATCAATCGTAACCGAGCCAGAATCAACATCATAAAAGCGGGGGATTAAATTGAGGAGCGTGCTTTTCCCTGAACCACTCCCCCCGGCAACCGCCACAAACTCGCCAGCTTTGATCGAGAAACTCACCTGCTTTAGAATGGGCTTTCCAGGGAGATATGAGAAACTCACCTCATTAAAATCGATCGCTCCATTCACGCTTTCCAATGATCTAGCCTCCGGCTTATTTTTAATGAGAACAGGTTCATCGAGAAGCTCCATGATACGTGTTGCCGCTGCTCGAGCTCTTTGGAGAATATCACTCGTTTGGGCAATCGTCCGGATAGGACTTTGAAGGCGCCACCAAAAACCACGATAAGCCAGAAGAGCTCCAAGTGAAAAGAGGCTGCTGTCGTTCATGATGAGCCACGCTCCAAGGCCCAGCATGATGAGATTATTGATAAAGCCAAAAACAGAAACGATTGGAAAATACGTATTACGAAGCCGACTTGCCTTAACACTTGAATCATAAAAGTGATCGGCATTCTCCCGAAACGTCTCCGTCTCATGCTCCCTGCGGCCAAATGATTGAGTGACCAAGATTCCAGCCAATCGATCTTGCACGAAGGACCCAATGTTCCCGAGCTTCTTTCGCACTCCGGCATAGAGTGATTTAACTCTACGATTGTATTTTCGGATAAAAATAAAAGCGAAGGCGAGCGGGATAATAGAAGCCGCCCCAACTACCGGGCTGATCCAGAGAACCATTCCCGCCACCACGATAAAAGTGACAACCTCCTCCATCAATGCAGTCAGTCCCTGTAGGACCGATTGCTCCATCGCATCAACATCACTAGTGATACGGGTCACCAGCTCGCCAGTCCTGCAATTCCGGTGGTAAGCTAGTGACTGTTCCTGGAACTTAGAAAAAAGCTCGGCCCGAATATCTCGAACGAAAGCCTGACCAGTCTTTTCGAGGAGATAACTCTGAACCGCGCCCGCCGCAATTCCGATCAGATAGCTCACGAGCATAATAGAGAGCCACATCACGAGAACCCCGGCAGTGAGGGTTTGATCAACTAAAGCGTCAGCTACAAATCCCCATACGAGAGGATGAAAATTCACGAAAGGAACGGCAAAGACAAGAAGGGTCAAAGCCCATCCGATTCGTCTGCGATAGGGTTGTAGGCGGACCCATATCCGCCCCGCTAATTCCCGATCGCTCAATTCATAGTGAAAATCATTACTCGCCATCGAAGGTAATCTAGTGCGGAATTTCAGTTGGGAAGGCAGAATGAATTATTTTTCTCATAAAAAAATTGACCACGGTGAGAGAATTAAGGCCAGCACTCTCTTAGGGCTTAATTGAAGTTCAATATCAATAGATAGATCAACTGGAGGGAAAACACGATATTCAAGCAAACTTTTCCGGCCCCGATTACTCATCTAAAACCATCTCCCGAATAGTTAGAGATTGGTCCTTCCAAACTCCCTGTTTAGTTTCTTCGAATATGAACAAAGGATTGGCCATTCTCTTTCCACACACAATCCCCCCATCCGATATCTGCTGTGCTCTAGATATCACTGCTGGGAAGCTTACGGAGAAAGATCTTCGATTTAAGAATCCCTCAAGGCCAAATCCTTTATTCACCAACATTTCAGGTGTCTCATGACAGCACTTAGTCCCGCAGAACTGGAAAATCACTAATTATACAATGTTTCGCATAATCCTGCTTGGCACTCTCTTAAGTTTTGTAACGACCTCCTGCCAAGATCACGAAATCAAGCCCATAAGCGGCGAGTTCCCCCGCAAACCCGTCAAAATTGTCGTCCCTTTCGGGCCCGGTGGCGATAGTGATACCTTCACCCGTATTATTCAAAAATCGGTCGAAGATCACGACCTGCTTCCCGAGCCGCTGGTGGTCGTAAATGTTCCGGGAGCAGGGGGAACGATTGGAAGCCGACGTGTTCGAAATGCGCCACCAGACGGCCACATGATTCTCAATTTACACGAAGGTATTTTCACTTCGAAATATGCGGGACGGGTCACCTATGGCCCAGAGTCCTTTCAGCCGATTGCTGCCACTACAGAGTCCAATCTCGTGATCTGCGTGCGCAATGATTCTCCCTTTCAGGAACTAAACGGCTTGCTTAAAGCCGCGGCTGAAAAGCCCGACTCGATCTTGTTTGGCATGGCTCCGGGAACGCCAACTCATTTTGCCGGACGCCGACTAGAAAGCGCGGGCGGAGAAACAAAATTCCGTATGGTCCCAAGTGGCGGCGGATCGAAACGTCGACACGATCTAATCGGCAAGCACATCGACGTAACTCCTTTTTCGCTCTCTGAATTTATTGGCTTCAAAGGAAGTGGCATTCGCGCCATCGGTTACCTCGGCCCGGAGCGTCACCCGGACTTGCCAGACGTTTCGACAGGCCGTGAACTCGGCTACAATGTCGTTATGCCACACGTTCATTATTGGTGGGCCCCTAAATCAACTCCCCCCGCGGTAATTGAACAGATCGCCGATATGTTGGAAGCGGCTATGACAACCGACTACGTTCGTAAAAAACTTGCTGAGACTAAAACAGCTCCGCTTTTTCTTCGTGGTAATGAACTCGATGCCCACCTCGCCGCAAGAGAAGAAGAATTTCAGGACGTCGCCTTGGTTCAATACCAAGGTTTGCCCGATCCGGCAGTTCCAATACTCGTCTTGGTTCTTGGCACCGGCGTCTGGGTCCTAGTCCGTTCTTTTACCAAAAAAGAAAAAAATCGTGAGCCCCCATTTGATTGGCGCCAGAGCTCCCTCACCCTCGTAATTCTGGCCGGCTATCTTCTCTCTATGCAGGTGATTGATCTTCCTTATCCGATCGCTACCATGATCTTCATCCCAGTCTTAGCGGCGGCCATCGGAGCACGTAGTCCTCACGCCATTTTAAAGGTTACAGGAGCCGGTATCGCCATCTCGTGGGGATCCTTCTTCATTTTCACCAAATTCCTAGTCATCGACCTTCCCTAATCAAGCGATGATTTTCGAAGTCCTTTCACAACCATCACTCATCATGCTTGTCATGTTGGGCACTGCTCTTGGAATCACCGTGGGCTCGATCCCTGGCCTTACCGGAGCTATGCTGATCTCGCTCACCTTGCCGCTGACTTTTAGCATGGATGGTCAAAGCGCACTCGCCTTACTCGTCGCGATGTATGTTGGGTCAGTAAGCGGAGGCTTAATCACCGCAACGCTACTGAAAATGCCAGGTACACCAGCTTCGATTATTACTACCCTCGACGGCTACCCCATGGCCAGTTCGGGTCGAGCCAGCCGAGCACTTGGTCTCGGCATCGGAGCGTCTTTTATCGGCGGCCTCATTTCTTGGGCGGTTCTTGCTTTGGTCGCCAAACCAATCGCAGAATTCTCAACCCTTCTTGGCCCGTGGGAATTCTTCGCACTCGTCGTGATGTCCCTAGTCCTAGTGGTTGGCGTAAGCGGAAACTCGCTTTCAAAAGGACTTCTCTCATGCTTCTTGGGAATCCTCTGCGCCCTTCCGGGGACAGCACCCGGAACCGGGGAACTACGACTCACCTTCGGTTTTAGCGCAATGGATGATGGTCTAAAACTTCTACCCGTCCTTATCGGGCTCTTTGCTCTCAGTCGCGTCTTTTTACCGTCATCTAGTAAAACTAATCAAGTCATCAGCACCAAGATTAATGGACCCATCACTCTAAAGCTAAGAGAATGGAAATCACATTGGCTCAACCTCCTGCGCTCGAGCGCCATCGGAACTGGAATCGGTATCCTCCCCGGTATTGGTGCTAACATCGGCTCTTTAATTGCCTATTCGACTTCCCGCGCCACCTCTAAACATCCGGAAAAATTCGGTACTGGATGCGATGATGGTATCATTGCGTCCGAGTCCGCTAACAACGCCACCGTTGGAGGCGCGCTAGTCCCACTAGTCGCGCTCGGAATTCCAGGTAGTGTCATTGATGCCATCTTGCTAGGAGCCTTTGTGATCCATGGCTTACAACCTGGGCCAATGCTCTTTACAAACGACCCAAAGATCGTAGGCACCATCATTTCGTCCTACCTTTGGGCAAATTTTGCGATGCTTTTTTTGATGCTCCTCAGCGCCCGTTGGGCCGCCAAATTAGCCCGCATCCAGCATCACACCTTGATTCCCATCGTCGCTGCGTTTTGTGTCCTTGGCTCGTTCGCCCTAGCAAACCGTTACTTCGATGTTTGGGTGATGATCTCATTCGGCATCGCTGGTCTTCTACTCGAACGCTGGCGTATCCCGCTCGCACCTCTCGTAATTGGATTCGTAATTGCTCCTCTTGGCGAAGAATCGATGGCCACGGGCCTCATGAGCTCCGGTGGAAGCTGGCTTCCACTTTTGACCCGGCCAAACTCGCTTGCCTTTTTGATCATTGCTACCCTTCTTTTATTCTGGTCCCTCCGTCAGCGACGTGCCATTTCACCCACCAAAAATTCAAATTATTCCGCCTAATCTATGATGACTCAAAAACCGAACATCCTCTGGTATTGTACCGATCAACAGCGCTTTGACACCATCGGGGCACTGGGCAACCCCCATGCACAAACTCCAACCATTGACGCCCTTGTCGAAGGGGGCACCGCTTTTACTCACACCTACTGTCAAAGCCCCATTTGCACCCCTAGCCGAACCAGTTTCATGACAGGCCTCTACCCCACTCGCGCGCACAACACGCGCAATGGCAACGAGTCATTCAAAGGCCACCCTCCGCTCATTAGCAAGCTGGTCGCCGAAGCCGGCTACCATTGTGGCCTCATCGGAAAGTTTCATCTACAAAGCTCGGGCAAACGCACCGAGCCAAGACTCGATGATGGTTTCACCTTCTGGAAATTCAGCCACGCTCCCCGCGATGATTGGAAAGAAGGGCATGACTATGCCGATTGGGTCAAAGAAAAGGGAGGCGATCTCGATGCTATGCGTGAGAGTGAAGATCGTGTTTCCGCCGAATTTCACCAGACCACTTGGGCCACCGAGCGCGCCTTAGAATTTCTCGATCAAACTCAAGACATCAATAAGCCGTGGATGCTCAACATCAATCCCTACGATCCCCACCCCCCATTCATTCCGCCGAAGGAATACGCCGATAAATTCGACCCCAAAAATATGCCCGGCCCGCACTTCCGAGAGTCTGACCTTGCGGCACAGGCCAAGCTCAAACCCGTCGATTTTCAAACTGAAGCACTGACTCCGAAAGAGCGAGGCGCGAAGAAAATCCAGGCGCTTTACTACGCGATGATTAACCTCATCGACGATCAATTAGCACGTATCATTCAACGCCTCGACGAAACGGGCCAACGCGAAAACACCATCATTATATTCACCAGTGACCACGGAGAATCACTCGGCGATCATGGTCTTTTACTCAAAGGATGCCGATTCTACGATGGCTTAGTCCGCGTGCCTCTCATTTTCAACTGCCCGGACTCGATCGAAGCCAACCTAAAAAGCGATGCGCTTGTCGAACTTCTAGATATGAGCGCGACCATTCTAGATTTTGCCGGCATCAAACTTCCTGAGTATTTTCAAGGCACGAGCCTCCGGCCTATCTTATGTGGAGATGCTCCGGCCGACTACCATCGCGATAGCATTCGTTCCGAATACTTCGATGCCCTCGCGAAAGAATTCTGTAATGGCAACGCGTCATTCGCTACGATGTATCGGACCAAAAGATACAAGCTGGTCGTCTATCATCGTAATGGTCTGGGCGAGCTTTTTGATCTCGAAACTGATCCCAATGAATTCGAAAACCTCTGGGACGATCCGGTCTCTGCCCAAATCAAAAGCCGACTTATTTTAGAAAGCTTCAATGACCATGTGATGAAAACCACTGATGTCGGCAGTCGGAGAATTGCTCCAATGTGAAATCATCTCCTGAAGGTGACTAGTCCCCGTCCGGAAGATAAATACAATCCACACATTACTGAGAGTGCCCTGATAAATTTAGGTTCACCAATCGTAAAGAGCGCAAAAACTAGAACCTCCAAGTCCAACCCACTTTGGCCACCGCCTCTCTGCCCGAGCTTTCATAACGCCGCTCCGGCCCCACTTTAGTCAGGCTTTGGTTCACCACAAAGTAGACATTACTCCCTGGTTTCACCGTCCATCTCACGCGCCCATCGATTCCGACTCTCTCCGATAAATTGTCATATTGTAAATCGGTCGTCAAAAGTAGTTCCGTGGTCGGTGTCCACTGCAGCGCACCATTCACCACGAAGGTTTCAAAGTCCCCTCCAGGTAGTTGATTCCAGTCGTTATTCACCGAGACGCGCGTGGCCCATTGAGAGCTCGGTTTCCAAAACATCTCCACATCAATTCCCTGCCTCTGCCCTCCCAGATATTCCCCTGCGCTCAGTTTTAATCTGGACCCCCACCTCCAGGACGAAGGCGTGCTGAAACCACCAACTACTTGCGTTTGACGATAATCGCCCACGGGAATAATCACTCCATCCAAGATCTCAAAATCTTCCAAGAAGCGCTCGCGTTCGTGCTCAATACCCAGATTGTATTCACCTCCGCCCTTCCTCTCAAAAGTCACGTCAAATTCAAAATCCTCCGATAAAACCTGTCCTTCCAAATCGGTATCAAAGCCCGCCGAAAAATCAAAATCAATCTCGTTCCAATTCCTCCCACCCGACTCAAATTCATACGAAAAGAACGAAGCAAATTCGTAGATTCCCGGTCTCCTCACAAATCCCATGGCAGGATCCAAATCTTCACCCACTCGCTGTAGTCCAACCCGCATGTAAAGAGGGTTATTCGGATAGATCGCAGTCAAACCCCACCCGTAATCATCTACACCATCACTGTCCGTCTGCATCAACCAGCCAATCAACTCACCCGTTTTTTCCCCTCTCCCTCGATAACTACTATCCTTCAGCTGGAAATCTAAGCCATAAGTGCGTGCCGAACCATTACCGCGAGGATCACCATCCGTCACAATCACTCCCACTTGGGACTCCTCAAACAAATCGTAGGTCACCCGGCCCGCAAATACGTCATCAGCTTCCAACACCCCCTTCCCTTCTAATCCCACTCCAAGTAAACCTAGGTTCCAATTCCCCACTTTCCCTGTTAACTTTCCACCCATCTCAATTGGCACCCGCTCCCCATTCCCCGACAGTCCGATTGTGCGCGAATGGAATGGAAGCGGGCTTCTCCGGATTCCACCAAAGCGAAAATAGCGGGCGTCCTCTAAGAAAAAGGCCCGCTTTTCAGGGAAGAAAAGAGGAAATCTTGTGGTGTTCACCACCCGTTTATCCACCTCCGTATCTGCAAAATCTGTCTGCCAACTCAGGGTCGTAGTCAATGATGGTGTAACCCTAAAAAATGCATCAATCGACGGTTCAATTTCAAAGGTATTCGCACCATCCCTTTCTTCCCGCCAACGCGATACAAGTGAAGGTCGCACATCCAGTCCCAGCCCAGTCTTTAAATTCCGCATCCCAGTGATCCGCCCGGCTCCCTCTAATGCATAAAGTAATTTTTTTCGCGTTGGTGATGCCCAGCGTAACTTCTCTTCCTTCCGCCTGATCACGCGCTCAACATTAAATCCCCAGCTTTCCTGATTCGGCTCGAAGGCAATGCTTCGGAACGGAATCTCAATCTCTGCCACCCAGCCTTCGGCAGTGACACGCGTCCTGACATCCCAAATACAATCCCACTCCATTTCCGGACGATTTCCTGCGCGCACAATTCCATCCCCTCTCGATCCCCCCGCTGCAATCCCAAAAAAATATCCCTCAGTTCCGCGCGCAAACGGATCGATAACGATTCTGAGTCGATCGTCACCCGAACCCGTGGAGTCCCTCCTCCGGTCCCTAGCTAAAACCTTCGTTGGAGTTTGGTCAAAACACCTTACTCCCAGATATAAAGCTTCATCTGTGCGCATCAGCAAAACTTCCGTCCGCTCCGATGCTTCTTTCCCTTCGCGGGGCTCCACCTGCCCAAAATTTCTAATCACCTTCGCCAGCATCCATTCCTTCTCATTCAAAACTCCATCAATTACCGGCTTATCCTTAATTTGCTGAACAACCACCGAAAGTTGCCGGTCACCGGCCTGAGCAGTCTTCAAACAGCTCATCAGCACCATAAAGACCACGACAACTCCCCGTTTCATCCGCAGTCTTACGGACATATTTGCTAATAATATCAACCGATCACACCAACACACCACACACACAACCAAAAAAGAATCCAACTTGATTCCTTCCCCGACCACACCGGTGTGAGGCAGCACCCTCATAGAAAGTAATAAATCGTTGTTTGGATACGGGCGCACTTTTGCATAATCTACGACTCAATGCCGATAGATTTCCTAAAAAGCGGGCGCCGCTGGCTTGCCCTGATTCCAGTAGCAATCATCTTGGCTTCTATCGCTATTTGGTTCTCAACGCGCGAAACTCTTCCTAAAACAATACGGGTTGCCACCGCGAACAAGGGAGGCCTTTATCACGAATTTGGAAAAGCACTAGAGCAGTCACTTGAGAAAAACGCGGGCTGTGATGTTATCATCGTCGAGACAGAAGGTTCAGGAGAGAATGCTAAACTCTTGAGCGAGGGCAAAGTGGATCTTGCCATCATCCAAAGCGGCTCTCGGAAGGTTGATGATTTCTCAGTAATTGCCCCACTTTACCCTGAGGTCGTGCATATCGTGGCCCGTAACGAGTCCTCTATTCAGTCTATTGATGGTCTCAAATCTCATCGAGTCATAATCGGCCCTGAAGGGTCCGGAATGCAATCCAGTGCGCTGAGAATCTTGAAACATTATGGCATCGAAAAAAACATCACCACCACCAGTGATGTTTATTTTAAAGATCTCCTAAAACACGAAACAATTGAAGCTGCAATCGTCACTACCGGCTTAATGAACCGCGATCTTCAAAGCATGCTCGCAAGCGGCCACTTCCAATTACTCTCAGTTGAAAGTTCGGAAGCCATCGTGACCAAGGATCCTGTCTTCCATCTTAGCGAAATTCCTCGTGGACTTTACCGCGAAGGACCTACGGTCCCACCCACGAACATTCCATCGGTAGCCACGACAGCTTTGTTAGTCACACAAGAGGGCGAGAACGAGCTCCTAATCGAAGAGACCCTTGAAGCGATTTACAACGGGGGATTAGCACTCAAATTTCCAACCATGATTTCGAAGGAAGACGCCCTCAAAAAGTCACCTTTAGCTCTCAATCTCGCATCTCGAATATTTTTCAACCCACCTGATCGCGTCGGTCGAATTACTGAGACTATCGAAACCTTAGCAGCATTCAAAGAGCTATCAGTAGCCATTGCCGCTGGGCTCTACCTCCTCTGGACCCGCAGAAAGAAGAAACAGAAAGAACGACAAGAAAAACTGATCCAGAAGCAGAAAGACAAGCTAGACACTTTTCTCAACAAGACCCTTGAGGTGGAGCGTGCGCAAATGGAGACTACTGATATCGACACTCTCAAAAGCTATCTAGATCGCGTCACCGAAATTAAGTTGGAAGCACTCACTCGCTTTACCCAAGAAGAACTCCGGAGCGATCAATCATTCGAAATCTTCCTCCTTCAATGCGGAAACTTGATCAGTAAAATCCAAATGAAAATCCAAAATTGTTCGCAGCCGCCGCGAACTTAAGTTGTATAGCTCGCCAACTCGAAACACTTTGAGTTTCTTGCCAAGCCCCGCCCCCGAGGCCGGTCTACCCCTGATTTAAAATCGTGTGGTCACTTATCTATCCGTAACTTTTTTAGGCTTCTTGATAGCGATCATCGTCACCAGAACAAAACGATGACCAAAAATCACACAACCTTTTAGCCTTATTCCCCGGCAAGCTTGGTCCTCGGCACCACCAACTTGCGCGCCCAGATATTCCGAAAGCGAACTGGATTACCATGATCCTGAAGCGAGAGCCCACCTGACTTCGCCTTTCCACCCTCTTGCACTGCGAATTGCGTCACGATCCCATTGTGTAACACAGTAATCGATCCCGGTTGAATCACTTTGCCGTCGGCACCCTTCTTCTCTCGGATGCAAATAACATCGTATGTTTGCCATTTACCAGGCCCACGACTCGCATTCACCAAGGTGACACTCTTTTGATAAAGCGAGGAAGCCTGGCCATCGGGATAGGTATCATTTTTAAATGAGTCGAGCACCTGCACTTCGGGATACCCACCTATGAAGACGCCACTGTTTCCCCGTCCCTGACTATTCCCCTTCACTTCAGCGGGAGTGCACCACTCAATATGCCACTGGCAATCTCCCTCGACCTGATTACGGGTTTGAATTGATCCAGTTCCTCGCACCACCTCCATAAAACCATTCTTCACCTGCCAATTTGCACCATCATTTCCATCTTTTGCACGGCCCTTCCATTTCGAAAGATCACGCCCATCGAAAAAGACGATAGCATCGGATGGCACTGCTCCGGGTTTGGCATCGGTGGTGTGACCTGGAGGTGTCACGACTGCCGGGCGTTCATTCCTGACCTCTTCCTTGTTCCAACGGCCCGCGTCGGAGACAGCGACTTGAGCTTGGAGAGGAGACAGGTTAGCTAAAAAAGGAGTCAAAGTTAGAAGGTGATATTTCATAGGAACTGGATTTAATTAGGAACGATCAGATTGATCACTTATAACTACGCCCGATTTAACTCCTGCTTTCAAGCCCACTTTCGGAATTAGCGACTTCTTCTTAAGTCGTCTTATGATGATCAACCATTCCAGTTTCACTGAATCAAAATAGATAATCGCCATGTTCACTCGTCTCCTCCTCTCTCTATTCTTCTTTCTCAATTCAGACTTACTCCCTGCAAATCAACGCTCAAAAAAACCCAATATCCTCTTTATTGCGATTGATGACCTCCGCCCCGAACTTGGCTGCTACGGATCCAAATACGCCATCACTCCAAACATCGATGAGCTTGCCTCGCGAGGCCGTCTCTTCGAACGCGCCTATTGCCAACAACCGATTTGCCACCCCTCACGCACTTCCCTCCTCACTGGAACCCGCCCTGACACCAACGGCATCACCCATAACTATGTTAAGTTCCGCGACCTCAACCCAAATCGACTCACCCTCCCGCGACACCTTCGCGACCACGGATACCAATGCTACAGCTATGGGAAAATCTTCCACCGGTCTAACGCCGACATCGAAGAATCATGGTCCGGAAAAGCCAAACTTGGTCGCCTTGGGCTTCCAAAACCCGTCGGCTTTGCCTCCCCCGAAAACATCAAGCGCCGCAGCGAGCAATTTAAGACAATGTTCGAGAAATACGGCGAAGCAGCCAAACGCGGCCTTGCCTCCGGCCCCGCCTACGAATCAGCCGACGTTCCTGACACGGCCTACCGTGACGGATACAATACCGCTGGCGCAGTAGCCCACCTTAAGGAATTTGCCAAGACTCCCAGCAAACCTTTTTTTCTCGCCCTCGGACTTTACAAACCGCACTTAAACTTCGTGGCTCCCAAAAAATATTGGGACCTTTATGATCCGAAAAAACTCCCCGCGGGCACCTACACTCCGCGCCCAAAAAATGGAGCTTCGATGGGGCTTCACGCCTCTTTCGAGCTCCGAGTCCGGCAAGGTATCCCCAAATCTGGCGCGATCGATGAAGACCTTTCTCGCACTCTTTTCCACGCCTATCTTGCCTGCGCCTCTTATATCGATGCCCAAGTTGGCGTGACACTCGATGCCCTGAAAGAGACTGGCCTCGACAAAAATACCATCGTTATTTTCTGGGGCGATCATGGCTGGCACCTCGGTGACATGGGTATTTGGGGGAAAGCTACCAACTACGAAATCGCCACACGAGTCCCCTTCATCATGACAACTCCCGGCATGAATAAGCCTGGCACTCGCTCGAAAGGTATTGTGGAACTCCTTGATATCTTCCCCACCCTCTGCGAGCTCACCGGCCTTCCTAGACCTACTGGCCTAGAAGGAAAATCCATTGCTCCTCTTCTTAAGAACGCAGATGCCGACTGGAATGAAGTTGCTCTTACCCAATATCCCAATCCTGCTCTTCGCGAGTGGGCCGCCAATCCGCTATCGAATGAAATGCGAGAAACCTTCTTCGGCCCCCTTATAAAGGAAGTCGAAGGACGTATCAAAAATCAAATGGGTGAAAAATGGGACCGCGACTTCTTCGAGGAGCATCTCATGGCCTACGCGCTGCGTACTAATCGCTATCGCTATATTGAATGGCGCGATCATCGCGACCCTAAGTCAGAGCCCATTTTTACCGAGCTCTATGACCACGAAAACGATCCAAAAGAGACCACGAACATTGCGCATGAGAGGCCTAGTATCACTCTCCAACTTGGAAAGAAAATGCGACCAATGATCAAAAGAAAGTTCCCATTTTAATGACTGAAAGCTTCGGCCTAACTTTAAGTCCAATCTTAGCCACTTGTTTCCTCTTTTCTATGCATACACAAGGCCGCCCGTCGATAAGACCGTTTTAAATAAAAAAGCTCCGGTATTAGCTCCTTCATCTTAAAATTTAGAATTCTATAATCTGAGGCGAAGGAAGAATGAGTAAAAGTCGTGTTTTATCAGTGGAATTTACGCGCAAAATCGGGTGAGATCGCAAGATGCGACCGTTCCTGCTCACTGTCCTCGCCATTTTTCCGCTCCATGCCGATTGGATCGAACTATTCGACGGAAAATCGACTAACGGTTGGAACCCGCGCGCAGAAGTCGAGCAATTCGAAGCCATTAACGGCGAACTCCATCTTCTCTCGAAGACTAATGTCTGGGTCACCTCCAAGATTGAAATGGATGATTTCGAAGCTGAACTAGAGGTGTTCCTCCCTAAGGAACCAGGGTTTAATTCCGGCCTCGCATTCCGTTGTTCAGGAGCAAAAGGAAAACCAAAAGGCTATCAGATTGAAATCGATCGAAAAGCCCCAGGTGGAATTTACGGAATCGGGCTTGGGGGCTGGCTGACAAAGCAGAAGGGCATACTTAAAGAAGGCAAGTGGAATCATTTCCGCGTGATCGCTCAAGGAAATCGCATTGAGACCTTCGTTAATGGAAGCCCCGTCGCCGACATTCGTGAGGAAAAACAACTCAAAGGCTACTTCGGAATTCAGCATCACGGCAAAGGGGGCGTTGTGAAATTTCGGAAAATTCGGGCCCGCAAGCTTGAACCTAAAACGTCAACTCTTGAGCAACCCAATATCCTCTGGATCGTCGCCGAAGATCTCAGCCCCGCTCTCGGTTGCTACGGCCACCCCGATGCTCGCACTCCAAATCTTGATGCCTTCGCCAAGGAAAGTATTCTCTTTACCCACGCCTTTGCAGCTTACCCGGTCTGTTCTCCTTCACGCTCCTGCCTCATCACCGGGATGTATCCTTCCACGACTGGAACCGGCCAAATGCGGTCTGCTTTCCCACTCCCCCAGGGAGTAACAGGATTTCCGAAATACCTTCGCGAAGCTGGTTACCACACGACTAATAATGTCAAAACTGACTATAACTCCGAAGATGCAGAGCGACTCACCAAAACGTCGTGGGTTGAATCAAGCTCAAAGGCTCATTGGCGGACGCGCAAAAAAGGCCAGCCTTTCTTTGCGGTTTTTAACGATATGACCACCCACCAGTCGCGCACTATGGTCTGGCCTCACTCAGTATTTAGAAAGGAAATCCAAGCGGAGCTTTCTCCTGACGAAATTCACAAACCGGATAAAGTTCGCGTTCCCTCTTACTATCCCAACACCTCGCTAATCCGACGAGAACTTGCGCGATTTCATGACTGCGTCACCGTGATGGACCAGAATACTGGAAGGATTCTTGCTGAGCTCGAAAAAGACGGACTTACCGAAGACACGATCGTTTTCTTTTATTCCGACCACGGCTCGGGGATGCCACGTCACAAGCGACTTCTCACCGACTCAGGAATGCGAGTTCCCCTCATGGTTAGAGTGCCTAAAAAATGGCAACATCTTGTCCCCGGGTCCGAAAATCGCAGCAGCAAAAATAACAAGTTGGTATCCTTTGTCGACTTCGCACCGACTGTACTCGCGCTTTGCGGGATTGATGCGCCGGCCTACATGCAGGGACACAACTTTCTCAGTCAACAAAACAACCGTGAATGGGTCTATGGTGCCCGTGACCGGGTCGACGAGGTCTTTGACTGCTCCCGTTCGGTTCGCAACGACCGCTGGCTATACATTCGAAACTATCACCCATTTCTCGGTTGGAACCAGCCTTCCGTCTTCTCAGACTTAGGTGAAATCCGGAATGAAATTACCAATTATTCACTTAATACTAGGACGCGCCTTTCAAGCGAACAAACTCATTACATCTCACCACAGCGGGCTCCTATTGAGTTTTATGATTGCCTCGCCGATCCCGAGAACACCCGTAACCTTGCTCTCGAAAAATTGAGCCCCACTCAGCAAGTTTCGCTCGAAAAAGCCCAACGAGCCCTAAAAAGGATTCGCAAAAAAACTCGAGACGTAGGATGCCTACCTGAAGGAGTCATGGCTGACTTGGTTGAGAAAAATAGAGAATCGATTGCAGATCTTGCTCGGAACGGAAAGCTCAAGCTTGATCAAGTCTGGAATGTCGCTGACTCGGTTGGGGGAGAAAGTAAATCCGCCCTTAAATTTTTTGGGTCAAACGATCCCTCAATCAATTTTTGGGTGGTCAACGCCCTCAAAGCCTCTTCTCCTAATCATAAACATAAAGATGATGCCTTCCGCTACCTAGGGCAAACAAGGAGCGCTGAAGCGAGTATCGAAGCTGCCGCTTGGCTAGCCACAGAAAGTCGCTACTCGGAAAAAGCCATGAAGGTGCTTATCGACGAACTGGAAAACTCAAGCTGGCCTGTCGCACTCCGTGCCTGCCGTGCGATCGAACTCCTTGGTTCAAAAGCTAAGCAAGCTGTCCCCACCATGAAAAAAATTTACGCCCTTAACCGCCACAAGAAAGGCGACGCTGCGCTCTTCCTCGCTTTCTCATCTGGCGCCTTTCTCGAAAAGCTCGACGAGAAAACGGAAGCTTGGGACTTTACTCCCAAACGCTGAAAAACGTTGTGACTTTAAGGCAGAGAATTCCGGTGTGTATTCACATATTCCAGCAGACGAAATGGCTCATCATTTTATCGGGACGAATCTTGGCCTCCGCCAGGACAATCGGCCTATCCTAAGCGAGAAGATTTGACCCTGATTTCCGCGTCGCTTCTCCGACTAATTCGGCGAACCCATTGTGATTCTAAGTCGGTAGAAAAGAGGTCCATTTTCTTCGGGCGTTCGAGTTAAAGAGCGAGTTTGCAATCCAGCTGGATTGTCCCGAACACTTGAGATCTCCGTTAAATCGCCAGCTGGAGCCCAGTTGTCCAAATCGATTGAGGATTCCAGCACCGAGCTAAGGTGTCGCCCTTCCAAATCCAACGACTCTACTAGGACGAAGGAGTGAGAACCGTCCGGAAGATAATCAATCGTCATTGGCCCTACCCCTGTGCTCGCATCACTCGGGTCAGAACCAGCAAGATATTCCTCGAGATTGGAAAAACCATCGTGATCCGGGTCATCAGAAAATCCCGAGAGGGAGATCCCTGCCCCCTCGAGCCAATTGTCAAACTTCTCAGCCGGACTTAGATCTTTCCATTCAATGGCAGGGTCAATAAGGACCTGAATTTCCTCGGCACGATCACTGACTCGTGAACCATAACCATTGGTCTGACGGTAGAAGCGGATATCAGATGGATCCTCAGATTGACCAAAAGTCGGAATCAAGTTCCATCCAGAATCGTCGTTACCAATAGAGAGACCACCTGCATCATAGAACACTCCGTTAAAACGATTTTGATTCGAAGGAATCGCGGAAGACGAATACGAGGCATCCACCGAAAAGGTGACCGCAGCCAACTTCCAAATTGGGCCATCTTTGATAAACCAACCCCCACCCGAGTCGCGAGGGGAGACAATTACCTCATCCTCGCCCAAGAGATCTGAAAAATCAAAATGTAGAAGTTCATTCCCTTCGACATCTACGGAACCACCCACCTCATTACGGCCCCATCGAGATTTTTGCGTGGCATAAGATCCCCACTTCCAACCTCTCCCTGCGACCTCCTCGTCACGATCAATACCCCGCCCGTGAACAACCATCTCTTTGCCGACCTCATCGGACTTCGTGTAGAGCAAGGCATAGTCTTCGAAAGTTTCCCAAATCTCAAAAACCCGCAGATCAGAATCCCCAATTCTCACCGGAGTTCCTTTTATCGCAAAAGTCTTGAGCTCAGCCCCGTTAAAAAAGGCCTGCTGCGTCACCTGCTCCTGACTAGCACCTAGATGGTTCGCGGTAATGAAATGTTTGGGCGAAATGATGGTGGCATGCGAAGTCAAATATCGCAGCTGATGCTGCCAACCACTCCCCGCATAATCACCAGTGGGCGCAGTACGTGTATTCGCGGTAGGACTTAAACCATCTCGGAAAATCAACCCACTCGCCGGAAGCCCTACGACCGCCAATAACAACATTATCTTCAAGATAAAGTAAAGTAGCCCTGATTCGCTTTGCTGTCGCCACAAAATTAAAAAATGCACCCTAGCCAAATAACTCCGGATCCTGAGCTTGTTGAGCAAGATAGCCCGAGTCTTCGATAAATTTTCCAGCATCAATTGCCTCATGCACCAAGGCATCACAACGCTCATTGAATGTGTTGCCAGCGTGTCCCTTAACCCACTTCCAGGCGATAGTGTGCCCTCCAGCCTCTTGATCAAGCTGCTCCCAAAGGTCACGATTCAGCACTGGTTTCTTATCCGATTTTATCCACCCACGCTTCTTCCAACCAACCAGCCACCCTTTGGTCATCGCGTCGACGAGATATTTAGAATCCGAATACAAAGTGATCGCGCAAGGCTCCTTGAGAATTCCTAGCGACGCGATCGCCGCCATAAGCTCCATGCGATTATTAGTGGTATGATCAAATGCCCCTTTCAGCTCCTTACAATGCTGGCCAAAAATGACGACTGCCCCAAATCCCCCCGGCCCAGGATTTCCGCGGGCCCCTCCATCTGTGTAAATTTCAACCCTTTTCATAAAGCGGAAATCTTAGTCTCACACATTTTGCTCACGGCCTCAAAATCTTCTTGCGACAAAAAAGCCGACTTCGGTAAAATGAAATATTGATCCTTCTGCAGATAGAGCAAAATCCCCTTGGGAGACAAGTAGCGATCCTCAAATTCTCGCCATTTTAGGGTCTTCTCATGACCCTTTGATTCCTGATGGACCATTTTATCAGAAAAAGTCCAAGTCAGCATCTGACCCGCCTCAGGGGAAGATTTGGAACCATGGATAAGGCGGTATTGCCAGAAGGTTTTACGCATAAAAAGCAAAGGGCCAACGAGAATGCAGAGAAAACCAAAGGTCCGCTCACCGAGAAAGAGAAGAAGCGCTCCGATCGGAACTAGAATGAGATAGAAATATCGAAACATCAGGAAAATTGGATGGCGGTTCCGCATATGCATCGCCGAACCCAATTTTAGGGTCTTAACGTCAAATCGACTCGTTGCTTGATAATCACTCATCTGCTCCGCTAGCCATAGCGCCTTCCTTTGCGCTGGACAAGACCGTGATCTCCATGACTTTGTAAAGGAGATGAAGAGACTCCTTCCAAAATTATTGTTATTGCTGATGACACTCAGCACTACGCTTACCGCACAAGAGGCTTGGATCCTCGAAATGCCCAACAAATTCAGCGACTACCTCATCAAGAAATCAGTTGCAGAGGAGCATGACACCGTTGCTGGAATCATCGAGAAGCTCCCCAGTCTTGTCACAAAAAAACAAATCCGCGAAGTCGACTTAATCAAATGGAATGCCGAGGGAGGGAAAATTAATCAAAAGCGGGAAATTAACGATGGGGGACGCATCTTTAAAGCCGGCGCACGTTATTACTCAATCAGCGGCCAAAAACCGGATTTTCGGAAAATTAAAATTACTGACATTCCCACCAATCCAAATCTCGAATTGAGTACTTACGGATTTCTTCCGCGAGCCTGGACTCCTACCTTCGCCCACCGCAAAGGTAATCTTACCCTCCTTGTTTTAGAGCGTGATACCAGTTCACCCACCGCGACCGTTTCCCTCAAGAACATGCGGCAGATCGAATTCGACGCTGGAGAAACGAAGGAAAGCGCCTCCTGGTATTCGGCTGACCCACTCGACACTAAAGAACTCTCATACTCATCCGCGATTGCTTTGGCAGCGAATCCCAAGGTTCAGTTCATCACCAGAATTTTCTCGGAAGTGAAAAAAGAAGGTGATTCTCTCCTTCGGATTGAAGCCAGCAGTGGTAGTCCCACCGCCACCGAATCAATCGCGCTTCACCACAACGAAGCAAAATTTAAAGGACATAGCGAAACCACTGGCCCTCTCAAAAAAGAAACGATCAAAATCACTGATAAGTCCTACACCAAGGACGGTGAGGCTGGCGCCTGGACGCTCAATCTTGCGAGCGGTGAATAGGCCAGTAAACGACCTACAATCAATTAAAAATCCTAGTTCAAGAGCGAGTCAACACTCCAGAATTATGATTCTACAAAGCTAGAAGATCATCTCTAGCGTTCTTCAATCGGAACGACTTTCGAAAGCTCACTCGGCCCGATATACTTGGTGAGCGGGCGGTAGAGACGGTTATCCTCAAGCTGTTCAAGAACCTGTGCAGTCCAACCGGCCATGCGTGAAATCGCAAAAATTGGTGTAAAGAGATCGGTCGGAATATCGAGAGAATAGTAGACGGTCGCAGAATAGAAATCGACGTTGGCATTCAACCCCTTTCGCTCACGCATCATAGTGGCAATCCGCTCGGACATGTCGATCCATTTGGTCTCGCCCAATTCCTCGGTAAGCTTGATCGCCATCCTCTGGAGATGAGGAGCACGGGGATCGAGCACCTTGTAGACGCGGTGGCCGATTCCCATGATTTTCTTTTTATTCTCTAGGCAGTCCTCAACGTAGGCATCGACCTTATCAAGGCTACCGATTTCCTGAAGCATCTTGATCACGCCCTCGTTGGCACCTCCATGGAGAGGGCCTTTGAGTGTTCCAACAGCCGAGGTCATCGCGGAATAAAAATCGGAAAGAGTCGCAACGGTCACACGAGCCGAAAATGTCGAAGCATTCATGCCATGGTCGGCATGAAGAATATAAGCAATATCAAGAGTCTTGGTCGCAGCCTCGGAAGGTTCCTCGCCTGTAATGAGGTAGAGGAAGTGACCTGCCTCAGAAAGATCATCGCGCACAGGCGGTAAATCCAGCCCCTGACGGGCACGGTGGTAGTAAGCGACGATAACCGAAGTCTGAGCACAGAGGGAAATAGCAACCTCACGGTTGGCATCTTGATCCGGCTCACCAATCCCGGCACGTTTATCGAAAAGCCCCAACATAGAAACTCCGGTCCGGAGCACGTCCATTGGGTTGGCGTCTTTCGGCGCGGATTTCAAGAAATCAATGACGCCCTGAGGAATTTCGCGATTCGTCCGAAGAGATTTTTCAAAATCAGCTAACTCACTTGTATTTGGCAACTTACCAAAATGAAGAAGATAAGTAGTCTCCTCGAAACTACAATTCTCGACCAACTCATCGATAGAATAACCTAGGTAAGAAAGGCGGCCTTCGAGACCTTCGACGTTTGAGAGTGCGGATTCATTGGCAATAACTCCTTCGAGACCTTTGGCGTAATCAGACATAAAAATAGAAATGGTGAAAGTTAGGGATACAGAGCAATAGTGCCACCAACAATAGTTCGCAAGGGTTTCCCGCAAAGATTGTTTGAGTTTTTTAGTTAGAGAAAATTAACTGTCTTCCGGAGATGCCGATGATAAAGAACCACATAATCCTCGCCCTAGAAACGAGTGTTGCCCAAGCTACCATGGTCCTGGCCAGCGAAAGCGGCATTCTTTCCCAGAAATCCTTTCGAAGCGAACGATCTCAGGAATGTGATCTCTTCACTCCCCTGCTAGATCTGCTCAGCAAAATCCCCTCCGGTGAAAAACTTTCCGCTGTCGTTGTCGGTATCGGCCCCGGATCCTACAACGGGACACGGGTGGGTATTGCAACAGCTCAGGCGATCGCCCAAGTCCACGGATGCCGGGTCGCTGGTCTTTGCTCGTTCGAGGGAGTCCCCGAGGCGTTTCTTAACGAAACGATCTGGGCCGTGGGAGATGCGCGGCGGGACTCCTATTTTCTAATGCCAGTCCAAAATGGTCGGGCTCAAATCCCTCCCAAGCTCCTAGATAGAGAAGAATTTTCTATCTTACTAGCTCAGTGCGAAGGACCCAAAGTCACATTTGAAACACTCCAGCGCCTTCCCGAGAATATCGATTGCCTAGAAAGTCATTCAGATGCCGAAGGGCTTCTCAAGTCATGGCTCGCACGCTCGCCGGAAGAGCAGGAAGATCTCCTAAACATGCCCGTCGAAGCTTTTTACCTTCGCCCACCACACATCACGAAATCTAAAAAAAAGTGAAGAGGCTGACTCCTCATCAAGACGAACAATAGGGTGACCCTAAAAATCAGGCTGGCCTGCGGGGCTCAAATTCTGATCGTAACCACCCGACGTCACGAATTCATTCGCAACCTAACTCCTTATCTTATACGAGGTGAGGATCCTCGATAATGAAAGCAAGAATATACATCCCACTCTTACTCCTGTTGGCAGTAGTTTTCGTGATCGTTTACCGAGAGTGGCGTGAACCTGATGAACAAAGCGTCGAGTGGGTCGAGAAGGGTCGCTGGTTCAAGGGGAACACGCACACCCATTCCTTGTGGAGCGATGGCAATGATCTGCCGGAAATGATCGTAGATTGGTATAAAAAAGAAGGCTACGATTTCCTCTCTCTCTCCGATCACAACACACTTAGCCGCGGCCAGAGATGGATGCCCGTTAAACAAGTCGAAAAACGCCGCCAAAAAGGAGATAGCGGCACGGTGGCCAAATACCTCGAGCGCTTCGGCGAAGACTGGGTGGAACTTCGGGGTGAGCCCGGAAGTGAAGAAGTCCGCTTAAAAACTCTTGAGGAAATTCGCCCCCGCTTTGAAAACGATGGTAATTTTCTTCTCATCGAAGCCGAAGAAATTACCGATAAATTCCGGCAATATCACATTCATATTAACGCCATTAACTTAGGTGAAGTCATAAAACCGCAGGGAGGTGACTCCGTGGTCGAGACAATGCGGAATAATTTGCGAGCGGTCAAAGAGCAGTCAGAACGACTGAAGCGCCCTATTCTCACCCACCTTAATCACCCTAACTTCCATTGGTCCGTCACTCCGCAGCAACTAGCCGAAGTCGTGGAAGAACAATTTTTCGAGGTTTACAACGGCCACCCAAGCATCAACCACCTTGGCGACACAGACCACCCAAGTGATGAAGCAATCTGGGATATGGCAAACACTCTGCGCATGCTCACACACGATGCTCCCCCACTCTTTGGAGTGGCGACTGACGACTCCCACTATTACCACGGCGGAAACGTATCGCCAGGGCGGGGATGGGTCATGGTTTGGGCCAAAGAATTAGACGCCAATCAATTGGTCAAATCAATGGAGCGGGGAGAATTTTATGCTTCGACCGGCGTCGTGCTAGATGAGGTGAGATACGACCAAGGATCCCGAAAACATCTCATCGAAATCACTCCTATGGAAGGGGTGGATTTTGAAACCCAATTTATCGGAACACGTCGCAGCACCCCGGACACAACTGGCGAAGTTTTTGCAACCGTGTCCGGCCCCACTGCCGAATACCAACTCAGCGGAGATGAACTTTATGTGCGCGCCGTCATCACCTCCACTCGCGAGCACCCAAATCCATCTTACTCCGATCAAAAGGAACAAGCGTGGACCCAGCCAATCGGCTGGAGGAAGTAAATTAAGTTAATTGCGACGCTTCCAACGTTTCGATTTCATCTCAAATCGCTCAAGAGTTCCCTCCAGAACTTCCTCCACCGGAATCCTCAGGCTGAAAACCTCGCGCAGACGACCTTCAAGTTCGCTCGCTCCAGATCCCTCGGCACGAAGGCGGACTTCCACCATGGAATTCACTTCCTCAATCAAGACTTCATATTCCAGAATTCCTTCTACCGAACTCACGACTTCCTCAACCGCTCCCGGATAGAGATTCACGCCACGAACCACCACCATGTCATCGGCGCGCCCGATGATTCCGCCCTTGAGTGCGAAGTCTTCATCCGGCTGTACCAGATCGCCCGTGCGATAGCGTAAAATCGGCGAACCGTGACGCCCCAAAGTCGTAAGAACCAGCTCACCAATCCCCTGTTCGTTCTGATTGATGACCTCGCAAAAGTAAGCCTCATGACGAACAAGCAATCGTCCGGGATCAGCAATATCACTCACTGTTACCGGTCCGATTTCCGTCATTCCATGATGATCAATCACCTCGGCATCCCACGCTTCGCAAAGACGATTGCGAACTTCCGGCAGACTTCCTCCGGGCTCACCAGCCACGATGATTTTTTCAACCCCAAGGCTTTTCGCATCATCCGAGATTTCGGCCAATCGAAGTCCATAAGTTGGAGTGCAGCAGAGGATTTCAGGACGTAGTCTCTCCATCATCTTGAGACGATTTTCACTGGAGAGTCCGCCCGCTGGAATGGCGCGAATTCCAAGTCCGGCGGCTGATTCAAAACCCGCCCAAAACCCTAAAAACGGGCCAAAGGAAAATGGAAAAAAGGCGGCTTGCCCGGGAGTCACTCCGGCCTTTTCCCAGACCCATGCCCAATTTTCGCATAGCCACTCCCAACCCGCTTTATCATCAAGCCAAATCATCGGCTGCCCACTGGTTCCGCTGGTTTGGTGAAAGCGATGATAGGTCTCGAGCGGGAAAGTCAGATTACTCCCGTAAGGTGGGTGCAATTTTTGATCAGCCGCCAACTCCGCCTTGGTAGTAAAAGGCACCTTCTCCGAATATTCCTCAAGCGAAGTTACGGAAGTCAGCCCGTTCAATTTATTCTGATAAAATGGATTGGTCGAAAGCGCCGTAAGGAGGCTGTTAATTTTATCCAGACTCATCATTTACTTCCGGTTTCCCCGGCTCCGGTGAGAAGATACACGGCGAAGGTTCCCAGCCAGTGATCTCCTTCGTAGTGGCCGCTGATGGCGTCACGCAGACCCGACTTTTCGTGGGCATCCGCAACCTTCAATAATTCGGATTTGGGATCACCATCCAGCGCGCTTGCAATCCCTCGTAAGTTCCATGCTCGATTAAAATTCAAGCCAACCAGATGAACCAAATGGCCATCTTCAAAATCACTTACCGTGACCGGCGTTTTGAGATTCCCCAGCTCAAATCCCGGAAAGAATCTTTCAAGCCAAACGCGATATTCAGCAGCCGAGAGAACTCGACGCATGAGATCTGCTTCATTCAATCCGGGTGAGAAGAAATCGTTTCCACTGGGCTCATAGCGGACCGGATAAGCCACATCTTCAAGGTAGAACTTTTTTGCCTTTCTGACCAAGAGATCCTCGAAGCCCTGATCTCCAGTCGCACGAGCCCAGTCTAACAAGTGCCCGAAAGCGAAAGATGATTCAGGATGGAAACCACATCGGATTGGCCAATCAAGTTTGGGAAGGTATGATTTTGCATTCCGGACGATCGCCTCCTCGACAGGCCGATAAAAGGTCGCCCACTCTCTTCCTTGAGCATCATCAAGGGCGCGAAGTTCAATCCCCAAGCGCAAAGCCCAAGCCCAACCATACATGCGTTCAAAGGAAGGATTCTTTTTTAAGTAGATCGCCTCTTTTACTAAGCCCTCTCGCGTTAGCTTCTTGGCCAGCTCCGCCCGCACCGATTGATTCCATTTCGCCTTCGGGAACAACCGGACGAGACGAACCAAAGTCCAATGACCATGCACTGACGAATGCCAATCGAAATGGCCAAAAAAAACGGGTGTGAGTTGGCTAGGAGCTTTAGCATCCTCCGGAGAACGTAAAACGTTTCCCGGCTTATTAGGAAATTCCCGATTAAGCCCGGCAAGCGCGAGATCAGCGAAACGCCTAGCATCAGTTTCAGAGAGACGATTTTTCGCGGCAAGTGACATCACAGTTAATAGAAGGAGGCAAACGAACTTCATTACATCAACTCGATATTGGTAAACTTTTTAAGGATCACCACCAATAGCCAAAAAAGGGCAGTGGTGAGCATTGCGTTTACAAAGAGGGTGAAATAAAAACCGTGGCCTTTACGAAGCATCCATGGAATGACAAGAAACATCGGAAGAGTCGGTAAAACAAACCAGAAGGTATAGTAGGCATGATTGGCAATACTCTCAATCCGGGTGGCTTGATTGGGAATCTTACTTTCATGCCTCATCCAGATCATGGCGAGAATTGAAGTAAGCGGAAGGGCGATAAGGAGAGCCGAGAGTCGATCGCTCAATAGCTGAAGCTTGGTCACGATAAGAATAATGACCGCCGTGAGAAAAATCTTCACCACATCTTGAGAACTGGGCGTGAGGACTTTGAGAAGTTCGTTTTTGTCCATTGCGATGTCTCGACTTTGAGCGCATTCTTCACGATATGCAAGTTGCTCGATTCGTTCTGCCTATCCTTTGCCTCATGTCTGGATGCTCGGCGGACCCGCCAGTTGACCAACCCCGACTGTCCGGACCTCGCGCAATTGAGCCTACAGCAGCTCCAAACGCCGGAGCACTGAAGCTCACCGCGGCTCAAAAATCATCAATTGGTCGGAAAATTTGGCAAAATGAATCAGCAGGTAAGATCACCGGCTTAACTCATTGGAATGACGGGGAGGAATTCCCATCACTCGGAATCGGACATTTCATCTGGTACCCAAGAGGTTTCAACGGACGTTGGAGCGAGACTTGGCCGGAGTTCGTCAACTACGCTATACAGCGAGGTCTACAGGTTCCCACAGTTGGCCGAAACCGCAATTGCCCTTGGCCTAACAAGCCCTCCTTCGTCCGCGATTTCAACGGCCCGCAGTTGGCCGGTCTTCGTAAATGGTTGGCGGCGAACATGACGATCCAGACCGAGTTCATAGCTTACAAATCGCAAGCGGCTCTTCCTAGGATCATGCATGCCGCACCAACCCAAGAGCGGGCGCGTATCAAAGCGAATTACGACAAAGTGGCCTCAAGTGCAAATGGCGTTTATGCCTTGGTTGACTACGTCAACTTTAAGGGCGATGGAACAAACCCCACCGAGCGCTATAACAATCAAGGCTGGGGGCTAATGTGGGTTCTCATGGAGATGAAGGATGTCCCGGCAGGACAAACCGCCGCACGCGAGTTTTGCGCAGCAGCCAAAAGAAGGCTTAATCTGAGAATTACCAATTCTCCGAAAGCACGCGGTGAGTCACGCTGGAGACCAGGTTGGCACAACCGCTGTGATTCCTACGCGCGAGCGCTTTAATGATCCACCCCGCTACTTTGACTTAAGCCGCTTCAGAATCTGAGAGGCTAGTTTGCCATGTGCCGAATTGGCATCGACTGCAATCACTGCCTCCGCAGCTTTAATCGCCTGCGCCTTTTGCTTACCATGATTTAAAGCAGCAAGCTTAGGAAAAAGAGCTTTTTGTAGGAGCGCTCCTTTAGGTTCAAATCTGGTGATATAATCGTCCACCAATTGAATCACCTCATCATAGGAATCCTTATGGAACACCTCCTTGAGGCCTCGATCCAGAATCGCAAATCCCATTTCTGCGAGATGATTCTTTCGGAAGCCCAGCGAGTCATCGGGATCAAGCTTTGCGATTTCCTCAAGGTGGTCAGCGTTGAGGGAAGGATCCGCTCCCTGAGGAGTGCTCTTGACCAAAGCGATCAGACTTTTAACCCTCGCAAGACCATTTTGCTGATAAGCTTCTTTGATCGATTTCAATCTCGCCAACTGGTCATTGGATCGTTGAATGACTTTAGCAGCGTGCTTTAATGGTCCATTAATGGCTGCCCCGGTTTCCCGAGCATAAACAATCCCTTTAGAATTCAGAAAAACGGCCGTCGGATACCGATCAACTCCAAAACTCTCTGCCACCTCTCGATTGGCAGCAAGCGGAGACACCATCCCAGGAGTCTGTTTGAGAGGAACATCGAAAAGAACAGGCACGAAACGGTCTACAATAGCTTGTTGAAATAAGTGTTGGGAGAGCACACGCTTCTTGAATTGAACGCATGCTCCGGAAATTTCAGTAGCTAGAAAGACCACAAAAACATCCTTCTTTTCTTCAGACGCCTGCTTCTTAGCTTCTTTAAGATCAGTGAGCCAAGCCCCTTGAAGAGGAAGAATCAGGACTAAAACGAGGGCCAATCGAAACACCGGACTATTTTCCTTTCTTGATTTTATCGGCTTGCTTCCGGAGATCATCTGCCTGCTTTTGCAGAGTAGCAGCACGCTTCTCCAGCTCGCTAATATCACGCTTACGCTTTTCCATCGCCTCGTGATTTTCCACCACGTCCTTCATTGCTTGAGCTTTACGGGCTAGTTTCTCACGCTCCGTGACGGCACTTTTCAGGGCAGTGTCGGCTTTCTTTCCGGCATCACGAAGTGTGTTTAAAGCCACCTCAGCCGTCTTTATTTTCTGATCAACCTCGGCTTTGGCCGTCTGTAAATCTTTCTCACGAGCGATCGCTTTGACCAGATCCTCCTCTGCTGTTTTAGCGTCTTTTTTTAGCTCATTGATATCAGTGACGATAGCCACCGGCTTAGAGACAATTGGTTTGCGAGGCTTCGGATTTTTGGCCATCTCCTTTATTTTTGCAGCCCGGGTTTTTGCCCCCTTGATTTGATCGCTGAATTTATCAGCCTGCTTGCCAAGGTCTGACTCAGGTGCAAGCTTCTTCATGGCCTCAATCGCAGCGACGGCTTCGTCATACTTCTTTAAAGAATAAAGAGCTTGGACCTCATACATCTTAATCCGCTGGGCGTCCTCCCCTTTAAGGTTTTCCCCATCCTTCTTGGATGCTTTAACAATGTCCTCATATTTCTTATCACGAAACATCATGTTATATCGCGCTTTCTCCTGTTTAAGGGCTTCGGCTTTTTTGATCTCAGCCACATAGCCAGTCTTCCCATCTTTATCGGCCTCAGCAATAAGCGTTAACTCTGGAGCATAATAATCGCGAATAAAATTCTGAGGGAGAGCCTTCAGTGCCTTTACGTAAAGCTCGGCACGCTTAAGATCCTTCTCTTTAAGGGCGGCAGCAAATGCCTTGTCACGGTTTACTCGAACCTGATGCATCTCCCCAAGGTACTTTAAATACTCGGTAGCATTCTCACGAGTCTCGCTCGAATAAGCATAAGGCCTACCCTTAAAATCGGTGAGGACTACTGATGGGATTGTCTTGAAATGATAATCCTGCTCGAGCTCGAGAATATGTTCGTGAGCTTCGTCCCGTGTCCGGGGAATATCAAAAAGCACTTGCACGAAATTCTCACCCATCGCCTTTTTAAATGGATCGGTCTTGAGAACCTTCTCTTCGAAAGACTTGCTTTGAGGGTGCCAAGCCGAGCCTGAAAAGATCATAAGAACATCTTTCTTAGACTGAGCCGCGTTAGCCTGGGCTTCTTTTAAAAGTTCCTTGGGAGCCTTGGCATGAAGCAAGAATGGAATGGCAATCAAGGCAGATGCAAAAAAGGAAAGTGGTTTCATAACAAATTAAATTGATGTCTCTCAGCAAATTCGCCCAACCACAGCGAGCCGTCGAGTGGAAAAATAAAAAGGCTCCGGGACACCGAAGCCTTTTGGGGGCAAAAAATGCTCTTCCTGCAGGTAAGATTAAACCTCGTCGGCGTGGAGCCAGCGGAAGGAAACAATCTGAAAGCGACGTCCAAAGTTCACCTCGCCATCCTCAGGGACCCGTGGGTTTAATCCAGTGACCTGATCAGGCCTAACGGGCTCTGGAGTGCGCTGAACAACTGCCTCACACCATGCTTTTGCAAGGACTCTGCCATTAATATCACGGGACTCGCCATAGGAACGAACCGTAAAGGTATCTGAGCGAGCAGAGAGTCCAGAACCAATAACTTGGAGAATGTCACCTTGAGTGATGTATCCAGGAGTTCCATAACCTGTGGAAGCTGGCTTGAGAAGCTGGTCACTCCGAGTGAGATCAGACTGCCGAGGATTCCCCTCAGCCACCAAACCACCCTGATTGGGAAGGCTCTGCTTCGTAATTGGGAACTGCTGATTCTGACCACGATTGGGGAGTGATTGCTCGAGAGCGGCCTCAATCGCACCGTTCCGTCCAGTCGGATCTTCGGTGAGACGACGATTCACAAAATCGGAAAGCCCGAAGAACGGAGCGCGCACCTTGACCTCACGGACGATCGCCTCGGCGAGCGAGTCAATCTCTTGATCACCCAGACTACGGAAACCTGTGAACACCTTGGTGGAATACTCAGCCTTGTCGTTCTCCTGACCCTGCGGGAAGAGCGTGCGGGGGAACGGAGTCCGGTTTGGTGATCCATAACCAGTATCACGAGTCGTCGCGAGCAAAGCCTTCCAAGCCTCCTTGTTAGTGGAATGGACATCAAACCCACCATCGATCATGAGACGGCCCGCGGCGCGGAACATATCATTCAAATCACTGGTCGGGTCTCCATTACGATCCCAGAGTCTTAGGTTGCCATTATTGAGCGGGCTTCGAACCGGATCTTGAGCAAAATTAGCGACCTGGTTTTGAGTTCCTCCAGTAAGGAAGAAGTCAGACCAAAGATTATGGTTCACCTCATAGCTCATATCGAAGATTAAGTGATTTTTTTCCGGTAGGTAGAATACGATATCACTAAAGAGCTGCGCCCAGTAGCCGGTTCCCAGTCCAGCCGAAGACCACCCTCGGTTGTTCCCGGGAATTTCAGTCGGGATAGTTCCCGTAGTTGGCACCTTAGGGTCAGCGACCGAGGTTCCGATCGTGTAACTCGGGTGCCAGACATACTCGGATAACTGGAGGTGCCGAAGGTAACCCAAAGAGGGAATCCCGACTTCCCGAGTAGGCACCTCAAAGGCAACCACTGTATCAACCCCGAAGTTGGCTTTCCCGAAAGGGAACCCAGTTTGAAAACCGTTGCGCAGAACAGGATTAAGGTTATCCCAACTGAGTTCGTCACTCGGATTATCGCGGGTGTAAATTCCGTGGAAGTAAGGGGCCCGGTTGGTCAGATTATCATAAGGATTACGACAAATATAGGAAGCGCGGAGGTTCCAATTCCCAAGCGGAGCTTCTTGGAGAAACAACTCATTGTTAACGCCTTTATTTGAGGCAGTTTCGTCAAGCCATCGAACCCGGAATCCATCCCGAGAGAAGGGGTGAGGAGGATTTCCGGCATCGACATGATCACCAGGACCGGTCAACTGGTGAACAACACCCTCAGTTCCAGTAGGCCACTCGAGCGGAAACTCATCTCCTCCTCCGGCCTGCAACGACACACTGGCATACACGAGCGCTGGCTCATTTCGGAAACTTGCAATCGTGGGGTTGGGATTATTCTGCAGATACTTGAGCATGAACATATAGTTATCTGCACCATGTTCCTTGTAGCTCAATGGGCGCTCCCGATATGAAGTCGGAGGCGTTGGCATTAACTCGGACTGCTTGTTATCCTCATCTCGGGCATATTGTCCGCGAGAGGTATTTGCCAAGAGATAGTCCTTGAAAAGATAGCTGTCTGACGAGGGCGCCTCACGGGCTTGAAGAATATTGGCTCCGAACTGGTTAATATTGAGTTCACGAGGGGCACCACCCATCGAGAAAATGAATGTCTCACCAGGAGGAATGGTCACCGCAGGAAGTTTAAAGTAAACCTGTCCACCGTATTGGCCGTCAAAGGTGTTGCGGCGTCCCCCGTAGTAAATCTCACGGGTGAAGTTCACCTTACCGTCAAATTCCACTGTTTTCTTACCATTCAAAAAGAGTTGAAGAAGCATCGGCTTATCGAGACGCATCTCGACGTTATAAGGATTCCAGAGTCCAATCCGCGGATAGAGACAGAGACGAAGAGCGTGCTCTTGCTCCGATCCACTCCCTCGTGGGTAGGTTGCGAGATTGTAATAAACACAAGCCTCAACGATTACAGGAGTGATTTTGATCGTGGAAAGGTTCCGGGGGTCCGCCGGGCGGAGATTTTCCTGATCATAAACGTTAGCACCACCATTACGGGAAGGAGCTCCCCGCCAAATTTTCTGCTCACGAATTCCAGTGGAGGCATAACCAAAACTGAATTCATTTGCGAGATTCGCCCAGTTCCACAGAAGCTCGAAAGTCGGGGCAATATCCTGCAACTGGGTGTCATTGAAATCGACATCGCGGATCGCAGCATGGCGCTCGTTCGGAGGTCCAATCAAGAAGTCATTGGGGGAAACTCCGATGTAGCAAGGGCGGCTAGGATCATTCAGATCACGAATCTCAGGTGCTTGTCCGTTGTCTGAATTGTGAAGGAAGGCAGAGAGGTTCTTTTTCAACCCACCATCCCGGACGTTGCAGATCACGCTACTGGAGAAGCTCGTCATCGCATGAAAATTATTCAGCACTCCGATACGGTTTGACTCGCTAATGATGGTGAAGGTCTTGGGCGTAAGCACCCGTGTATCACGATTTTCCTGACCCTGAGCAATTCCTTCAATTACGAAAGGCTCAGCATCCTGTGGATGGAGCATCCGCTGCATTCCCGTCCCATTATTGTGGTCAATAGCGTTATTTCTGTGGGTGTCAGGGCGTCCGACGTGGGCCTTTTGGTTGTTGGACTGAACCCACCACGCATAACCACCATTGGGACGAATTTCGGTTCGTCCATCAGGAGTCAATCTAGGCTTCTCAGTTACCACTTTGCGAACACGCACAAAGTCTCGAGGATTGCGAACCGACCCCCGCGACACAATTTCAACAACATCTTTCCCAAGGGGCAAGTTCTCGGTCAGCGCATCCTGATACTGGCGGGCGCCTCGCATCTTGTCTCGGCCGCCCTCGTTACCGCTAACGAGATAATTAGTAACCTGATCCCTTACTCGGAAATTTGTGCCATTCCGCGCATCCTGTAACCCCCCATCATCCATGTCCCTCGTGAAGGGACTGCCATTCTGGTTTTGGTCAAAACGTGAACTGACTACACCCGTCCACTGTTCATTACTAACACCCTCAATTGCCAAAGTGTCTGGGTTGCTATCAAGAAGTGAAGCGCTAACCGCGATACGCTGGTCAGGGCCCAAGTCCCGCTGCAACTCACCAATTGCAATCATCAGCCCCAAGCGGGCATTTGCCCGTGCCTCCTCTTGTGCCCACTCAAATCGGCTTGTTTTTACCGTTAGAGCCGAGAGCGAGAGAAATGCGACAGCCACCATCGTGAGCAGGAGAAGAACAGATATCGTGGCGATAAGGGCGAATCCCTTGACCGCATGTCGAACATTGTGTGCTTTCATGATGAACACTATGTAAACACATTGTGAACTCGTGACAACTATGAAATGGACCTGGTTCTCGAAAAAAACCTAGAAAAATACACAGTGAAATACTCACAAGTAACTCCTCATTAGTCACTTAAGACAAAACTACCTAAATTTCTTAAATTGCGGAACTTTTCTCCTCCTTATTTAAGAACGCAGAACTATCCCCCAAAACCCCTCGCAAAAGCCAAATCGGAGATGATCGATACCTTACCCTTGCGTAAAACCTCCAACCGAAAAATTTATGCCTTCGCTCAATCCAGTGATATCGGACGCTTATTCTTAGATCGCCTCCAATAAAACCCCCTCGTGTTGCAAAAGCTTCTTCTTGATTTCCAAACCTCCTCCAAAACCAGTCAACGAGCCGTCTTTCCCGATCACTCGATGGCATGGAACAATAATTGAAACCGGGTTTGCTCCATTTGCGGTGCCGACCGCACGAACCGCTTTGGGATTTTCCACCTTCTCCGCTATTTCTCCATACCCACGGGTTTCACCAAACGGAATGGCACTCAACTGACGCCAAACCAATCGCTGAAATTGGCTCCCTCGAGCGTCAATCGCTACCTCAAAAATTTCGCGATCACCTTCGAAATACTCACCGAGTTCCTTCTCAGCTTGATTCAAAAAGCGGTCCCTCGAATTATCTTTTGGCAGAGTCGACGGCTCGACGCGATGGCCAAAAAAGAGCCCACAAATCCCTCTCTTAGAACTCAGGATATAAAGCGGACCCACCCCACTCATGATCTTCCGGGTCGCCACGGCATGATTCGGAGCCGCTTCCTTCTTTTTATCTTTTGATGATTTTGAGCTCATCCCATTCCCATTTCTCCCTGTCCCAAAATACTTTTCGCTACGATAACGCAACCAAACTCTCAAGACCTCTGGGATCTCATTACGCTCCTCTTTACTCAACTTTTCATAAGCTACGAGAGCACGATCTCTGGCCTGACGACACGATTGGTTCTTGTCATGCGCATTCCACCGCTTGCGCGCCTCACGAATCAACCGACTCGCTTCTTTGATTAATTCCCCCCGCATCTTCATCGCCATAAGTTAAGTTGACCCAACCAAAAAAAACATCAAAAACTCTCGAACGATGAACCGTCCTGAAATTCATTTGTTTCCAAAACAAGTTTTTCCGGTTGGGGCCTCAGATAGGTTGAATCATAATTTTCCTCGGCTCCGCGCCAAAAAAAACCGGGAAGAAATACTTAAACCCAACAGATGTTCTAGCGGTTTTACTTTTTATTAAATGTCCCCCAAGCCAACTGTCAGCTATGTCCCTGCGCGTCAATATGGCCCGCCCTGGGAAAATCATCGAAGCCGAGCAACGCTCCAGCATTCAAGAAGTCGACGGCACCCTCGCCGGACGGCTCGGTCGGATGTCGCTCGGACAACAAGTGATCACTCTCGCCATCTGGCCGCTCCTAGAACAAATCCTAAGCTTCATGGTCAATACCGTGGATCTTATCCTCGCCACCCGCATGGCCGATGGCGACACCCGCGTTGCCATTATGGACGCCCTCGGCCTTGGTGGCTACGCGATGTGGCTCATGATGATATTGCAAGGAGCTGTCGCCACTGGAGTCCTCGCCATTGTCTCGCGCGCCGCTGGAGCACGTAAACCGGAAGAAGCACGTCAAGGCCTTGTCCAAGGTATCCTCGCCGGGCTCTTCATGGGAATACTTTCTGGACTCATCATCCGACTTAGTCTTCCCCAAATCATCAAGATTTTCGGCCTCTCGGACGCTGCCTCAGGATACGCCTTTAACTACCTTTCAATCCTCGCCTGGTCCTGCCCTTTCCTCGGAATATTCTACGCCTGCACTAATGCCCTGCGCGCCATCGGGGACACCCGGACCCCCTTCTTTATCATGCTCTTCATCAATATGTGCAATATGATCTTGAGTGCCGCTTTCGTATTTCTAGATCCTCCTCTCGGCGGTATGGGTATCGCCGGGCTCGCCTGGGGAAGTCTCCTCGCCTGGCTTCTCGGCACCCTTGTAGTGGTCGTTATACTCAGCCGAAAACACAAGCCCGAATCAGAAGAAATCACCCTGACCCTCCGACAAGCAGATTGGACCCCACAGCGTGAGATGATGGCGCGCATCGGCCGGGTTGGACTGCCTCAGGGCGTCGAAATGCTCGGCATGTGGATGATCCACGCCTACGTTCTCCGCTTTATCACCGGGCTCGCTTTCGACGGCGCCCTTGGTGCTCACTTCATCGCTATACGGGTCGAATCCCTCTCTTTCCTTCCCGGTTTTGCCATCGGCACTGCCACAGCCACCTTGGTCGGCCAATATCTTGGAGCTAATAATCCGAAGATGGCCCTAAAAGCTCTCCGGACCGCATGGCTCTTCGCTCTCGCTTTCATGAGTACCATTGGCGTTTTCTTCCTCCTAGCACCAGAAATCATCGTGCGTCTTATCCTCCCCGAAACCGACACCCAGGCCACCCAACTCATTGCAGTCGCCGGGCCGCTCGTCTTCATCTGCGGGATTTTTCAACCCGCGCTCGCTACCACTATCGTCTTGAAAACCTGCCTACGCGGCGCCGGAGCGACACGCATCGTTATGACATGCTCCTTTACCTGCCTGATCCTCATTCGAATCATCGGGATAACCGTTTATGACGCCTTCTACGAACTCACCCTGATCAAAATATGGACTTTTATGAGCATCGATCTTTTCATCCAAGCGGGCCTATTCATCGCAATCGCATTCCGCGGAAAGTGGCTCGAGACAAAAGTCTGACTCTACTTTTTTCCCAGCGCAAAAAGAGTTCCATCTTCGCTTCCAATTAAGATTATTCCCTTGGCATAGCTTGCAGCAGCCACTAGCGATTCCCCGAGATCAATTTTCCAGACTTCGTCTCCGCTCTTCAAATCGATGGCATACAATCGACCATCGCTTGAGCCACATACCACACCATCGGTAAAGAGAATTGGCGAACTCTCAACACGCCCACCCGTCTTGAATCTCCAGACCGCATCTCCGGTCTCACGCGAGATTGCGTGGATTTTTTTGTCCCGACCGCCGATATAAACATTTTTCTTATCTACTGCCGGCGCTGCCATAAAGGGAAACTTGCGATCACTGTATTTCCACTCCAATTCGCCTGAAGCCAAATCAGCTCCCATCACTTTATTCGAGTGATCCCCCCATGCTACAAAACTCCCTTCAGTTCCCACCGTCGAGACAATGGGCGCTTCGCCTTCAACTTTAGTCAACGGTTTCCCATCCGCTAAATTCAACGTGTAAAGAAAGTGATCACACCCCCCAAAAACAACCCACTTTCCGTTAACGACGGCCGGGGTGCCATTAATCGGCTGTTCGGTCTCATGCTTCCAAATTTCTTTTCCCGATTTTGCATCCAGCGCACGACAGACCCCGTCGTAACCATTCATGACAATCCAGTATGCCTTCCCGTCCGGACTTTTTGTAAGATTCACTCCTGCCGTAATTTTATCATCAGTCTCGATTGACCATTTATCCTTACCTGTCTCCAACTCGAGCGCGTAAAGCTTCATATCTTCACAACCAATGAAAATGGTATCATCAAAAATTGCTGGAGCCGCCTCAAAACTTTGCTCGAATTCTCGCTGCCATTTCTTTTTTCCGGATTTTAAATCGACTGCCGTCAAAAGCCCCGCGCTATTTCCAAAGACCACGATATCCTTGGAAACCACTGTCTCTCCCACGATTGCTCCTTCAGTCTGAACCATCCACTTAATATCCGGCTTTGGAGGTAGACCTACGCCAACTTGCCCCGACAACCCAGCGCCTCCGCGCGCCACCGGCCAATCATCACGGTCCTTCTTCTGCGCTCCTTTTTCGTCAGCATGACACCCTACCAGTAGCAGTGCCATCATTCCCAAGATCATCTTCTTCATGTCCTCACTCTGGCACAAATTCCACCACGATCAATTCAGCTTTCACCAAACGCACGTCGATAGAGTACCTCAAAATCCGTCACGGTCAACGGCCGGGGATTAAATTGCCCGGTCCATTGCTTTGCCGCCTCTGTCGCAAGCTGCGCGATCATTTCGGAGGGCACCACAACCGGAGGCAACTCAGCAAGCTCATACAAAAACTCGACCCAGTCGATAAGTCCGGGCTTCAATTCGTCATAAACACACCCCACTACCTGAGCATTCCAGCGCATCACGCTAGGAAGCATTGACATGACTGCGTGACCGTGGACGACACCAAAATGAGCTGTCAAGGGATTCGCCGCGGCATGAGCTGCACCCAACATGCTCGCCTCGATGGCGCTCCCCGCCAATGCCGAACCAACCAGCATTCGATTGCGATCCTCTAGCGAGCCCTCGCCTTTTAAAATCGTTTCGATGACCGGCTCAATATTCCTAAAAGCCTGAAATGAAAGCTCCCTTGATTTTTCGGTTCCGTTATTACAAACTGCACTTTCTAGGGAATGGGAAAGAGCATCAAGCGCGGTCAGTCGAGCAACCGCCAATGGCATTGACTCGGTCAGCTCAGGATCCAAAATCACAACTTTGGCCATTGCGCGAGGATCACCGCACGCCATTTTCTCATGGGAGCCATCCCGACACAAAACAGCATAACTTTGACATTCACTCCCCGTTCCTGCGGTCGTCGGGATCGCAACGAACGGCAACATTGGACCCTTCGCTTTTCCATGGCCTTGGTAATCCGACATCACCCCACCGCCACTCAATAAAAATAAAGCACCTTTCGCAGTATCCATCGAACTCCCACCGCCCAAGCCCACGATAAAATCCGGACTCATTGCTCGTGCAAATTTTGCGCATTGTGCGACATCGGACTCCGTTGGATTTTCCCTTACCTGATCAAAAACCACCACATCCTCCAAGAGCGCAGCAGCTCGGTCGAAATGCCCTGCTTCAACGATCCCCGGATCGGTCACAATCAAAACTTTTCCCGAAACGTGCGAGGGGAGTTCTTCCAAGGAGCCCGGGCGATGGATGATGATTTGAGAAGGTGATGTCACGAATTTTCTGGGCTTGATCCTAGCGGCTCTCCACCGCTTTTCAACGCGAGCTTTTAAATTTTCTATTCAGTCGACCTCATGGCATCATCCCACGTCTAAAATGAAGCTTTTCCTCCTTATTCTCAGCACCCTCTCGGCTTGGTCCGATTGGTCCGAATGGCGTGGCCCCAAGGGCAATGGAAACTTTGATCACGAAACCCATTGGTCCCACAAATGGCCTGCCTCAGGCCCCAATACACTCTGGACAGCCAAGGTTCACACTGGCTATTCAGGCATCGCGGTGAGCGAGGATCGTGCCTACACACTGGGCAACTTTGAAGGCGACGATCTTATCCAGTGCCTCGATGTCACTACCGGCCAATTAATCTGGAGCGAAAACTATCCACAGGACTTAATTCCAAAATACAATCCTGGTGGTCCCAATGCCCCACCTGTCATCGATGACAAGTGGCTCTATACGTTCAGCAAACAAGGCCTCGTTTCCTCACGCGATAAAGCTAACGGCAAAGCTCGCTGGACCACCAACATCGCGACTACTGCCAGAGCGCCGATGCCAACTTGGGGCTTCTCCTCCGCTCCCGTCATTGTCGGCAATCGTCTCTTCCTAAACGCTAACAGCTTCGGCATCGCGCTCGATAAAAATACCGGCGAGATACTTTGGAATTCTCCTCCATTCTCCGGTGGCTATGCCGCCGCCGTTCCCCTTAACTGCCGAGGTCAAGCGGCCGTTGCCATTTTTGGAAATAAAATCATGCATGTTGTTTCGCAAGCTGATGGTAAAGTTCTCTGGAAAGTCGCATGGCCCACCCGCCTAGGCGAAAATTCCGCCGACCCACTCATCATTGGCAACAAGCTCTATCTCTCCTCGTGGTGGGGTGAGGGGGCCGCCCTCTTCGATCCCAACCTAGATTCCACCAAGCCCATCTGGACCAACAAAAAATTCCAGAACCACATCAACCCTCCTGTAGTCCACGAAGGCCACCTTTATGGCTTCGACGGCCCCATCCATAAAAAGAAAATCAAATCGTTCCTCCGCTGCCTCGATATCAAGACCGGTAAAACAGTCTGGTCCCAACCCGACCTCCGCGGCTCACTCATTCTCTCGAATGGCAAACTAATCATCCTGACCGGGAATGGCAGCTTGATCGTTGCCAAAGCGAGCCCTGAGGGTTTCGAGGAATTTGCCCGCCACGAAGGCCTTGGCAAACGGACTTGGACGCCTCCACTTCTCCACAAAAGCAAGCTATTCATCCGCGACGCCGACGGTGCCGCCATGTGCCTCGAGCTTGGAAAAAATCCCCTTAATTTCCCTAGACGGCAGACCGAGTAGTCACCCTCCTTCAGTCGGAAACTACACCGCAACAGACAAATCACCTTGGATCGCCCGACGTCGGTAGAGAAACTCGAAAAGGTTCCCCTCGTGTGGCTGCTCCCACTGGACACGATTTGTCGGGAACGGACCAATGTTGAGCCGCTCGATATCCGGGCTTAGCATGAGATCTTGGATCCAATCCTTGTTCTCAGTGAAAGCACTCACTACAAGAGTCTCACCAATATTAGCCAACATCTCCGACTGAGGCATCTCCACAATACTGGCGTAGGGAAACATGAACTCGGTATTTGCCAACTGATGGTCTTTATCATCACACGCCACCAAGGTTGGACAAAGATAGGTCTGCTCGAAAGCCTCTACCCTTCGACTACCGCCGCGATGATCTGCGGTTGCATCACGGGCACCTTCTTCCTTAAGAAGGTCATCGATCATTCCATCGATTCCCTCCGCCAATGAGGTATTTGCAAAACCACAAAGAAGAGCATCAGAATCATCGCGGGCCAGAGGCTTAATTTCTGCCAATTTGGCAGCCAGAGCCTCCGCAATTTCGTTACAATGGGATGGGACCAAAATCGCTGAAGTATTGATACAGCTTCGTCCTCCATTAGCCGAAATCGAAGTCACGAGCACATCAAGAAACTCCTCCCAGCGGTCAATATAGTCTTCTCCAATCAAAATCTTCGAACGTCCGGTTCCGTGAACCTGAATATTCTTGAACGGAGCATACTTCCGAACCGTCACATCCGAACCGAAGGAGATCCCAGCACCACAAGAAGTGAGTAATGTGTCACCGCCTTCGTGGGTTGTTGGATAATAACCGAAGGCCTCTTTTGGGAACCCTGCCTTAATCATTGCCTGCGCGATTCGAAGCGGTGTGAAAGGGTCCTCACGCCCCGGCTTCAAAAGAACCGGGATCTTCATTACCAAGGCTGGAAGCCACAGTGAATTCACAGCCGGAGCATTACTCGGAAGAGACACCCCAAGTGAACTTGTGGTTGGGTAGTAATTGACCTCCAAGCCACCAACTGAAGTAATCCCTTTATCAAAAATTTCTAAAGGCATCCCTCGAGTGAGCCCTCCGATGACGGTACGAATTTGAGACATCGCTGCATGGATCTTGCTCATGTTCATCTTCACCAAAGTATGCGGAAGACGGGTCAAAGCGGAGAGCGATTCAACGTAATCATCAGGGCCTTGCATCGAATCACCGCAAGGCAATTCAGCATTTATGAAAAGTTCAGCAGCCTTCTCGCAATAATCCGCAAGTGTCTCAGCTGGAATCGCATCGAGCGCGGCTTTTGATTCATTGATTCGCAAGAGATCACGCCGGATTAATCCCGGGTTCGCAGTATGCGTCGTCAGATTCTCGTTGAGCTCGACTAGGTCGGCAGACTCGTAAGTCTCGCCAAGGCGTAGGATGGGAATTTGCATTGTTCGAAATTTTAGTAAACACCTTCAATCACGGCTTTCGTCCCGCTCTGGAACGGTCGGACATCACCGACGCCATCCCACGGAAATTCATCACATTCGGGACGACGAATCGCTTCATCTCGCTCTAGGAACCTTGGCACGAAAAACTCCTTCGTCATCGTTGTAAGCTCAACCCGACCGTATTCGCCGTAGTCGACAATCTTGGTGGAATCGTCTGGATCAACGACTCGCAAGATCGCCCGCGGCTGCGGCGCATAGTAGGTCAGAGAATACTCTCCCGGCTCCCGCTTCTTTGAAATGGCGAGACCCATCAGAGTGTTCCCGTAAGTCGGGGCATAGTTTATTTTTCCCTCAAGAACCTCTTCCTGGATAAATTTTACATATTGGGGAGTCATCGTTGTCCCTCCAGCAAAAACACCGCGGATCCCTGCATCAGCGAGCGACATCCGTAGCGAAAGGCTCTCGAGCAAGCGAGGCGTTGTGAAAATACATTTGATATCGCGATGGCGGATGATGGTCACAGCCTGATCAATGACATGCTCCTGATAAGCCTTAGCCATCTGCATTTCGCCCATCCCGATCAGCCGCTTTACCCAGCGGGGATCGAGGTCAATGAAGTAACATGCACCACCACGGATGTTGGCAAGATGCTCGATCGCCATACGCAAACGGCGTGGGCCGGTCGGCCCTACCATCAACCAGTTAGCACCTTGTGGAAAAAAATCCGGGCCATAGTGCTCGGAAAACTCAGTGTAGTCGGTCTTGTAGTCTTCCCAACCGATCCGCTGCTTCGGCATGCCTGTGGTTCCACCCGTTTCAAAGACATTGTAGGGTCGACCCTCGTAGGCCTTTGGAATAAACTTAGCCGGATCCTCTTTTCGCAGGACTTCATCATCAAAATTATCAAAGTGAAGCATATCCGCAAAGGTCTGCACCTTCTCGCGAGGATCCCAGCCAGCATTCTTAGCCCAGTCCAACCAATAGGGACATCCGGTCTCAGGTGAAAAGTGCCAATTGATCAATTCTTTGGTTTGGGAATCAACTTGCGCGCGGGCTTCTTCTACGGTTAGGGAGGAACTCATGGTCGATGACTGAAAGATTTACTCCCTGAGAAGTAACCTAACAGTGAAAAGCCGCAAGAAGGAGTTTTTGTAATTAACTCCTTACCTCAAATTCGAAACCGAGGTCATCTTCCACGCCCGTGATCCCAAAAGAGAGGCCGCCATAATCAATCCAACACTCAGACCCCACCAAACTCCCGCCGTTCCAACTCCACAAAAGAAGGCCAAATAAATTCCAAAAGGCACCCCGAGCAACCAGTGCGAAGCAAACATGATAAGAGCCGGTATTTTGACGTCATCCATTCCCCGCAGAACACCAGACGATAAAATCTGGGAATGATCCGACACCTGGAAAATGGCCGCGATCCAAAGCAAGCCTACGATAATTTTCATCGGCTCCACTTCGCTCACAAAACTTGAGGCTAGATCTTCGTCAAAAATCAAAAAGACGCCCACAAAAAACAACGAAACCACCAAACCCATCAACCAGCCGCTCAATACGATCGGCCTCATCCGCTCAAATTTCCCTGCTCCCTTCGCTTCACCAATCTGCACCGTTAAGGCCATTGAGAGCCCTAAGGGAACCATAAAGGTCGTCGCCACACACATCATAGCAACTTGGTGGGCCGCCAAAGCCGCCGCCCCAAAACTTCCGATCAAAAGAGCCGCCATCACAAAAGCGCTAATCTCGGCCGACACCTGTAGGCTAGCAGGCCAAGCAATTTTCCAAAACGAACCCAACTCCTTACGATCGGACCTTAAGAACCAACGATGAGGTGTCCAAGCCTTCAGGTCAGGGCTGAATCGACACCAGAGCATGACCCCGATCATCGTCGCCAGCCTCGCCAGTAAGGTTGCCAAGCCTGCTCCCTCTAGCTCCATTCTTGGCGCCCCCCAATTTCCGTCAATGAACAACCAGTTCAGAAAAACATTCAAAAAGACTCCCGCTAGAACGATCCAGAACACAGGCCAGGGCTTCGCCATCCCGTCCGAATGATTCCGCACTGCCATCGTGATGATGGCTGGAGTCATCGAAGCACTCACCAAAAGATAAAATCCGGGCAATCGATTCACAACCTCTGGATCCTGGCCCAAAAGAGAAATCAACGGCAGACTCAACCAGCTGACAATAAATGTAGCGACCCCCAGCCCCAAACTGAGCAAGAATCCATCCCGTAAAGCAGCCTTCGCCTGCTGTGGATCTTCCGCGCCACGCGCCTGTGAGACCTTCACAGATACCGCAATCGCAATTCCAATCCCCAACATGAGCGGTAGATGTAAAATTGAATGCGCTAGCGTCGAAGCGGCCAGCTCAACTGTCCCAATCTTCCCGATCATATAGGTATCGACCAGACCCATGAGCATTTGGCTGACCTGCCCAGCCATCAAAGGAAGCGCAAGGACTAAGGTCGCCCGCCCCTCGCGAACGATAGAAGTCATAACGCGGTCATATCCCAAGACACCGAAAGCTCAAGATTGAACCGAGGCTTGAGAGCACAACTGCTTTCGGCTTCTCCAAAGCAGCCAACATAGCCAAAATGGAATCGCCCAATGTGCAGTTCGAACCATCGCCTCGGCAAACCAAGGGTCCATTCCGTTGTAAGGAAGAGTCTCATTATAATTAGCCAGAATGCGAGCTAGAGCGGTCGCTCCACCCCAACAGAACATATAGAAAAGAGCGGCCCCACGAGTCCGCCGGAATAAAACAAAAGGGACGACCAAAAAATCAAGCCACCCAAAGATTTTCAAAAACCGGAGACTTCCACCCTCCGAAAGCGATAAAATCTCGGTTGCCATCATCTGAAAATGCAGGGGGACGCTGTAATAACCAACGGCATAAAGTCCGTGTCCCATGAAAGTCACCGCCGTCGCAATCATTAGTAACCATCTCACAATAGCCCCGCGTTTTGGCGCATTGGGAGACTTCCGGCCGAGGGAAATTAATAATGCCAACGGGACAAAGATTTGGAGAATATGCTCCATAGCCATGCCCACCTGCATGTCTTTCGCCACCCAACGGGAGAAACCATCAAGAATCAGAATCAAAGTTGCCGGAATTAGAAACCAACGTAGCCAGCGCAGACGAGAAAATCCCGCAATCCAAGGAATGAGAGACGAAACGATAAGGAAAATCCCCAGTCGTTCGAGCGTTGGAGTAATCCATTGATCCGAGGTACGAGCAAAATGGCTCCACGTCACATCATAATTTTTGAGAATCGGCGACCACCACTTCTCTTCCCAAATCAGCTCACGAATCGGACTGTCCCAGCGCCACGTTAACCAGCCACGGGCTAGAAAAGTAACACTCACGATAAATTGCAGGATTCCCAGAGAGAACCGATCAAGCCACGTCACCGCTTCCTTCCCCTCTGAATCATCCATTGCCTCGCTTAGTCCGCCGGAATTTTTAGGACCTCATCCCCTCCGTTCGGAGCCCAAAGTTTGAGGCCTTTTGGGTTGCGATAGGGGTTTTTAGGATCCACTTGGCCGACTTGAGCCACGTTTCCCACCTTGACTGTCTTATCAAAGATTGCCCCGGGTGTCACATGAAGCCAATCGAAGCCGTTAAAGGCCGCCGTGCCAACCGTCCAAGAGTAATTAACATCAGCGCTACGAAGCGGAGCTCCCCAGCATCCCTCACCAAGATAAACGGTCGCATTGGGATCGTTTGGCGCCGCCTTGAAATCCTCCCCACCTCCAGTGAAAGGTTTGAGCGGAAGAGTCCTTTTCATAACGTGGGAGTCAGATTCCATAACGAGGTCAAAGCCTGCTTTATAAAAGGTTTCGGCCCACTTATAGGAATTCCGACCAAGCGCCTTTCCGCTTGTGTGGGGACGCATCGGCTTGTGGTAACCAGCCACCAGATGGGTTATCCCTTGGGCATTCTTTTCCAAGTCAGACCTCAGCCAATTCCCCTGGCTCCCATCTGCCGGAATCTCGCTGTTCAAAATATAATAGCGAAAGAGACCACTCCCGATATTGAAAGCTCCATAGGAATCCTTGGACGTCCCAAAATGAGAAGGAATGCTCTCAGGCCTCGACTCGTGATTTCCGCGATGCGGCACGATGGGTAGAAGCTGACCCGAATCACTCATCGTAAGCTGCCAGTCATCAAGCCAGTCGTTCCAACCTTCGGCATTGTCGCTACTAATCATGTCACCAGTAAAGGCCACAAAAAGCGGCGAAAGCTTTCGACACATCGTATTGGCAGCCTGACGAATATCTCTAAAGTTTCGCGAGTCTCCTCCGCAAATAAAAGTGAAAGGCTTTGGCAGCTTGGGAGCTGTTCGAAAGTAAAAAAGACGACTCACCCCCGCTCCATCGCCAAGGCACATAAAATACCAACTGTCAGGCTTGAGACTTTCCAAGGTTACCATGCAGTTCCTCATCCCATCGTATTCCACCACACGGTCCACTTCCTTCCGCTCGGTATATTTTGACTTATTGCGGCCCTCATTTTTAAGGCCGTAATAGAGAGTCGCCGGATCTCCCTCCAGTTGATTCCAAACGAAGGTCGCCGTCGTCGTCGGATCTTCAAACCACACCAAGCGATATTTTTCAGTCTTGGACGTGTTGGCATTCACCGAGGCATTCTGTCCGGACAGAGAGGCTATCGCACTGAAGAGCACCGTCAACGCGACCAAAAAAGAGCGATATTTGGCCGGGGGGCATTTCCTTTGAGTCATGCCCCAGTAGAGTTTCGATAATTACGATTTCAACTCTAAAAAACCGCTAGACTCAAATCCTCAAGATTGCTTCCCCTTTTCTTCCCCCCTACTCTCTCTAGCAATGAAAGTCGTTCTCTTCATTATCCTCGCCACCCTTTCCGCAACCGCCACTCCCTTCGAACTCGAGAAGGGATCACGTGTCGTCCTCGTTGGCAACGGCCTCGGCTCCCGCATGATACAATTTAGTTCCTTTGAAACCTTACTCCACCTCCAGCACCCCGAGAAAAACCTCTTCATCCGTAATATGTGCGATGAAGGGAATACTCCAGGCTTCCGCCCTCATTCCGCCCGCTCCAACCCTTGGGCATTCCCAGGCGCCGAAAAATTCCACCCGCCTCTCTCCAAAGCGAAAGACCGCTGGGGCTCCGGCCACACTGGCACTGGCTCTATGCCCACACCAGATGAATGGCTCACCCAACTCAAGCCAGACATCATCATTGCCTTCTTCGGATACAACGAATCATTCCAAGGCCAAGCCGGACTCGAAAACTTTAAGGCCGAGCTCCGAGCTTGGATCAAGCACACCAAATCTCAAAAATACAACGGAACTTCTGCCCCCCGAATCGCCCTCGTTTCACCCACTACCTTCGAACATCCGGATGCCGCCCACAAAAATAAGGTCAGCACAAACCTAATCCTCTACACCCAAGGCATGGATGAAGTTGCAAGGGCTGAGTCCGTTATTTTTTCCAACCTCTCAGGCGACCGAGATCCCTTTAACCTCAACTCTTTCCCCAAAAAACATAGGAAATCCTTACTCAAGCCAATCCCCTATACAAAGATCTCCCGAAAAATATACAACGACCTTTTTGGCACTTCTGGTCGCCTTTCCAGTGCAACCGACTCAAGCATCTATCACGCCGTCCGCGAAAAAAACTGGCACTGGGAAAAATACTACAAAATCCCAAACGGGGTCCACGTCTACGGCCGGCGCCACAATCCTTTCGGCCCAAAAAACTATCCCGCCGAACTTAAAAAACTCGAGCAAATGACCGCCAATCGCGACCAGGCCATTTGGGCTGCCGCCCAAGGCAAACCCTTTGACCTCACTGCCGCCGATGCCAAAACCATCACCCTCCCAGAAATTAAAACCAACTACCGCCCCTCCCATAAAAACGGCACCACCAAATACCTCTACGGTGCCGAAGCCCTCGCTTCCTTCACCACCGCTCCTGGGTACAAAATCAACCTCTTTGCCTCCGAAAAAGAATTCCCCAACCTGGCCAACCCAGTCCAAATCACCTTCGACAATAAAGGCCGACTCTGGGTCGCCACCATGCCAACCTACCCACACTGGAAACCCGGCGAACCCAAACCCAATGACAAACTCCTTATCTACGAGGACACCAACAACGATGGTAAAGCAGACAAAGAAATCGTGTTCGCTGATAAGCTTCATCTCCCCACCGGATTCGAAATCTCACACGACGGAATCTACGTCGCGCAAGGCAACCACCTCCTCCGACTCCAAGACACCAACGGCGACGACAAAGCCGACGTCCGCGAAATCATCCTAAGCGGATTCGATGATCACGACACCCACCACGTCATCAGTGCCTTTTGTGCCGATCCCTCCGGAGCAATCTACATGGGCGAGGGGACCTTCCTTCATAGCAATATCGAAACCGCACACGGCCCGATTCGCAGTTCCAACGGCGGCTTCTTTCGCTATTCCCCACAGCGCAACCATCTTGAACGCACGGCCCGCCTCTCCATTCCCAACCCATGGGGCACCGCCTTTGACCGCTTCGGTCAACCCTTCTTTCTCGAAACCTCAGACCCAGATCTCCACTGGATGACCCCTGCTTCGGTGAGAGTCGACTATGGTCAGTTTTGCCCCAAGCCACCTGCTATCTTGGAAAGAAATCAACGTGTCCGCCCCACCTCCGGACTCGAATTCATTTCGAGCCGGCATTTCCCCGATGAAGTTCAGGATGACGTCCTGTTAAATAACACCATCGGATTTCTCGGTACCAAACAGCACGAGGTCCTAGACTCTGAGTCCGGCTACAAAACGAAACATCGTCATGACCTACTCACTTCCAAAGATGGTAACTTCCGCCCTACTGACCTCGAATTCGCACCCGATGGTTCACTCTACCTTTGTGATTGGCACAACGTCCTCGTCGGCCACATGCAACACAGCGCGCGCGACCCTCTCCGCGACCACAAACACGGCCGCATCTACCGCATTACCTACCCTGATCGCCCCCTCGTCAAACTTGCAAAAATCCACAACGCATCGCTTAAAGAACTCTTCGAAAACTTGACCCTGCCAGAGTCCCGGACCCGCTACCGCACGAGACGCGAACTCCGCGGCCGCCCCGCCAGCGAAGTTCTCCCTGCCCTAAAAAAATGGGTAAATTCACACGTCCTCCAAGATCCTAGCCGCGAGCTTCACTATCTCGAAGCTCTCTGGGTCACTTGGGGCTTCAATGAAGTTGATGAGGAGCTTCTAAAATATCTCCTTACCGCAAGAGAAGACCGTGTCCGCGCCGCCGCCGTCGATGTCCTTCGCTACTCCGGCCATCAAATCAAAAAACAGGCAACTCTTCTTCAAAAAACCGCCCACGACAAGTCCACCCGCGTTCGTCTTGCAACCGCCGTCGCTGCCTCTTGGCTCGCGCCAAAACAAGGACTTTCCATCCTTAAAGAAATCGCAAAAACTCCGTCCGACAAATGGCTCGCACCCGTCCTAGAAACCGCCACCGCCCATCTCAAAGGCCAGGGAATTAAAAGTGACACCGCCGAAAAAATTGCCCAACCCACTTCGCCACTTAAAGGTGAAGCCCTCACCTTTTTCAAAAAGGGCCATGAAGTTTACAGCCGCGAAGGGCACTGCATTACCTGCCACCAATCTGATGGCAAAGGTCTCCCCGCCGCCATGTTCCCACCACTGGCGGGAACCAAATGGATCAACGGATCAGAAGAACGACTTATCAAGTTAACTCTTCACGGCCTCCTTGGCCCAATTGAGGTGAAGGGTAAAAAATACCCTGGCCAAGTTCCCATGACCGCCTTCCAGCAACTCAGCAACGAAGAAATTGCTGCTGTCCTGACCTACGTGAGGAACACTTTTAGCAATAAAGCTCCCATGATCACGCCAGCCAAAGTCGCCGAAGTCCGCAAGGCCACGAAGGCTCAAAACGGATTCCTCGCCCCGGCCGATCTCCTCGAAGAACACCCGAATTAAGAACACACAACGGAACCGACTTCTTGGCCCACGGCGAAAGATGGAATTGCAATCGAAGAAGATGCTTCCAACACTCGCCTGTGTCCGAGACCTTTGAAAAAATCCCAAAAGAACGCCACCTTTCGCTCTGCCCCTGTAAGAGCAAAAAGAGCTATCAGGATTGTTGCCTGCCCTTTCATCAGAACAAGGCTCTGCCCAAAACCGCCGAGGCACTCATGCGCTCACGCTACAGCGCTTTCTTTTTTCGCCTCGTCGACTACCTCATCGAAACCACTCATCCCGACAACCGCAGCCAGAACCTTAAACGCGAACTCGAAGACACCATCCACCATACCGACTGGAAATTCCTCACCATCGTCTCCATTTCGAAAGGCAAAAAAAATGAAAGTCGAGGAAAAGTCGAATTCATCGCGGACTACTACTGGGACGGAGAAGTTCAGCAACTCCGCGAGCACTCTCGTTTCCGCCGCCATAAAGGAAAATGGAAATACTACGACAATAAAGGCTGAGCCAGGTCATTTTGCCAAACTTCGGACTAGTCCCCAATCGTCATATCTTAGTTACGCATCTCATGTGTAACCGCCAAGTGATAGACGGATCTGATGCTGTCAACCCCACATTCCTCACCCCTGATTTACTCCCCCTCCCTTTCCGGATTCAGGGATCAAGTTTGGGGAGAATCGGGATAGATCACTCAGTGATGGGGGCTACTCTTCCAAGTGCTCATGGACCGTGCGGTAGAGATCGACAACATGTTGATCGTGTAGACGGTAAAAAACTTGCCGACCTAATTTCCGGTAACTGACAAGCCGGGCAGCACGCAGAGCACGAAGCTGGTGAGAAATGGCGGAGTCTGTCATTTCCAATTGAATCGCCAGATCACACACGCAAAACTCCTCTTCCGCCAGAAGCGAAATCAGACGCAAACGAGTAGGATCACTCAGAACATTGAAAAACTCGCCCATTTTTTGGGCTTTCCCCATTGCCAACGGAACCACCTGTCCTGCGGCACCCGAATGAGGGTCGGAACACTTAGTTTCGCAAATTTTATCCGTAGGAGAATTGGCCACAGTTGATACTCTCTTAAAAATCATAAAAATACAATAGACAAATACCTGAGGATATGTTCATGTGTTTGCGCAATGAACAAAGATTTAGCCAAATGTGAATGCCCTGATTGCAAATGTGAAGTCTATGACGACCACCGTGTCACCTTAGATGGCAAAGAATTCTGCAGTGAAGCCTGCGCGAGTGGTCACGCTTCGGGTACGGGCTGTTGCGAAAACAGCTGCCAATGTAAGGGCTAGTGGCGGCTTTTTCTGCGATAAAACCAAGCCATCGAGCTACTGAAAAATTAATGGACTTAGGCCTAGCGGCAATCGCCCGGAGCTAAAACCCGTAATGAATTACGCTGCTTTTTCTTATCGAAGTTCCCAATGCCTATATCTTTCGGAGAAGTTTATGAAGCTACTAACACCCATTCACCTTCTTGGCGTCGCCTTATTTTTTTCGATGGTATCTAATAGCCATGGACAAGACGCATTAAATCCTATCGCAAAGGGAGCACCTAATGATTCGAGAAGTGCCTTCCATTCGCCAAGTCAGCCGACTGGCGGCAAGATTTCTTTTTTCACTCGATGGTTGAGCGCCGTCGGGCCTGAAACTCAAGTTTGCCAAGATGGAACCCTAATCGATTCCGACGATGGAGGATTGGTCTCACAGGTGCCTACCTGACCGATGTGACCAGGCGAAGGCGGCACCGTGAGTGGCGTGGCAAATCATTACAAGTTTGTGCTAACGGCACGCTGGATTCCTGAGAAATCTGATGCAGGACAGCAATTTATGAGCCTGCGCTATTGGGCGACCCGGGATCTAGGTGTGGGCTTTGACTATCGTCCGCTCATCGACCAGTTAAAATTCAACGCAACCTATCGACTCGTGAGTGAGGACCCGAAAGGATGGCAGCCAGCGATTTTACTTGGGACAAGTTTTGATGACTTTACCTCCAAGGGAGTTCAAACACAGTCACGCTCCTACTTCGCTACCGTGAGCAAAGCGATGCCCCACCTTAAATTTCTTAACATCACTCCCTCTCCCTATGTGGGCGCGGTCTGGATTGACCGCCTAAACGAAACACGACCACTCGCCGGCATCAATTTTGCTCACAAGGAAGCCTCTCTTATGTTCCAGTATAGCGGTACTGACAGCCACCTTTCCTTGAACCGTAAGGTCAACGAGAAACTTTCGCTGAGCGCGATTTACTGGGGAATGAAATATCCAGGCGCCGCCTTGAGATTTAGATTTTAAGGGGGAAGCCCAGCCTCGGGGTGAGTGACAACATCTCATTCAAAGGGCGAAGAGACATACGTTGAGTTTACAAACATACCGCTCGGGTCAGGCATCAGATCTGTCTTTTTTCTAAATCAAAAGAGCCAAGCGTCCCTCGTTACTGAAATCACTTTCTCAGCCTCGGCGCCGAATAACCTTGCTCGCGGATTCGAGCCAATGAAGCCTCCATCGCTTTCACCTTCTCAGGATGTTTCGCGGCAAGATCATTACGCTGTCCAATGTCTTCCCTGAGATTAAAAAGCCGAGACTGTTTACTCTCAGTTTTCGGGTAATCGTGCTTCTTCAACCACTCCTTAGTCACTCGTGAGTGATGACCACTCTTCCCAGTCACCAAGACCCAATCACCCTCACGAAAAGCCCACGTGTGGTCGAAGGTATTGTGAATATGGCTCGTTCGGATCGATTTCACCTCACCCTTCAAAAGTGGTAAAAGATCGTGCGAATCCTCAGCCGCATTTTTGTCGGGAAGATCATAACCCACCACCGAAGCCAAAGTCGCCATGATATCAATTTGGGAAACAAGCGCATCATTAACCGTTCCAGCCATCGTCACTCCGGGATACTTAACGATAAAAGGTACATGATGACCTCCTTCGTAAGCATCACGCTTTAAGCCTCGAAAGGGATGAGCCGACCAGTGATCAAACTTGGCATCCCTCGCATAAGCGTAGTGTTCGGGTCCATTATCTGCCGAAAATATGACAATCGTATTTTCGGCCTGTCCGGAATCCTTGAGCGCCTGCAAAAGCTGTCCGATCGAGTGGTCGGTCTCATAAACAAAATCTCCATAAGGCCCTGCCTTTGATTTCCCATCGAATTCATCATTCGGGATAATAGGCGCATGCGGCGCAGGATAGGCAAAATAGAGAAAAAACGGCTCTTCAGCTTTCGCAGCCTCCTTGATATAATCCACACCCTTTTTTGTGGTTGTCGGAATATTTTCATAAGGATCCCAACCGGTCACCATGGGCCCCGGACGACACTCCCACCCCCCTTCCTTAATCTTCTTCCACTTACCTGTCTGCATGAGGGTGTCGGGAGCTTTGACTACCTTATCATTTTCAATCCAACAATAGGGCGGGAAATTAATTACGGTGTCGCCAAAGTAATAATCAAATCCATGATTCAGCGGACCGTTCGGAATTGACTTGGTCCAATCAAAGGCTTCCGGCCCGAGTTGTTGCTTCTTTCTTCTACCCTCTTGAACCGTGATCGCTTTCACCTCCTTATTTCGAATCGCATCCCAATTCCAACCCAAGTGCCACTTCCCAATCGCAGCTGTCTTGTAACCTTTTTCCTTTAACATCTCCGGCAAGGTCAGCCGCTCGGGCTTAAAAACCGAACCTCCAAAAGCATTCACAATTCCATGAAAGTCACGCCAATGATGACGACCCGTCAGCATCGCAAAACGCGATGGAGTGCAAATTCCAGAAGAAGAATGTCCATCGGTAAATCGCACTGATTCGCTCGCTAAGCGATCCAGATTCGGAGTTGGGATTCGACTCTTCTTATTATAGCAGCCCAAATCTCCAAATCCCAAATCATCAGCATAAAGAATTAAAACGTTAGGCTGCTTCGCCCAAGCTACCCCAACCAAAATAATTGAGAAAATTACAGAAAATCGCGCTATCATGATCTGTAAAAATTACTCAAAATATCGCCGCCGCCAAGAGGTATCTCTCCTGATACATTGGCGTCAAAATTGCCGTATCCCATCCAAAGTGCCTTTATTCACTTCCATTTTTATTTTTCTCAGCTGCGTTGCTCCCGCTTTTGCCGATCGCTTTGCCGATCAAGCCCATCCGATCTTCAAGAAGCACTGCATTTCCTGCCACGGACCCGACAAACAAAAAGGCGGAATCACTCTTCACGAAATCGACTCGATCGACAACGCCTTCAAAAACTTCCAGCTCCTCGAAAATATCATCGACCAGGTTGAACACGAGGAAATGCCACCCGATGACGAAGATATCCAGCCTACTGATACCGAACGTGAAACGCTGATCAAGGCCCTCTCCGAAGTGGTCGAGCGCGTGAGGTCCGGGAACGTCCCCCAACGCGCCGGACGCACGACTCTGCGCCGCCTCAATCGTAACGAATACCACTATACGGTCCGTGACCTTTTCGGGGTTAATTTTAACCCATCCAAAGATTTCCCGGCTGATGGCGCAGGTGGCGAAGGTTTCGACAATATGGCAGACGCTCTTTTCTCCACCCCCACTCTGCTCGAAAAATATCTTTCGGCCGCTAAGAAGGTAATTGATTCGGTCTATGCTGATCCGGCATTAAAAAAGAAAGTCATTTTCAAACTACCTGATACCGAGAACGACCCGAAATCTGCGGCCAGACAAGTTCTCACCTACCACGCCACTTTAGCTTATCGCCGCCGACTCAGCGAAGAAGACCTTGACCCACTTCTCAAGGCTTTTGCCAGAGCACAACAAGACGATAAAGATTTCGAGCAATCTCTCCGAGCACCTCTCACCGCCCTTCTTGTCAATCCACGGTTCCTCTTCCGTGCCGAACACGACGAACCCGGCAAGGACGAGTGGCCGCTCAACGACTTCGAAATTGCCACCCGCCTTTCCTACTTCCTTTGGTCCTCCATGCCTGACCGTGAACTCTTCAAACTCGCCGATCAGGGGAAACTCCGCGACCCCAAGATCCTCCGTGAGCAAACCCTCCGCATGATCGCTGACCCTAAGTTTACCGCACTCTCCCGACACTTTGCCGGACGTTGGCTTGAGTTCGACAAAATGATCGACCAAGTCGATCCTGACCCCAAACGCTTTCCCAGCTTCACTCCCGAACTCCGCCGCTCAATGTATTATGAGAGTATTGAATTTTTCACCCATCTCATTCGTGAAAATCGCCCTCTTACTGACCTTATCAATAGTGATTACACCTTTGCTAATGCAACTCTGGCTCGTCATTATCAGCTCAAAGAACCCGTAACTGGAAACGAACTCCGAAAGATCAAGCTGCATGATCCAAACCGTGGCGGAATTCTCGGTATGGGCAGCATTCTCACGGCAACTTCCCTACCCCTCAGGACCAGCCCAGTACACCGTGGTGTTTGGATCCTCGACGCCATGCTCGGAGACCCCGCTCCACCCCCTCCGCCCGATGCTGGAGAACTCCCAGCCGACGACACCAAAGCTGACGGACTCACCTTCCGTCAACAGCTCGACCGCCATCGAAAAGCTAAGCAATGCGCCAGTTGCCATGCCCGCATAGACCCCCTCGGATTTGGCCTCGAAAACTTCGACGCGATCGGTCGCTGGCGCTCCAAAGACGCCAATGGAAGACCCATTGATAGCTCCGCCACCCTTCCAGGCGACATCACCTTCTCCACACCGAAGGAACTCAAGCAGCTCCTCCTAGCGGGTAAGGATAAATTCTCGGCAAACATGACACGAAAACTTATCAGCTACGCCACTGGTCGCGGACTCGAATACTACGACGAAGTCACCGTAAACCAGATCGTGACTGGAATCGCAAAAAAGAACGACTCTTCCCGTGAGCTTATCCTCCAAATCGTTAACTCCCGTCCTTTTCTCAATCGATCCAAAACGAGATAGACCGCGGAACAAGATGACCGTGCTGGATTCAACGAGGCTGTTCAAAAGCGCTGAACTAATGACCGAGACAATATAAGAAGCCATCCTTAGATCCCGCGTAGACACGTTCATCCCAGACGACTGGGGTTGCATCGAACATCGGTCCCTCCAAACGATCTAAACGGACCAATTTCCCGGCCGGAGTCACCTGATAAAGATCTAGGCCACTGTCATAGCCCACCACGATTTTATCACCCACGAAGAGGGGAGTAGAAATCGAACCCTGTGGTAATTGCACCCGATCCAAAACTAAAGGCGCCGGGTATTGCTCCAATCGTCTTGGCCCCCAGTTTTTCACCCCCGGCTGTAATTTCTTATGATTTACCAAAGTCAGCACACCATCAATGCCAACAAAGCAGGCAAGATCTTTTGAAACCTTTGAATTGTATCGATGATTGACCGACGGACTTCCTACGAGACCACCATTCCACGTATACCATTTTCGATCCGGAAGCGGGTGAAACCACTTTACTTTCCCGCTAGTCGAGAACTTCACCACCCCTCCCTGTCCTGAAATAAACTGCTTCTCGATTCCAAGTAAAAGGTGCTTGTCGTTTGTTAACGGCATCGTCCCATTGAGATCGCCACCAATCTCAAGCTTGGTGCTAGTAACCCCAAAGAAGCCCAATCCACTAGCATAGACCCGTCCCACTCCGGCTGCCACATAAGCTGTATTCCCAACCATCGTGGGAGATGATTCGCAACACAACTCCCTCCGATAAAGCTCAAAATCGGAACTCTTAAAAAGCCGGGTTTGTTCAATAATCTCCGGGCTTGGCAATCCACCACCTTCTTGCGCATTACGGACATCCGGAGAAAACACCGTGAAGTATCCATTCTCGAGAGGAATGGCAGCCTTTCTTCCCAGAATCACAGCGGAGGCATCGCAGTCCCGACTGATTGATGCCGTCGCCTGCGAGTTGTATGCCCATAATCTTTTCCCTGTCGTATAAGAAATCCCGTGGAGACTATAGGCGGTTCCATTCCGCCAATGTTGCCCAAACCCACTACGACTGCCCACGATCAGAGTGTGGCGCGTCGCCGCTGGACCACCCACATCAACAAAAGTAGGAGTCCCCTTAATCGCATCGCCAACACTGGTTGACCAAATCACCTTCCCGTCACGAGCCCTAATCTTTTTGAGGTGATGGCTCAATGTGCCCTGAATGAGATAGAGCTCTTCACTCTCCTGAATCACCAAAGGTTGGCCGGTCCAACCCACGCCCTTCCAGCTCTGAACAGCCTCGGCCCCAAACGTGGTCTGACCTGAACCCATATACGTCTTCCACTTGATCCGTAATTTTGACGGAGCTTGATTCCCATAAAAGTTTCGCTGGTTGTCACCGAGGTAGGAAGAGATCAAAGGCTTGATCTCGGCAGGCGACAAAAGACAGCTAAGAAAGAATACGAGAAGCTTCATAGGACTAAAATGCCGATTTGATCGAAGAGAGCGGGATTGTATTCGGATAGTTGCGAAAATTACGATCAGTGAAATGCCACCATTCATTAGGCAGCGGGAAAAAGCCCGCCTTTCTCATTGCCTGTTGAAGAATTTTCTTTCGCTTCATCACTTTCGGATCCGGATGTTGGTAGGCCGCG
>Ga0209374_1000241_pt1 | contig 64692 bp, 54 predicted proteins | sample SaaInlLV_DNA_10m_FD_184683 | JGI IMG/M metagenome (GOLD analysis project Ga0209374, IMG submission 184683) | Marine microbial communities from expanding oxygen minimum zones in the Saanich Inlet - SI075_LV_DNA_10m (SPAdes) (version 2) | ecosystem: Environmental > Aquatic > Marine > Unclassified ... | reverse complement strand
ATACAAAATGAATTGTTTATCGTTAAGGAATAAGTGGTCTTGTTAAGGTATAAGTGGTAATAATATGGGAACAAGTGTAAAATATTTAATTTCAACAAATTGAAATGTAGTGGTATTGTATTGATATTTAATGAATTAATCCATCACTAAAGGATAAAAAAAATAAAATATTGTACGTTTTTTTATCTGAAATCACAGAATGTAAAGAAATAAGAACGATTACTTTGATATTTTAATAAAAAAATGACCCCAATATATATATTGGGGTCATTCATTTATAATTTAAAAAAGTTCTTTTTTATTACTTACCTTCCGCTGCTCTTGCATCTAACTGAACTCTCGTTTCAATTGCCTTTTCTTCTGATAAATCATAATCCCACATTATATAGATGGCGATTATAGTTCCAAGCATTGGTAATCCTGAGAAAAATAAACGCAATCCGGTAACGGCCTCTACAGTTTGAGTCTCAGCTCCAGAGTCCCATCCAATAACAGAAAAAATCACCCCAGTTAAACCACCTGCAATTCCAAAGCCAAATTTCACCATCCACCAATAAATTGCTCCAAAAATTCCTTCGCGGCGTTTCCCTGTGTTTAATTCGTCTAAATCAATAACATCAGCCGTCATCGACATCATTAAGGTGAACAGTCCTCCAATACCAAACGAAAAGAATGGCAATGCTAATAAGAATAGATAGGGTTTCCCTGGTATGAACAAGAACCAAAGCATGATATATCCGACAATGGAAATAGATTGAGAAACTAAAAAAGCTTTCTTTTTACCAATTTTTTTAGAAATCTGTGTAACGAATGGAATGACTAAGAAAGTAGTGATTAATGCACCTACACAACCAAAAAGAGTTGGCCACAAACCAGCTCCAGAACCATCGAATAAATAGTGAAGAATTATAAAATAAGAAAATGCTGCCACTGTATTAAAGGCATTGAATACTAAAAAGGTCGCCATGCATAATTTCCTAAATGCTTTTATTTTGAGTGCTTCCTTAAAATTAATTACAAAAATTGTGTGCAAACTTTTAAAAATATTTTCAAAAGTAATACTGTCGTATTTTTCATTTAGAGTTGATTTTCCTTTAATGAAAATTGCAGGAATGATCGCTATAATCATACAGATTAGTCCCACCCATATGGCTAATTCTCTTACGGCTACTTCTCCTGATTCAAAGAACCCTTGCCCTGGATCCATAATCACCCATAGCCATGGAGCAATTACCCATGCCCATTGACCTATAAACTGAGCAATCCCCATAATATTGGTACGCTCATGAAAATCGTCACTCATTTCATATCCCATTGCTACATAAGGAACACTAAAAATTGTTAAACCCAGATAAAAAACTAATGACCAAAAAAGAAAATATGCAAAATTATAATCAATCGAATTGGCTTCGTTCAATTGCCACATAATAATGAAAGAAATCCCCATGATAATGGCTCCTGATAAAACATATTGTTTTCTTCTTCCCCATTTAGATTTTGTGTTGTCAGAAATAAAGCCCATGATTGGATCTGTAATTGCATCAAAAAGTCTTGGTAGGAAAGCTACGAATCCCCACATCCAGCCTGGAAATCCTAAATTCTGAACAAGAACAACCATAAATATACTGATGACAGCAGGAAACATTTGATTGGCCAACATTCCCAAACCAAAAGCTATTTTTTGTCCCATCAGGACTTTTTTAGAGGTATTTGTATTCGACATATGAGTTGTTGTTTTTTATTTAGTTGATACTATAACAATCGTTTGCAATGCTTGTGCATTGATATGAATTGCTGTTTCTTTTTCGCCTAAGCGTAGTTTAAAATCCTTTTCTTTTTTCCCTTCATTAAAAATAACTACTGCGATAGAACCATCTGGATTTTTTGCTGCAGTAACTTGTAAATCTTTATCGGTACTTTCCAAACCAATTACTTGTGCATTGGGTCGAATATATTTGCTAAAATGTGCCATGGTATAGTACAACGGCGTAAAATAAACTTCATCTTTTTCTGGATCTACTAATATGGGTGCAACACACCAGTTTTTAAACCAATTTGGACCTCCTTGTTTGTCCAATACCATGTTCCAATCAATCCATCCATCTACCCAATTGTTTAGGCAACCAATAATATCTCTAGCATATCGGTTTACAGGCGCATATTTTGGATGTAAATACTTATCTTTTTCTGATGCCCAGTCCCAACCCCAATCTGTGGCTTCTTTGGACCAATACCAAGCGTCATTTTTCCATTCAGGAATTTGAGAATCAATACAGCCTTCTGTTTCTATTAAATATTTATTAGGGGCTTTTTGATGTGCATATTGCAATGCCTTTGGAAAAACTTCATAGGTACTTTCATACCAATGAATTGCAGTTCCATCATAATATTTTGAAGAGGCTTCAGAAGCATACATTACATCTACCCACTCTTTGATACCGGCTCTATTTTGATCATATCCTAAAATAATTTTATCTCCATAACCATCTGCTTCTAACTTTGGTCCTAAATGATCTACTACAAAAGTGGTCATTTCTTTGGGTGAATAATGCATACTTTCCCAATTATTACCATTGCCATGAGGTTCGTTTTCTACTGTAAAACCCCAAAGATCAATTCCTTCTTCTTTGTAGGCATCTAAGTATTTAGAAAAAAACAAAGCCCAAGTATCATAGTATTTTGGCAATAACTTCCCACCTACCCATTTTTTATTGTCTTTCATCCAAGGAGCTGCTGTCCAAGGAGAAGCGATTATTTTAAAGCCGTCTTCAGAAACTTTCATAGCTTCTTTAATCATCGGAATTAAGTCATCTTGATCTTCTTGAATCGTAAAATGTTCTAATGTCATGTCTTCCGCAACAGGAGAATAGGAATACTGAGACAGGGAGAAGTCACATGAATTCATATGGGTTCTAGTCAAGGAATAATTGGCACCCTCTTTTCCAAAATAGGCTTGAATAATGGTATCTCTATTTTTCTTACTTAACTTGTTTAGTAAATAGGCTGATGATTCTGTAAACGCACCGCCAAATCCCGAAATCGTTTGAAATTTTTCTGCTGGATTTAAAACAATGGTTGCCGCGTTTTCAACTGCTGTGAAACCCGAAACTTTTGTTAACTGATTTCCACTTTCCGAAGTTTCATATACTGTGACACTCAAATCACTTCCTTTTTGATTGCAACTTATGAGCATCATTAGGAATACTATTTGAAAAATATGGGTTATTTTTTTCATATAATTTAATATTTATCTTTTATATGCTGTGTTAGGAACCAATACGGTGTTCATTAATTCCTTTTTATCACCTTTAAATGTTTTTGTAATTGGGTTTCCATTTCGGCTTAGTCCTTTAAAGACATCTTTGTCTACGAGATCCCAAAGCCCATATTTTACAGCGCCATCTCGAGTAATCAAACCAAAATTATTTTCGGAACCACTCACATTATTAGGATCTTTCCAGGGTTCATCAAATGCTTCAAAAAAGAAACAAGAAATACCTTCTTTATTCGTCCATGTTCGAAGTGCTTTATAATACAACCCTTGTTTATATTCGTCCGTTGCTCTAGATCCATTAACTCCGTAATGTCCGTTTGAAATCGTTGCCCAACCGGTTTCACCAATATGAATTGGTTTCTCAATTCCAAGACTTTTCATATAGTTTGAAACTGCGTAATATTGATTTTTTGCAAAATTTAGAGCGCGCATCATGGCAGCATCAACTTTTTCATTCTCTGAAAAATTCATCAAATGGTCTGGTGTTTTCCAAAAAGAAGGATTGTAATGAGAATTATGATACGGATAGGTATGCATTGAAACATAATCTACTGCATGTATCAAAGCTTCTAAATCTTGGGAATGATAACTAGCATCTCCTCCACCCCAAGAAGAAAAATCATCGGAGCTTGTAATCCATAAGTCTTTACACAATGTACCCTCTTTTTTTAATTTTTGAAGGTGATTCACCCATTTTAAAATTATACTAGGCTGAACAAAATAACTTGTGGCCCATTTTACCATCGCTTCATTCCCCACTGCAATTACTTTTACAATATCTGGATATTGTTTTGCCAAAGCAACAGCTCTGTCAATCTCTCCGGAGTTTTGCAAACTTTCTTTGTTGTGATCTGGTACTGATGCAGACCATGCGTTTAAGCAATCAATCCAAGCGCCCAACATCACATACATTTCGAAATTGGGATCTTCTTTTTTAAGTTCGGAAATTGCTTTTAAAACATTGGCAGCATGAGGGAATTGAGTTTGTACATTGTAGGTTCGAATAATTTTAACCCCCATTGCAAAGAGAATTTTTAAATCTTCCTTCAATGCTGCTATCGTCGGCTGTATTTCTCTTGAATTCTCTCTGTATCCTCCATATGACATTGCCAAATAATTAGGATTTCCTAATAGCTGTGCAGCAGTTTTGGATGTTTTTTTGACAATTACATTTTCGGGAACTGAGGTGGTACAGGAAAGACTAAAAACCAAAACCACAAGAGCTATACTCATACTAAGTATTACTTTTCTAGGATTTCGGTATGTAATCATTCGCTTCTTTTGCATTCTATTTATGGATATAAACGATTATCTTTTTTACTTCACCAGTTCTTTCAAATATTTTTTGACTTACCGCTGCATCTAAAACCAAATCTTCAAATTCTTTGGTGGATGCATCTTCAAAAAACACCTCAACACCTTTTTTCTCAGAAATCTTATAAATCACTGGAATTTGACAATAGGTAAAACAAAAAGTATTTGCTTCTAAGTGTAGCGTCTTTTTGCTGCTGTCAAGATCGACGTAGGTAAAATCTTTCGAAGCGGTTAGAAACTCTTCTTTTCTTAATAACTTTGGATTGAACTGCAACTGTCCGTCTTTTACAAAAACACCGATTTCTCCAAATCTCGAAAGAATATCTTCCTTCACTTGGCCTGTCATTCCTGGTTGTTGTGCTCCTTTTCCTGCCGGTGTATGTGAATATGGATCTGTTGGAAATGCTCCATATAATTCTGGTGACTTATGCACTCCAATACCTTCATTTATTTCATAATAGTGCTCTAACAATCTTCCGATTACGACTTCGCTTTCATTCTCATTAATTGCCAATAAACAGTTTTCTTGAGCTGCGATTAACAATTTCGAAACCATGTGCCAGTAAATAGATCCTAAACCTTCATAGCCAAAAAATGTTCCAGATCTTCCTGTAAAGGATTTATGATCAAACATTTCTTCATAAATTGCTAAAATGAGTTTTTCATCCTTTGCTAATAATGATTGGTACTTATCTGAAAGTGTATCCAACGTTTCTTTTAATCGAATGCCATTGTTAAAATTGGCATTAAAATGATAAGCGCCTGTGATGTCTTTTTCGATGATCTGTGTATTGCCATCTGCTAAAAGTTGACCTAATAATTCCGACTTTTCTACGGATGCAGCTGGAATAATATTTTTGCTAGTAAACCTTGGTAGGTCTTTATTTGGATATAAAATATAACTGTATTGATCGTCTCTAAAAAGAGCACTTGCTTTTAAACCATCCAACACAGACAACGCTTCTTTTGCAGATAAATAGCCAGAACTTAAAACCGCTACTTGACCTTCTAACATTTCTGACAGGTAGGAAATAGACACCTCGGTATCGCTTTCTACGGTCATTAAATTATAGGCATGATACAAATTATCTGTACGTTTATTAGCAGCTATTGTATGATCTAAATATTTTTTAAGGACATTGAAAAACGAAGTTAAATCGCCTTTTGCAATTGCTTCCTTATCACTTGTAAAACCGGTTTCGTAAATCGTAGTTCTATAGGTGCTTCCTGCTTTTCCAAGGATGTCTAAAAGTGTTTTCCGGTCTGCATCTGAAATTTTACCTGACAATATGCTGACATTGCTGTTCAACGCTAAAGCTACAGATTGGAAAAAATTTGTTAATTCTTTTGAAACTGCATAAGTTTCTTCTGAAGATTTTTCTACAATATCTTCAAAGAAATTAATAAATCTTCTTAAATAATAAAGCGTCACCATTGAGACACCATTTCCTACTAAGGCATTGTTGGCATCGTTCCATTCTGGTCTTTGCGTGTTTAACCAAATACCCCCTTCTGGAATAAAGTTAGAAACTTTTGCCAATACGGTAGCGAGTAATTTCTCTATTAAATTCACTTTATGGATAAAGAAATTTTCGTCTCTCAATAAAGCACCATCAGCACCAAGTCTTTCTTTCTCTTCTTGAATTTTTTGATCTAATTTTGCATCAAAATCAATCGTGTCTTTTGGGTCTTTTAAAGTGTCTTCATAACTCTTAATTACATAAGGAACATTCGCATATACAAACACATCTTCTGTGAAGTTTTTGGCCAATTTGTTCGGGTAATATTTTTCTATAAATTCTAAGAACTTTAATAAATAAATAATTTGATGATCGCCCCAATACCCAATATATGACCAAGGGTCGTTTTCTTCAATGGTTTCCCAATCGAAGCCATCTTTGGTTACTCGATACGGGTTGTATCCTTCAAAAGTTGTTGCGTTTAAAAACTTATAGATCATTCCTTCAATAAACTCTGGATAAGAATGCGCTAGGGCTTCCCAGTTTTGAAATATATCTCTCCAGTTTCCTTCGTAATCTAAAATTTTTGAACCGTCTATTTCACTACGTGTATTGATAGAAAATTTGTTCCAAGGTCTACTTGGATCTCCATGTCTTCTACTAAATTTTAACGGTAAATACTCATAACAAAGTCTTTTGAAGTTAGCGTCAAAGTCAGCATCTGCAATGCTTTTTATAAAATCAACATTGAAAATTTCTGGTAAATTCTTTAAAACTTCTTCTTTCTTTTTGGTAACTTTCTTATTTGCTTTTGAAATGTATTTTATAAAATCTTCTTTTTCAATTTGATAATTATCATCAAAAATACCACCTCGCATAATATTAAAAAGGGTATTCGCAAAATGCCTAGTGTTTCTAGGTTGATTTTCTCCCAATTGCAATCCATCAGACCCAGCAACTAACTGCACCAACTTTGCTGTTCCTATTTCAATATCTTCTTGGAGCAAAGCAGTAACATCTGGAGTATTTGTTATGATTTCTTTAGTTTCTTGTATCGAAATAAGGTTCTGATTTACATTTGCTACCAACATCCAAGAAATTGGATTGTTAGGCGCTAGCGTAAGATCCTGCACAGTGAAGTAAGCTCCTTTTTCTGCCTTTATATCTTCTTCTTGATGTACTTCTTCTCCTTTTCTGAAAGCATTTAATTGCAAAGACGAAATTAAATACGTCGGATTTTTAACACCTGTAGACCAAACTGTATTTGCTTTTAAAGCTTCGCTTGGTTCCGCTTTATCTACAATCACAGCACTCAAAGCAAAAATCCCTAAACCTGTATCTTTTTCTAATTCACATTTTTTATAAGCATCAATAAGATTACTTGTACTATTTTGAAAATCTGAAGCAATTCCGTAAGGTAAAATATTTTGAATACCATCTAAAATAGTAACCTCAACAGCTGCAGTAGTATTATTTTGTACCGTAGATTTTTTTACAAAACCAAATTTTGTACTTGTATTCCATTGGTACTGAAAAGTAATTCCTAAATCTTCATTAACTTCTTCAAAAATAAGTTTGTTTCCATAATTATTTTTGTACAAATTCCTTTTGATAGCATATACACCTTCATATTTATTTGAAAATGGTTCCCAAAGAAATGTTTTATCGTCTTTATGAACATGAAGGATGGTTTTAGATCCTGTAATGTCTGAAGATTCCGTTATTTTATCGTCGGTATAGTATGGAAAGAAAGCGTTCTCAGCATTTTTTCTACCTGCAGATAAACCACCATTGCTTGAAATAAACATCCAGTGGTCTGAATTGCTCACAAGACTTATGAAAAAAGGTCTCATTTTATTGCTATTCGAAATTTTATAATAAACCTCGTTTTCAATAATTACTTGTGCTCCACTCACTTCTAAAGAAGGGTTATAAGCGCTATTTTTTCCTAAAAAAATCGGATTCTTCGTCATATAATACATCTCAAAACATATTCTATATATGTTTTTTACTTTTTTAAATTACTATTTATTTTGTGTGCTTAGTTGTAAAAATAAAGATTGTCAATAAAAATTTTGGAGCCATCTCCACCTTCTAATATCAACTGTGCCATATTCGATCTACTGCCCAAACCTGTTAAACTCGAAAAAGGCAAATCGATGGATATCCAACTTTGAGATACTAAGGTTGGTGCTCTAAAGGTTGTTGAATGTCTGGTGTCATCTCCACCTCCATAAGAACCATCTGCGCCAAAATCTACCAAGAGAACTCTAAATTCTCTACCTCCGGCTATCGGACCTGGAATGTATGCATCTAAATGAAAATGTGTCATCGATGTAGCATCAATAGTTGGTGCACTAAATTCCATTCCCACAAAATTAAAGATGGTGTATTGTAAAATATTGTCGCCATCTACAGTGAAATCATCTGACAATGTTGTTTGCCAAGGTGCCCAATAGCCATTATAATAGTTTACTGGCACATTGGTATAAGCATCTGAAAATAATGAAATTACATTTGCTGGATCTTGCGTAGGAATAGGTGCATGTGAAAACGCTCCCAAAGAATTGATGGTTAGGCTTCCGGATACTTGTTGGTCATTAAAGCTAGCTGTTATGACAGCAGTTCCCGATTCTAATGTGGTAACTACGCCAAAGTCATCTACTGTAGCAACACTTGTATTCGATGAATTAAAGGTTAAATAAGCTGGAGAGATCGAGATAGTTTGAGAAATCTGATCTGTAAAATTAAAGGTTGCAGAAACTCCATCTATTGTTGTTTGTACACCATTAAAAGAGGTAATTACTTTGTCGTCTCCCTCTAAAATTAAAGCTTCAATATCTGAAATAGTTCCTAATTTTTCAAACTTCACTTCATCAATCCAAAAGCTATATCCTTCTCCATTTTCTGGGCCTTCTGCATACCAAAGCAATCCTTTTTCTTGTATTAATCTGGATGCATCTGGAATTGGGATTACATATTTTACCCAATTTGTGGTCAATTGCAATCCTCTTTTACTTACTTCAAATTTGTTTTCTCCAAAATCTTGACCAAAACCGATATCATTAATTTTTGCCGATTGTGTTGCTTTTGCCCAAAAAGTTAAGGCATCATACTGTGTTAAGTTTCGTCCACCATTGTCATCTCTAAAAATGGCTCCTGCATAGGCTCCAGCTGGATCTCCTTCTACAGGTACATCAAAACGCATCGAAGAGCTTCCTTTGTATTTTTCTTCTGTGTCTACAGAAAAAGCTTCGAATTTAGAATTTAAATACGGGTAGTATTCTAATCCACTACTAAACCCATCGATATAAACATCTGGGGATGGTGAAAAGGTTGCCAAAACGACATCTTCTGAAAGTGCTCTTTCACACCCAATAGTTACTACTAAGAGTAAGCTTAAAAGAAGGGTGATTTTTGAATAAATTTGTTTTTTAGTTTTCATGATCGTAACTGTTTATTGTTTTCCAACATTAATATGAATGTATGTTCTAATTTCCCATTCAGAACCGTTCGACTGTCCTGCAAGGTTTAAAGTAGAAGCATCTGTACTGCTAAAAGTATATCTCGGAGAATATTGATCTAGCGATCTCCAAGTTCCGCGAATTCCCATTTTGGTATTAGGCAAAACAAACCAACCTGGTTTTCCTAAAGTGGTCGAAAAATCCAACATCAATTGGGTTGGATACGTTAGGTTAAAATCTCGGTGATAATCAAAAGGCCCCCAATCATTAAACTTTGCGGTAGCGGTTACTTTCAATTTATTGTAAATCATACGGATATCTCCACCCGATCTTGTTATCAATCGTGCATCACTTCCGTTCGCTTGACCATTTCCATAATAGAGGTTAGCAATAAACCCAAAATCTGGACTCATTTTAGAAACAATTCTTGAATTTACTTCCCAAAGGTCTTCAGCAGGTGCTGATTCTCCAAATGCAAAAATTGATCGATTGGAAAAGAAACCGATTGCAGCATCTTGTGTTGTTGGTAAGTGTCTGTATACAAATCCTAAATTCATCGCAAAATTTGCATCTTCTGCACGGTCATTATCCCATTCGTACATCCAAGTTCCTGGTGTTGGATCGTAAGTAAATAAAATTTCTCCTGCAGTCGTTTCTCTGTTGCCTCTTACCACAAATGGATCTGCTTGTATGTTTCTTAATCTTCCTGGAGCATCAATACCGTTTGGCATGGCAGCAACAAGGGGTTTTTGCCATAAAAAGTTGGGTGCAATTTGTAAGTTTCCTGAACTGAATGTAAATCCTGTTAAAAAGTTTGCCTGATTCCCACTTCCATTGTCTTTCAATTTCCAGCCTGTAAAAGTAGTAGTTGCATCGGCACCTCCGTTTGCAACAAGTCCCATTACAGCAGATTGTGCATACCAGTTAAAAGTTCCTTTGGTATAGGTCACTTTTAATTTACTTCCCCAGTTATCGGATGCTTTCACTCTATCTACCACAACATCACTTGTACCGTCATTATTGTATCTAATATCTTGGTATTCTCTTCCGTTTAAGGGTTGACCTCCCCAGATACCTCCTAATTGGAATCCGAAATTATCGTATTTTCTTTCCAATGCTAGTGTCAATCTACGTGTTTGAGGTAAAGGAATAAAACCAGATGTTTGTGCTTCTCTAGTATCTCTTTTATTAACATCTTCATGAAACACACTTGTAAAAGTGTATTTCCCGATTTCTGTACTGTATTTTAAAAGCAATGCTGGATTTGCTCCCCACCATAACTGAGGTCCAAAAGCGGCTTTTAATCCTTCCAAAACCCCTTTACCATCTACTTCAATACCTAAAATTTCACCTCCGTAAATATCTAAATTCGGTCCATAATTTGCTTCTGGATATAACCCAAAAACATCACCTTCATATTGCCAATGGTAATGACCTGTTCTATAAAATCCTCTCACATCAAAAGCATCTGATTTCCAATCGAAAGATGCATTGTAAACTTGGACTCTATTATTGTCTGTAAGGGTTACGTTTCCATCGTCTGTGTTAACCACTACAGGACGATTTCTGTTTTCGTAGAATATTTCATCGATCGGATTTGCAGCTACATTCCCTAAAACATTAACATTCACTTCTGCTCTCATATTTGCAGAAGGTTGTGCTTGCACTCCTATAAAATAAGATTGCATATGATCGAAACCAGTTCTATTTGGATAGCCTGTGTTTTCTGGATCTGCAATACTTGGCGTGGTTAATAAATCTCCTCCTGTATTGAACGTTGTAAATTCTGCTCTTAAATTACTCAGACTTATTTTTTCGTTACTCCCCATTGTAGCTTTACCGCCTCTTGCTCTTAAGACGCCGTCCATTAAACTAATATTCGAAAAATGTTTTGCTACTGAAGTGGATGTTACTCCTTCATCATATGGATTGATGCGATGTGCTTCTTGTAAGGAATAATAAGCTGCTCTGGGGTATAAAGTATACAATCCTGCCGCGTTTGTAGGTCCTTTGGCACAGATTCCAAACCATTCTTCGTTCATATTATTTCTTCCTTCTTTGAAATCTATATAATAACCTCCGTTGGACCAAGAGGCATTGTTATCATGTACATCCAAATCTTTAGTTTGACCAAATTTCCACCAACCGTCACTAAACTGAAAAGTAAAACCACCTAATGAGTTTCCTGCTTCTCCTAATCCGGCAGCATTTTGATAAATTTCTCTCCAGTTTTCAACCATAAAGTGCGCTTGCATTTTTTGATCTTCTTCATTGGTAACTGCATTGAATGCATCCGCTCCAAATTCTGTAAACATGATAGGCATGTTTAGTTCTTTTTTTACTCTTTTAAAGGCATCTCCAAATGACTTCCCGCGATACATATTTGTTCCGTAAATGTCTACATCTTTACATTCTTTTGCAACAATATCCAAGAACCCTAAATCACCATTACAAATAGCAACTGGATGCGAACGATCCATTTCTTTCATAGCTACTGCTGCCTTGTTAAACATTTGATATAAATACTTGGCAGCAACAGAATAATCATCTTCATTGATAGGTAGGTCTTCCGTTTCGGCTCCTTTCCATACCAGTCCATAATTATTTTCATTTCCTAATAGGTACATCAGTAAACCAGGCGTGTTTTTATATTCATTAACAACATCTGTAATTTCTTTCAATAAAACGGCTTGTGTAGTAGGATCGGCATAATCTGTCTTAGCCACCCATGCGCCATTAACCGTCAATCCATACCTACCAAATGAATGATTTAACATGGTATGAATTCCATATGTTTCGTAGATATAGGTAATCCATTTTGGCTGAATACCCGTGTATACACGAATCGTATTTACACCCATATTTTTAAGCAAGCTCATTTCTGCATCTAAGGCTACCTTAATAACATCTTCAGATTGATTCCACAAACTATACGAGTAATTGGTGCCAATTGGAAAATAATCCCAATTCATTCCATTAATCATAAAGTCGTTTCCATTAACGGACAATTTAATTCCTTGCTGATTATCAATTACTTTAACATTATTTGCTTGGGCAAATAGGTTCAAAGAACAGCAAATTAAAATAATTCTTAAAAAATGATTTTTCATACTTTTTTTGATTTTTTAGATGATCTCAATTTAAATCCAGTTACTTGTTCAACACAAATAAATAGGAACACAGGTTTCTACTCCTGTTTTTTTTTTAAATCTAAGTATTATTCAGGTTCGATTCTATAAATACACCACAATAAAAAACATACATCTTACAAGAAACTAAAACCTTAGCTATAAGTCTAAAAAACAACCGTTATTAGATAAAAAAAAATACACTCCCAATATTTGTTGTGGTATTGTATTGCTTATTTCTGGATTGTTGTGGTTATATAAATTTATAAAATATACGTAGCGTTCAGGTTTTTGAAAAGATTATCTGTAGACAAAGCCATTTCAATGCTATTAATTGATAAAACGCACTGAAAATGAAAACTCAATTTTAAATATTGATTTTGATTTGTTTGGTATTCTTTGATAACGACAAAGTATAAAAAAAGTAAAAACACATTCTTTCCAATTCGAAAAATGGGGCATATTCAATAAAAAAAGGCAGTAATCTTACGATTACTGCCTTTTAAATTTTGATAGAATAGCATTGAAAAAACACTATCTGTATGAAATGGCTACTTATTTACCTTCCGCAGCTTTTTTCGCTTCTCTTTTTAATTTTAAATTTTCCCAAATTGTACCACCTATCCAGTAAGGAACGACAAATGTTAACAAGAAGATCAACAACCAGAAACCGGCTGTAAAGATGAACATGAATAAAACTAATCCTGAAAATTGAGAAAAATCTAACATTTGTTTTTGTTTGAAAAATTATTACAGCAAAAATAATACATATTTTCATATTCTACTATGTAAAATGAAAATTTTTCAATTGTTTTTAAAAGCAATTGATAATAGCATTTATCTTAGTTTTCGTAAATTTGTGTTTTAATATTTCATTCACACAAACATGACCTACAGAATAGAAAAGGATACCATGGGACAAGTAAAGGTTCCAGCAGATAAATATTGGGGAGCGCAAACAGAACGATCTCGTAACAACTTTAAAATTGGAGCAGCAGGATCGATGCCTCTTGAAATTGTATATGGTTTTGCCTATCTTAAAAAAGCAGCAGCTTATACCAATTGTGATTTGGGTGTTCTAACATCCGAAAAAAGAGATCTAATAGCACAGGTGTGTGATGAGATTTTGGCAGGAAAACATGATGATCAATTCCCATTAGTCATATGGCAAACGGGTTCAGGCACACAATCAAATATGAATGTGAATGAAGTGATTGCAAACAGAGCGCATGAAATTGCAGGACATGTTATAGGTGAAGGCGAAAAGACGATTCAACCCAATGATGATGTAAACAAATCACAATCTTCAAACGACACCTTTCCAACAGGGATGCACATTGCAGCCTACAAAAAAATTGTAGAAACCACCCTTCCAGGCATTGCGCAATTGAAAGCTACTTTAGAATTAAAATCAGAAGCATTTAAAGACCTTGTAAAAATAGGAAGAACGCATTTAATGGATGCAACTCCACTAACTTTAGGACAAGAGTTTTCTGGCTATGTAGCCCAATTAAATTTTGGTGTGAAAGCCTTGAAAAATACCTTAGCACATTTAAGCCAGTTAGCTTTAGGAGGTACTGCCGTTGGAACGGGATTAAACACCCCTCCTGGCTACGATGTTTTAGTAGCTAAGTACATTGCTCAGTTTACGGGATTGCCCTTCATAACTGCAGAAAACAAATTCGAAGCATTGGCTGCACACGATGCTTTTATAGAAACACACGGATCGTTAAAACAAATTGCTGTTTCTTTAAATAAAATTGCAAATGACATTCGTATGATGGCGTCTGGACCCCGTTCAGGAATTGGAGAATTGATCATTCCGGCAAACGAACCTGGCTCCTCTATCATGCCAGGGAAAGTCAATCCAACACAAGCAGAAGCCATTACTATGGTGTGTGCACAAGTAATGGGAAATGATGTTGCTGTAACTATTGGTGGAACGCAAGGACACTATGAGTTGAATGTTTTCAAACCTATGATGGCTGCAAACGTTTTACAATCGGCGCAGTTAATAGGAGACGCATGTAAATCTTTTGATGAAAACTGTGCTGCGGGAATTGAACCCAATCACACTAGAATCACAGAATTGGTAAATAATTCTTTAATGTTAGTAACGGCTTTAAATACAAAAATCGGGTATTACAAGGCTGCTGAAATTGCAAACACAGCACATGAAAACGGCACTACATTAAAAGTAGAGGCAGTTCGCTTAGGCTATGTAACTCCTGAAGAATATGATGCTTGGGTAAGACCTGAAGAAATGATTGGTGGATTAAAATAAACTCCTCCTTATATGATAAAAAAGCTGTAATTCATTTTACAGCTTTTTCTCTTTAAAGAGCTATTTCACTCCCCGATGCCAATTCTAAAGGAAGTTGATTCTTTTGGAATAATCTTGCTTGCAAAGCTCCTTTTAGTATAATTTTTTGATCCATCACTTCAAGCCAGCTTCCTTCTCGCAAACCTAAAACAGGTGTGTCATTATAGACATGAAATTCTTGGATACGCGTCTCACGTGTTTCTCCCATATGCGTTGATCCCTTAACAGGATCTAAATAATGGGCATTGATATTAAAAGCAATCGTTTCCAAAGCCTTAAAACTTGGCGGATACACTACAGGCATGTCATTGGTATTGCGAATAGAAACGCCACAAATGTTACTTCCTGCACTGGTTCCTAAATAGGGTGTTCCCTTTTCCAACACGCTTTTTAATTCTGTAATAAGATCATGTTGATAGAGTTGATTTAACAACTCAAAAGTATTTCCCCCACCGGTAAAGATGGCTTGTGCTTCTTGAAGTGCCTTTATGGGATTCTCAAATTCATGAATCCCCTGCACTTTTATGTTTATGGTTGCGAATGCTTTTGCAGCGATTTTAGTATATGCATCATAGGAAATACCCCCTGGCCTTGCATATGGAATGAATAACAATGTAGCAACCCCTTCAAAAAATGAAGTTAATGTTGGCAAAAGATACTCTAAATAGCCACTACCATATATCGTTGACGTACTTGCAATTATTAATTTTCTCAAAATAGAACGGTTTAGATTCAGCGAATTTAAAGAATTAAACGGGTTCTTTAACAAAATTTTTACAAGTGCCTTCAAACACTTAAGTAATTGATTGCATTTTCGTGGTTCTTAATAAGAGAACAATTTTTCCCTATTTTTGTATTCATCATTTTCTATAAAATAGAATTATATATGTCTAAGACAGCGTTGTTTGTATTTCTCTTCGTCTTTACTTTAAATGGAATGGTCGCTCAAAGAAGTACTCTGATAACGGGACATCTTAAAGATTCTATTGGAAGTATTTCCAACGCTACGATTTTAAATTTAAGCACAAAAAGAGGAACAATCTCCAATGATGAGGGAGTTTTTGAAATACGGGTTCGTTTGGGAGATTCTTTGCGGCTCTCTTCTGTTCAGCATGTTACAAAAATTATCTATATTTCGAAAGCTACTATTATACGTAAAAGAGTAGCCATTCAATTGTTCATTGAGACGACTGTCTTAGATGCGTTTGAATTAAAAAAACATGATTTATCAGGTCGATTGGGCATCGATGTTCAAAAAGTGATTAAGGAAGATAAAATAAGTGCAATCACCTTAGGACTCCCGAATGCAGGGAGAAAAAAATTAAAAAAAGTAGACCGAGAAATTTACACAGCGACCACCAGTAGTGGCGGTATTTCTTTGGACCATATAATAAACACCTTGTCTGGTAGAATAAAAATGTTGCGAAAAAAGAAAGTGATTGTTGAAGAAGACATCGATGTTCAAATCTTGTTGAAGCAATACAATTACGATTTAGAAAAAAATTTCAAGATTCAAAAAGATGCTACAACACGATTCTTATATTTCTGTAGAACCGATTCATTGTTTAAAAAGACCCTCTTCAACAATGAATTTGCACTTATTAAATTCTTAGAACAAAAAGCCATCGAATTTAATAAATTAAACAGTAATTTGGCTCGCTAATTGACTTGATACTTCTTTATGAAACTACATAAAAACTTTTTAATATTACTATTCATAACGTTAATGTCATTTTCTGCACATAAATATTACTTGAGTCTCACTCAAATAAACTTTAGTTCGAAATCAAAATCGGTACAAATAATTATCAATGTTTTTATGGACGACATAGAAACAGCTTTGAACAAAGATTATGATATTGATTTACAATTAACCACCGAGAAAGAACTCAAAGAAAATGATGTTTATTTTGAAAAGTATTTGAACGAAAAATTGCATTTTAAAGTAAATACGATTGACAAAAAATTCAATTATATCGGCAAAGAATACGAAGGTGAATTGGTCTATTTTTATTTAGAAATTGAAAATATTAATGCCGTCGATCAAATAACTATCTCCAATAAAATACTCGTCAAACACTTTCCAAAACAAGAAAATCTCATAAAATCGAAAGTTGGTAAAGTCAACAAAAGTGTTTTATTGGATGCAGAAAATTACTCAGAAACCTTAAAATATTAAGAATTTAAAGCCCCTATATTAACAGATATTCCTAAATTTAGAAAAATATTTAAAACAATCAATTAAAATGAAAAAACTAAGCATGCTATTGTTTTCATTTGTTTTTATTGCTGGAGCGAATTTTGCACAGCAAAAGACAAAACAAGGACACACAAACCAGAATAAATTCAAACAGTTAAAAGATGAATTGGCAACACCAAACAGCCAACATACAGCTTCTGGTGCTCCAGGTATTGCCTATACCCAACAAAAGGTAGATTACAATATGGACATTGTCTTAGATGATGACAATCAACGAATTTATGGAAACGAAACCATAACCTATCACAATAACTCAGTGGATAAACTGACTTACTTATGGGTTCAGCTAGATCAGAACATGCGTGCTGCAGATTCTAAAACGCCAGACATTCAACCCAATAAAATACCTACCAAACTAAGTAAAAGTAGGTTCGATAGAAGTTTTCCTTCTGAAGCTTTCGATGGAGGTTTTAAAATTGAAGAAGTTACCAATATAGATGGTTCTGATTTGTCCTACACGATCAATCAAACCATGATGCGCATCAATCTTACAGCACCTTTGCCTTCAGGCGCTTCATTTGAATTCAAAATAAAATGGTGGTACAACATCAACAATCATAGAACCCAAGGAGGGAGATCTGGTTTTGAGCATTTTCCTGATGGAAACAACAACTATGTCATTGCACAATTTTATCCAAGAATGTGTGTGTATGACAATGTAGAAGGATGGCAGAATGATCAATTTTGGGGACGCAGTGAATTTGCGCTAGAATTTGGAGATTTCACCGTAAACATTACCACTCCAGAAGACCATATGTTGGGTGCAACGGGGGTATTATTGAATGAAAAAGAGGTATTGACGCGCAAGCAATTAAAAAAATTAGCAGAAGCTAAAAAGTCTTTTGATAAAATTGTGATCATTCAATCTCAAGAAGAAGCTGAAAAAGTTGAAAAGAAAAGAGCTACGAAAACCAAAACTTGGAAATTTAAAGCGACCAACGTAAGAGATTATGCGTTTGCAAGTTCAAGAAAATTTATTTGGGATGGAATGGCTGTAGATATTAACGGGAAGACCGTTATGGCTTATTCATACTACTCTAGAGAAGCAAATCCATTGTATGGAGACCATTCTACAAAAGCAGTAGCACAAACCTTAAAAACCTATTCTGAATATACTTTTGACTACCCATATCACAAAGCAATTTCTGTAGATGGACAAATGGGAATGGAATATCCACAAATTTGTTTCAATCCCGGTAGACCAAATGCTGACGGAACCTACTCTGACCGAGTAAAATACAGAATGATCAAAGTAACGATTCATGAAGTAGGACATAATTTCTTTCCAATGATTGTAAATTCGGACGAAAGACAATGGACTTGGATGGATGAAGGATTGAATTCCTATATGGAAATGTTAGCTGAATTGGCGTATGACAAAGATTTTCCAATTACGAGAGGGTATCCAAAAAATATTGTCAAATATATGAATGGAGACCAATCTAGAATTGCACCTATCATGTCCAAAGGAGACCATGTATACAGTTTTGGTAACAACGCCTATGGAAAACCAGCTACTGCCTTATGGATTCTACGTGAAACCATTATGGGGAAAGAATTGTTTGATCATGCTTTTAAAACCTATTCACAACGTTGGAAATTTAAACACCCAACTCCGGCCGATTTCTTTCGTTCAATGGAAGATGCTTCTGCAATGGATTTAGACTGGTTTTGGAGAGGATGGTTTTACACAACAGACGTAACAGACATCGGAATTCAAAGTGTAAAAAAGTTTCAAACGAAAACAGGTGAAAATGACACCGTAGAATTTATTGAAGACACCACAGCAGGTTTAACCTTTGCTAAAAAAGATGCCAACTCAAAATTTCACTATGAAATTACCTACAACAAACCAGGTGGATTGGTAATGCCAATCATTGTAGAATTTACCTATAAAGATGGTTCTACAGAGAGAAAAACGTATCCAGCACAAATTTGGAGATACAATGACAAAGAAATTACAAAAACCTTCTCTTCTGAAAAGGAAATAACAAATATTGCATTGGATCCAGATTTAGAAACGGCAGATGTAGATACTTCAAACAATAGTTTTCCAAGAAAAGAACAAACGAAGTTTACTCAATTCAAAAAGAAAATGAAAGGTTAAAAAAGACCTTTATCTCTAAAAAGCGAAATCAAATTGATTTCGCTTTTTTTATGACCAATTTTGACATTTAATTTGGTAAAGATTTGTTAATTTTTTAACATTTTTTAACTCATTTAAATACAAATTCTTAATTTAGACGCCATTTCAAAAAACAATTAAAAATGAGAAAATTATCTGTACTCGTATTTTCACTATTCTTTGTGGCGACTGCATCTTTTGCACAAGCGCCTGTTAAAGAAAAAAAGAAAACACAACAAGGACACACCGATCAAAACAAATTCAGACAAATGAAAGATGTTTTGGCAACACCTAATGATCAGCATGCTGCATCTGGAGCTCCAGGAAACCAATACACACAACAAAAAGTAGATTATGTAATGGACATTCGTTTGGATGAAAATGCCAATCGTATTTATGGGGATGAAAACATTACCTATCACAACAATTCTAAAGATGTTTTAGACTACTTATGGGTACAATTAGATCAGAACATGAGAGCTGACGATTCTAAAACACCGTTGGCGAAATCGAACGGTGCTTCTCTTTTTATCACTCCAGAGAATTTTCAGAGTACTTATATGAATGAAAAGAAAGGATTTGGATTCAACATTACGGCTGTAGAAAGTAATGGTGCTCCCCTATCTCATTTCATCAACAGAACCATGATGCGTGTCAACTTACCAAAAGGGTTACAACCAGGTGGAGTATTTAAATTTCGCATTGCATGGAATTATAAGATTAATGACATTAATAAAGACGGTGGAAGATCTGGTTTAGAAACGTTCCCTGACGGAAATAACAACTATACCATTGCACAGTTTTTCCCAAGATTGGCAGTCTATAACAATGTAGAAGGATGGCAAAATATGCAATTCTGGGGACGTAGTGAATGGGCGTTAGAGTTTGGAAGCTATGATGTAAAAATTACCGTGCCTGCAGATCATATTTTAGATGCGACCGGAGATTTACAAAATGAGAAAAAAGTATTGTCTAAAAAACAGCGTCAACGTTTTGAAAAAGCAAGAAAAACTTTTGACAATCCTGTTTTAATTGTAACCCAAGCGGAAGCGGAAGCTGCAGAAAAAGGACGTGCTACTGGAACAAAAACTTGGCACTTTAAAGCAGACAAAGTACGTGATTTTGCTTTTGCGACCTCTAGAAAATACATTTGGGACGCGATGGCAACCAATGTGAATGGAAAAACAGTAATGGCGGTTTCTTTGTATCCGAAAGAAGGAAACCCTTTATGGGAAGAACACTCTACTAGAGCGGTTGCAACCACACTTATTGAATACTCTAAACTTACGTTTGACTACCCATATTCGAAAGCAATTTCTGTGCATTCAGAAAGACAAGGAATGGAATACCCAATGATTTGTTTCAATTTTGGAAGACCAAATCCAGATGGAAGCTATTCAGACAGAACCAAAAAAGGAATGATTGGTGTGATTGTTCATGAAGTTGGACATAACTTTTTTCCAATGATTGTAAACTCAGACGAAAGACAATGGACTTGGATGGATGAAGGATTGAATTCTTTTGTAGAAATTTTAGCTGAAGATGTGTATGATGCTGAATTGTTTGCTTCCAACCCAACCAAAGCGATTACGCGTTATATGGGCGGAGATCAATCGAACATCTCTCCAATCATGTCTCAAGGAGATTATGTAAAGCAATTTGGACCGAATGCCTATTCGAAACCAGCGGCTGGATTGTACATGCTAAGAAAGACCATTATGGGTCCTGAATTGTTTGACCATGCTTTTAGAACCTATTCGAAGAGATGGATGTTTAAGCACCCAACACCGGCTGACTTCTTCCGTTCTATGGAAGATGCTTCTGGAATGGATTTAGATTGGTTTTGGAGAGGATGGTTCTATACTACGGATGTAACGGATATTGGAATCAAGTCTGTAAAGCCTTTGTATTTAACCGACAAGCCAAACGAAAGAGTGACCCAATTAAAAGAACAATACAAGCAGTATTTTGACAACCTTGGAGACTTGGTTTACATTACCGACAAAAAGGAAGATGCCAATGCAAAAGCGATGGATACCTATGTGGATGGAAAAGAAGTACCTTCTTTTATCTATTCTGTTGAGTTTGAAAAGCCTGGTGGATTGGTAATGCCAATCATTGTAGAATTGACCTATGCGGATGGAACCACGGAAAGACAAACCTTTCCTGCTCAGATATGGATGCAGGATGACACTTCTGTAAAAAGAGTGTTCTCTGCTACTCAAGAAATTGTAAGCTTTAAACTAGATCCAGATGAAGAAACTGCGGATGTAGATACTTCAAACAATAGCTGGCCTAAAAAGGAAGCAACGAAATTTGAAAACTTCAAAAACAAAGTAAAAGGATAACATTTCTTTTTACTAGATCTTACAACTCCAACGAAATTCGTTGGAGTTTTTTTTGCTTTCTATTGAAATTTTAACAAGGTATTTTATCGCTGAATGTTTTTATTGAATTGAAATAAAGCAATTTAAATATAAATATATGTTATTTTTTATGTGTATTTAAACTGAAATTAAAATAAACATACATTTATCCAAAAAGCATTATTTATAAATACAATAACTAAATCTATGCAACTTCCTAATTGATACGATTAACAAAAAGGAACGTTATCCCGTAAATTAGGATAGTGATAAGCGCATAAAATAGAAGGATATAACAAAGTTATGGGCAATTAAAGAAACTCGTAACGGTCGGAATAAGCTGAAAAATGACCATAAACAGAAGTAAGCAATAATTAAAAATTCAATAAAATGAAAAAATTAGTATTAGTAGCAGTTATGGCAATCGGAACAACATTTTTAATGTCGTTTACAAAAGCCTTTAATGAAAAAAAAGTAAAAACAGAAGTAGTTGTAATGCAATCTGACTATGAAGAGGGTTGGGAAGATGGATATTGTGAAGGTTGGAAAGATGTAAAAGGTCAATATGCAATTTGTCCAATTACACCAATTTGTCCAATTCCAGAGATTGGCTGTAGCGAAGGTTACAAATGTGGATATAATCGTGGATTTAAAGCAGGAATGAAAGCAGCCAAAGAAAATTAAAAATATGAGCAAAAATCAACACGTTGAAAAGAAAGACGGGGATTGGACTGTTAAAGGTGCAGGAAACTCCAAAGCAACTAAAAAATTTGACACTCTCAAAGTCAGTAACTTATCGGAGCAGCGTAAAGGTACATCTATATGATCTCTTTTCATTATTCTATAAAAAAAGCGCACAAAAAAACTCAAGACAAATGTCTTGAGTTTTTTATGATTTGCAAGCCCTTAAAAAAAGGGTTGCCTTGTATTTAAAGAATAACCTTATTCTAAAGTAATGATGAACCACCAGTCAAATTCAGCATTTGCATCGGTTGTTTTTAAGATCATTTCATTAGGAGTTTCCCTGTCAAAGATTTGATATTGGTGATTTCCACCGGTATAGTATCCTAAAAATGCAGTTCCCGAAAGGCTAATGGTTTCGATTCCTCCTGGAGCTGTTAAAGTCCAAGAAGCAGCATAATCGTCAAAAGCATAGTTTTCGATATCTGCCCCGTTTACATTTCCAGATGCATTGGGTCCTAAATCGTTCACAATATAAGGGTCTCTACCAAAAACAGTTCCATTGGTAACATGGGTAAAAGTACCGTCAGAACTAAAGGTAAAACGATCGTCATACATCCCAGTTCCTGCTTTTTCATCGGGACCAGCACCGTACCATTCCGTTAGAACTTGTCCTCCTACCGGGCCTAAACCAAAGTGTTTGTTTTTGGTTGAGTGCACTTTCCAAGTTCTAGAGGTTACTGCTGTAGGGTCTGCTGGATCGTATCCATAGAGCTTAGCAATTAAATCTACAGGGGGTGCATAGGTAGACAATACTTCTACTTCGATGGATTTGCTAGAACTTACGCCAGCAGTTCCAGAAGCAACCACGGTTACTGTATAGGTGTTTACTCCTAAAGAACTAAAGTTTATGCTATTGTTTCCAGATAAAGAAACAGTTTCTTCACCATTGAATACATACTTGTAGGATACGGCATTGTCTGCGGTTGCTGCAAAATTTACAACACCACTACCATCCCCATAAGGGTTTGCTGCATCTGCTCCTACAATTTCAGCTGTAATTTGAATATTTGAAGGCGTCACTATGTCTCCAAAAGAATACTCATCTTCTTGACAGCCATAAAAAGCCACCATTGCGGAAAATAAGAGGAAATAAATATTTTTTAAATTTTTCATTTTTTATAATTTAAGAACGTTAATGATCATGAATGTTTTTAATCTAATTAATAGATAAAGAAACATTATCAATATTTACCATACCGGTATCTGCGCCTAGATCAAAAAGAACACGCGCATCTGGGGCTCCATATCCTGTAGCAGCTACTGTTACTGAATAGGTAGTTCTAGTTGTGTTAATTGCTACTGTTTCAGTTGTATTCGACCAAGGAGCACCGCTTAGGCCAATTCCTGCAACAACATTTCTATCGGTATCTGACCATGCATCAAAAACCAATGTGTAAGTGTTTCCGTCAATAATTTCTAATTTTTGACTCATATTTACATCATATGGGTTACCAGCAGTTGCTACAGATACTGAATAATACGTATTTCCATTTTCTGTAACTACGGGTGCAGCGGAATTATCATCTACTCCTACCAACCAGGAAGCACTTCCTGCTTGAAAATCTCCGTTAGTAACGAGATTTCCGTTTCCGATTCTTAGAGAAACATTGTCAATATTTACCAGACCAGTAGCGGCACCTAAATCAAAAATAACACGGGCATCGGGTGCACCATATCCTGAGGCTGCAACGGTCACCGAATAAGTAGTTCTCGTGGTGGTTAAATTAACTGTTTCTGTAGTATTTGACCATGGTGAAGCACTCAAACCAACTCCTGCTATTATCGGTCTGTTCGTATCTGACCAAGCATCAAAGGTTAAGGTGTAAGTATTCCCGTCTATAATTTCTACTTTTTGACTCATGTTCACATCATACGGATTTCCCGCATTGGTAACATTAAAAGAATAGTAAGTATTTCCGCTAACAGTAACTACGGGTGCAGCAGAATTGTCATCTACTCCAACAAGCCAAGCTTCACTTCCTGCCTCAAAATCTCCGTTGGTCAATAATCCATCATCAAAAGTAGAAGCCGAACTCGCTTTGTAGAAATAAAAATTATCTACATAAACAATTCCTGCAACGCCGTCTGAATCGATTAATAGCTGTGTTATTTTGTTTTTGTTAGCAAGATTTCCATCAAAATTGGCCATATCTATCTCCACACTTTGCCAAGAACCTGCTACGGTAGTACCTAAAGATTCTACATCTTCTCCTCCATCTACAGTATTTACAATTTTAACGAGTAGTTCATTGGTGACTCCTTCTGGCACCCAATAATCAATGTGCATCATTTCCATTCCAGCAACGTCTATTCCGTTTGCATAGTTGGTTACCATACCCACAAAATCTAAGTTGGTTAGCTTCCATACATTGTCACTACCAATCGTTGTTGCCTCAAAACCTGAGGAAGACCAACTGGTAGGTAATTCATCCAAAGTTACGTTTGTATATGCATCACTAAAGATTGAAACGACATCCGAAGCATCTCTACCTGGAGGTGTTGTTGCTCCTACTGTTGGTGCTAAAACTTCAGTGACTTCAAAATCAACCGTATAGGTTGTTGTTTCTATCGCACCCCCTTTTGCAATAATTTGAACGGTGTAGGTACCTGCATCAGCATATTGGTAAGACAATGCTTCGCCAATATTTGCAGTGGCAACTGGTTGTGTTACACCTGCTTCACCTGAATGAAATTCATACATCATGGCAAAGTCTGCAGATGCACTCACATTTACCTGTTTCGAAACAGCTGCATCATTTTCAATGGTCGTCATCAAATTTTCTGGAGCTCTGAAAGAAACTACGATAGGTTTTGTTAATTCTGTAGCATCTCCTTTGGTGTTGTAAGCTACCAATTTTACATCATAGGTACCTTCTGCATACACATGCTGTGCATTTTCTCCGTTAGGTATTCTTAATGGTTCTGTAGTTGCATCTCCAAAATAAACATCAAAGGTGGAAGCACCATCTGCATTGGGAGTGATGGTAGCCGCTCCTGTGTTGTCTTGTGTAATGCTGAACAACATTTCTAAGTTCGTAGGTGCAGACATGCTGTCTAAGAAAGACAACTCTCTTACATCTGTATCTGTACAGGCTGCTATCAATAGCAACACTGCAATTGTTTTGTATATATTTTTTATTTTTTTCATGGTGCTATATTTTAGTATCCTGGGTTTTGAGACCAACGGTTTCCTGTTAATTGAATTTCTATCACTGGAATTGGAAACACTTCGTGTTTTCCTGCTACAAAACCATCAATTTCTTGTGCTGCTTTTCCTGTTCGTACCAAATCGAAAAATCGATGTCCTTCTCCAGCCAATTCTACGCGTCTTTCTTGAAAAATGTTTTCTGTAAGTGTAGCTCCTGTTGCAGTAATATTGTGCATCATGTCTCCAAAAGCACGTTGACGTACTCTGTTCAAGTAACCTTGTGCCTTGGCATCGTTTGGAGTTGCGCTCCTATTGAAGGCTTCTGCAGCCATTAATAAAACGTCTGCAAAACGAATCGATCTGTAATTGTTTGGATTGGTCAAGTTTCGATCTCCTTGCGCCGCATCACTTCTTTTTCTTGGAATGTATTTTCTGTTGAAAAAACCAGTATGCTCATTTCCTGTTCCGAAGGTAATTCCAGTTTGTGCTGCCCATGCATCAATGTCTAAAACAGCTACATCTTTTCTTAAATCTCCCTCTTCAAATGCATCTGCAAGTTCTTGTACAGGAACGTTGAAACTAAATCCAGAGGAGAAAATATCTCCTTCAGATCCTGGTGTTGCAGAATAATTACGGATTCCGCTAAAACCAACTGCTACATTTCCTTCACTACATTGTAAACAACCGAAACCAGCTCCTTCTAATTCTGAGTATTGTACTTCAAAAACAGATTCGATGTTGTTTTCTCCTTCCATTTCAAACATGGTGTCGTAATCGGTTACCAAGTCATAAGGACCGTTTAGAATCAAATTATCCAATACGGTTGCAGCTTCGTCAAATTTATCTTGATATAGGTATGCTTTTCCTAATAAAGCTTGTGCTGCCCCTTTTGTAACTCTTCCTGATTCAGCTTGGGTATACGGTAAGTTGTCCGCAGCATAGATTAAATCCGATTCAATCTGAGCATATACTTGTGCTTTTGGAGTTCTGTCTACATTGAATTGATCTCCAAATAAAATTCTTTGATCCACCACTAATGGTACATCTCCAAACCACTTCACCAACTCAAAGTAATAGTAAGCTCTTAAAAAGCGAGCTTGTGCAAGAATTTCTTCTTTCCCTTCAAAATCGATATTGTCTTTAAACTCTAAAATATAGTTCGCTCTGTTGACTCCTGAAAACATCCATCCCCAAATATCTCTTAATTGAACATTTACAGGCGTGTGTGTCATGTCATCTACTTCTTGAATTCCAATAACGTCAGTAGCGCTTTCTCCACCCGCTAAGGTGTTGTCGGAAGCAATTTCTCCTAACATTACATTGATGTAACTCGATTGTAATAAATCGTAAGCACCAATTAATGCATTTTGATAATCTTCTTCAGTATTGAAATAGTCTTCTGAATTCTCTGCTTGAGATTTTACATCCACAAAATCATCACTACACGAAAAACCAAGTGTAAGAAGAACGATTGCTGATAAAATCTTTATGTTTATTTTTTTCATTTTTCTTTATTTTAAAAATTAAGATTAACTCCGAATAAAAAGGTCTTTGGATTTGGATAGAATCCTTGATCAATTCCACCACCAATTGGACTTCCGTTAGAAGTTGTTGGATCGTATCCTTTGTATTTTGTCAATGTAAACAAGTTGCTAGCTGACACGTAAAAACGTACTGTATCAAATTGTAACTTCTCTAATTGGTCCGCATCAAATGTGTATCCCAATTGTATGTTTTGCAACCTTAAGAAAGAACCATCTTCTACATAAAAGTCAGAGAACAAGGTATTTCCTGTTGCTCCGGTAGTCACTCTTGGAGAAGTATTGCTTGTCCCAGGACCCGTCCATCGGTCTAAAACATAGCTTAGTCGATTGGTCAATGGTAAGTTTCTTTCATAACTTCTTACAATTTCGTTTCCTAAAGAAGCAAAAGCATAGGCATTGAAATCAAAGGCTTTGTAATTGAACGAAAAGTTCATCCCCATAGTAATGTCTGCAATCGGATCACCGATATACGTTCTATCTTCATTGGTAATGGTTCCATCGCCGTTGGTATCTACAAATCTCAAATCTCCAGGTGCTGCATTGGTTTGTGTAGCATGTGCGTCAACATCTGCCTGGGTCTGAAAGATTCCGTTGGTTTCGTATCCGTAGAAATACCCGATTGGGAAACCAGCTTCCATTCTAGAGGGTGCTTGTTGCCCTACTCCAAAAGATCCACCTTCTATTACACCCGTCGCGTTTCCTACAAAAGTTACATTATTGTCTAATTTGGTAAAGTTGTAGTTGGCACTAAATTTGAAATCTTCAGATACGGTATGATTGTATCCGATAGAGAACTCAAATCCTTCATTGACAACAGAACCTGCATTTACAATAGGTGCAGAAGCTCCAGGAGCAGAAACTCCTAAGATTCCTGACACTTGAGGTTTTAATAATAAGTCTTCAGTCGTCTTTTTAAAGTAATCGGCAGTAATATCTACTTTGTTGTTGAACAAACTGATATCAAGACCTAGATCCAATGGAATTTGTTTCTCCCATTTAATTTCTGGATTAGAAATTGCGCCTAACGCCGTTCCATAGTTCAATTGATTATTAAATACATAAGTTCCTTGTCCTGTTAATAAAGAAACGAAACCAAAAGATTCAATTCGATCGTTTCCGATGATTCCATAACTTGCTCTTAACTTTAAGTTATTGATAACTTCTGAATCTTCCAGAAAAGCTTCATCCGAAACTACCCAACCCACAGAGGCTGTTGGGAAAAAACCAAACTTGTTTTTAGGTCCAAAATTAGAAGAACCATCTCTCCTTATAACGGCAGACATTAAGTACTTCCCTTTGTAGTTGTATTGCAAACGAGAAAAATAAGACAACAATCTACTGTCAAAAAATTGTCTTGGATTGTTGCTCAACGCTAAATTGTCTTGAGCACCTGGTGTAATACTCACACTGTTTAGGTCCGTACCTAACACCCCGTTTTGAGTAAAATTCGTATCATTAAATCCTTGTGATCTAAAAACTGAAGTTCCTAACAATACTTTTACATTATGATCTTCATCAAAAGTATTTTCATAACTTACAAAAGCATCAAAAGTATAATCCTTATAGGTTTGGCTATATTCGTTAACACTCGGTACATCTGTATTAAAAACACTCCCGTTTCCAAAATAAGCTATTGGAGAGAATGATTTTACATTTACTTTCGCATGATTGTATTGGTATCTTGCTTCCGCAGAAAAACCATCTAAAAACTGATAGTTCAATCCATAAGAACCCGAGATTTTATTCACCCAAGTTCTGTTATAGCTGTTATCTACCTGAGCGAGTGGATTGGCAACTTCAATACCCGTTCCTATTGCTGGAGGTAAAGAGAAATCACCGTTCGCATCATAAACTGGCGTAGTTGCTGGCATGTTTAAGGCATTGAACAAAACAGATCCTAAAGCATTTTCTATTAAATTCTTTTTATTGGTATTTGTATAGATGGTAGAAGTTGTTAATTTCAACTTATCTGTAAGGTCTCTGTTGTAATTGAACTTCACATTTCTTCTGTTAAAGTTGGCTTTGTCTCCTCCAACGATCCCGTCTTGGTCTAAGACAGAGACTCCTAATGAATAGGTAGATTTTTTAGTTCCTTTGTTCAAGGTATAATCCAAACTATAAATTGGTGCAGAATCAAAAACGGCCTTTTGCCAGTTTGTACCTTGTCCTAAACCATTTACATTTGGAAATGGTAAACTCTCTCCGTTGGCAGCGAAAGCTTCATTGGCGAGTAAGGCATATTCCGTAGCATTTAACAATGAAATCTCTTTTGTGGTTTGTTGAAAACCTACATAATAATTCAAAGTTGATTTATAATCTGTTTCTTTCTTTCCCGTTTTGGTGGTAATCAAAATAACTCCGTTTGCACCTCTTACTCCATAAATACCAGCCGTTGCATCTTTTAATACATTGATGGATTCTATATCGGAAGGATTCACCACACTTAAATCTTCAATAACATTCCCATCAACTAAAATTAGGGGTCTGTTGTCTCCGTTGGTAGAAATTCCACGAATTCGAATGTTGGAAGCGGCACCAGGAGAACCTGAAGAAGCCGTAACATTTACACCGGCAACTTGTCCTTGTAATGCTTGCTCTATTCGAGTTGGTTTTAGTTGTTCTATGGATTCACTAGAAACGACAGATACTGCACCTGTAACTTCTTTTTTACGTTGAGTTCCATACCCAATTACAACAATTTCGTCTAGCGACTCTGCTGAGGCTTTTAAAGCAACATTGATTGTTGTACTGTTTACAACTACTTCGTTTGTTTTGTAACCTAAGTATCTGAAAACGAGTGTTGCGCCTTTAGTTACATTCTTCAAACTGTACAGACCATCAAAATCTGTTTCAGTTCCAGTATTACTACCTTTAATAACGACACTAACCCCAGGGAGAATTTCTCCAGACGCTGCATCTTTAACAATTCCTTTTACATCCATCTTTTGTGCGGTTGCACATAGTGTTGAAAATGCAAAAAGTAATAATGTGATTTTTCTAAGCATAAAATTGTTTTTGATTATTGATTTCATAAAAATAGACCAGAAAAATTGCTGTATCAAAAAAATAACCGCAACTAAAAACATACATCGCAAAAAAAACAACTTAACTCAATAATAGCTGAAAAAAAAACAAAGGACGAAGACTTTAATTTAATGAATGTTGTGGTCTTGTATGGTTTAATAACACAACTTAAATCATTACACTTCTAAAATATAGTTTGTTAAATTCGCATCGTGGGGTAAAGACATCTTTTTACGTAATCGATATCGCTTAACTTCTACACTTCTTGGTGAAATATTCAATAAGGGTGCAATCTCTTTCGAGGATAAATTCAATCGCAAATAAGCACACAATCGAAGATCGTTGGGTGTTAAATCTGAGTGCATACTCTTCATTTTCTTCAGAAAATCTTTATCGGCATTGTTAAACGCTTCTTGAAACATTTTCCAATCATCTGTATTGTTCAAATTTTTATCAATAATTTTCACTACACTTGAATTTTTATTCACATCAGACTTCATTAATTCTGTTTTGATGGAACTTAAGAATTCATTCTTTTTAATAATATTCATGGTTGAAATAGCCAACTCTCTATTTTTATTTTCAATATCATTGCGCAGTTTTTCATTATTAATTTTAATGATGGTTTGCGAACTTTCCAATTCTTTTAATTCTAATTCCTTTTGAGCCTTGTCTAACAAACGCTCTCTTTGACGTTTATAATACCTTTTGGAGGTAAGATGCAGTCCGTAAAGAAAGAACAAAAACAAACTAACATATCCGGAAATAAAGAGGTTGGAATAGTACCAGGGTCTTTTAATTTGAAATTGATATTTGGCAACATTAGCACTCATCTTTCCAGCTATAATCCCTCGAACTTTGAAGGTATAACTCCCATAAGGAAGGTTCTCAAATAACACAGAGGAAGATTTGGATGGCTTGCTCCAATCTTTATTTTGACCTAATAACTGATATTGATACTTCGTTACCGAGGTATTATTATAGTTGGGGGTACTAAAAAATAGCTCAATATTATTTTCAGGATTCGGAAATTCTTTGACCGTTGATAAGTCGACACTGTTCTTGATACCATCCAATTTAAAACTATGAATACTATTAATGTGCACAATAAAGTCCGCTGGTTTTTTTAATGAATTTAAATCCATTTGTATGAATCCATCGGAAGTTCCAATAAGGTATTTTTGAGGCGCTAAATAGGTAATATTTTCATATCCAGAAACAGCTTTCGGTAGGTATTCTGAAATTGAAATGGAATTTACTTTTGGCTTATTGCTTAACTTCCCTGGCGCTAGATATTTAATTTGTTCTTTTGTAAAAGACCAGAGCCTATTTTTTACTGGGTCATGAATTAGTTTTGCAGAAATAAAGTTATCCGCATCAATTAAACTACTGTAAACCGTATCTTTTTTAAAAGAATCATTTATTTCATCATACACAAAAACCCCTTTTTTACTTGCATACAGGATCTTATTTTGATATTTCAAAATACTAGAATGCACTCCTTTTTCTAAAGAGACATCTTTCTCTACTTTGTTAATCTTTGTATAACGTGCATCTACATCTAATTTAAAAACTCCTTTGTATTCGTGGTTTACAAAAATCTTATTATTCCATAAAACAACATCTTTACTAGAGTTTTCAAAACCACGGATCTTATTTTTAAGCACCCATGTTTGATTCTTTTTTTCTAATACATAAAGACCATCGTAACATCCTTGCAGAATGGTTGAATCGTTTATTCTTTTTAAATTCCAAGTTCCTTGTTTGTCAAAAATCTGTTTTGCCTGATTTTTTTTTATCCAAAAGGTTCCAGAATCATGTCCACAAAATAGCGCTCCATCAATCTGAGTTAAACTCCAAACCTGACCTCGTGTGTTTTTGATCAATTGAAAAGCATCTTTTGATTTTATATTTCGATAAAACAGCCCTTGATTGGTTCCTAAATAGAGATTTTCATTATAAACAATTGAAGTATAAATAGTTCCTAAATAGTCACTCTCCTCATTTCCTTTTTTAAATACAGAAGTATTATTGACACAATTAATGCCATTATCTAGCCCTAACCAAATATTATTATTTTTATCTTCATAAACAGAAAGAATGGTATTATTACTCAATCCTGAATTCTTATCCATTTGATAATTGACGGATCCGTTTTCATTTAAATGTAGAATCCCCTTAGAAATGCTCCCTAATAAAAAGTTGTTATTTTTTAATTGTACTGCACTGTAAATTGTTTTATCCTCCAAAACATTTGAGGGCAACTTCCATTTTGTTACTTTTCCATCATTTAAAAGATAGAAACCTTTTTTTTGAGTTAAAACTAAAAGGGCATTCTCTTTTTCAAAGAAATCTATGATATTGTTTTCCTTGAAAACAGGAGCATCTGAAATTAATGTTGGACTGCCATTCTCAATTTTAAAGATTCCTTTATTATCTTCTTGAAAATAAATAATATCTTTTACTTTTGTAAGTGCATGGATTCTATTTTCGCCGTTAATAATTTTAATTTCTTTTGTTTCTATATTATACAGATATATTCTTTGGAACGACTTAAACAAAAACCAACCTTCTATCTCGATAATCTTCCAGATTTGCTCATCTTCTAGCATCTTAATTTCCTTTTCTTTTACTACCGAAGAATATTCAAGTGCACCATACTTGTTTTTCTTCCAAAAACCAAAGTCCATATAAAAACCCGTAAAGATTTTATCTTTATATGCTTTTACAGATCGCATAATCGTATTGTTGGGGGTTTCATAGAGTTGCCAACTTGCTCCGTTAAACTCCAACAACCCTAAATTATTAGCAACATACATAAACCCATTGTCGGATTGTGAAATTGCCCAATTCTGATTTTCAGCACTGTATTCCTCTGTAGTGAAAATATTGATTGGAGGAAGTTCTTGCGAAAAACTAACATAGCACCCAAAAAAGAAAAATAAAAAAGTTGTTATATTTTGAAGAGATTTGAACATTATTTTGGTTTGTTTGGGTACTAAATTAATCAAAAAATAGACACAAAGGGAATTTTATATAAATTGTAGTGCGAAAAAATTGTTTGGTATAGTTTTTAAATAAATTAAAAACACCCAATACATTTTAATATTATTGGTTTCATCGCTTAAAGACAAAGCTGTAAAACTGTTATAATAATTAAAAAATAAAGCAAAAAAAGAATATGATAAGCTATAAAATGACGATACCCTAAGTCTACTTAAGCCCCTCTCTTTAAAATTATATTGGACTTATGTTTACAAAATGCCCTCTCATGGCAGCATAAAAATTACATATCGTAAACGCTACTCTTTACAAAAGTCCTTGTAACTTTAAAAGTGTGGTGTCAATATCTTTTTGGGTCGTCAGTTTTGAAAAAGAAAATCGAATGGAGGTATGATTGGATGCTGTATCCTTTAAAATTTCTTGCAATACATGAGAACCTGAATTACTACCACTCTGACAGGCAGAACCCCCAGAAACGGCAATTCCTGCTAAGTCTAAACTAAAAAGCAACATGTCATTGTCAAATGGAAAACGAACGCTTAAAATGGTGCAGGTTCCTTTATCTGGATCTGCAGAAAGCCCATTAAACGCTATCTTTGAATTTAATTTTTTAAGTTCCTTAATGAAGTAGTTTTTTATTTTTTGAATCTTTATTTTATCATGCTCCATTCCTCCAATGGCAATATCCAATGCAGTTTCCATCCCTAAGATAGCGTGAACGTTTTCAGTGCTCGACCTCGCACCTCTTTCTTGATCTCCCCCATGAAACATAGGCATGATTCCGAAACCTTTTCTAAAAAAAGCAAAACCCACTCCTTTAGGGCCATGAAATTTATGTGCGCTGGCCACCATAAAATCGATTGGCGTTTTTTGTAAATCCAACGGATAATGCCCAACAACCTGAACGGTATCTGAATGAAACAACGCGTTGTATTTTTTACACAAAATACAAACAGCATCAGCTGGTAAAATATTTCCTATTTCGTTGTTAATGAGCATTAAACTCACCAATGTTTTCTGAGCAGTATGACTTAACAAAGTTTCTAAATGGACTAAATCAACCGTCCCAAATTCGTCAACATTCACATGATCAACAGCAATACCATACTTTTCTTGTAAATGCGCAATAGTATGTGACACTGCATGATGTTCAATTTTTGTAGAGATGATTCTTTGCACACCTAAATGGGAAACAGCATTGTGTAATATTAAGTTATCTGCTTCTGTTCCTCCAGAAGTAAAGACAATCTCACTTGGGGTAACATTAAAATGATGGGCAATATTTTTGCGAGCAGTTTCTATAGCAGATTTGGCTTTTCTTCCAAATTGATGGGTCGAGGAAGGATTCCCAAAGTTATGTTCCATAGAGGTTTGCATCACCTCAATCACTTCTGGATCAATAGAAGTTGTGGCCGCACTGTCTAAATAAATTGAATTCATGATACAAAAATACGTATTAATTTGGGTTTTGGTAAATATACACTTCAGTGGCGCCGAGTCCATATTTTTTATAGGAAGCATCGTAATATTTTACTGGATATTTATTCAGCAAGTAATTCAGTTCCGATTTTAGAACACCCGCTCCCACTCCATGAATAAAAACGAGTTTAGAAATTCTTTTTTGAATGGCATATTCCACTTTGCTTCGAGCGGTATTTAATTGCATGGTCAACATATCAAAATTATCCATTCCACGGGTTGATTTTGTCAATTGATTGATGTGCAAATCAACCTCTAAAATCACTTCTTTTTTTTCGGTGATGAATGCCGATTTTTTCTTTTTTACACCCATCATCTTTTGTTTTAGTAAAGGATGATTGATGTCTGAAAATTTAGAAAGTTCGGTTTGACGCGCTTCAAGAAGAACCAGTTCATTGGCCTCAAAATTAAACAGCATTCCTTCCGAATCTCTAATAGCGATGATATTCCCATTTACAGAAACAATCTCTCCTTTTAGAACATCATCTAAAACGGCTACTTTTTGACCTATTTGGAAACGCATATTTAACAATTAATTAATTTAAGACTTAATTTTATGATTTACTTTTGTACAAAAATAACAAGATGCCAAAGACTTCTACTACTTCTATCAAAAATTTCTTTGAAAATGCAGGGAATACAATTTCTATTTCTAATGAAAGAGGACAATTATTAAACACCATTGCGGAAAACATTGCAAAAGAATACCAGAAAGATGGAACTGTGAACTTAAATTTTATTTGCACACACAATTCGAGAAGAAGTCAGTTTGGACAAGTTTGGGCCTTTTTTGCTGCAGAATACTTCAATTTAAACATCCATGCGTTTTCTGGCGGTACAGAAGTGACTGCTTTTTTTAAAAATACAGTAAAAACCTTAGCATCGGAAGGGTTTCATTTTGAACTTATCGATTTTTCGCATCAAAACCCGAAATATTCAATTTCATTTGAAGGCACTGATAAAACGATTCTCGGATTTTCAAAGTTGTTTGATGATGCTCAGAATCTAAATCCATTTATTGCAATTACGACCTGTAATAATGCCGATGAGAATTGTCCTTTTATTCCTACTGCAACGCATCGTTTTCATTTGCCTTTTGTAGATCCTAAGTTTTCCGATGACACAGAAGCAGCGCACGAAACTTATGAAAAAACGAGCCAACAAATTGCGGGGGAGCTTTTTTACATATTCACGAAAGTAAGTGATCGTTTGGTTTAAACTTCAATGTCCTTATCGTAGGGAATGCTTTTTAGAATATGATTGATTACATTGACTCTTGCCTCTGTTTTTCGGTTTGCTCGAATAATTTTCCAAGGAGATATTGCCGTATTTGTTTTGGCAAACATGGCTTTTTTATAGATCGTATAATCATCCCAGAGTTCTTGAGCTCTTTCGTCTACAGGAGTCATTTTCCATTGTTTTAATGGATCACTTTTAATATCTTCAAAACGTTTTGCCTGTTCTTTTTTAGAAATTGACATGTAAATCTTAACCAAATGAATCCCAGACTCTAAAATCATTTGCTCAAAATTATTCACTTGATTCATAAAAACATCGTATTGTTTTTGTGTACAGAAACCGTTCACCGGTTCAACTACTGCTCTATTGTACCAACTTCTATCAAATAAAACAATTTCTCCTGCTTTTGGAAATTGTTCAACATATCTTTGAAAATACCACTGTGTTTGCTCGTCTACTGTTGGCTTTGGCAATGCTACAATTCGCATATGCCTTGGATTTATTCTTTCGGTAACTCTTCGGATTGCGCCCCCTTTACCCGCTGCATCTCTTCCTTGAAAAAGAATAATAATCCGTTCATTTTTTTCGATTGCCCAGGTCTGTAATCGAATCAATTCGGTTTGTAGTTTGACTAGCTTTTTCTCATAGTCTACATATCGTAAGGCCCTATCTGTATTTATTGGACCCTTAGATAACAATGCTAAAAGTCCTTTGTTTGAGTTTAATTTTTTTAAATCCGCTTCTGTTAGTATCTTTTTCATCATTAATCAATTTGGTCATTAGAACGAAAGTAACGCATTACAACATTTGGATCTGGTGCCAATGTAGTGGCTACAGTTCCTTTATCATCATAATTGAATTTTGAAAGCACATGTCGAATTGCTTCTAATCTTGCCGTCTTTTTATCATTTGTTTTGATAATTATCCAAGGACTATAAGAAGTGTGGGTTTTACTAAACATTTCATCTTTGTAATCTGTGTAAGAATCCCAAAGTTCTTGCCCTTTTTGATCTACGGGACTAAATTTCCATCGTTTTAAAGGGTTTGTTTTACGCGCCTCAAATCGTTTCAATTGCTCATCTTTTGAGATGGAAAGCCAAAACTTAATAATAATAAGTCCGTCCTCATACATCATGTGTTCATATTCTGGTACTTGCACCAAGAAATTTTTGTATTGTGCTTTGGTACAAAACCCCATGACTGGCTCTACAACAGCTCTGTTATACCAGCTTCTATCAAAATAAACAATCTCTCCTGGGTTGGGCAATTCTTTAATATATCGTTGAAAATACCATTGGCCTTTTTCTACCTCTGTAGGTTTGTTTAAAGCGACCAAACGAGAAGACCTTGGATTCATATGCTCCATAAAGCGACGAATACTTCCTCCTTTTCCAGCGGCATCTCTCCCCTCAAAAACAATGGCAACTCGTTTTTTATTTTTGGAGATCCATTGCTGAAGTTTTACCAATTCTATTTGTAACAATCTCAACTCTTCATTGTACAAAATTTTTTTTTGTACTTTTTGAAAAGGTATTTTTTTATGTTCTAATACGTTTAATAAGTCTTTATTTGTTTCAATATTATCAAAATCAGCTAAAGACAGTTTATTTTTTTGTGCAGACATATACGCGAATTAAAGGTCTAAAGTAATTCCTTTTTTTGATAAAATTGTTAAATAATACTCAATTTAAATAACAATCTTTATATTTGAGTGTGCTATGAAAATCGTTTTCACCTTTTTACTGCTCTTTTCTTTTTCGATTCTTTTTTCACAAAAAAAAATGAGCAAAGAATTTCGACTTAAGACAGACAACGATTTGTATGTTTCTCCCAGCAAAGACCGCTATTATACAAATGGCATGTTTCTCACATTCAGACATTTATCTAAAAAGACAAAGAACAAATTAGAGAAAACTATTTTTGAATGGGAAGTTGGCCATAAAATGTATTCTCCTTTTAAGGCAACGGTTTCAGACATCTCTATGCATGATCGACCTTTTGCTGGATATTTATATGGCAGTTTTGGCAAACAACGTGTTTATAAAAATAAGATTTTAACTCTAAATTTACAGTTAGGAGTTATTGGTCCTAGTGCACTTGGAGAAGAATTACAAGATTTAATACATCAATATTTTAATTTTAAAAAAGCGATTGGCTGGAAACATCAAATAAAAAATGCCCCTGGAATAAATTTAAAGGGTTCTTACCGTCAAGGCTTCATTAAAGTCTCCACGAGTCATTTTGATCTTACGTGGACGAATCACGCACAGATAGGAACAGTATTTACCAATTTATCTACTGGCTTTTTTACAAGAATCGGCATGCTTCCTTTACAAGAAATGATGAATTCAATTGCTTTTAATACAAGTCTTAACAATTCTAATACGGGGTACAAAAGTGAAAAAGAAGCATTTTTGTATGCAAAAACAACTGTTCATTATACTTTATATGATGCAACATTACAAGGTAGTTTTCTTAACAAAAGAAGTGAAATCACCAATAAAATAACTCCATTTCATCTTGGCTTAGAATTCGGAGTAAGCGTTGATTTTCATCAACTTAACCTGAGATATGCATACATATATACTGGAAGAAAATCAGAAGGATTGCGTTTTAATAATGGTAATTATTATGGAAGTATTCAGTTAAGTTACCTATTCAACTAGCTCAAAATTCTCATCCTTAAATCCAATCAAATACAATTTTTCTTGGGCTCTAGTGATCGCAGTATAGAGCCATCTATAATAAATTACAGAAGGACCTTCGGGCAAATAAGGTTGTTCTATAAAAACAGTCTTCCATTGTCCACCTTGCGATTTGTGGCAAGTAATCGCATAAGAAAATTTAATTTGTAGTGCATTGAAGTACTTATTACTTTTTATGGCTAAAAATTGTTTGTATTTCGATTTTTCATCGGCATAGTCTTCTTTCACGGCTTCATATAAGGTATTGGATTCTTCATACGATAAGGATGGCGTTTCACTTGACAGCGTATCTAGCATCACTACGGTATCAAAAGGTTTCATGTTTGGGTAATCAATCATCCTTATTTCTACTTCAGCAAATTTAAAACCATACAATTCTTTAATTGTTTTGATTCTTACAATCTCACAAATATCTCCGTTGGCAATAAACCCAGCATCTGAAGATTCGTCCAACCAATAATAATTATTTTTAACAATCATCACATAATCGCCCGTTGAAATCTCATTTTCTTGACCTCTAATTTGATATCGTATTTGTTCATTATACTGATTGGCTCTTTTATTGGAACGTACAATAAATGCAGTGTCTTCCACACCATAGTCATATGCAGTTACTAAAGCATCTTCGATATCATAACCATCTGTTAAACGAACAATATCTGGGAATTTTAAATCAAATTTAAAGTCAATGGTATCTTGCTGAATGTGCAATCTTAAAGAAGTGGCGTTTGCCAAAACTCCAGAATTTTCGTGTTGCCGTGTGACTTCATCCAACTCAATTTCAATTACATTTTTTTGATAATCCAATTCTAAAGTGTCTGCAACTAGGGCTGGACTAATATCTAGTTTTACAGGAGGGAGCTGCGCGGTATCCCCAACAAAAATTAGTTTGCAGTTTTTACCCGAATATACATAGGAGATTAAATCATCCAACAATGAGGTAGCATCAAAAAGTTGACCATTTTGAGCTTTGTCTGGAATCATCGATGCTTCATCAACAATAAAAATAGTATTTGTATGCTTGTTGGGTTGCAATACAAAACGGACACCTCCGTTGCTTTGTTTTTTTGGAAAATAGATTTTTTTGTGAATCGTAAAAGCCGGTTTTTTAGAATATACGGCAATTACTTTGGCAGCCCTACCTGTTGGCGCCAATAAAACTGCTTTTTTTTCAGCTTTCCAGAGACTATTAACGAGCGTACTTATGGTTGTAGTCTTACCAGTTCCTGCATATCCTTTCAAGATGAAAACAGTACTTTTGTCTTCATCAAAAATAAAATCTGACAACAAACGAAATAAGGCACGTTGTTTGATTGTTAAAATAAAAGGAAATTTATTTACGATTTCTTTATAAAAATTGGCAGGTAATTTTATCATAAATCTTTTAAAAAACCAAAGATACATTGAATTGCGAATAAAAATTTTTATCAATGAAAAAAAATTGTAGCTTTGCCATAATACTATAAAAAAAATAAATTATCAGATGGGATTAATATTACAGATTTTAGCAGCGGTTTTAGCTGCTGTTGGGCTAGCTATTGTAGTGGTTAAGTTTTTACCTTTAAAATTCAGATGGATAGCTTCCTTGCTATTATTACTATGTACTGTTTTATTAGTATCAAAAATCTATGATGGTATAATGGAACCAATCAACTTTAACAAAGAAAAGGTAGTTCGTTATGCAAAAGTGGTTGAGAAATTAAAAATCATCAGAAATGCTGAAATTAGATTTCATGAAGTAAATGGTGTTTATACTAAAGACCAAGATGCCTTAATTCAATTTATCGATTCTGCGCAACTTGCTTTAACAGAAATAAGAGATACCGTTGTAAGAGTTAATAAAGGGAGTAACAATACCTGGGGTAGAATCATGGTTGACGTAGAGATGAGAATCAAAGATACGATCGGTTACGAACCTGTTTCAAAATACTTTAAAGATGTGGATTACAAATCCATGTTTATCGTTCCTGGTGTAGAAGGTAAAACATTTGAATTACAAACGGGAGTTATCGAAAAATTCCAAGGTTTAATTGTACCAACTTTCGAAGCAAGAACTGAAAAGAAAGCGATTTTAAAAGGCTTAAATCCTTCTTTAGTGAAATTAGAACTAGAAGCAAATGCAACCGATGAAATAAAGGGAAGTTACGTTTCTGTAGGTTCATTAAACAAGGTAACTACTGGTGGAAACTGGCCTCCATTATACGATAAAAAAAGTGCAAAAAAAGACAATTAAGACAACATTAGAGAAATCTAATCACCATAAATTATCCATCCAATTTACATTGGATGGATTTTCTTTTTGCATTACTAATTTAGACTCACAAGAAACAATTCATTTTTGTGCCTATACATTCCCAAAAACATTAGAAACTCCCGAAAAATTAGTAGCTCATTTTGAAACTATTTTTCAAGAAGACAATCACCTTCAAGAAGATTTTAAAGAAATTTTAGTCATTCACCAGAATAGTTTAGCAACACTAGTGCCCAACAAACTTTTTCGTGAAGAACATCTTAAAGACTACTTAGATTTTAATATCAAGACTTTAAAAACTGACTTCTTTGCTTTTGACAATATCGATCAACTTGCTGCGAAAAACGTATATGTACCCTTTGTGAATGTAAACAATTATTTGTTCCAAAATTTTGGAGAATTCGAGTACCAACATTCAACAACTGCTTTTATCAAAAAATTACTTCAAACAACCTCCGCTCCAGGAAAGACCATGTTTGTTGATGTTTGGAAAGACCAGATTTCGGTTGTTGTTTTAGAAGACAAAAAAGTATTATTTTCGAATTCCTTTTCCTTTACATCAAAAGAAGATTTTATCTATTATCTTCTTTTTACAGCAGAACAACTAGAATTAAACACCAATGAATTTCCATTGTTCTTTACAGGAGATATTCTAGAAGAAACTGAAATTTATAAAATTACCTATCAATACATTCGAAATGTAGATTTCTTACGCAGTAAGAACCCAATTTTCATGAATTCCAGTTTTTCGAACCACACACACTTTATACTTTTAGGATAAACTATATGCGCATTATATCAGGGAAACACAAAGGAAGACGCTTAAAAGCTCCTAAAAAATTACCAGTACGTCCAACCACGGATATGGCAAAAGAATCCTTGTTTAACATTTTAAACAACACCTATTATTTTGATGCCATTCGTGTAATTGATTTATTTGCAGGTACAGGGAATATTAGTTTTGAATTTGCCTCTAGAGGTACAAAAGAAGTTTATGCTGTTGATACTTTTTTTGGCTGTATTAAATACATTAATGAAACAGCAAAAGAGTTGGATTTAGACATTAACGCATACAAAAATGACGTCTATACATTTCTAGAAAAAACAGCCCTTAAAGCCGATGTCATCTTTGCAGATCCTCCTTATGATTTTGAAGAAGAACAATTTTTAAAAATTGCTGATTTGGTTTTTGAAAAAGAAATCTTACAGGAAGAAGGTGTCTTAATTATAGAACATTCTAAGCATACTGATTTGACAAAACACGAAAAGCACTCCTATGACAAACGCTATGGCGGGAATGTCTTTAGCTTTTTTGAATACTAAAAATAACAGGAATTAAAAAAAACAGCAAAAGCTGTTTTTTTTATGCGTATAAATGTCGAATTTTATTGATTAGAACAAAGAAGTAATGATCTCTGAGAGGGTAATTCCTTCTGCCTCTGCTTTGTAATTTTTTACAATACGATGCGATAAGATTGGAATAGTTACAGCTTTTACATCTTCAATATCAGGAGAATACTTCCCATTAACTGCTGCATGTGCTTTAGCTGCTAAAATTAAATTCTGAGAAGCTCTTGGACCTGCTCCCCAATCTAAATATTTTTTTACTAATGGTGATGCCTCAGTAGCATTTGGTCTCGTTTTACCCACTAATCTTACCGCATATTCTATCACATTGTCTGCGACTGGTATTTTTCTAATTAATTGCTGCACAGCAATAATTTCCTGGGCAGAAAACAAAGAGTTTACCTGCTGAATAATGGAAGATGTAGTGTTTTTTACAACCGCAACTTCTTCTTCGAAGGTTGGGTATTCTAAATTGATCGAAAACATAAATCGATCTAATTGTGCTTCTGGCAAAGGATACGTTCCTTCTTGCTCTATTGGGTTCTGAGTTGCAAGTACAAAGAATGGTAAATCTAATTGGTATTGATTTCCTGCAATAGTAACTGAACGTTCTTGCATGGCTTCTAGTAAAGCTGCTTGTGTTTTGGGTGGGGTTCTATTAATTTCATCTGCAAGGATGATATTAGAAAAGATAGGGCCTTTTAAAAATTTAAACTGACGATTTTCGTCTAAAATCTCACTTCCTAAAATATCTGAGGGCATTAAATCTGGAGTAAATTGAATTCTTTTAAAATTCAATCCTAAAGCATCTGAAACAGTATTTACTAAAAGTGTTTTTGCCAAACCTGGCACACCAATTAATAGCGAATGACCACCACAAAAAACAGATAGTAAAGTAAAATTTACAGCTTCTTGCTGCCCAATAATTACTTTTCCAATTTCTTGTTTTAATTGATGGTATTTTTTTACTAAGTTATTTACCGCTGCAACGTCTGACATTATTTACTAATTTCCTTTTTCCAATTTCTCTCAAAAGTACATTTACCGTGCTTATTGTTCAATTTAATATAGGTCTCAAAAATCTTCTCTTTAGACCATTTGGCAATCGTTTCTTCTTTCTTTTTTCGAAGCGCTAAGTTTTGAATTTTCTCATAATCCTTTACCAAGTTTGCAGTATGTGTATCGGTTCTTTCTCTCATATAAAAAAACTTGTACATTTTCTCTCCTGCTCTTGTTTCATCATAAAACGGGGGGGTCATACTTCCTTGTTTTAAATCGCTTACTCTGGCATATAAAGCAGGATCCATTCTTGTTAAATCAAACTTAGACTCTCCTGTTTGACCATTAATAAGCAAGCCTGCATTATTTTTTGTATCTTTATCTTGTGAGTATTTTTTTACCGCTTCTTCAAAAGTAATTGTTCCTTCTTCGATTTCTTTAATGATATCTTCAACTTTTTTTTCTGTTTCTTTTAACTTCTCTTCAGGAATTTCTGGTTGTATTAAAATATGAGAAACTGATCTGGTATTTCCTTTTATTTTGTGTAATTGAATAATGTGGTATCCATATAAAGATTTAAACGGCTCAGAAATCTGACCTTCTGTATCTAAGGTAAATGTTACTTCTTTAAATTCTTTTATAAATTGCGTTTCCTTGGTAATTTCATATTTACCCCCGGTGTTGGTTACGTTTGGGTCATCCGAATTTATAATTGCTTTCATTTTAAAGCTAGATCCGTCTAAGATATCTTGTCTTATTTCATTGAGTTTCGCAACAATTCTTTCGTTCTCTTCTTCAGTTGGTTCTGCATTTATAACAATTTGAGCCAACTCAATTTCTGCTGGAAATTCTGGCAATTCGTTTTTATCTTTTAATCCTTTATGATATAAACGAACTTCTTCCGGAGTAACATCTACTTTTTCTGTGATTTTTTGTTGCTCTTTCTTAATGAGTGCATTTTCTTTTTCGATTTTAAACAACTCTTTCTTTAAATCCTCTTCATCATTAAAACCATAGGCAGCAACCATTTTATCTACAGAACCATATTGTTGCTTAAAATAAGCAATATTGTTTTCAACACTTGCATTGACTTGTTCATCTGAAACAATAACACTATCTACGATGGCATGGTGAGAAAGTAACTTTTGCAACATTAATTGTTCTAACATTTCACAATCTGAAATTTCGATCCTTCCTTCACTATTCGCTAAAACTTCTTGCTTAAATTTATCGATATCAGAATCCAACACGATATTTTTACCAATAACAACAGCAACACCATCAATTTTTATTTTTTGGGCAATTGTTGCTTGAATTGAAATTGCAAAGCAAATAAATAATGTGATTGATTTAATATATTTTGAAATTCTCGTTTTGTAGGGCATCTTTAACTATTATTTGTTCTATTTCTCTAATTAGTTCAATTTTACGTTGGTGTAAAATTAATTGCTTTATGGTCGATTTTATATAACTCTTAGGTGCAAGATCGTTTCTTTTTAAAACATCTTTAACAGCGACCAAATATAAACTTAATGAATCTTGTTTCTGAATGAATTTTGTTTTTTTTAACAATTTTTCCTTCAAAAAAGGGATTTTTAACATAATGTTATCTAATGGCGTCCATACACTATCGTTTAACTGAAAAGAATTAAAGTTTAAATGGTATTTCTCAAGAGCCTCTGAAGCTTCTAAGTCATCTGATTTAAACAATGCAAAGAGCTCTTTTTTATTTATCAAATTGTTATTGAAGTTTAAAAATTTAATTTTCAAGAGTTCTTCATTCAATTTGAAATTCTTTTTATTTAAAGAATAATAGGTATCTATTTCAGCTTCAGAAATAATTGTATCAAGTTGTTGTTTTATCAATTGCTCTTTATAATTGTTAATTAACAAACTGTGTTTATAATTTTCTACCAGCTCGTTAATTGCTGTATTTTCTCGAGAGGAATTATTTTCTAAAGATTTTTTAAGCATCAGTTGTTTTACTGCCCAATTGTTTATAATACTTTTAACCAATACCAAACTATCTTCTTTAGAGATGTTCGTTGGAATTAAATTTTCTAACGCATCCTTATATAGTTCCTCATCAAAGATAGCTGCAATAGGCATTTCTTTCGGTGCAGTTTCTTTTTTCAACCCAAAATAGTTACAAGATGAAAAAAGAACTAGAAACAATAAAATAGGCAAAAATTTCATTATTTTTTTTGGTAGAATTTAATTAGTTTTTTTAATTGTTTTTTCTTGATTTTTATGTTGTTTTTCTTTCTTAAATCAGCAATCCAATTTTGCTCAAGAAAATTTTGATAATCGTTAATTACTTGTCCTTTTATCTCCGTTAAATCATCAACAGCATAGTTTTTTTTATTTTCAACAAAAAATTGTTTTAACCCTAAAGTATCTTTTGAAGATTTATTCCATATTTTTTGTTGCATTAATTCAAACAAGAGCAAACCATCCTCATATTCTTTTAAAATTGTTGCATATTCTGGAGCCGTGTGTACCAAATTTTCTTTAAAATACTTTACAATTTCTTGATTTTTATACAATTCAAAAAGAACAGCAATCGATTGCTGTTTTTTATTTGCAATTGAAGAAACAAAATCAGCTTGGGTCAAATCTTTCTCATTAATACTGAGTAAGATGTTTTGTAAAGAATCTTTTGAAATCGTTCTAATGTCTTTTCTATTGAGTAGTAACTTTGCTGTTTTATGTTCAGTAATGCGATAGTTTTTCTTCAATTTATTTAGAACGGCGTCATCAGAAAGTTTCATTCGACCACTTCTCTTTAAACTTGCAGTAATCGTCGCTTTCATATCTTCAAAGGGCTTCAAAGGGTGTTTTTTTAATAAGCGGAGAATATGCCATCCAAAACGGGTTTTAAAGGGCTTTGAAAAATCACCAAATTCACCTAAAGAAAAAGCTGCATTTTCAAAAGAAGGCACCATTCTTCCTGTTCCAAATTTGGTTAATTTACCTCCTTTATCCTTTGAAGAATTGTCATTAGAATATATCTTTGCCAAAGAGTCAAAGGATTCACCTGCGCTTAACTTAGAATATACTTCGTCTATTTTAGTTTTACCCGTTGGGGTTAAATCTGAAACCAAAATATGGGCAACTTCAACCTCTCCTTTGGAAACTCTCATTGTATCAACTTTTAAAATATGATATCCAAATCTTGTTTTAAAAGGCATCGATACTTCTCCAACTGGTGTTTTGTATGCAGCATCTTCAAAAGGATACACCATTTTAAAAGCAGAAAAATAACCTAGATTCCCTTTATTTCCTTTTAAATTTCTCAGTGGATTATCTCTAGCCGAATCATCATCTGAAGTTGCGACTGCTACTTTTTCAAAATCTTCGCCTGCAAGAATTCTATTTCTAATTTTTAAAATTTTATTGTATGCCACTAAAGTATCTGTTGGGGTAGCATTCTTTTTAGTCCGAATTAAAATATGTTTTGTTTTAATTTCATTTTTAGTCCTAAAATAAGCCTCCTTTATTAATTTCTCTGTAAAGCTATTATCTTGTAAATAAGGGGCAGAAAGTTGATTTCGATAGGTTTCAATCTCCCTTATGTAGGAAGGTAAAGTATCTAATTTAAGCTGATACGCTTCCTTCACTTTTAACGTATAATTGATGTACAAGTCTAAATTATACGGAACGTTTTTCGATTCTTCATTATCAATTGCATCCAAATTTTTTTCATAAACTTTTTTAAAGTCTGCTACTGTTATTTTGGAATCATTAATAGTAACCAACGTTTTTGATTTCTTTTGAGAAAACATGACGACATGCACAATTAGCATGAGGAGTAGAATACTTTTTTTCATAGTTATTTTTTTTATAAAGAGATTATTCCTTTTATCTTTTCTGCTTTTTTATAATATGCTATAATTTCAGAAGGACTCTTTACTTGTAAAACGATCGATAAGCTTTCATATTTTCCTGTTTTTGACTTTTTAAGTTTTATTTCAGCATTCGAACCACTGAAGAGATCTCTAACCTCTTGTACTTGATTACCAGTGGTAGGGACAATAAACTTATACATATAGTCCGAAGGAAACTTACTTGTTTCTCCTAACTGTACTTTTAGCTTTGCATAAAATACTTCTCTTTCATTAACCATAAATTGAATTTTTTATTTTATAATTTATAAATAACAATACACAAAATTACACTAAATATTAGTTTTATAAAGGGAATGATTTATTTTTGTGAAATGCAGCAAAAAATAGTTTTAATTGGTGGACCAGGAACTGGCAAAACTTCGGTACTAAATGCCTTGATTCAAAAAGGTTTTTTTTGCATGCACGAAGTTTCAAGAGAAGTCACTTTAAAAGCGAAGGAAGATGGCATCGACCAACTGTTTTTAACCGCGCCATTACTTTTTAGTGAAAAGCTCTTGGAAGGTAGAGAAAGACAATATCATAAAGCATCCGAAACAGCGGAAGAAATTGTTTTTTTTGATCGCGGAATTCCTGATGTTTTTGCCTACATGGATTATTTTAAAACCCCTTACCCTTCATTTTTCATAGATAAAAGTAAAGCACATTTATATGACAAGGTTTTTATGTTTTCTCCATGGGAGGATATATATATTTCAGACAATGAGCGATATGAAACTTTTGAGCAAGCAATAGCCATCCATACTTTTCTTGAAAAAGCATATCAAAAAATAGGATATGAATTGATCCTAGTTCCTTTTGGAAGTATTGAAGACCGCACCAATTTTATTCTCAACTCATTAGAAATAAAACGATGATTTCTCCAAGAGAAATATTGAAAGAATATTGGGGCCATTCAGCATTTAGACCTTTACAAGAAGAAATTATAGGTGCTGTTTTAGCACAAAAAAACACGGTAGCTTTGTTACCGACAGGGGGAGGAAAATCCATTTGCTTTCAAGTACCAGCATTGCTCTTAAAAGGAGTGTGTATTGTCATATCTCCATTGACCGCTTTAATGGAAGAACAAGTAACACGTTTACAAGAAAAAGGAATTAAAGCCATGAGAATTCCTGCAAAAAGTTCTCAAGATGAAATGATTGCTCTTTTTGATAATTTAAAATTTGGGAATTTTAAGTTTTTATACATCTCACCAGAAAGACTCCAATCAAGATTCATTCAACAAAAGATTAAAGAACTAACTGTTTCTTTTGTTGCCATAGACGAAGCGCATTGTATTTCTGAATGGGGACACGATTTTAGATCCTCTTACAGAAAAATAAATATTCTAAGAGAACTGTTGCCAAATGTCAATTTCATTGCACTGACTGCCACCGCAAATCAAAAAGTAATTGAAGATATTTTTTCAAATTTAGAACTAGCAGATGGAGTTCTTTTTAAACAATCTTTTAAGCGTGAAAAATTAGCCTATCAAATCTTTACAATTGAAGATAAATTAAATCGTCTTTTACAAATTTTCAAAAAAACAAAGACACCTGCAATTGTTTATATCAATTCAAGAAAAAAGGTAGAGGAAATTTCGAATTTTTTAAATGCGAATAATCTCAGTAGTAGTTTTTATCATGCTGGACTATCAACTGAAATAAAGAAAAGTACTTTTGAGAATTGGATGACAGAAAAAACGCCCATTATTGTTGCTACCAATGCTTTCGGAATGGGTATCGACAAAGCAAATGTTGGTGTTGTTATTCACTTAAACATTCCTTCTAGTATCGAAAACTATGTACAAGAAGCAGGAAGGGCTGGGAGAAATGGTAAAAAATCGTTTTCGGTAGTCTTGCAAAATGATACCGATATTCGCCTTTTTAAAGAACAATTGGAACGTAATTTACCTACAATTAAAGAAATCAAAGAAATTTACAAAAAAATGTTCCAGCATTTTCAAATTGGAAATGGAGAATTACTAGAGACTCCTTTTGAATTTAATTTTTTGGAATTTTGTGAAAAATATGGATTTAGTTCTTCTAAAGTGACTACCTGTTTAAAGTTGTTGAGTAATCAAGGAATTGTAACGGTTCAAACCGATTTCAACAAGAAATCATTAGTGCACTTTACGACAACGAGTAAAAAAGTCATCAACTTCACCAAAAACAACGACAAACTACATCAGTTTATCTCAGTTGTGTTAAGAAATTATGGGGGTATTTTTGAACAAGAAACGAAGATTGATGAATATTACTTAGCAAAAAAAGCAGGGATCACCAATCAACAAGTAAGGAAGTACCTCACAAAACTAGAGGATGCAGAAGTATTGATATACAAACAAGCGGAATTAAGCACTGAAGTTTTGTTTTTACACCCAAGAGAAGATGAAAAGACCATAAATAGAAATGCTAAAGAAATACAACAATACTTAGATCAGAAAAGGAAGAAAGCCGCAGACTTGATTGATTTTATTAAGAATAATACTCTTTGTAGAAGCAAACAAATACTAACTTATTTCGATGAAAAGGAAACTAAAGTATGTGGTATTTGCGATGTTTGTTTGTCAAACAAAAAAGCACCTCCTTCCTTAAGAAATAATATCTTAGAATTACTTTCCAAAACAACAGCAATAAGTTCATTAGAAATATGCCATCTTATAGACACCAATGAGAAGCACATTTTAATACATTTGCAAACCCTTTTATCAGAGGGAAAGATTGCACTCAATCATCAAAATAAATTCTACCTAAATAATAAATAATGAGAGATATACGCATTGTTTTTATGGGAACACCCGATTTCGCTGTGACCATTCTAAAGAACCTTATCGCAGCCAATTATACAATTGCAGGTGTTATAACTGCGCCAGACAAACCTGCAGGTAGAGGAAGAAAAATACATCAATCTGCTGTAAAAGAGTATGCTTTATCACAAAAACTCCCCATTTTACAGCCAACAAATTTAAAAAACAAAGATTTTCAAAAAGAACTAAAGAGCTTAAACGCCAACTTACAAATTGTGGTTGCTTTTAGAATGTTACCCAAAGCAGTGTGGAAAATGCCTATTTATGGTACGTTTAATCTTCATGCTTCCTTATTACCTGAATACAGAGGAGCTGCTCCAATACATTGGGCAATTATAAATGGAGAAACTAAAACAGGGGTAACTACTTTTTTTATTGATGATAAAATTGATACCGGTGAAATCATTCTTCAAAAAGAAATTGAAATAGAAACAGATGAGATTGTAGGCACCTTGCATGATAAATTAATGCACTTAGGAGCAGAACTGGTAAATGAAACTGTTGCTCTGATTAAAAACGATCGTGTAACCACCTACAAGCAACCTGAATTAGAAGAGAAATCTGCTTCTAAACTAGATTCCAGTAATTGTAAAATAGATTGGACTGCCTCTTTAGAAGTCATTTACAATCAAATACGCGGACTGAATCCATTTCCAGCTGCATGGACAAACATTCAGAACAATGAAGAAAAAATATCTGCAAAGATATATATGATCGGAAAGGAAGTAGCACTTCACCAACATGAGGTTGGAAAAATAATTTACACCAAAAAAGAATTAAAAGTAGCCGTTGAAAATGGCTACATTATCATTGGAGAAATTAAACTTGCTGGAAAGAAGAAGATGGATGCAAAAAGTCTTTTAAATGGATATGTTTTCTCTGAAAACGCTAAAATGGTGTAAAGCCCCTACTGGCATGGATTTCGAGAAATACACTTCTTATTTACAGCTGTTATTAACAATTTGATTGTATTTATTAACAAAACATGCCTTTTTTAGAACGTAAATTTGCATGACACCTTAATCCGTCTATATTTGTTAAGCTATTAAGCAAAAATAAAATATTAATTTAAAAAATTTATCAATTATGAACAAGTCAGATTTAATCGACGCAATGGCTGCAGATGCAGGAATTTCTAAAGTAGCGGCTAAGGCAGCATTAGAATCTTTTACAGGTAATGTAACATCAGCTTTAAAAGGTGGTGATAAAGTTGCATTAGTTGGTTTTGGAACATTTTCTGTTTCTAACAGAGCTGCTAGAAATGGTAGAAACCCTCAAACAGGAAAAACAATTCAGATTGCTGCTAAAAATGTAGCAAAATTTAAAGCAGGTGCAGGTTTAAGCGAAGCTGTAAACTAAGACAACACTTTAAGTTATACAAAACTCTCTTATTTTTAAGAGAGTTTTTTTTTTGGCTTAAAATATGTATATTAGTTTCTATAAAAAGAGAGATTATCAAACCAAATAAAGGAAACTTACTAATCGCAGAACCTTCTATATTAAATGACAACTCATTTAAAAGGACAATCGTTTTACTTACCGAATTTGCAGAAAGCAATGCGGTTGGCTTTATATTGAATAGACCGTTAGAATTTACAATTAAAGATTTACTTCCAGACATAAATTCTCAGTTTATAATTTATGAGGGCGGCCCTGTAGAACAAGATAATCTCTATTTTATACATCGAGTTCCAGATTTAATTCCTGACAGTATCGCTGTAGCTAATGGAATTTATTGGGGAGGAAACTTCAGCTCTCTAAAAATATTATTACAAAACAACATTTTAAACCCTACAGAAATTCGTTTTTTTCTGGGATACTCTGGCTGGAATGAGCATCAACTTCTTGATGAAATAGAAACGGATTCTTGGTTTGTAACAGAAAACGATTTTAAAAATATTTTTGCCGTTGATAATGAAACCCTCTGGAAAAACAAATTACTACAAAAAGGAGGTGAATATAAACTATGGGCTAATGCACCGAGTGACATCAACTTAAATTAATTATTTTTTTAAGACTTGTAAAATTCGCAACGAGTTTGATAATTTGTCTCCAACAACTCTTGAGAAAACTTTTTTTCTATAATTAGTAACAATTTGAATACCTGTAATGGCATTGGTAATAAAGACTTCATCCGCTTTTTGAATTTCAAAGGGAGAAATTGAGGTTTCTTCAACTTCAAAATCAACATTTTTAGTAATAATTTCTATAATTTTACCTCGTGTGATTCCTTTAATACAACCTTCTGTTAAGGCAGGAGTTTTAATTGTATTTCCTTTTACGATGAATATATTTCCATTAGTAGCCTCTACGACTCCTTTTTTTTCATTAAGAAGAATGGCATTGTCTAAATCATTTTCTGAAGCAAAAACACTTGCCAGGGTATTCAGCATCCTGTTATTTGTTTTTACTGTTGAAAGCAAACCTGAATAATTATAAAAATCTTTAAATAAATCGACTGTATAAGTAGTTTTTTCTTGAATGTTTAGCGGAGAAACTTCTATTAAATAATCAATATTATTTGTAGTCGGCGTATACAAACCACCGTCTTGTCTATATACACTTAAACGAACTCTAAAGGAAGATGACGCTTCTTGCGATTTAATCGTTTTTAAAATTTCTGCTTCCAAAAACTCTAAGGTAAAAGACATCGGTATTTTCATACGTAACATTCTCATAGAAGACATTAATCTAAAATAGTGATCTTCCCAAAAAACAAGATTATTATTCAACACCTTAACCGTTTCAAAAATTCCATCACCATATTTAAAGGCTCTATTATTTATTGTAAAAGTGAAATTTTCTGGAGATTCTAAAGTCCCATTAAAGTTTATCATCATTCGTTTTCTTAAAGTGTAAAATTAATGTTTTTTGACATAATGAGGCATAAAAAAACTCGACGATTTGTCGAGTTTTACACTATTTTTAAATTGGGCTTTATGCACCAATTGTGTGTTTTAATTCATCTATTTGATTCTCCCATAGTTGTTTTGATTCTTCAACTTCATCTTCATCATCTGCAAAATCGGTAATGATTAAGGATACATCTTTTGTCAATGCATCTACTAGAATTTTAATTTCGAAGAAACTTTCATCAGCTTCACTCTCTAACCATTTAAAACGAATTCTATCATCTGATTTTTTAGTGATTAATTCTGCTTTCTCCTCTACACCTTCCCAAAAAAAACTATAAACTTTACCTCTAGAATTCACTTTATCAGCAAACCATTCTTGTAAATTAGAAGGTGAAGAAATATATTGATACAACATTCTTGGCGAGGCATGAATGGGGATCTCGATTTCGTACTTTATTTTTTTCATAGTATTTTATTGAGGTCACAAGATAGTTATTTATTCTATTTTAAAAAAATATAAAAACAGCTCTTGTTAGTCTGTAAAATTCAATTATATTTGCAGCCCAAAGAATAAATGGCGAGGTAGCTCAGTTGGTTAGAGCGCAGGATTCATAACCCTGAGGTCACGGGTTCAAATCCCGTTTTCGCTACAAAAAAACCCCAAACAAACGTTTGGGGTTTTTTATTAAAAACTGATTACCAGACGCTTAATTTAAACAGCATTCCTACACCTCTTACTACAACAACCAAAACCCACAAAAAAGAAGAAAATAAAATCGTGATTCCTCCTTTTTTATTGAATAAATTCTAATGTATTTGTAGTCTCAACAAAATTTTAATTATGCTTTTTAAAGGCCATAATTATTGTAATTCAAACCCAAAATTGATTTGAAACCGAATAAAAGCGTACTCTTTAAAATGAATCCAAAAAAATGATCTCTTATTTTAGGCTGTTTTTAGAGAAATATTATTTTTTGTGTTCAATAACGATTTCTTATTATTGTAATCATTAGGTAAAAAATTCTACTCACAACCATATTCAACATGAAAATTGATTTCACAATTATAAAATCCGAAAAAATTCTGGAGATACTTCCTTTATTATCTGTTTTAAATACCAAGACACCGATAGAAATATTAGAAAAGCGTGTTTTAGAAATGGCAGAATTACCCAATTATGAGTGTGCTACATTGTATGTAAATAATGAACTCGTTGGTATTACTGGTCTGTGGTACTCAACAAGACATTATATTGGAAAAACAGTCGAAGCAGATCATGTGTTTATTAAAACCGCCTTCAGGGGGCAAAAACTTGGTAAAAAATTCTTTGATTGGATACATACACACGTGCAACACAAAGGATGTGAGGCGATTGAATTAAACTCGTATACTAACAATACAAAATCACACAAGTTTTTTTATAATGAAGGGTATAAGGTTTATGGATTTCACTTTTTAAAAGTTGTAAGGAAAGACAATAATTTTTATTAATTTTCTTCAAAAAAAGGTTGTGTAAATTAAAAAGGGTGCTATATTTGTAATCTCTTTACCATGCGAAAGTAGCTCAGTTGGTAGAGCGTCAGCCTTCCAAGCTGAATGTCGCCAGTTCGAACCTGGTCTTTCGCTCATGAAGACTTCATTTAATTATGAAGTCTTTTTTTTTGTTCTAAATTCAAAGGAAAAACATAATTCTAAAGAGAAAAATTCTACTAAATAAATAAATGAAGATAGACCTAATCTTTCCTCTATATTTATTTCAACTTATCGCCAAAAAATAAGAGTAAAATAATTGGTATTGCTAATAAAAAGACACTTAAACTATTGGTAACGAATAATTCAGGGTTTAAAATTAAAGTCAATACAAAACCACCCATTGCACCGCCTAAATGCGCAGAGTGCCCAACGTTTCCAAGTTGTTTTTTCATTCCGTAAATTGAGTATATCAAGTAGCCAACTCCAAGGAGATAACCTGGAATATCTATGAATGGAAAAAAAATAAAGCTATATAGTTTCTTGGGAGCTAAAATAATTGCAGAAAACAAAACCCCAGAAACTGCTCCTGAAGCGCCTACCGCACTATAATAAGGTTCTTTTTTATGAAAACTTAAAGTATATAAACTCCCTGTTATTAGGCTCCCTATATAAATGATTACAAAAGAAAGAGTTCCTATTCCATTTGTTACAATCCCTCCAAACAAGTGTAATGCATACATATTAAAAACAAGATGCGTCCAATCTACATGTAAAAAACCAGATGTTAGCATCCTTATTTTTTCACCTGCCAAAATCCGATTGACTTGAAATTTATAGGCATTTATGAATGAATAATCTTTAAACCCCTTCATAGAGGTTAAGACATTTGCGATGATAATAAATAAAACGGCTTGATTCATATTCTTTAATCTAAAACAAACATACTAAAATGAACTTGAGAAAACGATATCATTATTAATTTAAATCCGATATTTGCAAAACAAAAACATATCGATGCAGTTTCTTCTATTTGTAATTTCATACCCGATAATTTGGATTTTATCTAGATTACCAATGCCTATATTGTACCTTTTATCTGATGCACTTTATTTTTTAATTTATACTGTTTTCGGATATCGAAAGCAGGTTGTTTTAGAAAATCTAAAATTAGTCTTTCCAGAAAAAACGGCAATTGAAAGAAAGAAAATCGCAAAACAATTTTTCACACATTTTACAGACTTATTTGTAGAAAGCATTAAAGCATTTTCGATTAGTAAGAAAGAAATTTCTAAAAGGTATGTTTACAAAAATCCTGAATTGGTAAACGAATACTATAAAAAGCAACGAAGTGTTGCTTTGGTGGGAGCACATCAAGCAAACTGGGAATGGTCTATTAGCCTCCCTTTAGTTTTAGACACTCCACTTTACGGAGCCTACACAAGACTTAGTAATAAGTACTTTGAAAAATGGGTACGCGAATCAAGAGAAAAATTTGGGTGCATTGGTTATAAAACCTCCGAAATGGTGAAAGGAATGCAACAACGATTTGCCAACAAAGAGATAGGCGCCTATCTTTTATTGAGTGATCAATCTCCACAAGTACACAAAACCTATTATTGGAGTGAGTTCTTCGACATAAAGGTACCAATTCATACGGGTGCAGAAATGCTGTCTAAAAAATTTGATTTAGTAGTTATCAACTACATTACAAAAAAAATAAAAAGAGGGTATTATGAAACAGAATTTCAATTAATTACGGATACTCCTAAAGAATTTGAAGATTACGAGATTACAGAAAAATACATCGCGCTAACTGAAAAAAACATTTTAGAGCAACCAGAATTTTATCTTTGGTCCCACAAACGTTTTAAACACAGAGATAAAGTGCCTGAAGAGTTTCTATAAGGATTATAAAGAAAACCAATTTGCAACCAACTCCTTTTCTATAGGTGCTTGAGTATTGTGAACATAATTGTTCTTTTGAGGGATATAGGAATAGTCTTTTGACCATTCTTCAATATTTCTCGTTAATTCTTTTAAAGAATTACAGATAAAAGTAACTTCTTCATTCGTAATCGTTGGATGCACAGACAGACGAACCCAACCAGGTCTTACTGAAGAACAACCCTCTAAAATTTGACTTTTAATTATATTGGAAGTTGATTGGTCTAAATTTAATAAGAAATGTCCATAAGTTCCTGCACAAGAACAACCGCCTCTGGTTTGTATTCCAAATCGATCATTCAACAACTTAACAACTAAATTAAAATGGTATTTCTCGAAATAGAAAGAAAAAATACTGAGTCGATTTTTATGATTTGGTGCTAAAATTTTTACATTAGGCAAACTTTCTAAAGTATCAAAGAGAACCTCATTAACTTCATCTTCTCTTTTTTTAATATTTGACGTTCCCATTTGTTCTTTCAACTGGATGGAAAGTGCAATTCGTATCGTTTGCAAAAAGGCTGGAGTACCTCCATCCTCTCGAGTTTCAACATCGTCAAAATAATCATGTTCTCCCCAAGGATTTGTAAAACTTACGGTTCCGCCTCCTGGGTTGTCTGGAACAGTGTTCTTATACAAACTTTTATTAAAAATTAAAACACCTGAACTACCTGGACCACCTAAAAACTTATGTGGCGAAAAAAAGATCGCATCTAAAGATTCATCTGCCTCTTTTGGGTGCATATTAATATCTACATAAGGTGCGCAACAAGCGAAATCCACAAAACACAATCCATTATATTTATGAATTAATTTGGCCACTTTATGATAAGGTGTTTTTATTCCAGTAACATTTGAGCAAGAGGTAATAGCCGCAATTTTAATTTTCCGATGCTGGTGTTTTAGGATCGTTTCTTCAAAACTTTTTAAACATACCAAACCTTCATTATCACAAGGAACGACTTCGACATCTGCAATAGTTTCCAACCAAGAAGTTTGATTAGAATGATGCTCCATATGAGAAACAAAAACAATCGGTTTTAAGTCTTCAGGAATCGTAGTATGTGCCTTTAAACTCTCCGAAACTTTTAACCCTAGAATTCGTTGAAATTTATTGACAACACCTGTCATTCCAGAACCCGAAACTATTAAAACATCATTATCATCTGCATGTACGTGGTTTTTAATTATGTTTCTAGCTTCATGGTAAGCCAAAGTCATAGCAGCACCAGAAGTAGAAGTTTCGGTGTGGGTATTTGCCACAAATGGACCGAATTTATGCAGCATTTTTTCTTCAATTGGATGGTATAATCTTCCACTTGCAGTCCAATCTGTGTAAATCATTTTTTTCTCTCCGTAAGGGGAAAGAAAAGTTTGGTTGATACCAACAATGTTTTCACGAAATTGATCAAAATATTGCTCTAAATTCATCTTTAGAATTATTAAATAATTTCTTTTATTTCATTGATAAAACGAACTGCCAAATTATCAGCAGCTTGTTGTGAAGTGGCTTCAGTATAAATTCTGATGATCGGTTCGGTATTCGACTTTCTCAAGTGAATCCATTGTGTATCAAAATCGATTTTGACCCCATCTATGGTATTAACATCTTCACTCTTATACTTTTTTGCCATCGTTTCTAAAATCTTGTCTACGTCAATTTCTGGCGTTAACTGAATTTTATTTTTACTCATAAAATAACTTGGGTAGGAATCTCTGAGTGTTTTACAAGATATTTTTTTATGTGCCAAATGTGATAAGAACAAAGCAACACCTACCAAAGAATCACGTCCATAATGTGAAGCTGGATATATGATACCTCCATTTCCTTCACCACCAATTACAGTATTGGTTTCTTTCATTTTAATAACCACATTCACTTCACCTACAGCACTTGCAGTATATTCACCGCCATGTTTTTGAGTAACATCCCTTAATGCTCGCGAAGAAGACAAATTAGAGACCGTGTTTCCACCTCCCAATCTACCTAAAACGTAATCTGCACATGCAACAAGTGTATATTCTTCACCAAACATAGAACCATCTTCGGAAACCAAAGCCAATCGATCTACATCTGGATCTACTACGATTCCGAAATCTGCTTGTTCTTCAACGACTAAATTGGAAATATCTGTTAAATGCTCTTTTAAAGGTTCTGGATTGTGAGGAAATTGTCCATTGGGAGTACAATACAATTCAACACAGCTTACATTTAATTCTTTTAATAGGGCTGGAATAAAGATTCCTCCAGTCGAATTCACGCCATCAACTACTACTTTAAAGTTAGCTTTTTGAATCGCAGCAACATCTACCAATTCTAAATTTAAAACTTCTTGAATGTGTTTTTGTAAATAAGTATTGTCTTTGGTATAGGTTCCTAAATCGTCAACATCCGCAAAAGAAAAACTTTCACTCTCTGCCAAAGCTAGTATTTTTTCTCCTTCAGCCCCATTTAAAAACTCTCCTTGTTCATTTAATAACTTTAGCGCATTCCATTGTTTTGGATTGTGGGAAGCAGTAATAATAATTCCACCATCAGCATTTTCCATGGGTACAGCTACTTCAACAGTAGGGGTTGTAGACAATCCTAAATCTACCACGTCAATTCCCAATCCAACAAGAGTATTGACAACCAAACTAGAAATCATTTTTCCTGAAATACGCGCATCTCTTCCAATGACAATCTTTATTTGCTCTTTATTTGGATTTCTATTTATGATGAATGCACCATAAGCCGACGCAAACTTTACAGTATCAATTGGTGTTAAATTATCTCCTGTATTCCCACCTATAGTTCCTCTAATACCTGAGATTGACTTTATTAATGTCATTTGTTTTTGTTTTGTAAAAACAAAGATAAATGATTCTAATATACTTCCTTTATTTAAGTAAAAAAAAAGACAAGATTACCTCTCAAAAAAATGGATTCGTAAAAGAGATATCCAACATTAAAAAAGATAGTTATGATTGTCCACAACAAAAACAAATTTAAAATTATCACAAGCTATAAAAAATGGTGTGATTATTAATGTTTTACATTTTAAAAATAAACGACTTCTCTTAATCAAAAGCATTTTAATACGTTATTTTAAAACTTTATCAATGATCAGTGCACCCAATAAGATGATGTTTTTATTAAAAGATTCTAACTTAATAGAATTCAAGTTGATATTGTATTTGTCAGCAGTGGAGAAGAACCCGGTCATATCTCCATTCCATTTTTTTTTGATACTTCCAATGTTTTTTCCGGTTGAGTCCTGTATTTGAAAAAAATCACTAGCAAAAGTTCCAATAATATTTGCTATAACTTGATTGTTTTTATTATAGATTGTAAAAGTGGGATTAAATAACTTAAATTTTCGTTTTACAAAACCAATTGTAATCGCTTTCTCATTCTTTATTACAATTGGCGATAGCATGAATGTCCAACCTTTAAAAATTGAAGATTGCAAATTGCCTTTGCTGTCCTTAATTTCGAATTGAAATGGGACTATATTTCTGTTTAAGAAATGTTTAAGTAATTTATGTCCTCTTGAAATTTTTTCGCTAATAAAGCCAACCTGACTTCCTTTTTCGTTAAATACTCTAAAGCAATTTCCATATTTAAAATAATTGATATTTTCATCAATAAAATAAGTACTCGAATCAAAAAAAATGGAATTTATCATTTGTTTTTTTTAACATTAAAACTTTGTTACAAACCATTTTTGACAGAATGATTTTTTAGTTCAAATAGCAGTAACGAAACGAAGGTGCTAAAAAGAAAACAGTTATACAATCACTAAGTAATAAGTGGTCGTTATCAGTAATAAATGGTAATATATAGGAATAAGTGGGAATCTTAAAATAGAAGATTTTTTTAAATTATAAAATTTGTAAATAAATAGTTTATTTAAATGTAATATCTAAACAAGAAACTGAAATTTTTAATAATTAATGCATTCAAAGCTTTATAAAAATTAAAAAAACGCCAATCTAAATACATATTTCTAATAATTAAAAGAAAAAAAAAGCCGATACAATTTGTATCGGCTTTTAAAATTTATATGAAATGTAAAAAATTATTTACCTTCTTCCATTTTTTTCTTTAAAGCAGCAAGACCTCCAATATCACCTAACGTGGTTTTTTCAGCATCAGCAGATTTCTTTGCCGCTACTTTGATATTCTTTCTTTCTTGTACTTTGAAGATTGAAGTATGAGAAACAACAACTCTTCTGTATTCTTTAGAAAACTCTAAAACTACAAATTCAGCTGTTTGTCCTTTATCTAATTTAGAACCATCTTCTTTTTCTAAGAAACGACTTGGTGCAAAACCTTCTACTCCATCGGCAAAAGTTACTACTGCTCCTTTGTCATTCTTTTCTTTGATTGTTCCTTCATGCTTAGAATCGATTGCATACGTAGCTTCATGTGCATCCCAAGGATTGTCTTGAGTTTGCTTATGACCTAAGTTTAACTTTCTGTTCTCAACATCTAATTCTAATACTTGAACTTCTAATTTATCACCTACAGTTACAAAGTCTGATGGGTGTTTGATTTTCTTAGTCCAAGATAAATCAGAAATATAAACCAAACCATCGATACCTTCTTCTAATTCTACAAATACACCAAAGTTAGTATAGTTACGAACAGTTCCTGTATGCGTAGTTCCAACTGGGTATTTTGTAGTGATATCGGTCCAAGGATCTGGATGTAATTGTTTGATACCTAAAGACATTTTACGGTCTTCAATATCTAAAGTTAAAACTTGCGCTTCTACTTTATCTCCAACTTTTACGAAATCTTGTGCAGAACGTAAGTGTGTAGACCAAGACATTTCAGAAACGTGAATTAACCCTTCTACTCCTTGTTCAACTTCTACGAATGCTCCATAATCTGCTAAAACAACAACTTCACCATTTACTTTATCTCCAACTTTTAAGTCAGTGTTTAAAGCTTCCCATGGATGCGCTGATAATTGTTTTAAACCTAATTGGATTCTAGATTTGTTATCATCAAAGTCTAAAATTACAACGTTTAATTTTTGATCTAATTCAACAACTTCATTTGGATGATTGATTCTTGACCATGATAAATCAGTAATATGCACCAATCCATCTACACCACCTAAATCAACAAAGACACCATAAGAAGTAATATTTTTAACAACACCTTCTAATACTTGTCCTTTTTCTAATTGACCAATAATCTCTTTCTTTTGGATTTCGATATCAGCTTCAATTAATGCTTTATGAGATACAACAACGTTTTTAAATTCATGGTTGATTTTCACAACTTTGAATTCCATTGTTTTCTCTACGTACTGGTCGTAATCTCTAATTGGCTTCACATCAATCTGAGAACCTGGTAAGAATGCTTCGATTCCGAAAACATCAACGATCATACCACCTCTAGTTCTACATTTAACAAAACCGTTAACTACTTCACCAGTTTCATGAGCGTTGTTAACACGTTCCCATGCCTTAATAACTCTTGCTTTTTTGTGAGATAATACTAATTGACCAGAAGAATCTTCTCTCTTGTCTACCAATACTTCTACTTTATCTCCTTCAGCTAATGCTTGGTTGTAACGAAATTCGTTCAAAGAGATAACTCCTTCAGATTTAGAATTGATGTCAATGATTGCATCTCTGTCTGTAATTCTAATTACAGTTCCTTCGATTACATCACGTTCGTTTACGAAACCTACAGTTCCTTCCAACGCTTTTTCAAATTCTACTAATTTCGCTTCATCAACAGCTTCAATACCTTGTTCGTATTTGTGCCAGTTAAAGTCTGCTAAAAATTGTTCTGGATTTACAGTTTCTACCACTGTTTCTTGTACTTCCGTAGCAACTACTTGCTCTTCAGTGTTTTTTGTTTCTTCAGACATGTCCGAAAATAAATTTTGTATCTTATTGTTTTTCAGATTTTTAACGATAAAAACGCAAAGAGTTGTTTTTATAAAATGATTTGTTTCGTTCCTTCTTTAAATCTGTTACCGTAAAAAGGAGTGCAAATTTACAAAAATCATTTGATTTTTAAGGTTTTAGAATTAGTTTATTATTCTTTTTATTGTTGCTAATCAAAAAACTACCTTTGCGTTTTTTAAAACCTCTTTGGAGATTATAATGGCAATGGATAAAAAAACACAAGAATTAGTAAATCAAGGTATTATGCTTCCGCTTATGGAAGAGTTTTATACAATACAAGGAGAAGGTGCGCATACCGGAACTGCCGCCTACTTTATTAGAGTTGGTGGTTGTGATGTTGGTTGCCATTGGTGTGATGTAAAAGAAAGTTGGAATGCAGATTTGCATCCACCAACATTAGCAGATACCATAGTTGAAAACATAACGAAACACGCCAATACCGTTGTTATAACTGGGGGTGAACCATTAATGTGGTCTATGGATTACATTACAGAGTTACTTCAAAAGAACAAAATTAAAACGCATATTGAAACCTCTGGAGCCTATTCGTTTTCAGGAAAATGGGACTGGTTTTGTTTATCTCCAAAAAAAACAAAACTACCTTTGGAAGAAGTTTACAAAGAAGCTGATGAATTGAAAATGATTATTCATAACAAATCAGATTTTGAATTTGCTGAAGCTCAAGCCGAAAAGGTTGGTGAAAAATGTCAATTGTTTTTACAACCAGAATGGAGTCGAAAGGAAAAAATGACGGAACTAATTGTAGATTATGTAATGAAAAATCCGAAATGGAAAATATCACTGCAAACGCACAAATACCTGAACATTCCTTAATTGATCGATGATACGCTTTTTACAAGAGCATATATTTTATCAAACTGCTCATTTAATCCTAGATCAGAATTATCAATTTCAATAGCATCTTTCGCTTTAATCAATGGAGAATCTTTACGAGTAGAATCTAAATGATCTCTTTCAACTACGTTCTGTAAAATTTCTTCATAACTAACAGTATCTCCTTTGGCTATCAATTCTTTATAGCGTCTTTGTGCTCTGGTATCGGCAGAAGCTGTCATAAAAAGTTTAATTTCAGCATCTGGAAAAACAACAGTACCTATATCTCTACCATCCATTACAATACCCTTATATTTCCCCATTTCTTGCTGTTCAAGAACCAGTTTTTTTCGTACAGATGAGATTGCAGAAACTTTGCTCACTAACTGAGAGACTTCCAAAGTTCTAATTTCATTTTCAACATTAATACCATTCAAATACATCTCAGCAAAACCTAAATCTGCATTGAATTTAAAAGTTAAAGATATACTAGGCAAACAACGAACAAGCGCTTCCCAATCAAAATCATCAAAAGAAACTAAATTGTGATTCATAGCATAAAGTGTTACTGCTCTATACATAGCACCAGTATCCACATAAATATAACCTAACTTTTTTGCCAACGCTTTTGCGATTGTGCTTTTACCTGTTGATGAAAAACCATCAATTGCAATTGTTATTTTACCAACCATATTTATCTTTTGTCTAAATCAATTAATAAACTAAAAGTACTCGCATTCGCAGCAGCATGAAATTTAGAATATGCATAATTGAACTTAAATTTATTCATTTTAATACCGAAACCCAGTGAAACACCGCTAAATGTTCTCGCATTTTGTAATGCCAATTCACGGGCTCTTTTAAAATTGTATCCAGCACGAATATTGATCAAACTATCAGGAAATAACTCTGCACCAATTATGATATGTCGGAACATATTGCTTAGGAAACTTATATCCTCTTTAGTCACATTTCCTTCCAAATCAACAGTTTGATTCGATGGATTAGATACAGAAATATCCCATTGCTGCAAATTATCTAAAGTACCATACCATTTTAAAGGAACATATTTCAATCGATAAGAAACTCCTAAAGCAATTTTAAGAGGTAGTTTTTCTTGTACACCATTATAGGATTTTAATTGAGTTCCAATATTTCGAACAACAAAGGTCATCGATAAGGGTTTAAATCTGCTGTAATAAAGCATTGCAAAATCGAAAGCGGAACCAAAAGAAGTATAATTACTAATTGTGGCATTTATGAATTTTAAATTTGCACCGATGAAGATATTAGAACGTGGTATACAATAAGCATAACCAAGAGAAATTGCAATATCATTTGCACTAAAGTTTCCAGTTTCAACCCCAAATTCATCAGCACCAATGATAGCACCGTAATCTAAATATTTAATGCTGCCATGAAGAGTCCCAAATCTTCTCGATAAAGTTTTTGCATATGAGATAGAACCAATATTAATTCCGGCTAAATAACTAGAATAGTTTACAGATACAGTATTATCCATCGCAGTGTTTATGACTGATGGATTCCATATAGGTTGGTTTACATCATCCATAATATTAAGTGTTTCTCCACCTAAAGCAATTTGTCTTGCTGAAGAGGAAAGATTTAAAAACTGATATACAGATTCACCACCAACTTGAGCTAGCAAGTTTTGAATGCATAAAAGAAAGAAAACACTTAAAAATTGTTTCATAAATTATTCTACAAAGAAAAAATAATATCTTAAATAATAACGTGTAAGATCTACTTTATTTTAAATTTA
>Ga0209374_1000235_pt1 | contig 65961 bp, 60 predicted proteins | sample SaaInlLV_DNA_10m_FD_184683 | JGI IMG/M metagenome (GOLD analysis project Ga0209374, IMG submission 184683) | Marine microbial communities from expanding oxygen minimum zones in the Saanich Inlet - SI075_LV_DNA_10m (SPAdes) (version 2) | ecosystem: Environmental > Aquatic > Marine > Unclassified ... | reverse complement strand
CCAGTTTTACCAGAAGCAATAAGAAGAGCAGTCTGTCTACATAAAAATGCAGGTATTTGTAAGTGGCTTACAAATTCAGCAACCTGTTCAGGTTCATGACTTTCATGAACATCTGTTATAGTACCTATATTAAGTTCTTCACCAATACTTTTGATGATTTTTAATGCATTTAAATCTCCGATTCCTGTAAAACTATTGTTTTTAGACCTATTGGCTTTTTTATAACTTGCTTTGAAAATATAATTAATAGAAAGATCGTCACAAATTTCTTTAACTTTTCTAGCAATTTCAAGCCCTGTTTTATCATCCTCTATGGCGCAAGGACCTGCTATAAGTGTGAATTCATTCATTTTTTTGCTTTTTCTCCTAAATACCCACTATGATGTCTTTTTGCATAATCTGATTTAGAAAAATTAATTTTTTTCATCATACTTACTACTAAAACATCACCAACAACAGTCATTACTGTAGTGGATGTAGTAGGGGTGAGTCCTAAAGGACATATCTCTTTGGGGTTTCCAGTATACAAGCATTCATTAGAAACTTTTGCTAAAGGACTTTCTAGATTACCGGTTAAAGAAATTACTGGTAGATTTCCATGCAGTTGATGTGATAATTCTCTAAATTCTAATATTTCTCTTGTTTTTCCAGAGTTAGATATGAGCAATAAAACATCATTTTTTTGAATGAGTCCTAAATCTCCATGTTGTGCTTCACTGGGGTGTATAAATGCAGCTGGAGTTCCTGTTGAAGAAAGTGTGGTAGCTATATTCATTCCAATATGTCCAGCTTTACCCATACCGCTAATCACAACTTTACCATTATTTAAATGGACATTTTTGTAAATTATACTTACTACATTATCAATAATTCCGTCAATTGGAATGTTTTGAATAGCTTTTACTTCGAGTTCTATATATTTTTTAATTAGATCTTTCACAAATCAAAAGTAGTATTATTAATGATGATTTTTCGCAAATATCCCTCTAACTATCTTCAAATCTTCTTCTGTGTCTACCGGATGGGACCTTTGTTTGGTAACTCCCACTTTTATTTTACCACCGTTTTCCAACCATCTTAATTGTTCTAATTTTTCAGAATCTTCTAACGAGGATGTGCCAAGATCACAAAATTCCTTTAGGGTTTCAAGCTTGTAACCATAAATTCCTATATGTTGATAATATTTATTTTTTAACTCTTTGTTTTCATTTTTGTGATTTCTTACAAAAGGAATCTTGTTTCTTGAAAAATACAATGCAAAATTATTTATATCCTTCACTAAATAAACCTTACCATCACCTAATTCATCTTGATCGCTAAACTCTAAAGCAACAGTGGCGAAGTTAGTATCAGTGTCGTTAAAACAAATAATTAATTTATTCAAATGGTCTTTGCTTAACAAAGGTTCATCTCCTTGGATATTAATAATATACTTATAATCTTTATTCACCTTTTTATTCCAATTGTTTACGGCTTCTAAACACCTACTTGTACCATTTTTATGAGTTTTTTTTGTTAAAATAACATTTCCCTTAAAGCTTTCTACACATTTAAATATTTTATCATCATCTGTAGCAACTACAACATTTTCAAGTACTATTTTTGCTTTTTCATATACGTGTTGAATCATTGGTTTTTCTCCAATAATTTTTAGTGGTTTGCCCATTAATCTTGAAGAATTAAACCTTGCCGGAATGACACCCAAAAAATTAGATGTGTTATTTTTCATCATTGAAATATATAAATGTTATTTGAAAAATATTTATTTTAAGAATTATTTTAAATATGTTTCATAAATTATGAACTTTAAATATATTTAATAAGTGTCTACCAAAAAAATTAAACAATATATTAATAGTGATAGGAGAGATTTTTCGAATCAACCTTTTAATATTGATATGGCTCATCAAAACCCTTTTGTTCAATATCAAAAATGGTTTGAGCAAGCAGTAGAAAACAAAATTTTAGATCCTTATGCAGCATGTCTTTCTACGGTTGATAATTTCGGCAAACCTTCCTCGAGAATACTTTATATTAGAGATTTGGTTGAAGATGGATTTATTTTTTACACCAATTTTAATTCAAACAAAGGTTCTGACATTGAAACAAATAATTGCGCTTCTTTAAATGTTTTCTGGGGTGAGTTAGAAAGACAAATCAGAATACAAGGGGTTATTTCAAAAGTAGCAAAATCTACATCTGACAAATACTTTAATTCTCGACCAAGAGCGAGCCAAATTGGTGCATGGTCTTCAGATCAAAGTAAAGAAATTAACAACAGAAAAGAACTTGAGGATAAGGTCAGTTTTTATGAAAAGAAGTTCGAAAATAAAATTGTGACAAGACCACCTCACTGGGGTGGGTATTGCTTAAAACCGTCTCTTTTAGAGTTCTGGCAAGGTAGATCAAGTAGATTACACGATCGAATTGTATATACTAAAGAAAATAATAAATGGCACAAAAGTCGATTGTCTCCGTAATTGACCAATATTTTAAAAGATTTCCCCATAGGAATATTGAAATTGAAAGTGAACCTTCTAGTGATTTAAGAATATCTGTTGTCATACCGGTTTATAATGAAGACGATTTAACACCTACATTAACCTCTTTATTTTTCAATCAAAAAGAATTTACTTTTAAGGTTGAAATAATCATTTTAATAAATAATTCTATTGAAGAAAAATTGTCCATCATCAATAATAATATTTCAACTTATAACTACTTGTTATTGTTTGCTAAAAATTATAATAATAATAACATAACTCTTCTACCAATTTATATTAATGACTTACCAATTAAGCATGCAGGCGTTGGTTGGGCTAGAAAACTGGGAATGGATTTGGCTCTTAAAAGGTTTGCAAAAATTGCACATAATGGAATTATTGTTGGACTTGATGCAGATACGATAGTTGCTGAAAATTATTTTTCAGAAATAGCATTTTTTTTTAGTGATTCCGATACCCAAGCTGCATCGATTCATTTTGAACATCCAATAAAAGGTACAGCCTTGGATAAATTTAATTACGAACAAATAAAATACTACGAAACACATCTTAGGTATTATAAAAATATTTTAACCTATGCTGGCTTACCTTATTCTTATCACACCATAGGAAGTGCTTTTGCTTTAACAGTTAAAGCGTATGCAAGACAAGGAGGTATGAACCGAAGAAAAGCAGGTGAAGATTTTTATTTTATTAATAAACTTATTAAAGGAGAAAATTTTGGTGAAATTACAAATACAACGGTTTTTCCTTCTCCAAGAACATCTAATAGAGTTCCATTTGGAACAGGTAAAGCTATTTTAGAAGCATTAAAAAACCATAAAGATTTAACCTTAACATATGATTTTAAAATATTTGAAACTATAAAGCAATGGGTAAATTTAATAAAGAATGAAAAATATGAATATCGTAATTTCCCGATTTTAATTAAAGAGTTTTTAACTTTTAAAGAATGGGAGTTACATCACGAACTATTTCTTCAAAATTCATCTAAAAACAATAAATACATTAGGATGTTTTTTTTTAAATTTGATGCTTTTTGGATGTTGAAATTCACACATTTTTCAAGAGATTCTACTCATGGAAATTGTTGCTTAAAATCAAATACTAATTTACTTCTTGAACAATTAGGGTATTCTAAACAACAATCTGTAGAAAAACAATTAAATATACTTAGAACTATTGATAAAAAAAGGGGCTAATAGCCCCTTTAACTTTGATATATAAAAATAATTATTTCAACGAATCAATTACAGCTTTAAAAGCATCAGGATGGTTCATTGCTAAATCTGCTAATGTTTTTCTATTCAATTCTATTCCTTTAGAATTAATTTTACCCATTAGTTCAGAATAACTCATTCCGTGGAGTCTTGCTCCAGCATTTATTCTTTGTATCCAAAGAGCTCTGAAATTTCTTTTCTTTTGTCTTCTGTCCCTGTAGGCATATTGAAGACCTTTGTCTACTGCATTTTTAGCTACAGTATGTACATTTTTTCTTCTTCCGAAGTAACCTTTAGCTTGTTTTAAAACTTTTTTTCTTCTAGCTTTTGCGGCTACACTATTTACTGATCTTGGCATGATTTAAATTTTTAGCTTAAAGCGTCATTATGAACTTATCTTATTTTTTTGACTTCAAGCTGGGTTTAACATTTAATAACCGTGAAATTATTAAGCGCAAAGTTGCAACTTAATACTTTTCACATCTGATTTACTAACTAAAGTAGCTTTGGTCAGATTTCTTTTTCTTTTTGTTGACTTCTTAGTCAAAATATGACTTTTAAAAGCGTGTTTTCTTTTTATTTTTCCACTGCCAGTGAACTTAAATCTTTTTTTGGCACTGGAATTGGTTTTCATTTTAGGCATAACTAATTTATTATTTGTTATTTCTTTTTAGGGTTTATCATTATAATCATTTTCTTACCTTGTAAATCTGGCATTTTCTCTAAAACTCCATATTCTTCAAGTTCTTGTGCGAATTTCAATAATAATATTTCTCCTCTATCTTTATATATTATCGATCTTCCTTTAAAAAAAACAAATGCTTTAAGTTTTGCTCCTTCACTTAGAAACTTAATAGCATGTTTTAGTTTAAACTGAAAATCGTGTTCATCTGTATTAGGACCAAATCTTATTTCTTTTAAGACAACTTTAACTTGTTTAGATTTGAGTTCTTTTTGTTTTCTTTTTTGTTCGTATAAGAATTTTTTATAATCTATTATTTTACAAACAGGTGGTTTGGCATTTGGTGATATTTCAACCAAATCAAGGTCCATTTCTTCTGCGATTTTAACGGCTTTTTGAGTAGGGAATACACCTTGTTCAATACCTTCACCTACAACTCGTACTTCGGGCACTCGAATTCTATCATTAATCCTATGTGGATCTTCTTTGATAACTCTTCCTCTATTGGGTCTTCTTGGTCTGATAATCCTCCTTTTAACTAACTATTTATAATCTATAAAATCTTTTTCTATAATTTCTTTTACTAGATTAGAAAATCCTTCTACTGAAAGTTTTCCTATATCTCCTTTGCCTTGTTGTCTAATGGAAAGCATTTGTTCCTTCGTCTCTTTTTCTCCAACAATAAGCATGAAAGGAATTTTTTTAACCTCTGCATCCCTTATTTTTCTGCCAATTTTTTCGGCTCTTTCATCAACAAGACCGCGAATATCGTAATTTTTTAGAAGTTTTGAAACTTCTTGAGCATAATCGTTAAATTGTTCACTTAAAGGAAGGATAATAAATTGTTCCGGATTTAACCAAAGTGGGAATTTTCCTGCTGTATGCTCAATTAAAAGAGCAACAAATCTTTCAAGAGATCCAAATGGAGCTCTGTGGATCATGACAGGTCTGTGTTTTTTGTTATCTGATCCCGTGTATTCTAATTCAAATCTTTCTGGAAGATTGTAGTCGACTTGAATGGTTCCAAGTTGCCAAGATCTATTTAAAGCATCTTTCACCATAAAGTCTAACTTAGGACCATAAAATGCAGCTTCCCCGTATTCAACTACTGTTTTGAGACCCTTGTCTTTAGCTGCACAGATTATTGCATTTTCAGCTTTATCCCAATTTTCTACACTACCAATATATTTGGTTTCATTATTAGGATCTCTCAAGGAAACTTGAGCAACAAAATCTTCAAATTTTAAGGCATTAAAAACATATAATACTAAATCAATAACTTTCTTAAACTCATCTTCTAACTGATCGGGCCTGCAAAATATATGTGCATCATCCTGAGTAAATCCTCTTACTCTTGTCAACCCATGAAGTTCACCACTTTGCTCATATCTGTAAACTGTTCCAAATTCTGCTAATCTAAGCGGTAAATCTTTATATGATTTTGGAGAAGAATTAAATATCTCACAATGATGTGGACAGTTCATTGGTTTTAATAGAAATTCTTCACCTTCATTAGGTGTTTTGATAGATTGAAAAGAATCCTCACCATATTTTTCGTAGTGTCCAGAACAAACATATAAATCCTTGTGTCCAATATGTGGAGTTGAAACAGGTAGATATCCAGAGCTAGTTTGTGCTTTTTTCAAAAAATCAACCAGTCTCTCTTTTAGCTCAGTACCTTTAGGTAACCATAGGGGTAATCCTAAACCTACTTTTTCAGAAAATGTAAAAAGTTCTAATTCTTTACCTAATTTTCTATGGTCTCTTTTTTTAGCTTCTTCTAACTTTTCTAAATATGCATTTAAGTCTTTTTGTTTTTCAAATGTTATTCCGTAAATTCTTGTAAGTTGCTTGTTGTTTTCATTTCCTCTCCAATAAGCACCAGCAATACTTAGTAGTTTAACAGCTTTAATATATCCACTATGAGGAAGGTGAGGTCCTTTACATAAATCAGTGAAATTACCTTGAGTGTAAAAAGTGATGGTTCCGTCCTCTAGTTCACTTAATAATTCTAATTTATAAGGATCATTTTTAGTTTTGAAAAATTCAATAGCATCACCTTTAGATATTTCTTTTCTAAGAAAGGAATTTTTTTCTCTGGCAAGCTCTATGATTTTTTTTTCAATTTTCACCAAATCAGACTCTGAAATTTGATGATTGCCAAAGTCAATATCGTAATAAAAGCCATTTTCTATAGGGGGACCAATGGCTAATTTTACACCTGGATAATAAAATTCAATAGCTTCAGCCATTATGTGTGCACTACTATGCCACATTGTTGATTTACCTCCTTGGTCGTTGAAGGTTAGTAATTTTAAGCTAACATCTACATTAAGTGGTCGTTCTAAATCCCAAATTTCACCATTAATTTCAGCAGCAAGTACTTTTCTAGCCAATCCTTCACTAATTGATTGGGCGATTTGGAAGGAGTTGGTACCCTTTTCAACTTCTTTTGAAGTGCCGTCTGGAAGTGTAACTTTTATCATCTTTCTTATAATGAGTCGGCAAATATAACTAAATGATTCTCTAACAAAAGCACCTATTTAAAATATTCCTTACTTTGTATAACAATGAATGTAGATATACTCAAAAAGTACAATCAAACTAATCTTTTTGGAAAGTACTTAGACTTGCAATTAGATGTTGTTAAACCAGGAAATGTTTCTTATAAAGTTAAAGTCAAAAAACAACACTTAGCCACTGTAAAATCTGCCCATGGTGGATTTATTTCAGCTATTTTTGATCAAATAGTTGGAACAGCTGCACTTAGTAAAGCAATGGTGGAATCAAAATTAGTATCCACAATTGAATTTAAAATTAATTATCTCCAACCAGCGATATTACACGACGAGTTAATTGGCAATGGGATAGTAATAAAAAATGGGAAAAGAATTTATACAGTCAAAGGTGACATTTACAATCAAAAAAAAGAACTTATTGCAACAGGAATAGCAACTTTGAATGCTTATCCTTATGAAAAAAGTGATATGAATTTTAAATAATAATTTATGAAGAAAGTTTTAATAATAGCATTGTCGTTAGCCATTACCCAAATTGGTGTTTCTCAGAGTAAAAAGAAGTCAGAACTCAGTAAAATTAATTTATCTGGTCTTAAATTTAGATCTGTTGGTCCTTCTTTGACTGCTGGTAGAGTTGCTGATATAGCGGTAAATCAAAATAATAATAAAACTTATTATGTTGCTGTTGCTTCTGGAGGAGTTTGGAAAACTGAAAATAGTGGAACTACTTTTAACCCAATATTTGACAGTCAGGGTTCTTACAGTATAGGTTGTGTACAAATTGATCCAAATAATGAACATGTAATATGGATTGGGACAGGTGAGAATAACAACCAACGTAGTGTCGCCTATGGAGACGGAGTCTATAAAAGTATGGACGGTGGAAAATCATGGAAAAATATGGGTTTAAAAGACTCTGAACATATTGGAATGATTAAAATAGACCCCAATAATTCAAATAATATTTACGTTGCTGCTTATGGTCCTTTGTGGAAAGAAGGTGGCCAAAGAGGTTTGTACTTTTCAAATAACGGAGGAAAAGATTGGAAACTAATCTTAGAAACTGATAAACATACTGGAATTAATGAAATTCATTTAGATCCTCGAGACACAACAATATTATATGCTACCTCACATCAGAGAAGAAGACATGTATTTACCTATGTTGGTGGTGGTGAAGGATCAAAAATATATAAGTCTACAGACGCTGGTAAATCATGGCGAGAATTAAAAAACGGTCTTCCATCGTCAAATAAAGGGAGAATAGGTATGGATGTTTCTCCAGCTAATCCAGATTTTTTATACGCCTTAGTTGAAGCAGAAAATAATCAACAGGGACTCTATGTTTCAAAAAACAGAGGAGAAAGTTGGGAAAAAACAAATAAATACGTCACAAGCGGAAACTACTATCAAGAAGTCTTTTGCGATCCAAAAGATTGTAACAAAGTATTTTTTATGGACACATGGCTTCACCACACAAGTGATGGAGGAAAAACAATTACAAAAACCGGTGAACAAAATAAACATGTTGATAATCATTGTATATGGGTTGACCCTCAGGATACTGATCACTGGATTGTTGGCTGCGATGGAGGTTTATATGAAACCTGGGATCATGCTGATAATTGGGATTTTAAATCCAATCTTCCAATCACTCAATTTTATAAAGTAGCAGTTGATAACGATTTCCCATTTTATAATATTTATGGTGGAACTCAGGACAATAACAGCTTAGGTGGACCATCGAGAACTATAAGCAATCATGGAATTATGAATTCAGATTGGTATATTACCAATGGTGGAGACGGCTTTGAAAGTGCTATTGACCCAAAAGATCCTAATATTATTTATGCTCAGTCCCAGTACGGTTGGTTGGTTCGTTATGATAGACTTTCTGGTGAAAAAGTAGGTATTAAACCAATGGCCGATGAAGGAATGAAGGCTTTGAGATGGAATTGGGATGCTCCATTACTAATAAGTCCTCACAACAACAAAAGACTTTACTTCGCTGCAAATCAATTGTTTAGAAGTGAAAATAGAGGAGATGAATGGAAGTGTATAAGTCCAGATTTGTCTAGAAATATAGATAGAAATCAATTAAAAGTTATGGGCAAAATTCAAAGTTCTGACGCTGTAATGAAAAATAAATCTACAACCATGTATGGAAATATTGTTTCATTAGATGAATCACCTTTGAAAGAAAATCTTTTGTATGCAGGAACTGATGATGGATTAATACATGTAACTGAAAATTCAGGTGAAAGTTGGACTAAGTACGATAAGTTTAAAGGAATACCAGAGTTTACTTACGTAAATTCTTTAGTGGCATCACAACATCAAACCAATAGGGTTTATGCGGTGTTTAATAATCATAAAAAAGGAGATTTTAATCCATATGTTATGGTTTCTAATGATAAGGGAAATTCTTGGCAGTCTATAGTTTCAAATCTTCCTATAAGAGGTTCAGTATACGACCTTGTAGAAGATCATGAAGACGAAAATTTATTATTTGTTGGAACTGAATTTGGTGTTTATTTCACCTATAATGGTGGTAAAGAATGGAAACAATTAAAAAATGGAATTCCTACAATTGCAGTTAGAGATTTAGAAATTCAGAAAAGAGAAAACGATTTGGTATTAGCCACTTTTGGAAGAAGTTTTTATGTCTTAGATGATTATTCTTCTCTTCGATATTTAAAAGATAAAATCAACACTAAAGCCTATATTTTTCCTATTAAAAAATCGTTAATGTATATAGATTCAAGACCTCTTGGCCTTAGAGGGAAAGGTTCGCAGGGAGCTTCTTTATATACAGCTAAAAATCCTCCAATTGGTGCTGTATTTAATTATATTTTAAACGATTCCCTAAAAACTCGAAAAGAAATTAGGCAAGAAACTGAAAAGAAACAATTCAAAGCAGGTGAAGAAATTACTTATCCATCAATTGAACAATTCAAAGTCGAAGACAATGAGGAAAATCCATATTTAATTTTCACTATTCTTGATGAAAAAAGTAATGAGTTAAGGAAAATAAATAAAAAACCAACTACTGGTTTAAATAGTCTTGTTTGGAATTTCAGACTAACACCACAAAAGAATATATCTTTAAAGTCTTCTATGCCTGGTAGATACAGTGAAGCCAGTAATGGGCCGTTAGCATTACCTGGAAAATACTTTGTAACCATGCATAAGGTTGAAAATGGAAAGTCCACTTTGTTAGTTGATAAAACCCCGTTTGAATGTGAGTGGCTTAATCAGCTATCAACTCCAACAGATGATAAAGTAGCTCGTTTATCTTTCCAGTTAAAAGTTGATCAGCTTAGAAAAGCTGTAGATGCGTCTTCGGAAGTTTTGGAAGAAGATCAAAAAAGACTTGAATTTATTGAATCAGCTTTTAAATCTTATCCGAATTTAGATTTGTCATATTTAATGAAACTAAATAAACTAAAATATAACCTAAAAGAAATTAAAATAATGCTTTACGGTGATCAATCATTAAGCAGTCGAGACATCGAACAAAAAGAAGCCATTTCTTCTAAAGTGGGAATTATTATTTGGAATATGTGGAGAAATAGATCAAACCCCACTGTCACCAACAAAAAGTTGTACGAATCAGCATCAAATAATTTTGAAAAATTAATAATTGATATGCAAAGTTTAGATAATTTTATAAAAGAAATCGAAAAATATTTAGAAAGTAAACAGGTTCCGTTTACTCCTGGAAGAGGTTTAATTTTAAACTGGAAAAAAGAGTAGAATGAAATATTTCATTTTGAAGAGACAATCACTTAAAGAAATAATATTCGATATTTATTAGATATTATTGATTGTTAATATACTAAAAAGAGAATACGACGAAAATAAAAATATCGTATCGAATACATTTAAGAATTTAGTTAAACTTTAAAAACCTGTTTTAGAGTAGTTGTTGTATTTTTTTGGATCAAACTCATAAAGTATAGCTTTTCTTCCTCTTGTGTTTCTTTGTACTTTTTTAACCTCTCTTAAAAAATCCATTTCCAGAATTCTTCTTCTGAAATTTCTTTTATCAAATTTTTTTGTTAGAAAAGATGCATATAGACCCTCTAATTCATTCATGGTAAATTGGTCAGGTAGAAGATTTTTACCTAGTGGTCTATATTTCATTCTTCTTTTAATTCTTTTTAATGCCATTTCAATCATATCGTTATGATCAAAAGCAAACTCTGGAAATAATTCTAAACTTGTAAAAACAGCTCCATTATCTTCATTTAAAATTACTTTATCTTTTTCGAGATTAATTAGACCGTAAAATGATATGTCAATAATTCTTCCATTTGGATGTCTATATACTTTTCCAAATGCATTTAACTGTTCTACATAAATGTTACTATTACCAATATTTTCAAATAATATTTCTGAGCATATTTCCTCAAAGGATTTATTAGGATCAAGTGCTTTGTACGGTAGTATTAATGCACCTTTAAAAGGTTGGTCTTCGTTTTCAACTGTTAATACCTTTTTCTCTCCGTCACTGTAGCAAAATAGGCAAATACTTACTGATATTCCGATATTTTGTTTTTTTTCAGACAAGTTCATAAATTATAATTAGTGTAATAAAGACACTAAGTTAGTTAATTTATAATTCCTGACCCAATTAGTTCATCATTTTTATACCAGCTTAGAAATTGTCCAGAGGTAATTCCCCTTTGTTTATATTTAAAGAAAACCTTTAATTCGGACTTTGTGAATTTTAATTCACATTTAGTAAGTTGTTGTCTATATCTAATTCTTGCATCATATTCTATATCTTGAGATTTTTTGGATTTTAAATCTTCTCTAATCCAATGAATATTTTCAGCGCTAACAGACAACTGCTTTCTGTAGAGGCCAGGATGATCTTCCCTTTGTCCGACATATATGATGTTTTCAATCACATCTGTACCAATTACAAACAAAGGATTTATTTTACCTCCAATATTCAAACCTTTCCTTTGTCCAATAGTGAAATAATGGGCACCGTTATGTTCTCCAACAACTGTTCCCATATTTTTTTGGTAATTTATAGGAAGAAAGCTTTGTTGGTTTTCATTGAATATGGAATGGTTCCTATCGATTTCAACCACTTCACCCACTTTATTTTTTAAAAATTGTTGTAAAAAAATTGGAAGTTTTACCTTACCAATAAAGCATAATCCTTGTGAGTCTTTTTTGGTTGCTGTGTTTAATCCTATTTCGTTAGCTATTCTTCTTACTTCCTTTTTTTCTAAAGAACCTATAGGGAATAAGCTTTTAGACAATTGATATTGATTAACCTGGCACAAAAAATAACTTTGATCTTTGGTCTTATCAACTCCTGCTAAGAGTCTGTAAATTTTTTCACCATTAATTTGTATTTCATCCTTTCTACAATAATGACCAGTTGCTACATAGTCAGCACCCAACTCTAATGCTTTTTTTAAAAATAAATCAAATTTTATTTCTCTATTGCAAAGAATATCTGGATTTGGTGTTCTTCCATTTTTATATTCTTTAAACATGTAGTCAACAATTTTTTCTTTATACTCTTTACTGAAATCAATAACTTGAAAAGGAATTCCTAATTTTTCAGCTACCTGTAATGCATCATTACTGTCTTCTATCCACGGACATTCATCGTCTATAATTACAGATTCGTCGTTCCAATTTCTCATGAAAAGACCAATAACATTGAATCCTTCTTTTTGTAACAAATAAGCAGCAACACTTGAATCTACACCTCCCGAAAGACCTACTACCACAGTTTTCATTTTTCAAAAGTAATTAGAAATCATCTTTTCACCTAACATTGTTCTTTTTGTTAAAATAAATTTACCTTTAAAAGATACTTATAGCCATGAATAATAACTTTCCAAACGTATTTAAACCATTGGATTTAGGATTTACAACTCTAAAAAACAGAGTTTTAATGGGGTCTATGCACACTGGACTGGAGGAAGTGAAAAACGGATATCAAAGAATGGCTTCTTATTTTGAGCAAAGAGCCAAAGGGGGAGTAGGATTAATAGTAACCGGAGGTATTGCCCCCAATTTTAGAGGTTGGGTAGCACCATTTTCAAGTAAATTAACAACTAAAAGAGTTGCTAAAAAACATCGTTTAATAACCAAAGCAGTCCATAAATACGATGCTAAAATTTGTTTGCAAATTTTACACTCAGGAAGATACGGTCATCATCCTTTTAACGTTTCTGCAAGTGATGTAAAATCTCCTATTTCAAAGTTTAAAACTAAAGCGTTAACAGAAAAAGGAATTCAAAAAACTATAAATGATTTTGTCAGATGTTCTAAACTTGCAAAATATGCAGGCTATGACGGTGTAGAGATTATGGGCTCCGAAGGGTATTTGATTAATCAATTTATTGTTAAAAGAACTAATAGAAGAACAGACAAATGGGGAGGCTCATATGTAAATAGAATTAAATTCCCCTTAGAGATAGTCAGAAGAATAAGAAGTGAAGTAGGAAGAGAATTCATCATTATTTTTCGCTTATCCATGTTAGATTTGGTAGAAGGAGGAAGTTCATGGGAAGAAGTGGTCATCTTAGCCAAAGAATTGGAAAAAGTAGGAGTCACCATAATTAATACAGGAATTGGATGGCACGAAGCCAGGATTCCAACAATTGCGACTATGGTTCCCAGAGGAGCATTTAGTTGGGTTACTAAAAAAATGATGGGGGAAGTTAAAATTCCTCTAATAACTACTAACAGAATTAATACTCCTGAAAAAGCAGAGCAGATTCTTTCTGATGGAGATGCGGATATGGTTTCTTTAGCAAGACCTTTTTTAGCAGATCCAGAATTTGTCAATAAAGCTAAAGAAAATAAGCCGGAAGAGATTAATACCTGTATAGCATGCAATCAAGCCTGTTTAGATCATGCTTTTAAAGGAAAAGTTGCGAGTTGTTTGGTGAATCCTCTAGCATGTCATGAAACAGAAATTATTTTAGAAAATGTGATTAAAAGTAAAAAAATCCTGGTCGTTGGGGCGGGACCAGCTGGTTTAGCTTACGCAGTTACAGCTGCAAAAAGAGGTCATGAAGTTACTTTAATGGAGCAATCAGATTCCATTGGGGGGCAATTTAATATGGCTAAATTAATTCCTGGTAAAGAAGAGTTTTATGAAACCATTAGGTATTTCAAAAATATGCTTACTAAATACAAAGTTAATCTTAGACTGAATACAAATTTTAAGACAAATGAAGCTGGAAATTATGACTTAGTTGCATTGGCAACAGGAATTGTTCCCAGAAAACCAAAAATAAATGGAATAGATCATCCTAAGGTTGTTAGTTATATCGATGTCTTAAAAGGAAAAGTTGATATTGGAAAATCAGTTGCTCTCATTGGTGCTGGTGGAATTGGATTTGATGTTGCAGAATTTCTATCTCATAAGCGGATATCTTCTGCGCAAGAAACTAATCTTTTTATGCGAGAATGGGGAGTTGATACTAGTTTTAAAGCAAGAGCTGGTGTTGAAGGTGTAAATTCAACTGTAAATAAAAGCCCAAGAAACATATTCTTGTTGCAAAGAAGAGCAGGTAAAGTTGGATCAAATCTTGGTAAAACAACCGGTTGGATTCATAGATTTTCACTTAGAAATAAAGATGTAAAGATGATTAATGGTGTTAGTTACCAAAAAATAGATGACCAAGGTTTACATTACTCTAAAAATAATAAAGAAAAAATAATTGATGTGGATCATATTGTTATTTGTGCAGGTCAACTTAGCAATGATTTTCTACTAGACGACACCATAAAAGTAAATCCAAATTCTTTCTTAATTGGAGGTGCTTTTGAATCTTCAGAATTAGATGCAAAAAAAGCAATAGACCAAGCGGTCAGATCAGCCGCAGTAGTTTAATTTAATTGATTGCATTTTTTTTATTCTTATTTATACTGTTAATAATTAATATTGAGTTTTTTATAAATAAAATGCATCAACCATGCTGGACCAATAAGCAAAAACTGAATATCTTTTAAAAAGGAAGGTTTTTTCCCTTCTATTTCATGGCCAACAAATTGAATAACCCATGATATTGCGAAAATAATCAAAGCAATAACCCAAAGCTGAAAGTTTATTTCTTCCTCTAATATTAAGTTTTCAATATAATTTGTAATAAACAAACATAAAGATGAAAATATCAACATTCCTACAGTTAAAATTGGAGATAATTTAATGTAATAAAGAAGTACAAAAATCATACAAATGGTAGCCCAATTTATGAATTGGTATTCATAAATTTTAAGTTGTTCTAGTGGACCTAGTGGAATGGACCAAATTAAAGCAACAAAACTTAAAAAAATTGAAGGAACACAAATCCAATGAATTAATTTATTGATTGAATTCTTGTGGCTTACTCCGTATTCATTTAACAATAATTCAATCTTTTTCATTTCAAAATTTATGTTTACTTACTTAAGATAAGTTTTTTATTGTAAACTTTATCAGTTGTCTTAAGTTGAATAAAATATGCTCCTTTAGATAAATTACTCACATCTATCCTTTTTTTATACTGCCCAATAAAGTCTTCTATAATTTGATTGGAGATTTCTTGACCCAACGAATTCAATATTGATATTTGAATGTCTTCCCTAGAGCTAAGTAAGAAAATCAATTCGAATTCATTTTCTGCTGGATTAGGGTAGATCTCTAGGTTGTAGTCGTTTTTCTGAAATTCTAGTAAATTAGATAAGATTTGACACGAGCCAATGGTAATATATAATTTATACACTCCATTTGATGGATTGTAAATTATGCTGTCATTTGAAATTGGTTGTCCGTTTGCAAACCATTGATAATTAATTTGTCCATTAGAACCAGTTATAGTTGGGGTAATAAAATTATCGGTAGAATCATTTATTGAGACTTCTATTGATTCGTCGCACGTTGTAAAATTAGCTGTAAATATATAGTCTCCATCAAGTTCGATGCTCTCCAGAATTTCATTATTTAAATTATTAGAATTAATAATGTTGTTATTATCCCAATGTGAAAATACATATCCAGAATCAGCAATAGCTTGTATATTAATTGGACAACCACCGTGATAAACTCCATTCCAGGGATAATCTTTAGGTGTTATGGTACTTATATTAATCTTACCTGAATTTGAAGGCATAACATTTAATTCAACATCCTTTTGACCACTTAAAGTTAAAGATTGATTTAAATGGGTCCTAGCTGTTGAAATTCTTGAAGTATTGTAAGAAGTTATACTGTTAATTGCATTGCTCCACTGTGAATAGGAGTTTAAGCCACTACCATTAGGAGACCAAGCACTAATATGGTTGGGAATAGCATTTGATAGTCTATCTTTTAGTTCAGTAGCAACACCATTAAAATTGTTGGTTTGGAATATGGTGTTTATTAAATCGTTATATCTGTTGGTGAACTTGCATTTAAATTCCTGGTTGTTTAATGCTCTTGAAAATATTTGAGAATGTTCACTAGTCACAGTAGGATATCTAGCAGCATTTATATAATTATCCCAAATACTTTGCCCAAAGTAGCCTAAAGAACCATCTGTGTCGTAGAGAACATACCTCCAGACACCTCCTGTAGTATCAGGTCTCCAAAGCTTGACATTGTTTAGTCCCCAAGCAATTCCCATCCAATCCATATTTTGAATATAGGTTTGGGTAATAAAGTAGTCAATGTAATTATCAATGTCAAATCTTGAGCTAAAAACGTCTATAAAATTAGAGTCGGAAATACTTGTGTTATTTAACATAGTAAATGTTTCCATAAAGTGACTGCTTGAACCTGCTAAGGCGCTGTCTCTATTCAAAAGATCGATTTGATCACTATTCATTCCATGGTTGCTTTCGACGTAATGTTCGTCAATTTTCTCTCTTATTCCGTATAATCCCCAGTAATCCCCATTTAAATAAACAATTGCTGGCTCGTAAGCCATTCTGTCAATATGAGTTTCTTTTACAACTCTAGAAACAATTGCATCTTGAATTCTATCATTCCATCCGTGCTGTCCACCATTTCTCAAATTGAAATTATTGAATTTTGTTAAATTACTTTTTCCAGGAATTAAAGGATATTCAATAGGACCTTTGTATATAGATTTGGTATCAATTCTAAAAGATTTTTGAGGTTCAGCTCTTGACCATCCGCCGTGAATCTCGAGATCGAATTGAGTTTCAAATTGTTTATTTTGATTTGCATCAAAAAACTCCATTCTAGACCATTTCGACCAAGGTTCCCAAAAATTACTTCCAAAATAAGGGTAATTGTTTAAATCTGCATTGGGACCAAAAACATAGAGTCCGTTATTCCAATCCCAAAGGTTGTCATTATTGGTTATAATTGAAAACACAGGAAGATTATGGTTTTGTTCATTAATAATAAATGTTCTGTCTACAACCTCACTAGGTAAGTTGTTGTTAGTGGAAAATGCTCTTACACTTAAAACTGAAGAATTATTAAATGAAACGGAAGAATTAAATAGTAAATCGGTTGAGTCTGGAACATCTCCATTTGTAGTAAATCTTGTAATACTATTTGGGTTTTGATTAACATCAACAACCACTAAGTTAGTATACCACCCTGATTCTTTGGTTACTACTGGCTGGGGCTCAATTCCGTCGTAACACCAACTGTTAGAATTATCATTTTTTGGAGTAGGTTGGTTAAAGAAACACCAGTTGTTGGAACCGTCAGGAGATCTTCCGTATGATAATCCATTTTGCAAATCGTTTGGAATAGAAAGGCTATCTAAAATGGTACCTGCCGCATTACTAATTAAAAGAGTTTCGTCTATCGAAAGTTTGAAATTACAATGAAAATTAACTATCGGAGGTGTAAGCCAATTTGGTAAGTTTTGATAATTGATATTGTTACTAATTATTCCAGCAGATAGAAAAAAGTTACTACTTAAATCTGACGAATTAAATGCTGAATTATGAACTTGAACTGCGAGCACATTATCACCTTGCAATAATAAGTCAGAAAAATTTTCAAGACTTAAAAGTTTACTTTCTGGAATTCCACCATTATATAATACTGCTTCGTGATTATTATTAGTTGTTGTGTTGAAAGTTGGGAAATAAGTGCTGAAATTATTAGATCTCATAATTTCAATACCATTTAAATAAGCTATAAAACCATCATCATAATCTGCATGAAATAATAAATGAGATAAATCATTAAGATTTTGTATGTTAAACTTTTTTCTCATGTAAAGAGAAATAGTATTAGAGGATATAATGGTGTTGTCATCATTATCACCGTAGCCAATACCACCTTGACCAGAATTCCAAGATTGATCGTCAAAACCCAATGTATTCCAATCAATACTTATATTGGATGATCCAGCTACATAATTCCAAACATCATTTGCTTTCACAATATTCTCCCAGTGCGAAGGGTAGTAATTTGGATTTTTATTTGAAGCAAAGACTAGAATTTTTTCATTAGAAGCAATTTGAAAATTTGGAAAACGCCATTTGTCTAAATCAGAAGTTTTATCACTCAAATAAAAATTATTTAAATTAATAGGACTAGTTCCAGTATTTATGATTTCAATCCAATCATTTTCTACTTGAAACTCATCTGTAAATCCCTTGTGCACACTTACTTCATTTATTTTAAGTTGGCTAACAAATGAGATCGGGAATAAGACGAGTATAAATATGATGTAATAGATGGTTTTTTTTTTCATAAAAATACATCTTCCAATATAATCATTTTCAAAATTGAAAATTCATAATTTCAGAAGAATAATGACACTTAAAAATTAATAATAATTACTTAATAAATTAGTAGAGAGGAAGGGATTCGAACCCTCGTAACACTTTTGGTGTTAACACGCTTTCCAAGCGTGCGCCTTAAGCCACTCGGCCACCTCTCTATTTTTTTTCAAGGACAAATATAATTTTTTCTAATATTATTTTGAAGATTCTTTTTAAATCCTTTCATTTGCAGTCAAATTCTTCGGGGTGTAGCGTAGCCCGGTTATCGCGCCTCGTTTGGGACGAGGAGGTCGCAAGTTCGAATCTTGCCACCCCGACTGAAGAAAAAAAGCTCATCCTTGGATGGGCTTTTTTTATGTTATAATTTTAAATTTTCTATTTTAGATATTAATTATTCATCAAAATGAAAAAATTATACTTACTAATTTTCCTGATCTTTAGTTTATTCTTCGTTAACGCTCAAAAAATATTTTCAGTCAAATATGAATCAAGAGCTGAAGTAAAAGTTTTTGTTGTCGATTATGAGTCTAGAGCTGATTTAAAAGTTTATAAAGTAAAATATGAATCTCAAATTGGTAAAAATGATGGTAAATGGTTCTTTGTTGATTATGAATCTAGAGCTGATAAAAAAATATTTTTTGTTGATTATGAATCTAGAGCAGATTTGAAAGTATTTTTTGTTGAATATGAGTCTAGAGCAGGGTGGAATGACAATTCTAAAAAACATCTTTTATATTAATTTAAATTTTACAAATTCTATTAATACAATTAGAGTAGTAATAAGACATTTATTTTTTGGTTTTGGCTTTAACTTTTTTTTCTGATATTTTTATAGATCTTTTTAGCGATTTAGCTGATTTTCATAATGATGATATTGGTGGTGTCTCCATTATTATTAGTTGGTTTATTGTATATCTTATAGGATATATTGATCTGTTCTTACATATTAGGGAACTTAAAAGAGAAAATCGATATTTTCTTTAATGTTTAGTCACAATATATAATCTAATTAAACAAAGAATTCGGTAAAAAATTTTAGATTTATAAATTATGTCCAATCGTTTTAACAAAATCCCAAAAACTGGACTTTCTCAAGAAGAGTTATTTAATGAAATGGATAACTCTATGCATTCAGACCTGGACTGGAAATCTGGTAAGACATTTGGTGCCGTATATTATCCAGGAGAGAAATATTCAAAAGTTATTTCCAAAGCGTATGTAAGATTTATGCATGAAAATGCATTTGACCCACAGCTATTTAGTAGTATTCTTACGATGGAAAATCAAGTAGTAGAACAAACGGCTTCTTTGTTTTCACACGAAAAAGATAATTTATTTGGAAATGTAACAAGCGGTGGATCGGAAAGTATATTCTTGTCTATCTTATCTGCTAGAAACTGGGCCAAAAATAATAAGGGAATAGATAAACCAGAAGTTGTTCTTTCTTCTAGTGCCCATCCTGCATTTTTAAAAGCAATGCATTTTTTAAATGTAAAAGCAGTAGTAGTTCCTACTAAAAATGACTTTTTTTTTGATTTAGAATCTTTTGAAAAAGCAATAAACGCCAATACTATTTTACTAATTGGTTCTGCACCTAACTATCCAACTGGGATGATGGATCCAATAGAATCACTCTCCAAATTGGCTGTAGACAATGATTTACTAATGCATGTAGATGCATGTATAGGTGGTTTTTTATTGGCTTATCTTAAAAAAATAGGCAAGGATATTCCGTTATTCGACTTTAACCTAAGTGGAGTAACATCTCTCTCTGTGGATTTGCATAAGTATGCATATGCACCAAAAGGATCTTCTGTTTTACTTTATAGAAATGATGAGTTGAGAAAACAACAATTCAGCGTATACCCAAATTGGGAAGGAGGAATTTATGGTTCTACTTCTTTTTTGGGAACCAAGCCTGGAGGAATTGTAGCTGCTACTTGGTTTGCTTTAAATCACATTGGGGAAGATGGATATCTTAAATTAACCCAAAAAACAATGTCAGCTACTAAAATCATTTATGATTTCATCAAAAAATCCGAAGAACTTAACATAATTGGCAATCCAATAATGAGTTTATTAGCCTTTACTAGCAAATTATTTAACATATACCATATAGCTGATGAGCTAAGTAATCTAGGTTGGTATATAGGAAGATTGCAAAACCCTAGAGGAATTCATTTAGTAGTTTCTCAAATTCATGCTGACGGCGCTGCTGAAAAATTTATTGTGGATCTACAATTAGTATTAAGAAGTATGAAAAAGTTTAAAATTAAAAATCAAATTTCTAATGCTGCTGATTCTGTTGCTGTTTCAGCTCTTAAAAAGACGGGGTATAACAGAATTAAAAAAACTATTCTAGATAAATCTAATTCAAATAAAAAGTCTAAAAAAAGATTGATTTATGACTTGAAAAGTGATTTAAAATTAGAAGAAAGCGACGATTTATTCAGGTCTATTTTAAGTCACTATTATTAATTTTTTTCAAATAACATAATACTTTCTATGTGCGCAGTATGTGGAAATTGGTCCACTAAAGAGAATTTTTTAAGCTCGTAACCCATTTCATTTAAAGTAACCAGATCCCTTGCTTGAGTAGCGGGATTACAACTTACATATATGATTACCTTGGCATTAAGCCTTATTACTTTTCTTAAGGATTTAGGGGATATTCCAGCTCTTGGAGGGTCTATTACTATGGAATGAATTTTATTCTGATATTCTGGATGGGTTAAAAGGAATTTACCAACATCAGAGTTGATAAATTTCAATCTACTTAGTTGATTAATTTTTGCATTTTTAATGGCGTTTTTAACAGAAGATTCAACAATATCTACTCCAATAATGTTATTGGTTGTATGCTTGGATATTAATTGTCCAATGGTTCCTGTTCCACAAAATAAATCAAGTATTATCTGATCTTTATCAATTTTATATTCTAGTAAATAATCAATTACTTTCTGATATAATTTTTCAGCACATTTTGGGTTGGTTTGAAAAAAACTTTGCATGCTTATTTCAAAATCCAAATTATTTATTTTTTCAAAAATTGTTTTTTCACCAAAGATCAGTTTACTGTTTCCTTTGTCTAATTTTTCTCTGTCTGCAACATCATCATTTATAGTATGAATTAAACCAGCTAGTCGTTCTTTGAAAAGTTGAGAAAGAAAATTAGCAAATTGTTCTATGTTAAATTTTCCAATATTATTTGAGGAAGTAACAAGATTCATTAAAATTTTATTATCAGAATATGACTTCCTTACCACCAAATGTCTGAAAAACCCTACTTTCTTTGGTGGATGCCATGCAGGTAAACCAGTTTGTTGTAAAAAATCTCGTATTTTAAATAAATTAATTTCTAATTCTTGATCGAAAAGACCAGAGTCATTATTTAAATTTTCAACAATCCACCAAGTACCTTTCCTTTTAAAACCTAGTGAAAATGTATCGTCAACAACTTCTTCATTATTAAAATCATAACCAATTGATGAAAATGAATATTCCATTTTATTGCGATAATGAAAAGAGGATGGAGAAGGAATCCATTCATCGAAATATTCATCCACATTATTCAGTTTACCTATTTTTTCAAATATGTTTTTAGTAACAGCAAGTTTCATTTTTTTTTGTTCATCAATTGGTAAATTGATATATGGTGCCCCAGATATTGTTTGATATTTAGATATTCTTTCTAAGTTAGATCTCTTCAATACTTCTTGAATTATTCCTTCTGCATATTTAGGTTTCTTTTTAGTGATTTTAACCTTAACAAATTGTCCTGAAATAGCATGTTGAACAAATATTATATAGTCTTTGTCATCTAGTTTAATTTTACCAATTCCTTTTCCTCCAAACGCAAAATCTTTTATATCCAGATCAATTATGTCACCCTTTTTAATCATTTAATAACCTTATATTTACATAATACTTAAAAAAACATCAATGTCATTAGAAACTATTGCCAATAAACTCTTTACAATATTAACAACTTTGATTCTAATTTTTTATATAGGGTCTGCTAATTGTCAAGATAATTCTGGAATTGCTAAAATTTCTGGAAAAATAGAGCATCCAAATACTGATAAAGTTTTAATAAGAGGGAAAAATTATAGAAAAGAAATAAAAGTCAATGAAAAAGGGGAGTTTAGTGATACTTTAAAAATTCCTAATGGTGAATATTCTTTTTATGATTATAGTGAAAGCACTACAATTTATCTTGAAGTTGGTTTCAATCTGTTTATAACATTAGATACCAAAGAATTTGACGAAACCATCAATTATTCTGGAATTGGGAATCAGCCCAATAACTTTTTAGCTAGTTATTATCTGTTTAAAGAAAAAAATACTATTGATTTTAAATCTTATAAAGAAATGAGTAATCAAGAATATTTTGACAGAGAATTAAAAATATTTGAAGAATCTAATTCTCTTCTCAATAGTATGGAAATTGTAAATGAAAACTTTATTATTAACCAAGAGAAAGTGTTATTAATTGATCACCTCAATAATTTAATTAATAAAATGGGTAAGGATTATTTTTCAAATAAAACTACTGCTTTTATTACTCAATACATGGATAAAAAAATTGACGATATTAATTTTAATGATCAATCTCTTCTTTCTATTTCATCTTTATCAAAATTTATAAATTCTTATTTTTCTATTGGCTTAGTTGCAGATAATATAAGTTGTTTAAATAGCTATAATTCGAAATTAAATAAGCAACAAAAACAAGATGTTTTAACTACATTAAAAAGAGGTATTTCTTTTTATAATTTAGATGATTTAGAATCCTATTATACCACTTTAAGAAAGCTAATAACTGACAACAATATTTTTTCAGCTGTAGAAGAGAAATATCAGAAAATATTGAATTTGCAAAAGGGAAATCCCTCACCTTCATTTAATTATTCGGATACGAGTGGTCAAAATATTTCATTGGAGTCTTTAAAAGGAAAGTTGGTTTATATCGATGTTTGGGCGACTTGGTGTGGACCATGTAAAGCTCAAATTCCATATTTAAAAGAATTAGAAGAAAAGTATAGAACTAGAGAAATAGCATTTGTAAGTATGTCTATAGATAAACCGAAAGATGCTCCGAAATGGAAAAAAATGATTCAAGATAAAGAGCTAAGTGGTATTCAAATCATGGCAGACAACGCGTGGGGATCTTCATTTGTTAACGAATACGTTATTGAAGGAATACCTAGATTTATATTGTTAGATAGAAACGGTAGTATTATAAATGCTAATGCACCAAGGCCTGCAACTTTTAATAAAGGTAGCTACATTTTGAATGACGTTATCGAAGAATTGTTTCTTATGAATCTTTAATCATTAAGCTCTTTGAATAAATCGCTGAATTCAACCCAAAAAGCGTCTAGTTTAATTAGATTTTCTTTATAAAAATTAAAACTAATTGACCATGTTTCTTTGTTATTTATATTGACATTGTCAATTGTTCTTGAAATTCTACAACATTTTTTATCAACCTCATTTACAAAGGAATTTTGCCATGTCCAGTTATCTCCAATTTTATTTTTAAAAAGTATTTTTAGCTCTAAAAATTGCTCATAAAATAATTTTCTAATTTCTTCATCTCGATGTTGTATATCGATAAATATACTTGCAGAACTTTTATTACATTGAATTCTGAAATAGACATCTTTTACATTTGTAGGGTAGTTCAACCATTTTACAGAATTTCCATTTTTAGATTTATGTATGGACATGGACTTTCCAAAGCTTGTAAAAAAAAGTTGTTTAATTTCTTTGTTATGTTTTTTACTGAACAATTATTTTATTTTTTGTGAACAATATCTTCTTTTTTTAAATCATAATTCTATATTTGTTCGTTATTTATAATCATTCTTAATAAGGTTTGCAAAATAGTAATTTAATTATAGCAGATAGTTCTGAACTTATAGTCAAAGGATTAAGATCTATTTTGGAGCCTTTTGTGAAAAAGGAAATATTATTCGCAGTAAATTTTATTGAACTTAAAGAAATAATTAAGAATCTTAAAAATGTTTTTTTAGTTATTGACTACACATCTCAGGGTTTTTCTTTAGAAGAATTAGTAGAACTTAAAAATAATTATCCCAAGACACTCATGATGGCTGTAACGCCCTATACTAATGCCCAAACAATTGTCCAAGCTATTAGAGCTGGTATTGAAAGTCACATCAAGAAAGAATGTTCTGTAGATGAGATTAAAGAAGCATTTAACGCTACCGTTAACGGAAATAAGTTTTTTTGCGACGACATCGTAAAACAAATGCGAAAAGAAAATATCAATCCTGACAAGGTTTTTTTTAAATCTTTAGATCCTGATCCAGTTCAATTAAGTAAAAGAGAACTTCAGATAATTCAATATATAGCTGAAGGCTATACCAACTCTCAAATTGCAGCAATTATATATTTAAGTAACCATACTGTAAATACACATAGAAAAAATATAATGAAAAAACTTGGAGTAAATAATACTGCTGGAATTGTCATGTATGCAGTTAAAACTCAAATGGTGAGTCCTAATCAGTTTAGCTTTAAAAAATCAAATTTATAATGGAGCAATCTTATTTAATTCCTTTTTTAATAACTCTATTTGCAGGGCTTTCGACTTCTATTGGAGGACTAGTAGTATTCTTTGGTAATACAGAAAAATTAAACTGGCTTTCTTTTACCATGTCTTTTGCTGCAGGGGTAATGTTATATGTTTCCTTTGTTGAAATACTTCCAGAATCTTTCATAGAGTTCAATCAAAGTCACGAAACCAATAGGGCCTTTTTATATGTTTTTAGCTTCTTTATTATTGGGGTATTTTTTGCAATTTTAACGGATAAACTTTTACCAGAACAGAAAATTAATAGTCAAGTAAACAAAAGTTTAATTTCAAAAAATAATAAAATATACCGATCTGGTTTATTGATTACCTTAACCATGGCTTTACATAATTTTCCAGAAGGAATGGTAACTTTTATTGGCAGTGTTAACGATTTATCATTTGGATTGGTCATTGGTTTTGCTATTGCACTTCATAACATACCGGAGGGAATGGCCATTTCGGTACCAATTTATCACGCTACTGGTAGTAAAAGAAAAGCTTTTTTATACGCTACTTTAAGTGGACTTACTGAACCTCTTGGAGCTCTGTTTTGTTATTTTGTCATCAATTCATTTCTAGACGCTTTTTTAACAGCAGCAATCATGTCTGTGGTAAGTGGTATTATGATCTTTATTTCAATCTTCGTTTTACTTCCTTTGAGTTATCAATATAAAGGAAAACTAGAACATGTAATTGGGCTTTTTACAGGTATGTTTGTTATTGGAATTTCAATTTATTTGATGTAATTATTTCCCCATTCCTGGTAAAATATTAAAAGCAGTACTTTTCATTTCATTTTCGTTAACATGATCTGCATCTTTTATTGCTTGATTAAAACCTTCAATTAATGCGTCAATTAGACTCTCTTTTTCTAAATTTTCTAAAATTTCATCTTCAATGAATAATTCTTTAAGTTTCCTATTACCATCTAAAACAAATCTTATTTTTCCATTTAATGAGTCTCCTTTGACATATATATTTTCTAATCTTTTTTTTGAATCTTCAACTACACCTTGCATATCTTGTAGTTTAGACATCATGTCTTTCATATTTTGGTTTCCAAACATTGATTTAATTTTTATTTAAATGATCATTTCTTTTCTTTTTTTCTTTTAAATCTTTCATATTCCAACTATATAATCTGAACCCTACATATAAACCTCCAAAAAATATAATTCCGATAAAAAAAACAATAAAAAAATCTCCAGGTGACATATTATATAATTTTATTTTGAATAACTTTTTCAAGTTGAATACCTCTTGATCCTTTCAAAAGAATATAGTAGTCCTCCAAATGTTCTAATTTCAAAAAATCTAGAAGTTGAGTTGTGTTGTCAAAGCATCTAAAATCATTCTTAGTTTTTTGATAACATTTACCTACTAAAAGGGTGTTTATTGAAAGACCTTTTAAATAATCTACTATTAATTGGTGTTCTGCTTTCTCTTCACTTCCTAATTCCAACATGTCTCCTAAAACAATTAATTTTTTAGAGTGATTTATGTTCTTAAAACTAATCAATGCCTCTTTCGTGCTTGTTGGGTTAGCATTGTAGCAATCTGCAATAATTTTGTTGTTCTGGGTTTTAATTAATTGTGATCTGTTGTTTGAAGGTTTATAATTTGTAATGGAATTTGCAATTTTCTTGATTCCAATATCAAAAATTTCTCCAAATCTAAAAGCTGCTAATAAATTATTGAGATTATAACTTCCAATTAAATTGGTGCTAAATTCTACGGTTTTCGTATTGTAAAACACTTTTAATTCTAAGTAGGGGTTTTCTTTTATAATTAGTCCTGAAACATCGGATTTTTTAGAACCATAAGTATATTTCTTGATATCTTTTGGAATATGATCTGTCAAGATTTTATCAGCGTTATTAACTACAATACTTCCTTTGGTTTCAATAATATAATTATATAATTCAAATTTTGTTTTTCTAATATTTTCAACACTGCCAAATCCTTCAAGATGCGCCTTGCCAATATTGGTGATAATTCCATAATTCGGAAGGGTGATTTCAACCAATTCTTTAATATCACCAATTTTACTTGCTCCCATTTCAATAACGGCAATTTGGTGAATCTTTTGGAGCTTTAAAAGTGTTAAAGGAACTCCTATGTGATTATTTAAATTTCCTGTAGTTATTAGTAAACGATACTTTGATTTTAAAACTGCTCCTATAAGTTCTTTACTAGTTGTTTTTCCATTAGTTCCAGTAATTCCAATAACAGGAATGTTGAATTTCTTACGATGTAAAAGGGCTAAATCTTGTAAACATTTTAAAACATCATCAACTAGAAATGTTTTTCCTTTAATAAAATATTTTTTTTCATCTATTACTGCAAATGATGCCCCAAGAGTTAAAGCTTTATTAGCATATAAATTACCATTAAAATTAGGACCTTTTAAAGCAAAGAAGATGTCGTTTTTACAGATGTTTCTGGAATCAGTTGTAATTTGTTGATTACAACGTAAAAAAGCATCGTAAATACTAGCTATCATTATTCTCCAAATCTATCCATCACTGCATTAGTTACTCCTGTTGATGAGAATCCTCCATCATGAAAAAGATTTTGCATGGTTACATACTTAGTAAGATCGCTAAACATGGATATACAGTAATTAGCACAATCTAGAGAACTAGCATTTCCTAGTGGACTCATGTTTTCACTAAAGTCAATAAATTTATCAAATCCAGTTACACCACTTCCCGCAGTTGTTACAGTTGGCGACTGAGATATGGTGTTTACTCTTACTTTTTTTGAAGTTCCATAATGATAACCGAAGCTTCTAGTTATGGATTCAAGCAATGATTTTGCGTCAGCCATATCGTTGTAATCGGGAAAAATTCTTTGAGCAGCAATGTAGGTAAGTGCAACCACCGACCCCCACTCATTAATTGCATCCATTTCTGAGGCAACTTGTAAAACTTTATGTAAAGACATTGCAGAGACATCTAATGTTTGTTTGTACCATTCGTAGTTGAGTCCTGTATATTTTTTCTTTTTTCTTACATTAGGAGACATACCAATAGAATGTAAAACAAAATCTACTTTACCACCCAATATTTCTTGTGACTCGCTAAATAGATTTTTTAACTCTTCAACGTTGGTTGCATCTGCAGGTATAACTTTAGAATTTGTTTTTTCAGCTAGATCGTTAATTGCACCCATTCTCATTGCAATAGGGGCATTGGTGAGGGTGAAAGTTGCACCTTCTTCGTGTGCTCTTTCTGCTACTTTCCATGCTATAGACATGTCATTTAAGGCACCAAATATGATTCCTTTTTTTCCTTTTAGTAAATTGTGAGACATATATTTTGTTCTTTTATTCAAATATAGAAATATAGATCAATAAATTTTCTTTCATTTTTGAAAATACTGTAGTTTAGTTACATACAATGTCAAAGAATTACCACCGTACATTAGGAATACCATCGACAGCTAGTAAATCAGAGGTTAAAAAGGCTTACAGAATACTCGCTAAAAAATACCACCCTGATAAAAATAATTCTAGAAAAGCTCAACAACTTTTTATTGAGATAAATGAAGCATATGCTGTACTCTCAAAAGATGACCTACCAATTACGAATAGACCAACAGTAAAACATGGAAAAAGTAAGGGGTCTTTTAGTTCTGAAAAGGATCTTGAAAAAAGAATGCAGTGGGCGAAAAAATATGCTCAATACAAAAAAATAAAAGAAGAAAAAATAAATGAAATAAGTTATTATAAGATACAAAATTCTACTGTAGGAAGAACGACTTTATTAATAAGTATAATTAGTATCGTATTGGCTTTTTCTATTTTTTTAGATTTTAAAATTTTGCCTTTAACAACTTTCAAAGTAGACTTAGTCACTAATTATATTGATATGGGTTCTCAAAAACTAGCTCTAAAGCTAAAGGATGAACAAGATAATGAGTTTGAATTTGGAGTTTCCTTTGACGACATCAAAAGAATAGATATAGCTTCTATTAAAGAATTTAATTGCCAGAAGAGTTTTTTATTTAGACAGAAGACCAATATGCTTCTAAAAGTAAAGGATAAAGAGATTTCAATTTTCAATCATTATTGTGTTTACAAAGTATTTTATTTTTACTTCATAATATTATTGTTACCTCTAATTACATTGATTTCTAAAGGTCCCAATACTGTCTACATTTTGTCTACCTATGTGATATCAAGTCTTTCAGTAATTGGTATGGTTTTTCTATTTTTGACATTCCTACTATGAGAATACAATTATTATCATTGTTTTTTTTAATTATAAGTTGTAACAATTCTCCGCCTAAAAAATACTATCAAAAGAATCTTGATGCATCTTCTAATAGAAAAGAGGTTGTGGTTTCTTCAAAAAAAAGTAAAAAAACAAACTACTCTAAACTAATTACTAATAAAAATGTTAAGGAGAAATTATTTGAATTTGGTTTAAAAAACAAAGAAGATTTAATACTTATAAAAACTGAATTAGGCTCTATTAAAATTAAACTTTACAAAGAAACACCACTTCACAGAGCAAACTTTATAATGTTAGCTAAAAGAAATTTTTTTGATTCTACTATTTTTTATAGAGTTATTAGAAATTTCATGATTCAAGGTGGGAATAGTGATGATAATAACATGTTACAAAAGGTGGCCAAAATAGGTATGTACAAAGTGCCACCAGAAATTAACAAGAAATACATTCATAAAAGAGGTGCTTTAGCAATGGCAGTTCAAGAACAATACTATAAGAATCCTACAAAACAAAATTTATCGTCTAGCCCTTACAACTTTTATATTATTCAAAAAGGACCCATTTCTGACAATTATATGGACAAAATTGAAGAAAAATATAAAATCAAAATCCCAATAAAAAACAGATCTCTTTATAAAAAAATTGGTGGTAGTCCACATTTAGATAATGAATACACAGTATTTGGTGAAGTGGTTTCTGGCATGGAGGTTGTTGACAAAATAAGTAAGTTAATTACAGATGGAAAAAATAGACCTTTAACTAATTTGTATTTGTCAGTAGACGTTATTCCGTAATTTTAATAGTTCTTAAATGTAACTTTTTTTAAAATTATTAGTAAATTATATCAAAGAATAGCATTTAAATGAATCAAAGTACGACCTATATTGGCTTTATATCATCCATGTCTGATCATTTGCAATTGCACAGAAAAGTTTATATTTTCTTTTTAGGTTTTATGATTTTTGGTACCCTTTCTTTTGTTAACTATGAATCTACAAACCTAAAAGAGATTAACACTTTTGATAACGATGTGGTTTTCCTTAATAAGGATTCCAAATCCAATTTGAATATTGCTGATCATGGTATCAAAACCAAAGAAATAGATTCACCTTTAACTACCCATTCAATTCATTTGAAAGAAACAGAACATAAATTTGCTTTAATTGTGGGTTCTTATTTAGAAATATCTAATGCAAAAAAATTAAAAATTGAAATGAATGATAGAGGGTTTAAAGAATGTGAAGTTATTCACAATGAAACAACTTCAAAGTTTTGGGTTACCTTAAAATTTTATAAAAATAAAAAAGATGCCATATCAGATAGAGAAAGATATCTTTTAGATGGATGGATTAAGCAAATGTAAGGTTATTACTTTAAAATAATTCCAACCGGGCAATGATCTGACCCCATTACATCGTTCATAATAAAACTGTCTTTTACCATGTTAAGTGCATCTTGTGAAGCTAGAAAATAATCTATTCTCCAACCAACATTTTTGGATCTAGAATTAAAACGATAACTCCACCAAGAATATTTAATTTTTTCAGGATAAAAATATCTAAAGGTATCCGTAAAACCTGCAGAAATAAAATTATCCATTCCGTCTATTTCCTGTTGAGTGTAGCCAGATGTTTTATTATAATTAGATTTTGGATTCTTTAGGTCTATAGGTTGATGAGCTACGTTTAAATCTCCATTTAGAAATACGGGTTTATCTTTATTTGATATGTAACTTAATAATTTTTTATCCCATTTTTTTCTGTAATCCAATCTTACTAAACCTGTTCCACTGTTGGGAACATAAACAGTTATGAAATAAAAATCTTCAAATTCAGCACAGATTAGTCTTCCTTCTTGATCGTGTTCTTCAATTCCAAGACCATAGCTAACGTTTAAAGGCTTCTTTTTAGATAAAATAGCTGTACCACTATATCCTTTTTTTATCGCGCTGGATGAAAAAACATGATAACCAGCAACATCTTTTAGTGCAGTTCTAACCTGTTCATCTTGAGCTTTTGTTTCTTGAAAACCTATAACATCTGCATTAATATATTCAATAATACTTGCAAGACCTTTTTTTTCAACAGCTCTTATTCCATTTAAATTCCAAGAAACTAATTTCATATACAATATTCAAAAATTATTAATATGAATGTATTAAATCTTTTTTAATCTGATATTTTTGTAGTTGATTAAATAAAATAACAATGGATTTTAAGTCGTATAACTTTCAAAATAAAAGAGCTTTAGTTAGAGTAGATTTTAATGTTCCTTTAGACGGAAATGGTCGTGTCACTGATGATACAAGAATCAAAATGGCATTGCCAACTATTAATTGGATCTTAAAAGCTGGGGGAAGTGTGGTTTTGTTATCACACTTAGGCAGACCTAATGATGAACCAGATTCGAGTTATTCTTTGCGCCAAATAATTCCTTGCTTAGAAAATTTATTAAATAAAAACATCACTTTTTGTAATGATTGTATTGATGAAAACTCTCAAATAATTACAGAAAATTTAAAACCAGGATGCATCGTGTTATTAGAAAATCTAAGGTTTTACAAAGAAGAAAAATTAGGTGATGAAGATTTTGCTAAAACATTATCAAAGCATGGAGATGTTTATGTAAATGATGCTTTTGGAACTGCTCACAGGTCACATGCTTCAACTTCGATTATAGCAAATTTTTTTCCTAAAGATAAAATGTTTGGATTTTTGATTCAGAATGAAATTAAAAGTGTTGAAACAGTTCTCAATAGTAGTAAGCATCCACTTACCGCTATTGTTGGAGGTGCAAAAGTTTCATCAAAAATTACCATTATTTTAAAACTGATTGAAAAAGTAGACCATCTAATAATTGGTGGTGGTATGGCTTACACATTTATCAAAGCCCAAAGAGGATCTATCGGTAAATCTTTAGTAGAAGAAGATTATTTAGATTTAGCAATTGAAATACTAGATAAAGCAAAGAAAAGAAATGTTCAAATTCATTTACCTTCTGACGCATTGTGTTGTAAAGAGTTCGATAATAATTCTGTTTCAACTTCAAGATCTATTTATGAAATACCAAATGATGAAATGGGTCTAGATATAGGAGAGGCTTCAATAAAAAACTTCGAAGAGGTAATAAAAAAATCTTCTTTGATTTTATGGAACGGACCAATGGGTGTCTTCGAAATGAGTAATTTTCGAAAGGGTACTCAGTCAGTAGCTAATGCAATTGTTTCAGCAACTGAAAATAATGCTTTTTCTCTCATCGGTGGGGGTGATAGTGTTGCAGCAATAAATTTGTTTAAATTAGCTGATAAGGTAAGTCATGTTTCTACTGGCGGTGGAGCTATGTTAGAATATCTTGAAGGAAAAGAATTACCTGGAATCAAATCTATTAGAAGTTTGTAAATGAAAAAACTTTTTTTGTTTTTAATAATTACTTTATTTTTTGCAGGTTGTAAAGAAAAATCTGAAAAATGGATAGATAATATTATACTTTCAGAAAGTGAATTATTTATGGCTGCAAGTATTGATTTAAACACAATTATAAAAAAGTCAGAGTTAGAAAACAGTAATAATATAACTAGTCAACAAAAATTACTTTTTAACGCTTTTAATGCTTCTTTAAAAAGTAGTTTATTGGGCTTTGATATTGAAACTCCTCAAAAAATATTTGTTGTTGCTAATGATACTAATCTTGATGGTGCTGTTTTTTGGGTGGGTGAAATAACTAGTGAATTTCTTTTTGAAAAAACATTGAAAAATCTTTTTAAAACAGAAGAATTATCCAACTCGAATTTGAATTCATTTTTTATTAATCAATATAATGCTTTAGTAACCTTCAATGAAGATTATTTTATTGTTGGAATATCTTCCGATAAAACCTTCTTAGAATCAAAATCGAAATCCTATTTTACAATACCAAAAACAACTGTAGATAATCCATCTTTAACCAACTTTTTACTAAACAAGGATGATGTTGGATTTTATGTTTCAAACGAAAGAATTAACCATTATGAAAATAATTATAATAGTTCTACATCTAGTTTCAAACCTTCTAGTTTTAGTAGCTTTGATCAATTTGGAAAAGAACTTTTTGGCAGCATTAATTTTTTAAACGGAGAAATTGTTTTAAGAATTATTTCTGACAATTCTAAAAATATAATTTACAAAAATATAGCGGTTAATTCTAATTTTAAAAAATTCGTCTCGTTCAGCGAAAATCCAATTTCTTTTGTTTTTAGTAATTTGAATTTATCCAACTCTACATTGTCTCAAAACATTAATTTCCTTTATGACTATTTCCCAAAAGATTTTATTATAAATCAAATTTTCACATCTGAAGAAGGTGTTTCTTCACTAACTGGAGAAATTTCAATTTTATTATTTAATGACGCTAAAAATGATTTAAATTCAGAAACAGACGAAAATTTAAATGATGATTATTGGGAAGATGATTTCACTGAAGAAAATGTAAAAATTGATAATTTGCCATCATTTTTAATGAGTTTAGCTGTAAAGAATAATGAGGTTTTGTCAAATTATTTGAAAATTGTTAGTGATGATTTTAGTTTAAACCAGATTTCATCATTTAATAATTCCTTTGTTTTTTTACAGAACAACTTTTTACATATTTCTAATAATGAACAGGAATTAAGAGCTTTTGTTCAAAAGAAAAATTTAAATACTTCAACTAAAATTAATTTAACTTCATTCCAAAAACCATTATATGGTCATGTAGACCTAAAAGAAACTATGAAATTTCTGAATTTAAATAATGATAATTCAATGCCATTCGATATAAATAAATTACTGAATAATATTTCCTTTTCTGGAAACAACGAAGAATTTGAATTTTCATTGGAATATGTAGATAAAAACACAAATTCTGTTAGTTCTACAATAGATTTCATGTTGCAGAATAATTTCTTAGAAGCTTATTTGTAATTTTCAATAGCTTTTCTTACGCTCCCGTATTTTTTTATAAGTTGTTGAGCTTCTTTTAATTTTAAATTAGTCTCTTCCATCACCATTTTCTCTGCTCGAGAAACCAATTTATTATTTGAAAGTTGCATATCTACCATTTTATTACCCTTGATTTTCCCAAGTTGTATCATTAAGGTAGTAGATATCATGTTTAGAACTAGTTTTTGCGCGGTGCCCGACTTCATTCTAGTACTTCCAGTTACAAATTCAGGTCCAACAATTGGTATTATAGAACATTGAGCAATTTTGTCTAATGGGCTTTCGGGATTGCAACTTATACATCCTGTAAAAATATTATGGTTATTACTTTCTTTTAATGCCCCAATTACGTAGGGTGTAGTTCCGGATGCAGCAATTCCTATTACACTATCCAATTCATTAATATTATGCTTTTTTAAATCCAACCAACCTTGAGAAAGATCATCTTCTGCAAATTCTACAGCTTTTCTTATTGCAAGGTCACCACCAGCAATTATTCCAATTACTAAATTATCAGAAACTCCAAAAGTAGGAGGGCATTCACTTGCATCAACTACTCCTAATCTACCACTTGTACCGGCACCAATATAAAATAGTCTACCACCTAATTTCATTCTTTTAGAAATTTGATTAACCAGGAAGTTAATTCTAGGTATTACTTTTTGAACGGCAATGGCGACTTTCTGATCTTCTAGGTTTATATTAGTTAACAACTCATTAATACTTTGCTTATCTAAGTTGTAGTGGTGGGATACTTGTTCAGTAATTTTTTTAAAGCCCATTTTTTGTCATCTTATTTATTAATGTTGAAAAATTAAGTTATACAATTATTACTATTATCTATCCTTATTTGGTAATTTGTTTAAATATATATAATATCACAAAATGTTAAAAGAAGGAGACAATGCACCAAATTTTAAAGGACTGGATCAGAACGAAAAATCAATTCAATTAAGCGATTTTTCAGCGAAAAAATTAGTTCTTTATTTTTACCCCAAAGACGACACCCCTGGATGTACCAAAGAAGCTTGCAACCTCAGAGATAACTATACTAATTTATTAAAAGATGGTTATTCTGTAATTGGTGTAAGCGCAGATAATTCCTCCAAACATTCAAAATTTATTACTAAATATGATTTGCCTTTTTCTTTAATTGCAGATACTGAAAAAGAAGTAATAAATAGTTACGAATGTTGGGGCCCAAAGAAATTTATGGGAAGAGAGTATGAAGGTATATTAAGAAAAACATTTATTATTGAAAATAATAAAATTGTTAAAATATTCGATAAAGTAAAAACAACTGATCATTACCAACAAATTATGGAGGCAATAAATTAGAACGTAAAACGTTTATGTTGCTAATTTATAAATTGCTTTAAAATTAAAAAAATGGAAGACTTAAGTAAAGAAAAATTAAAAGCCTTACAGGCTACCTTAGATAGATTAGATAAATCCTATGGTAAGGGATCTGTTATGAGATTGGGAGATGAGCCAGTTGAGAAAATTGAAGTAATTAAAACAGGTTCAGTTACACTAAATAGAGCATTAGGAGTTGGAGGCTTTCCAAAAGGTAGAGTAGTAGAGATATACGGACCAGAATCTTCCGGTAAAACCACACTAGCGATACATGCAATTGCCGAAGCTCAAAAAAATGGAGGTATCGCTGCTGTAATTGATGCTGAACATGCATTTGATCAGTTTTATGCTAAAAATCTTGGAGTTGACATTGATAATTTGTTAATTTCTCAGCCAGATAATGGTGAACAAGCTCTTGAAATAGCAGATAATTTAATAAGGTCAGGTGCTATAGATATTTTAGTAATAGATTCTGTTGCTGCACTTACTCCTAAAGCTGAAATTGAAGGCGAAATGGGTGATAACCAAATGGGGCTTCAAGCAAGATTAATGTCAAAGGCCTTGAGAAAATTAACCGGAAGTATTAGTAAAGCAAATACCTGTTGTATTTTCATAAATCAATTAAGAGAAAAGATAGGAGTTATGTTTGGCAATCCAGAAACAACTACTGGTGGTAATGCACTGAAATTTTATTCCTCTGTAAGAATTGATATTAGAAGATCAAGTGCTATTAAAAACGCAGATAAAATAATTGGCAACAGAACAAGGGTGAAAGTTGTTAAAAATAAAGTTGCTCCTCCTTTTCAGCAAGCAGAATTTGATATCATGTATGGAGAAGGAATTTCTAAAACAGGTGAGATAATTGATTTAGGTGTTGAAATGAATATTATTAATAAATCTGGTTCTTGGTATTCCTACGGAGATACTAAATTAGGCCAAGGTAGAGACGCTGTTAAAGAAATATTATTCGATAATCTAGAACTGTTAGAAGAACTTGAAAATAAGATTACTGACCAGCTCAATAATTAATGAAACTTTAACTAATTTTAAGGCCCGCTAAGGGCCTTTTTTTTATGAAATATATTATTATTCTTTTACTATTTATTAGTAGTTGTTCTTCTAAAACATCTAAAGAAAATTCACCTGAGATTATTTCGTCCGATGATTCTGAAATAGATCAAAAAAATAAAATTCAGAGTCTATACGATATTGATAAAGAAATTATCAAGAACCCAAAAAGTCCAAATGTATATTTAAAAAGAGCTCTTTATTATCAGGAAAAAAGAAATTTCCAAGATGCTTTAACTGATATAAATAGGGCTTTAAGTATAACTCCAGATGTCTCTTTTTTAAAATACCACAAAGCTGCAATACTCTATGAATTAGCAGTTTTAAAACAAGATGTGAGTCTAATTGACGAATCAAAAATATATTTAGATAACTGTATAAAAGAAGATCAAGAAATTATCTCTGCAAGGTTGCTGAGAGCAAAGATTTATTTATTTGAAAAAAAAACAGAGGAAGCTATAAAGTTAGTTAATCAAGTTTTAAAAGTTGAAAAACGAGTAGCAGAAGCTTATCTTATAAAAGGAATGGTCTATCATTATTTGGGTAATAATAAGCTAGCCAGTTCATCTTATCAAACAGCAATTGAAGTAGATCCTAACTACTACGATGCTTACATTCATATGGGTATGATTTCTGAAATTTCTGACAATTATAACGCTGTGGACTATTATAACTCAGCTATAGAAATTGAACCTAATAATATAGAGGGATATCGTAATAAGGGATTGTATTACCATTTTAACTCAGAATACAAAAGTGCTCGAAAAGAATTTAAAAACATCATCAACATTGATTCAATGTTTGAAGAAACTTACTTCAATATTGGAAACACTTTTTTAGGTGAATTTGATCAAAACAAAGAGGATTTCATTCTTGATTCTGCATTTAATTATTTTTTTAAAGCAGTTGATATAAATCCATTCTATGTACAAGCAATTCATAATATTGGGTTGTGCTATGAATTGAAAGACGAGATATCTAAAGCAAAAAAATACTACAATAGAGCAATTAACATTGATAATAATTATCGTCCTTCATTAAATGCTTTAAATGATCTTGATTAATTTATAAGCTGTATAAGTTGGTTAATATTTAAAAATCTTCCCCTTTTCACATTATTTAGTACAATAATGGTTTGGTCTTTTTCCAAAACTTTTATAAAATAGGATCTAAAACCTTTCCACCAACCTGTATGATATACGATTTTACCATAATCCTTATGGTCTTTTAATCTAAATCCGTAGCCGTAATTTTTATTTATTTTATAGTTTTTATTCATTTTACTAAAAGCTAATTTTTTTAAACTGTCACTAATTAAAATATTTTGCTCTAATGCTCTGTCAAATTTTAGCAAATCCAATGTGGTTGAATAAATCCCTTTATCTCCAACAACTCCATTTAGATAGACATCTTCCCACGGAGTTCTATTTTCATATCCTTGAGAAGGGTAAATTAATTCTTCAGAATTAGTTCTATCATATACTACACTGCTATTCATTCCAATTAAATTGAAAATATTATTTTTAATATACTCCTTAAATGTGTTACCAGTTATTTTCTCAACAATCGAGGCCAATAATAAAAAATTAGTGTTGCAATAATAGTATCTCCGATTAGGTGGGTAGTTTTTAAGAGGTTTGATTTTAGATATAATTTTTAATACATCGTCATTATTTATAGTTTTTGTTTTGTCTGGCCATACCTCACTTGGATTATCACAAAAATGTGTATACTGACTTAAACCCGATCTATGTGATAAAAGTTGATGAATAGTAATTCCATCATATGGAAAGTCAGAAAAAAATTGATTAATGGTGTCGTTCAGACTTAATTTACCATCTTCTATTAATTGTAGTACTGCAATAGCTGTAAATGGTTTAGAAACTGAAGCTAACTGAAATGTATGTTTTTCTGTTAACTCTTCTTTTTTCGAAATATTAGCATAGCCATAGCTTTCTTTTGAAATAATATTTCCATTTTCTGCAAATAAGATATTTCCATTAAATTGATTTTTTTTAAACTTTTTTAAAAAAAAGGACTCTACTTTAACTTTTCTATCGTCATTTTTTAGGTTTTTGATTTCATTTATAGATGTATTGATGTTATTTTTTTTAGATTTTTTCTTATTCTCTTTGTGATTACATGAAATAGTAATTAGAAAAGATATCAGAAAAATACAATATCGATTTATCATTTTAATTTTGTCTGTATTGAGTTTGAAATGTGTTTTAAAATGATTTTAGAGTCTTTGAAGATTCTCAATTTTGTTTCCTAGTCTTCTGTAGCACCAAAGTTTATCTTTGAAGATAGAAGACTTAAAAATAGACTTATTAAGTAACATTCTAACACACTCTTGTATCCCTTCAATTATGGAAGGGTGGGGGTGAACCATTTCTGCTAATTCTTGAATGTTTTTATCCATTTTCATTAGTAGACCAATCCCTTGAATAGTACTAGATGCATGCTCTCCAACAGCTCTCATGCCTAAAATTTTCATTTTATCATCGTCAGTAACAATGATTTTGAAAAACCCTTCAGTTTTTCGCATGGCAATAGCTCTTGCAATACAAGAGTAATCCAGTTTAACAACTTTTACTGGTATGTTTTCTTCAATACAAGTTTTTTCATTGATTCCGACAGAGGCGACTTCGGGTTGAAGAAACATAATAGTACATATGTTTTTATAGTTTATTGGATAATATTTTTTAGAGAAAATTCTCTCAACAGCGTAACGACCTTCTAGTTCCCCTACATTCACTAACGATATATGTCCACTAGCATCTCCAACAACATAAATATTGGGAATATTTGTTTGTGTGTCTACATCACCAATATGAACACCTCTTTTACTTAAAGTTACACCAGCATTTTCCATTTTCAAACCCTCTATACAAAGTTTTCTTCCAACAGATAAAAGGGCTTTTTCTACACGAATCACCTCTTTAGTCCCGTCTTTATAAGATAATTCGTATTCTACTTCACCATCTTTAATTTCAAGTCTTTCTAACTGAGCTTTGTTATGAATAGTAACTCCTTTTTCTTTCATGTTTTTACTAATTAAGTCAGATATATCGTTGTCTTCAAAAGGTAAAATTCTATCTGATCTGTCAATTAAATAAACCTTTGTTTTCCCAAAGTTTGAGAAAATTGTAGCATATTCACATCCAATTACACCTGCTCCAACTATAACCATTGATTTTGGAAAACTTTTCATGTGATCAACACCATCACTGGTCATTATTACTTTCTCATCAACTTCAATGTTGGGCAATGTTCTTGGTTTACTACCGGTAGCAATAATAATGTTTTCAGCAAAAATTACTTTTTTTTCACCATTTGCTTTTTTAATCTCTACATGATGGCTATCAACAAATGTCCCCAACCCTCTTTCATATTTAAAAATATTGTTTAGAGCTTCTGATTGTAGTAACTTTAAATGACAGGAATATTGAAATTTTCTATCAAAGGTTGCATCCATAAGGTTTTTCTGAACATCTTCCCAAGACAAATCAACTGCTTTTCTTCCTGCAGATTTAATACCTTCATTAATTGTTCTTAATTTTTGAGACAATTCCCACATGGTTTTAGAAGAAAGAGCTCCGTTATACAGACCTGCACCTCCAACTTTATCTTTTTCTATTAAAACTGTTTTTTTTCCAAAATCAACAGCTCTCATAGCTGCTGCATATCCAGAAGGTCCGGCACCAATTATACATAAATCATATTTCTCCATATTATTTATATTTTTTAAAATTGTTGGTTAAATTATTCATTCAAATAGATTCTTTTTACAATTTAATATTTAGTGATAGCTGAGGTGCAACATAACTGGATTGATACCTTGTTTGTAAAATTGGTTTTATTTGAAGTCCTAAATTATCGCTAATATCAAAAAGAAATAAATGTGCTTCTACGTTTGCATCTATTATCTGTAGAACATATGCTCCAATAAAGGAAATAACAGATAGGTCTCTTAATCTACTATATTGATCTTGTATAATCTTTAAGTCACTTGAAGAGTACAATGGGTAATTCAATGGATTATTTCCATTATCTCTTCTGTGTACTCTTTCATTTTTGATTTTTTTAAATTCTTGATGATTGAAATTAATTAAATAAGTAGTGGAGCCAATAAAACCATAAATAATAGGTAATTTCCACCAAAGTCGATTTTTGATATTTGTAGGTCTTATTTTATTATTATAACATTGTCCAAGACCAGGGAGAATACAAGACATTAAAGTCGATTTTTTTGTAAAATTTACATCTTTCGTTGAGTCGTTTAATTGACAAAAAGAATAGTTAGATAACAAAATAAAAAAGTATATTATAAATCTAAACATTAATCAAAGTTATCTAGAATCTCGTTTAAATGATCTTGATTTTTAAAATTTATAATAATTTGTCCGTTACCCTTAATTTTCTTTTTAATAACTACTTTTGAATCCAGTTGAAATGAAATGTCATTTTGCATTCTTTTTTCATAGTTACTAAGGGCATTTACACTATTATTTTTGTGTGCAGTTTTAGCTCTGAAAAGTTCTTCAGATTTTCTGACAGATAAATTATCAGATTTTATTTTTTCAAATGCTTGAATCATATCAGAATCATCATTTAAAGAAAGTATGGCACGTGCATGTCCCATGCTTATTTCATTATCTCTTACCGCTTTTTGAATTATAACGGGTAGTTTCAACAACCTAAGAAAGTTGGTAATAGTCGATCTGTCTTTACTTACTTTTTCACTTAATTCAAGGTGTGTTAACTGGCATTCATCGATTAATCTTTGATAACTGAGACCTATTTCAATTGCATTTAAATCCCGTCTTTGAATATTCTCTACAATTGCCATTTCTAACATTTTTTTGTCATCAGCAATTCTAATGAATGATGGAATTTCATTAACTCCAGCAATTTTTGCAGCTTGGTATCTTCTTTCTCCAGCAATAATTTGAAAACTATCTCTTCCCATTTTCCTAACAGTAATGGGTTGAATTATTCCATGTTCTTTTATAGATTTTGATAATTCCAGTAGTGCATCTTTTTCAAAGTCTATTCTTGGCTGAAAAGGATTTGGGGAGATGTTAGTAATGTCAATTCTTGAAATTGATCCAGCTTGGTAATTTTGTGAGTTTTTAGATTTACTTGTAATATCTGTTTTGGCATTTTCAAGTAAAGCACTTAAACCTTTCCCAAGAGCATTTTTCTTAGAAACCATTTAACTCTAAGTTTTTAGAAACTGAATCATTAGAACTGGGTACTAAATTTTTCTTGATTAACTCTTTAGCTAAGTTTAAATAGTTCACTGCACCTTTACTACTGGCATCGTGCATTATTATGGTTTCTCCGTGGCTAGGTGCTTCACCAAGTCTCGTGTTTCTGTGAATTATGGTATCGAATACAAGTTGTTGGAAGTGAATTTTAACCTCTTCAATAACTTGATTAGATAATCTTAGTCTTGTATCGTACATGGTTAATAGTATTCCTTCTATATCTAAAGATTTGTTTAATCTACTTTGTACAATTTTAATGGTATTAAGCAGTTTCCCTAATCCTTCTAAAGCAAAATACTCACATTGTACAGGTATTATTACACTGTCAGATAATGTTAGAGCGTTTAATGTTAGTAAACCTAAAGACGGGGAGCAATCTATTACAATATAATCGTATTCATCTTTAAGATGTGAAAAAATATTTTTAAAAACATATTCTCGTTCTTCTAAATTTATCATTTCAATTTCTGCACCTACCAAATCAATGTGGGAAGGCAGAAGGTCGAGGTTAGGACTTTTAGTGCTTACAATTAATTCTTTTGGGTCTACACCATTAATGATACAATCATAAATTCCTTGATTTATTTTTCTAGGTTCAAAACCAACTCCTGAAGTACAGTTTGCTTGAGGATCGGCATCTATTAGTAGAGTTTTTTTATCTAAAACTCCTAAACAAGCTGATAAATTTATTGCAGTAGTAGTTTTACCTACTCCGCCTTTTTGATTGGCTATTGTTATGATTTTACCCATTTAATTTCTTGATTAAATTATAACTAAAGTTAATACTATAAGTAGAAAAAAAATGAATTTAAAAATTCATTTTTAAACATAATTGTGTTTAAATATTAAAGTAGTGGGCTTTGTCCACATTTTAAAAAAATACTTGGAATATTTTAAAATATAAAATACTGTATACCAAGGAGATGAAAAGAAATATTTTTTTATTTGAGATGTTGAAAAGTAACTGATTTTTTAATCTAAATTTTTGAAAGATTTACTTTCTAGTGAGTCTCCAGTGCTATCAGAAGAAGTTTTATTTAAAGAAACTACTTTTTCAACAACTTCAGAAAGACCATCTTTGAACTTGTCAAAGTCTTCTTTGTATAGAAATATTTTGTGTTTTTCAAAATGGAAATTACCATCTTGGTCAAACTTCTTTTTGCTTTCTGTGATGGTTAAATAATGATCACCAGATCTTGTAGATTTAACATCAAAGAAGTAGGTTCTTTTCCCAGCTCTCACAGATTTTGAAAAAATTTCATTTCTGTAGTTTTCGGTATCTTTATTATCTTCCATTTAGGTCTAGTTTATTTATAACACTGCAATATAATTAACCTTTTATTTATTTCTAAAAATATATAGAAATTAATTTTCTTCAATCTGTTGTTTTTTGAAAATTTCGTAATAAAACCCTTTTTTGTTTACAAGTTTATTGTGGTTTCCTTCTTCAGATATTTGCCCATTTTCAAGAACAATAATGTGATCACAATGACTAATATTACTTATTTTATGGCTAATATGGATGGCTAAACTTTTATTAACATTTAGTGATTTTTGAATTTTTTTTGATGTCTCTGAATCGACAGCAGATAGACAATCATCAAAAATTAATAATTGAGGGTTTCTTGCTAGTGCTCTAGCAATAGAAATTCTTTGCTTTTGTCCTCCAGATAATGTGACTCCTCTTTCCCCAATTTTAGTTTCGTATGACTTAGAAAAATTTTCAATTTCAGAGCTTAAACCAGCTTTTTTTGCAGCTGATTGCACATCTTTAAATTCGTAATCTGTTTTATTTAGCCCAAATGCTATGTTATTTTTTATAGTATCAGAGAACAAAAATACATCTTGAGGAACGTATCCAATTTTTTTCCTGAAATCGGAAAGTTTAATATCGTTCACTGAACTTCCATTTATTAATATCTCACCACTGTTAATTTCGTAGAGTCTGCATAGAATTTGAGCTAATGAAGATTTACCACAACCAGTTTTTCCAAATATTCCAATAGTCATTCCTGATGTAAGTTTGAAGTTGATATTTTTTAATACAAAATCACTGCTACTTGGATATTTAAAACTTACATTTTTAAATTCTATCTCTTTAATCTCTTTTAATTTTTTAACTCCATTGTTAATTACCTTTTCTTCGATTTTAATAAATTCATTTATTCTTTTTTGAGAAGCTGCCGCTCTTTGAACTAAAGAACTTACCCAACCAATAGATGCAAAAGGCCATGTCAACATATTTATATAGAATATAAATTGAACAATATCTCCGTAGTCTAATTCTTTTTGAATTGTTTTAATTCCTCCAAGGTAAATCGTAATCACAGTACTTAATCCTATTAGAAAAATTATTGTAGGTAAAAATAGGGAGTTAACAAGAGCTAAATCTAAAGAAGCTTGCTTGTAATTATTAGTTTCTTCCTTATATACATCTAAAAAATACTTTCTTTTATTGTACGCTTTTAAAACTCTAATTCCTGAAAATGCTTCTTGAACAAAGGATGTTATTTTAGATTGTTTTTGTTGAGTGATTTCACTTTTTTTATTAATTATACTACTGACTTTATAAATTATAAATGAAAGAATAGGTAGTGGGAAAAGCACGTAAAGGGTAAGGGTTAGGTTTTTATATATCATAAAAGAAATAACCATAATAAAAAGTACGGAAACATTTATCGAATACATAATAGCTGGTCCAAGATACATCCTTACTTTAGTTACATCTTCACTAATTCTATTCATTAAATCTCCTGTTTTATTTTTCTTGTAAAATGAAATACTTAATTCTTGGTATTTAGAAAAAATTTCATTTTTCAAATCAAATTCTATTTTTCGAGACATTACAATTATTGATTGTCTAGTGAAAAACAAAAACAATCCTTTAAGTAAAGAAAATAACATGTAGGTAAATACTAACTTCAAACCAAGATCCCAGAGAACTTCATTGCTTTTATTCGTACTGGTCTTGTAGTCAATAAGTTCGTCAACTGCGTTATCTATAATTTTAGGCATGTAGACCCCAAAATAATTGGATGCTGTTATAAAAAAAAGTCCAAACAGAAGGTGCCATTTATACTTCCATAGGTATTTATTTAAATAAAAAAGAGGTTTCAAATCCTTTCAAATATAGATACTATAACCAAGCATTTTATTTTTTTCAAATTTTATATTGTCAAAATATTATTTTTGTGGAATATTTCTATAAATATTATGATTAAAGAATTATCAGATACAACTCATTCAGAAAAAAGTAGTGCCATTGATTTTTTTAAAATGAACCATGAAAAAATACTGTTTTGCCAAGACAAGCAGTCTGGTTTAAAAGCTATTATAGCGGTACACAATACGGTTTGTGGACCAGCTCTAGGAGGTACTAGAATGTGGAATTATGTTTCTAGCGAAAATGCTTTAATTGATGTCATGAGATTGTCTAGAGGTATGACCTATAAAAATGCTATTTCAGGTCTTAATTTAGGAGGAGGTAAAGCGGTTATTATCGGGGACTCTAAGACTCAAAAATCACCAGAATTATTTATGAAATTTGGAGAGTTTGTTAACTCTTTATCTGGATCTTATATTACAGCTGAAGATGTAGGTATTAATCCTCAAGACATGTTACATGTAAATAAAACCACAGACTATGTTACTGGTTTACCTGGTAAAAAAGGAGATCCGTCTCCAATTACTGCATATGGAGTTTATATGGGAATGAAAGCGGCATTAAAATTTCAAAGCGGTAACGAAAGTTTAAGTGGTAAGAAAGTACTTGTACAGGGGGTTGGTCACGTAGGACTATATCTGGTAGATTATTTACATAAAGAAGGTGCAGAAATTATTATATCTGATATTAATAAAGATGCTGTAAAAAGAACAGTTAATAAATACAATTGTAAATTTATTGATACAAATGACATATTCAATACACAAATAGATATTTATGCTCCTTGCGCTCTTGGTGCAACTATCAATAATAAAACCATCAAAGAGCTTAAATGCAATATTGTGGCTGGAGCTGCTAATAATCAACTTCAAGATGAAAATATTCATGGACAACAACTACTTGATAAAGGAATTATCTATGCTCCTGATTATTTAATCAATGCAGGAGGTGTAATGAATTGTTATGCAGAAATTCATGGAATTAGTGATGAAAAAGTAATGCAAATGGCAGGGAATATTTACAATACCACTTTGGATATACTTAATAAATCAAAAAATGAGAATATCTCAACTTCGTTAGCTGCCAATAAAATTGCAGAAAAAAGAATTACAGAAGAAACTATAAAGTTGAATAATGTTAAATAGAAGGCATATCAGAATCAAAGTTTTACAGGCTTTTTACGCCTTTTCTCAATCTAACAACAACGATTTGGAAAACGGTTTAAAGGAGTTTGTACATAGTATGAATAAGACTTATGATTTATATATTTATTTAATTCAAATTTTTATTCCTCTTAAAAGGATTGCTAATATTAAGATAGAAGAGGCTAAAAGATCTTTTATTGAAAAAGCTCCTCAGACTTTCAAGAGATCTTTTGTTGATAATAAGGTGATTAAGATGTTAGAATCTTCTGAAGATTTAGAGAAAATAATTAACAACTCTAAAATAAGTTGGGTAGGAGACGTCGAAAATGATTTAATTAAAAAAATGTTTAGTAGTTTGTACAATTCTGAAACATTTCAAGAAATTTTGAATTCAGAGGAAAATAGTTTTGATCAACAGAAAACACAATTGACAAAACTTTACAAAGAAGAAATATGTAATTACGACTTACTTCATCATTTTTTTGACGAAAAAAGTATTTATTGGCAAGATGATTTAGATCATGTGTCTTCAATGATTATAAAAACTTTAAAATCTTTTAAAGAAGATTCGAAATTCACATTAATGCCTTTATGGAAGGAAGATGAAAAACAATTTGCTTTAAATTTATTATCAAAGGCAATTACAAATAAAGAACACAACGATAAAGTTCTTCAATCTTATTCTAAAAATTGGGAAAGTGAAAGATTGGCTAAAATGGATTCTTTGTTAATGAATTTGGCTGTTACAGAAGCTAAAGAATTTTCTTCGATTCCTTTAAAAGTAACCTTAAATGAATACATAGAAATCTCCAAGTTTTACAGTACTCCGAAAAGTAACGGCTTCATTAACGGTATTTTGGATAAAATATTTATTGAGTTAAAAAAAGAAGGAGAAATTAAAAAAGTAGGTAGGGGATTAATAGGTTAATTATGAAAAAAAATATTTTTATTTATATATTTCTGATTGTATGTTGCTCTTGTGTAAGTGATAAAATTAGTAATTCTACTGAAATTACTGCAGATTTAATAGCACCTGAAAATCCACCAGTAATTAAATTTGAAGAATCTACTTTCAATTTTGATACTGTTGCATTAGGATCAAAAGTAGAATATACTTTTGTTTTTGTTAACGAAGGAAAAACTCCTTTACTTATTAATTCTGTTAAGGCTGGTTGTGGATGCACAGTTCTAAAAGGTTGGCCTAAAACACCTGTTGAACCAGGTGATAAAGGTGAAATACCTGTTGTATTAAATACTAAAAGAACAGGTTACATTAAAAAATATATATCTATATTGGCCAATACGAGACCCGCTACTAATAAGTTGTATTTAGAGGGTTTTGTTGCAGGTATTTAAATTAAAATAAAAACTTATGAATAAAGTATTTTTTCTCGAATTATCATCAGCCGAAAATAGTAGTGGTGGAATTATGAATATCATTTTTTTAGTAGCAATTTTTATAATTTTTTATTTTTTCATGGTTAGACCACAAAATAAGAAAAGAAAAGAATTACAAAACTTAAGAGACAATCTTAAAAAAGGAGATAATGTAGTAACTATTGGAGGTATCCACGGAAAGGTGGTAGAAGTTAAAGAAACAACAGTTTTAGTTACTGTTGATGCAAGTACTAAACTTAAAATTGATAAATCATCTATTTCCCTTGATTCTAGCACAAAATTAAACGAAGAAAATAAACAATAACTTATGTTGAAAGTTGGTTTAACTGGTGGAATAGGATCAGGTAAAACCACGGTTTCTAATCATATTAAAGAGCTGGGTTTTCCGGTTTATAACTCTGACTCAAGAGCTAAGTGGTTAATGAATAATGACCCAGATATAAAAAACTTAGTGGTGCTGGAATTTGGAGTAAGTGCTTACGAAAAAGGTGTCCTAAATAGAAAGTTAATTTCTGAAATTGTTTTTAGTGACTCATCAAAATTAAAAAAACTTAATTCAGTAATTCATCCTGCTGTTGCTGAAGATTTTAAAAATTGGATTACTCAGTATGACTCAAATACCATAGTTTTCAAGGAGGCAGCTATTTTAATTGAAAGTAAAGCATATTTAGAAATGGATAAAATTATTTTAGTATGTTGTTCTGAAAAAATTAGATTAGAAAGAGTTTTAAAAAGAGATTCTAGCAACTATAAATCCATTCAAAAAAGAATGTCTCATCAAATGACTGATGTTTCCAAAGAAAAGTATGCAGATTTTATTATTGACAACAGTGAAAGCGAAGAGAATCTAAAGAAAAAAGTGCTAATTACTATTGAAAAACTAATTGAATTAGTTAAAGAAAAGTAAAAGTTCAACCCCAAAATATATATGCTAAAATTATAGCTGCTATTATTCCTACAATGTCTGCAAACAGTCCAGCAAGAACAGCGTATCTAGTATTTTTAATTCCTACAGAACCAAAATAAACAGCAATTACGTAAAAAGTAGTTTCTGTAGAACCTTGAAATGTAGAAGTTAGTCTTCCTACAAATGAATTAATTTGACTGGCATTTTCTCCCCAAGACTCTACCATTAATCCTCTTGCACCACCACCAGATAAGGGTTTCATTATTGCAGTTGGAAGAGCTTCAACAAATTGAATATTATCAAGAAATAAATTAAATACTTGACCTATCGCATAAGTCACATAACTCATAGCTCCAGAAGCTGTGAAAGCTCCAACAGCACAAAGCATAGCAATCAAGTAGGGGATTATTCGAATTGCAACTGTAAACCCTTCTTTAGCGCCTTCTACAAATTCTTCATAAATATTTATTTTCTTTCTCAACCCTAAGCTAATAAATCCTATAATAAAAGAAAATATAATTGCTCCAGACGCAACTGAGGATATGATTTCAATTTGGCTTTTGTGATTCATCAAATAATAAACCAGACTTCCAATAAATAATATTGCAGTTCCTAAATAGGCAATAATTGTTTTTTGGAATAAGTTAATTTTTTGAATTATGGCAACAAGAATAAGACCAGCAATAGTAGAGCAAAAAGTGGCAATCAATATTGGTAAAAAAACATCTGTAGGATTACCACTTATATTATTTTCTGCCATTGCTGAGGCTCTTAGTGCTATTATACTTGTTGGTATTAAAGTAAGTCCTGAAGTATTTAATACTAAAAATAAAATTTGAGCATTTGAAGCCCTGTCCTTATTTGTATTTTCTTTTTGTAATTCTGCCATGGCTTTGAGTCCAAGCGGAGTTGCTGCATTGTCAAGACCTAACATATTGGCAGATATATTCATAATAATAGCACCGTGTGCTTTTGAGTTTTTTTGAACTTCTGGAAATAATTTATGAAAAAGTGGTGAGAATGCTTTGGATAGTAAATCTATTGCACCTCCTTTTTCACCAATCCGCATAATTCCAAGCCAAAGAGCCATAATTCCTGTTAAACCAATGGAAAGTTTAAAGCCCAACTCAGCTCTTTCAAAAATGGAGTTTACAATTAAGGAAAAAATTTCTGGATTACCGGTAAAAGTTTTAAATATTGCAATGATAAATGCAACAATAAAAAACCCAATCCATATGTAGTTTAATGTCATTTTGAAAAAAATTAGCTAATGTAATAACAGTTATAAAATTAAATTAATTTCTTATTACTTAAACGTAAACAATATATTTGTTAACACTTGTGTTATACCCATAAATACTTTTAGGTTTAAATAAAAACACTATCTTAGTGTCAAATTAACACTATATAGCTTTTATCAAGCAAGTAAACTAATTTAATAATGATGAGCGTAAACAACTGTTTTTCAAGACTTTACTTTTTTATTGTATTTTCTATTTTCACTTTTAGTGCTTTTACACAGTCAATTATGGTAACAGGAACTGTAATGGATGAACTAAAAGAAGGAATGCCTGGTGTAACTATAAAAATTGAAGGAAATCCTACAGGTACTACTACGGATTTAGACGGTAAATATACTATAAGTATCAATGATAAAAACAACATTCTTATCTTTTCATTTATTGGTTATAAAAACCAGGCAATTCAAGTAAATGATCAAACCAAAATTAATGTTCAGTTAAAATTATCATCAGAATCTTTAGACGAAGTTGTAGTAATTGGATATGGAAAAACTACTGTTAAAGAACTTACTGGTGCTACAGTACAAGTTAAAGGTGAAAGCATAGAAAGACTTAATATCCCAAGGATGGATCAAGCTCTTCAGGGGCAAGTTTCAGGAGTTACCATCAATACCAACTCAGGTTCTCCAGGAGGTTCTTCTAGTATCAGAATTAGAGGTTTATCAACATTTGGAGATAATGACCCATTAATATTAGTTGATGGGGTAGTTTATGATTCAGAGGGTTTAAATTCTTTGAATCCTGGTGACATAGAATCCATTAATGTGTTGAAAGATGCCACAGCTGGCATCTATGGAGTAAGAGCTGCAAATGGTGTTATAATTATAGAAACAAAAAAAGGTCGAATTGGAGCAAAACCTAAATTTGAAGTAGGTTCTTATGTAGGAGTCCAACAGACTACTAACAGTTTAGATTTATTGAATGCAGCTGAGTATGCTTTAATTAAAAATGAAATGTTTATTAGAGGGACTGGGTCACCTATATTCAACAATACAGATTTAAAGGTGGGTACAAATTGGCAAGACAGTATTTTCCAATCAGCTCCTATTGAAAGTTTTAATTTTGGTGTTACTGGAGGTAGTAAGAAATCATCTTATTCTATTGGAGGTAATTATTTTTCTCAAGATGGTATTGTAGGAGGTGATAAATCTAGTTTTGATAGGTATAACGCTAGAGTTAATTTAGTTAATTCTTTAACTGATAAATTAACTTTAAGCAGTGTTTTTCTTTTCACCCACGAAGAAAGAAAAACGTTGCCAGAAAATGGATTAGGATCAGTATTATATAATACTATAAATGCTTTTCCTACTAGAGATATTAGAACTCAAGATGGCAGGTATGAATATCTGCTGGAGGTAAACGATATTATAAATCCAGTTGCTCAAATAGAAAACACTCATAATAATGCCTTGGTAAATAAATTGGTAGGAAAACAAGAATTTGAATACAAGATTAATAAGAATTTATCCTTCACTAATAGACTTAGTTATAATTATTCATCAGTAGACAATAAGAGTTTTTCTCCTCTTGCTTGGTATGGTATTGGGAAATATGCTAATTCTGCTATTAATGAAAATTTAGATCCTAGAATGGTGTTTCAAGGATTCCAACTTTCAGATCCAGATAATTTAGTTTACGACAGTATACTTGTGGAACAAGGGGCAAGTGTTTATGAGCAAAGAGCAACATACTTAGATTTAAATTTCGAGAGTTATTTAAATTACTCTAAAACCATTGATGACCATAATATAAAAGCCACTTTGGGAACAACAGTATTTAGTAGGAGAGGAGACGTACTGAACGGTACTGCTTTTAATATTCCCAATAACTCCATAGATTTTGCTGATATATCTGCAAGTTTAACTTCTGGTCAAATTAATCTAAATAATACCGGGTCTTATGAATTTGAAGAAAGATTACTTTCTAACTTTTTAAGAGCAGAATATGGCTTTAAATACAAATACATTTTTTCTGCAATACTTAGAAGAGATGGTTCTAGCAAGTTTGGTCCTAACAACAGGTTCGGATACTTCCCCTCTTTTTCGGGTGCATGGATTGCTTCTGATGAAAGTTTCTTTAATTCCAAGGCAATCACTTTTTTCAAGGTTAGAACCAGTTACGGGATTTCAGGAAACGATCAGATTGCCAATTTTGCTTACAGAGCTTTATTAAATGGTGAGGGTGATTATGTTTTTAATAATTCAATAGTTCAAGGTGTAGCTATAGGAACTCCTTCTAACCCAGATTTAAAATGGGAAACAACTAGACAATTTAATATTGGTATTGATCTTCAGCTTTCAAATATTATTGATATTAGTGCAAACTACTTTGTTAAAAACACTAATGATCTTCTTTTTCAACCTGCAGTATCTTCTTTAATAGGTTCTTATGGACCAGGAGGATATCCTCCATATGTAAATGCTGGTGATGTTTCTAACAAAGGTGTGGAGTTAGAATTAGCATATGCTACAGATCCAAAAAATAAAGTCGGAATGAATGTAAATTTAAATTTTACTTATATTGACAACGAAGTAAAATCAACTCCAGAGGGTGTAGATTTTTTACCTGGAGCTGGTTTTGGTGTCGGAGGCAATACAGCTACCCGTTTTGAAGTCGGATTTCCTATTGGATATTTTATTGGTTACCAAACCGATGGTGTATTTCAAAATCAAGAAGAAATTGATAATGCCACAGTCATTCAGCCAGGAGCTCAGGTTGGTGATCTGAGATTTGTTGATGTTGATGGCGACGGTGTAATTAATTTCAGTAACAATTCTGATAAAACTAACTTAGGTTCGCCTATTCCTAAATTCATGATTGGTTCTGTTTTAGGATTCAATGTTTTTGGTGTTGATATTTCAACTAATTTATATGCTGCTTTAGGTCATAAAATTGTAAGAAATTACGAGAGACAGCAACCTTATGCTAATCAACTTAGTTACGTCTTGGATAGATGGACTGTAGATAATCCATCAAATGACAATCCAAGAGTAACAACAACTGCTACGAGAAATGGTGTTTTTTCTGATTATTTTGTCGAAAATGGTTCTTATTTGAGAGTTAGAAATGTTCAAATTGGATATGTATTACCAAAAAACATTTGTGATAAATTTGGAACAGACTACATCAGGTTTTACATGTCAGCAAATAACTTGTTTACCATTACCAACTACATGGGTTATGATCCAGACATAGGAGCAGCTCAAGGTGCTTTGTCTAATGGTATTGATTATGGATTTTACCCACAAGCTAGAACAATAATGGGTGGTGTTAACATTAAATTTTAATAATATGAAAAGAGTATTCAAAATATTTTCTGTCTTTCTTTTAACTTCATTTTTATCATTGGGATGTAGTAAGTTTCTAGATTTAGAACCTCCTTACACCCAAGATGCTGAAAACTTTTTTCAAAATGAAAGTGACTATTTAAGAGCCCTTACTGGAGCCTACGATTTGCTTCAAGGTGTTTATGTATCTTTTTGGATAGGAGAAATTGCATCTGATAACACTATAGCTGGAGGAGAAAGTGTCACCGATACTGAAGGCTTACACCAAATAGACAACATGACTCATGGCGCGGTAAATAACGAGCTAAGAAGTCTTATGAGATACAACTATTGCGGTATCGCAAGATGTAATTTCCTTTTAGAACCTAAGGATAATGAAATCGATTTTCCATCCAAGTCAGTTATCTTTGCAGAAGCTAAATTTTTAAGAGCTTTTTATTATTTTGAATTGGTAAAAGTATTTGGAGATATTCCTTTAATTATTGATAAAAGATTAGGTGGACAAGAAGTGTTAGAAACTGTAAGAACTCCTTCCGCAGAAGTTTATGCTCAAATTGAAAAGGATTTAAATGAGGCAGTTTCTGTTTTGTCTTATAAATCAGAATCCTCTCATTCTGGTATTCAAGGTAGAGTTGATAAAGGTGCAGCACTTTCTTTATTGGGTAAAGTGTATTTATACCAGCAAAAATGGAATCTTTCAAGTCAAACACTTGATGTCGTAATCAATTCTGGAAATTACACATTAGGTTCCGACTACAGTACTTTATTTCAAGAAGCTAATGAAAATAACAGTGAAACTGTTTTCGATGTGGAGTTTAGCAGTGGTCAAGGTGGAGATTATGGATGTTTAATTTGTTTGGAAGGAAATGTTACTGTTGGCTTTCAAGGAATTAGATCTTATGATGGACCAGTTTATGGTGATGGAAATAGCTATAACTTACCTACTCAAGATCTTTACGACTTTTTTGAATACCAAGACTCGAGAAGAGAAGCTACATGTCTAAATATTGATGAATTTATTGCAAATAATAGCCCTGGAACTACTTATACACAAGGTGGCGGTGGTCATACAGGCTTTTACAATAATAAATATATTAAGTCTGCTTTAGAAATGGGGAATCTTGGTGACAATGACTTAACTAGCGGTGTCAATTACCGTGTGATAAGATATGCTGATGTACTATTAATGGCTGCTGAAGCATCAAATGAAAATGGTGACACTTCTAATGCTATTCAATATTTAAATGAGGTAAGAAATAGAGTAAATCTATTTCAATATGAAATAGATGTAACGCAGCCACCTTGGAATAATTTTAGTGATTCTCAAAACTCAATTAGAGACATAATTCATAGAGAAAGAAGATCAGAACTTTCTTGTGAAGGTCATAGGTTTTTTGATTTAGTTAGAACCGGAAAAGCTGCTAGTGAAATAGATGGCTTTGTTGTAGGGAAACATGAATTATTTCCAATTCCACAAGACGAAATTGATTTAGCAGGGGGGAATTGGTCTCAAAATCCAGGATATTAAAATTTAAGAAATGAAATTGAAAAATATAAAAACAGTATTATTATTAATTCCTCTAGTAATTGCTTCTAGTTGTGGTAAAAAAGGATGTACGGACCCAAAAGCACATAATTTTGATCCAAATGCAACGAAAGACGATGGTACTTGCTTCGAAGGCTTGACTGAATCATCAGCTTTATTCACTATTGCACCTACAAGTAATCCTAACGTTGTAGTTTTTACTGCACAAAATCCTGATGTAGAATGTTCTTGGAATTTTGGAAATGGAACTTCTGGAAGTGGGACAATTGATACAGCAGAATATCCTTTTGCAGGGAATTTTACAGTAACTCTTTCTGTTTTTAATTCTCAAGGGGATGCATCAAGCTCAAGTCCTATTACTATTGATTCAAATGATATTAGTTTGTTTGATAATCCTTTACATTTAATACTTACAGGTGGACTGAATGGTCCTGGATACAGAACATGGCATATTGACTCTGCATGTGATTATCATTTTGGTGTCGGCCCTCCTGATGGAGACGCTCCAGACTGGTGGCATGCTACTGCCAATTCTAAACCAGGAGTAGGACTTTACGATGATAGATTTACTTTTCACCTAGTTGGATTTAAATATGACTTGTTAACAAATGGAGATATTTATGTACACAATACATTAGGTCCTAATTATCAAGGTGCTTTTGAAAATTTATACGATTGGACAGCTCCGTTTGAAAATATGTCTAATGAGAGTTGGGATTTATCAACTGATTCTGTGATGACACTTTCTAATGGTGCCCCTATGGGTTTTTATTCAGGTGTTAGCGAATTTGAAATTACTCAGTTAAATGACACTTCAATGATTGTTAAATACGGTCATCACGACGGTACTTTAGCTTGGTTTGCTAGATACGTCCCAGAAGGTTTTGTAACTACTTGTCCATAGATTACCTTATGAAAGGATTAAATTATTTTGTTTATTTATTGGCATTACCTCTTTTTTTTAACAGTTGTGAAAAAGGTTGTACAGACCCAAATGCAGAAAATTACAACCCAGAGGCAAAAAAAGATAACGGTTCTTGCTACTTTATTAATCTACCTACCAACTTAGAATGTACGATTACCAATGTTGATAATAGTGGTGTAGTTGAAATACAAGCAACTGCTACAAATGAAAATTTTTTCACTTTCATCTTAATGAACGCTACAGATTCTACAATTATAACTTCTACAAATGGATCAGCTAGTTACTCTTATTCTTCTTCAGGAACTTATTTCATTAAAACTAGAGCAAACCTTACGAGTTCTCAATATATTGAAAGAATAGACAGTGTGACTGTTTCTTTCAGTGTTAATAATACGGGATATACAACTCCATTGAATTACCCTAATTATACACTTTCTTGGAATGATGAATTCAACGGGACATTACTTTCCAATGATTGGACACACGAATTAGGGAATGGTAATAATGGATGGGGAAATAATGAATTACAGTATTACAGAGAACAGAATACTTCATTAGAAAATGGATATCTCAAAATTACTGCAAAGCAAGAATATTATGGTGGAAAAAATTATACTTCATCAAGAATTAAAACACAAGGAAATGTTTTACATACTTATGGAAGAATAGATATTAGAGCTAAACTTCCTTTCGGTCAAGGAATTTGGCCTGCACTATGGATGTTAGGAGACAATTTTCCTAGTGTTGGATGGCCAAGTTGTGGCGAAATTGATATTATGGAAATGATTGGTGGGAACGGTTACAACGATAGAACGGTACACGGTACTGCACATTGGGAAAGTAATGGTCATGCAGAATATGGAGGGTCAAACTCTCTTTCTAGCGGTAGATTTGCAGATGAATTCCATGTTTTTTCAATTATTTGGACTTCAAGTTCTATAGTATGGTTAAGAGACGATATTCAATATCAGGTTATTGACATTACTAACCTAAGTGCTTTTCACAACAACTTCTTTTTTATATTAAATTTGGCTGTTGGTGGAAATTGGCCAGGTAGTCCAAACGCATCAACTATTTTTGATCAAACTTTACTAGTTGATTACATTAGAGTCTTTCAATAAAAAATATATGATTAATAAAGTTAAAATAGTTTTCAGTCTTTTGGTTGTGTTACTTACTGCATGTACTCCAAAAAAAACTTCAGTAGAAACTAATAAATCATCGATTGATGTAAAAATTGATTCACTTTTAGCTAAAATGACCTTGAGAGAGAAAATTGGTCAAATGACACAAATTAATTTAACCGTTATTGCTAAAGGTTCCAATAAATGGTCCTCCAATGACACCATGGAAATCGATCCTGTAAAAGCTAAAAAAGCTATAATGGATTATAAAGTTGGTTCGGTGTTAAATACAGTTAATAATTTAGCACAAACTCCAAAAACTTGGTACGAAAATATTTCTGAAATACAAAAATTTGCAATAGACAGTACACCGATAAAAATACCCATAATATACGGAATTGACGCAATACATGGAGCCACTTACACCGATGGAGCCACTATGTTTCCACAGCAAATTACGACTGCAGCCACATGGAATACAGAAAACGCTTACAATATGGGTGCTGTTTGTGCTTATGAAACAAGAGCATCTGGAATTCCATGGAACTTTTCTCCAGTTTTAGATTTGGGTTTAGACCCTCGATTTCCAAGACAGTTTGAGACTTTTGGTGAAGATCCTTTTTTGGTAACTGAATTTGGAAAGGCCATAATAGCAGGATACCAAGGAGATGATAATAATATTGGTCACATGTCTAAAGTAGCTGCTTGTATGAAGCATTTTACAGGTTACCAAGCAACGATAAGCGGTAAAGATAGAACTCCTGCTTATATACCTGATAATGTATTGTTTGAGTACCATATAAAATCTTTTAAGGCCGCCATAGATGCAGGAGCTAAGACGGTAATGATAAATTCTGGATTAATAAATGGAATACCTGTTCATTCAAGTTTTAAAATACTAACTGAAATATTAAGAAATAAACTTGGTTTTGAGGGAGTTATTTTAACTGATTGGGAAGACATCAATAAGCTTTGTGACCGTGATAAAGTTGCAAAAAACAGAAAAGAAGCTATTAGAATGGCTATAAATGCTGGAATTGATATGTCTATGGTTCCTTATGAATATGAGGAATTTATAGATCTACTAACTGAGTTAGTTAACGAGGGTCAAGTTGAAATCTCAAGAATTGACGACGCAACTAGAAAAATTCTAAGATTAAAATATGAATTAGATTTATTCAATAACCCTGTCACTAATTATAAAGATTATCCTGATTTTGGTGGTGAAGAATCGAATAAATTAGCTTATGAATCTGCTTCTGAATCTGTTACTTTATTAAAAAATAGTAACTCAATTCTTCCATTAAAAAAGGGGTCGAAGATATTAGTGACTGGTCCTAATGCTAACAACATGCAATGTTTGAATGGTGCTTGGACTTATAACTGGCAAGGTAAACATACAGATTTATATGTTAAAGGAGTTCCTGCCTACTTAATTAATAAGGTAACAAAGGAGGGCATATCAAAAAACTCTTTGATTAGTGAAAATTTATCTCCAAAAAATTATACAACTATATTCGAGTCTGTTTCTAATGTTTACGGAGAAAATAACGTTACTTATGTTCCAGGAGTTTCATACAAGCGTGGAGGTGCTTTTTATGATATGGAAGAAGATGACATTGATCAGGTTGTAAAAGCTGCTAAATCACATGATTTTATATTATTGTGTTTAGGAGAAAATTCATATACGGAGAAACCGGGAGACCTAAATGACTTGAACCTTCATGAGCTCCAGATCAAGTTAGCTAATAGACTTTCTAAATGCGGCAAGCCTGTCATATTGGTTTTAAATATTGGGAGACCAAGGCTAATTTCAGAAATTGAACCGTTCATGTCTGCAATTGTAAATATCTATTTACCTGGTAATTTAGGCGGTATTGCTTTAGCAGATGTTCTTTCAGGTAAAGTGAACCCATCTGGAAAACTTCCGTATACGTATCCAGCCTACCCCAATTCTTTATCTACTTATTTTTACAAACCATCCGAGGTTCAAAATAATGCTCAGGGAGCCTATAATTATGTAGGAGAGTTAAATAATTTATATGAATTTGGTTACGGCATTAGCTACACAAATTATGAGTATAAAAATTTCAAATTATTTAATGATACACTCAGTGCAAATGACACTTTAAGTTTATCAGTAACCATTGAAAATGCCGGATCTACAGATGGAAGCGAAGTGGTTCAAGTTTATACTTCTGATTTATTTGCTTCAGTATCTCCAGACAATAAAAGATTGAGAGCTTTTAATAAAGTTTTTATTGAAGCTGGAAAATCCAAAGATGTGTTGTTTAAAATCCCTGTATCTGATTTATCTTTTTATAATGATGAAAATATTAATGTTTTGGAAAAAGGAGCTTTTAGTGTTCATGTTGGGGCTAATTCTAAAGATTTAATTTCTTCTAATTTTCACGTTAAGTGAAGTAATGAATAAACTCATTATATTTTCTTTCATTATTTTCTGTATTTCGTGTAATGATTTAACTAAGAACCCTTCAAAATCAAATTTGGTTTGGGAAGATAACTTTGATGATATCGATTTAAATCCCAATTTTTGGAATATTTATTCTGGTAACGGATGTCCTGAACTTTGTGGGTTTGGTAACAACGAATTACAGTATTATGTAAATGATTCTAAAACGATTCAAATTAAACATGGTAAACTTATTCTAACTTCCTATTTCGATACTATCTCTAATTCATTTAAGTCTGCTAAAATTACTACAAATGGGAAAATTGATTTTCATAAAGGTCACCTAGAAGTAAAAGCAAAATTACCTCTTGTTGTAGGCTCTTGGCCAGCTATATGGCTTTTGCCTTCCCTAGATAGAAAACTTAATTGGCCACTAGATGGTGAAATTGATATCATGGAAAATGTAGGATACGATTCATGCAAAATTTTCGGAACCATTCATACAGCAGCGTACAATCATACTATAGGAACTCAAAAGTCTGATAGTATTTCTATATCAACAGCACATAATGAGTTTCATACATATAGTTTAAATTGGACAGATTCTTTATTGGAATGGTACGTAGATACAGTTTTATTTAACAGAATTAAAAGAAAATCATTTGATAGGGTAGAGCAATGGCCATTTAATAAAGATTTCCATTTAATAATTAATCTAGCCGTAGGAGGAGATTGGGGAGGGAAATTAGGTGTCGATACATCAAATTACCCTAAAGAATTTATAATAGATAAAGTTTCCCTATTTAAGGAAAAACCTTAAAATATTGCCAATTATTTACTGAGTTGTAGTTCAATATCTATTTCTGAGTTAATCGTAAAACCCATGGTGTCTATTACAAAAGGAATGGTACCACTTAAAAAACATACGTTTTCTTGTACAGAAAGTATCTGATAATCTGAAATCAGATTGGTATTTTGGTCTGTCACCAATAAATTATTTTCATTATTGGATAGCTCCCAAGTTCCTTCGCTAGTCATATCAATTGGAATTCCAGGTAATGTTTGTCCTAAAATATCAATTCCTTCTGTTACAAAGTTTAAAGTATTGGAACAAGTTTGTTCTGGATATAGAAATGTCCAATTTCCAGCGTCATTAGCTTCTCCAGAAATAGTTTGACTGCCTAATATTGGAATATCTATCTGAGTTGTGTACTCTATATTTAAAATATTCCAGCTACCACTTAGTAAATAAGAAGTGGAGTAGGTGCAAGATCCGTTATCGTCTGTTGCCTTAGGATTATAATTAATCGCATTAGGGTCCATGCAATCTAAAATAACACAAGAGTTGTCATTATTTTTCGCATCTGGATTATAGTTAGTGGCGGTTGGGTCTGTACATCCATCTTTTCCGCAAGAAAAGAGTATGATACTTACTAAAAAAAGTGTGGTGTATTTTAAGATATTTCTCATTTTAATTATCTGGAAAATTCAAACTTCGAGTCAATAGATATGCTAATATCCATTCCAAAATCGCTGGAAACTTCGCTGTAGCTGCTAGATAATTCAAGACTGTTATTATTTACTGATACGAGAACAAACGCCAAAGTTGTATCTGCTATATTAATGGTTAGATCATTATTAGTTTTTAACCAAGTACCAGTATCACTAGGTTCATCTGTGTAATAAGAAATACAAACACCGGTAGACTGGAAGTCGATTCCTGTAGGATTTAAAGAGTCTGGATGTGTAATTTCAATGTAAGAAGTGTCTAAAATAGGGAAACCTCCAATAGATGCTGTTGCTTGAACTGAATTCTCTTGATAAGTTGAGGTCCATGAACCTACTACGTCATAAATACATGTCCCATTGTCAATAGAAGCTTCACTGTCATAATTTGAAGCAATTGGATCAGTACATCCTTCAGTTTCCTTGGAACATGAACTCAATAAAAGAGCAGAAGTAAGTACTAGGCTAAAAAAATTAATGGTTTTCATAATAATTGTTTTATATCCTAAGTATACGTAATTTTTAATAAAAAGTTTATTTTTTTTAAATTTATATTTGAATCAAAAATTAATATGAACAGCTCATTATCTTTTTATTATCCAAAAAAAGACAAAATATCTGATGAATTACTAGAGTGTATTTTACAACTCAATCAATTCAATACACCTGCTTTGGGATCATTGAAGAATATTGAGCATTTAAAAGAGTTATATTTTTTTTCAAAGTTTATTTTAGTTGTTAAAAATAAAAAATCTTTTATAGGATTTGCTGTTGTTATGGATGGAAACAGTGAGTATCAGTCTTTAAATTATAAATATTTTAAAAAAAGATTTGGATCTTCATTTTTATACATAGATAGAGTAGCAGTGGTTTCAGATTTTCAAAATAAATCTGTAGGAAGTTTAATGTATAAGCACATATACTCTATTTCTTTAGCTATCCCATTCCCTTTGTGTTGTGAAGTAAATACTGTTCCATTAAACACACAATCTCTTAATTTCCATAAAAAAATGGGATTTCATAATGTTGATGAAATCCCATTTGGTAAAAAAAGAGTTGCAATGTTAGTTAGACATTGATAATCTTATCTTAAAATTTGCAGTTGTTTTGTTGAAATTTGATTATTTGAAATAACAACAACGTTATAAATCCCATTACTTAAATCTGAAATATCTAAGTTTAAATGATCAAATGAAGATGTAGTAAAGTATGTTTGAGTTTTAACAATCTCACCTAAAATATTCACAAGTTTAATTTCTATATCCCTATTTTTTTGTCCTTGAAAACCTAAAGTTGCGAAGTTATTTGCAGGATTAGGGAAAATCATAAAATTATTAGCTGAAATTAAATCATCTTTAACGTCTGTAACAAGTGATGCTGTAGTAGATTGTAAAATCTCTTTAGTAACCTCATCTTGAATCCATATAGCAACACCTAAATTATCGAAATCTTCTACAGAATGTTCAATCATGTGGTTAATTGGAGCATTTGCATCTGCTGGTAAAGAATAATTGCCTTGAAAAGTATAAGAGAAATCATAAGTTTGAGTAACTCCAGACTGAAGGGGATTAATCGCATATCCATTAGCATCTGGTAACATTTTTTTCATAACGTTAGCAAATTCAATTTCTCCATTCGAAGAAGCATTGTTGTATGTAAGATATTCAAAAACTCCAGTATAGATCTTCAGGTTATTACTTGATAAATTCTCTAAAGGATCTATTGTTATATTAACATCTACAGATTGCCCACCAATAGAATAATTTGCAGAAAGGCTTGTAAAAGATGGTATAGCTGCATAATCATCAAATTCTTGTGAAGTAAAACCACTAGGATTTGAATCGTAGCCACCATCAATTTCCAGTCTTGGGACAGAGTTGACTCCGTAAAAAACTCTTCTATCGTAACCTTCTTGAGTAAAATATGGATCACCGTTTCCAGGCCAACTCATTTGATATTTTAAAAGTGTGTATAATTCTGAATAATTAGAAAGCACAGTTCCTAAATTGAGATTTCCTTGAACACAAGGACCACAAGTCGAACTTGTAAAGACTTCCATCATTGGTCGTCTTGTTTCAAAAGAGGTGAATACATTTAAAGTCCCATTGATAGTGTCGTTAGTAGGATCCATATCACTAGAACCGTTAATATTACTTGCCCATATTGCTACATCATAAATTCCTGAATTAGTTGGATTCCAAGTAGTGGAGTGGTCAAAAGGATACATGTCGTAGGTGTTAATAGATAAATTTGAAAGAGACTCAGTTACTGCAGTCCCTCCATTAATTGAATAGTTGATATCCATTGATGTTATGGTACTTGAACCTAAATTAGAAATCTCTCCAGAAATTGTAAAAGGAGAATTCCCTAAAATTAGATATGGGAATGTAGTAACAGCTATTCCTGTGGCATCAATTGCACTTTGTGAACCAAAAATAAATTCATAATAATGGTTGTCATCCGGAAGTGCACTTCCTCCTGCAACATTTGCTAAAGCTGGTGAGCCGCTTACCATTACTGCGGTAGTCGCGTCAATCTGAATTCCAGCAGTAACTAATGGATTTGCTGCAGAACTATGTCTTTGATCTACTATATAAATTTTATTGGAACCTTCTTCCAAAACAATTGACCAGTAGGACCAACTTCCTGCTGTGTAGGATGTGAAAAATATCCAGTGTTGTTGAGCACCTGCTGTACCAAAAGTTTTAGTACATATGTTATCGTTGGAACCAGAGCCTTCGATTCCCCAAACCATAACAGAATTATCTGGAATAGCTGGGTCAGGTATACTAGCATTTCCAGCACCAGGAACTCCACTTGCAGTTGTAGAAAAAGTTAAGACACCTGTAGAAGAAACCTTATACTGGGTAACAGCAGAACCGTTAAAATTAAAACTAAATGGGATGGTTTCAATACTTGACCAAGTAGGTGAAGATTGACTTGGACCTAAAATTATAGTCCATGATGGGTCTAAACCAGAGCCACTAGGATATTCACTATCTGTGTTTAATCCTCCAGGATTTCCAGGGCTAGCTGCAGGTATGTAATAATATTGAGAAAAAGAAGAGTAGGAACATAATAAAAATCCAACAAGAAGGGTTAACAATTTATTCATTATAATTAATTTGATTTTTATAAATATATTAAAACATAACAATTTAAATACAAACTTGATCATTAATTTTATTTAAAACAGCTTTAAATTTGAATTTCAACACGTTAAATTTAGTTTTGTAATGTTTCACAATTTTTTTTGATTTTTTTGATTTTTGATTTTTTTAGTGAAATTCTTTTTAGTTATATTTGCATTATAAATTTTTAAAAAAATCAAAATGAAAAATACAATTTCATATAAATTAACTTTATTCGCTGTTCTTGCATTGCTATTAAATTCATGTGTGACTTATAATCATTCTCACAGAACTAGTGGAAATTTAAAATCAACTAACACTGGGTTTCAAGTTAAAGATCAGTTTGTTGTAGATATTGATATCGATCTTACAAAAAAGGTAAATGGTACATCTGCAAAACATGCTACTAAACAAGCTGCATTTGATGAGGCATATTACAATTGTATCACTTTAAATAACATTGATGTTGTGGTGGATCCTATATGGAAAAGGTCAAATAGACGACCATTTTTCACTGCTTCATTTCCGTTTTTCTTTGTCAAAAGATATGTTGCTGAAGTAACCGGTTTTTCAGGTTTTTACAAAAACGCTAGAACTATGGCTTCATGGGAAACCAAGCAAGCAAAAGATAATGCAAATAGAAAATTAAAATTAGCTCAAAGTCAAATGAAACTTGAAAAAGAGATTTTTGAAGAAAGAAGCAAAAACCTTGCAATTTTATCTAAAATTGATCCAAGGTCTATTGAGAAGAAAAGTTCTTATGCTATTGAAACTATTAATGGATGTTGTCCAAGTAATAATACAAACTCTAATATTGGAAACAACAGCAGTGGTAACGGTTTTGGAAACGTTCATTTGTTACATACTACTGAAAACAAATCTTCTTTAGTAGATGAATATGAAAATTTAATAGATGTGAAATGTATATCTTGTTTAACAGGTCAGAATAGTAGCAAAACAAAGACCCTAAAACAAGGTCTTGTAAGTTCAGCATCTTCAGATGTTAAATCTGGTGGATTCCTTTCAGGATTAAAGTGCAAAATACCACTATTAAAAAAATTCCTTTGTAAATAAAACATATTTCATAAATACAATATGCATGTTTTAAAAATAGTTAAAGTGTCACTAATTACAGTGACACTTTTTTTTATATCTGGAGTTAATAATATATCTATCTCTCAGGTGAAGTATGTATACCATGAAAAGCCAACATCAATTCTAATTAATTACAATTCCAAAAAAAAAATATCTAAGAAAATTCCAAGACAATTTAGATCTACAATTTCTAATAATTCTTTTACTGACAAGATTACTCAATCTGGTGTAGAAATTATTAACGGTTCCACATCAATCAATGCTGAACCCAAGAAACCTAATTCTGAATTTGCACAATTAAAATCAAAACAAAAAAATAGTAATGTATCCATCGTTAACATATCTGCTGTAGAGGTTGTTAATACTAAAAATTTAGTTGAAGATGGCTCAATAATCGAAGAGTCTGTAATAGACTACACTGCTTTTCAAAAGCTATTAGACGATAAATCGACTGTAATTTTCAAAAACGATTTTGAATCAAATAAAGAAATAGAAGAAGTATTTGAAATTGCTAAAGTTGAGGAAGATTTAGAAAAAGAGGTTGTTGAGGAATCAAAACTAGAAAAGTTAGTTATGGTCGAGAACAAAGAAGCTGAAATAGAAGAAGAAGTTGTAGAATTATTAGATGAAACAAAGAACGAGTTAGAGATTAACAAAGAAGCTGAAATAGAAGAAGAAGTTGTTGGGGAATCCAAAATAGAGAAGTTACTAGTAAATGAAAATACAGAAGCTGGAATTGAAGAAGAAGTTGAAGAATTTATAGACGAAACAAAAGAAGATCTAGAGATCAATGAAGTTGAGTTAGAAGTACAAGAAGAAGTTGTAGAGGAGTTAGTTGTGAATGAAAATACAGGAACTAAAACTGAAGAAGGGGTTGTGA
>Ga0209374_1000228_pt1 | contig 66549 bp, 65 predicted proteins | sample SaaInlLV_DNA_10m_FD_184683 | JGI IMG/M metagenome (GOLD analysis project Ga0209374, IMG submission 184683) | Marine microbial communities from expanding oxygen minimum zones in the Saanich Inlet - SI075_LV_DNA_10m (SPAdes) (version 2) | ecosystem: Environmental > Aquatic > Marine > Unclassified ... | reverse complement strand
ATACTGAAAATATGGTGCGGTCGAGAAGACTCGAACTTCCACTCCGGTTAAAGAACAGCGACCTCAACGCTGCGCGTCTACCAATTCCGCCACGACCGCACTTATACGCACGTGCAATAGACAAGTCTTTCGCGAATGTGAAGCAGAAATATCTACGTTTTTCATTTCTCTACTGCCGGAACCGCAAGCGCGCATTCCTTTTAAGGAATTGAGACATATGCAAAAGATAGAGCGCATAATCTGCTCAGCGCCACTTATAAAACTTAACAATCTATCCAAAGCATGATTTAGGATTCTGAAAACTATTAGGCCAGTAATAATCGCTCAAAAGATCAGAGGGAACGCGCGTCCGAACTCTAAATACCCCATAAGGTTAAGCGCCTAATGGAGCGTTTTTATCAGTTATCTGCTCAACGCTGACTTTAGCCCTGGATTAATGGCGCTTGAGCTCACGCTAAGCCAGAGATGCAGATTGCGATAAGGGCCTAGTTGGACAGCTAACCCAGGCATTTTTGAGCCGTCGCCCAAACATCTTACTTTTCCGCGCGGGCTCAGTTTGAAGCTGTAAAAGGCTCTATAACGACAGTGCTTATTTGACGTGATGCGGTTTCAGATTTACGCTGCAACACAGAAAGTAAGTGGCGGGCCCGTAGCAACCGTGGGGTTCTCTCATTCCCGAGGACCTGTATGTACAGGTGGGCACCAGATAAATGAACCAGGGTTCAAACAGAGCCAGTTCCCTCGGAATTGCTTAAGGCCACCGGAATGCAACCGTAGACGCGAAGAACAGAACCCGCCTCACTGTCACGTAGTGCTTGCGCTTTAAAATGGCAAGGCTTCCCGATAATTTGGTGAATATTTCGCCCATAAAACCAATCAAACCTTGCTTAGTCAAACCCGATACCGCACTTTCACAAGATGGATTTACAACCTGCGAAAACATTAAAAACGGGTCAATTGCTGGCAAGGGGAATGGCGCGGCATTTAACCGGGCTCGGCTTTGTAAGCCTTGAAGAATTCCCCCCAATAAAGGGCTTGCGCGTGGATCTTCTGGCTTTGGGCACCAAAAGCGAAATTTGGATTATTGAGTGTAAATCGAGCCGAGAAGATTTTATGTCTGACGGGAAATGGCAGAATTACTTGCCCTGGTGTGACCAATATTTTTGGGCGGTTCCAACAGATTTTCCGGTGGATATTTTGCCTGAGCAGACAGGCGTGTTTTGGGCAGATGGCTATGATGCTGAACTGATGCGCGACGCGCCCATAAGCACCTTAAGCCCGGCGCGTAGAAAATCTATCATTCACCGGTTTGCGCGGCGCGCAGCGCGGCGCCTGGCACTTCTTCGCGATCCTGCGGCGCAATATTAAGATGTCAGTTTGATGAACCAGAAAGCCCGCGCGCGGCCTTTGCCGCCACCATAATTTCCTCAGCGATTTCTTCCGCATCGCTCGGGTCAAAATCCATGGGCATCTCGATGCCGTCGCCAACAACATAAATGCGAACCATACCGCGATCCGTGGGCCCGATCTGCAAATTGGCTTCGAGATCGGATTGCTTATTGATGCCCATGTGGCCTCTCCTTATATGCGGATCATTTTTTACCTGCGCTCCTTATTTTATGCAAGCCGATCGCGATTGGAATTTTTGACTTTTGCCGCTTCGAGATCGGATTAAAGCTTGCATTCGCGCATCAGCAAAGTTACATCGCCTGCACGTGCCGTCTTAGCTCAGTTGGTTAGAGCGCTGGATTGTGGATCCAGAGGTCCCCCGTTCAAACCGGGGAGACGGTACCATACAATCCAGATCCTTGCTTTAAACACAGGCGCTCAGGCGGCACCCGGCTATAAGCTGCAAGCCTGCCCTGCTAACCCCACCACATGCGTTGTAATATCGGTGTCTTCTGAAGGTATTCATGGAACAGCGCGGCCCCAACATGCAGCGCAATCACAAGCAAAAGCCCCCCCCGTAGCGCCTCGTGCAGATCACCCGCTGCCTCAGACAGCCGAAACCAAGCAACGGCCCCGGTCAGCGGCAATAAGAATAAAAGCCCGTAAAATGACCAATGGACGATTTGGGATAGCAACTTTTGAAGAGGCGCGTTTTCTTTCGGATAAGCTGGCAACTCGTTTGACAAGCGCAGCAGTAAACGCACCATCATCAACACCAAAATCAAGGTTCCTCCAAAAATATGTAATGCTACGAGGCCCGAAGTTGCCCCCTCAGCGCCTTCGAGGCGTTTCTCAAAGCTTTCTGAAATTGGCTCATGCAATAGATATTGCAGCGCCACAAAGCCCAGAACCAACCAATGCAGCAGGATTTGAGCGGGGAGATATTTTTTCACCATGCAAGCCAACCTGTTTATCGCAAAACTATATACAATTTACAGAGTGTCGCCCGGATCAGGCCGACGCAAGTGGAATTTTGTGTCAACCTTTTCTCGGTTGCGAAACGCTGTTTGGCACCGCGCAGCCATCTGCCCGATTTCAGGTTGCTTTCAATGTGAAATTTGGACGGCCTAAAACAGGTTTAACCATCCATTTTGAGCGCTGAGATAAAGGCCTCTTGAGGGATATCAACCCTTCCAAACTGACGCATCTTTTTCTTACCCGCTTTTTGTTTATCCAAAAGTTTGCGCTTTCGCGTGGCATCTCCGCCGTAGCATTTGGCCGTAACGTCTTTGCGCAGTGCCGCAAGCGTTTCACGCGCGATCACCTTGCCACCAATTGCCGCTTGTATCGGTATTTTGAACATATGGCGCGGGATAAGATCTTTCAGCTTCTCGCACATGGCCCGCCCACGGGTTTCAGCGCGGTCACGATGCACCATAATCGACAGCGCATCGACGGGCTCGTCATTCACCAAAATTGACATTTTAACCAAGCTGTCTTCGCGGTAGCCCGTCAGCGTATAATCAAAGCTCGCATAGCCCTTAGATACAGATTTAAGCCTATCATAAAAATCAAACACCACCTCATTCAGCGGCAGGTCATAGACCACCATTGCGCGGCTTCCAGCATAGGTAAGATCTTCTTGAATGCCACGACGATCTTGGCAGAGTTTCAGCACATCTCCCAGATACTCATCCGGCACCAAAATGGTGGCTTTGATACGGGGTTCTTCTAAATGATCAACCTTGCTGAGATCGGGCATATCGGCCGGATTGTGCAATTCAACCATCGTCTCATCGCGCATATATATGTGATAAATCACCGAAGGTGCCGTTGTGATAAGCTCGATATTATATTCGCGTTCGATCCGATCACGGATTACTTCCAGATGTAGCAAGCCTAAAAACCCGCAGCGAAACCCGAAGCCCAAGGCCGCAGATGTTTCCATTTCTGAGCTAAAAGAGGCATCATTCAAAGAAAGCTTTTCAATGGCGTCGCGCAAATCTTCAAATTCTGCGCTATCGACCGGAAACAGCCCGCAAAACACTACGGGTTGGCTGGGCTTAAAGCCGGGTAACGCGTCTTCTGTACCTTTTTTCTCATGCGTGATCGTATCACCCACGCGCGTGTCCCGCACTTGTTTGATCGATGCCGTGATAAAGCCAATTTCACCCGGCTCCAACGCGTCGACCTGCTCCATTTGAGGCCGAAAAACCCCAATACGATCAACATGATGCGTTGACCCGTTGGATAACATTTTAATCCGCTCGCCTTTTTTCAGCGTGCCATCCATCACGCGCACAAGCACAACAACGCCCAAATAGCTGTCATACCAACTGTCGACCAGCATCGCTTTTAAAGGGGCCTCCCGCTCACCGGTCGGCGCGGGTAGATGGCTTACGATTGCCTCTAATGTCTCTTTAATTCCTACACCCGTTTTGGCGCTGACTTGGATCGCCTCGGAGGCGTCAATCCCAATCACGTCTTCGATCTGATCGGCCACCCGATCACAATCGCTTGCCGGCAGGTCTATTTTGTTCAAAACGGGCACAATCTCGTGATCTGCATCAAGCGCTTGATACACATTGGCTAGGGTCTGCGCTTCAACCCCTTGCGTGCTGTCAACCACCAACAAGGATCCTTCAACCGCGCGCATAGACCGGCTGACCTCATAGGCAAAATCAACATGGCCGGGGGTGTCAATCAAATTAAGCACATAAGTTTCGCCATCATTTGCCTGATAATCAATGCGCACCGTATTGGCTTTGATGGTGATGCCGCGTTCGCGTTCGATATCCATCGCGTCAAGCAGTTGCTCTTTCATATCGCGGTCTTTGACGGTTCCGGTTTCTTGGATCAACCGGTCTGCCAAAGTGGATTTTCCATGGTCAATATGCGCAACAATGGAAAAATTTCGAATTTTATTAAGCTCTGTCATGACTGAGGATATGAGTTGAAATGAAAGATTGGTCAAGGTGTGAAACCGCCGCGGACTTCTTCAATGATAGCAACGGCAGACTGTCAGGCAAAAAACAACCGCGCTGCTGCCTCAAAAGCGCGCGGGCGATCCGCGTGCAGCCAATGGCCAGCTCTGGGTATTTTGGCAAATTTTGCATTTGGAAACAGATCCTTGATGCGCGGGCGCATTTCTTTTGCAACATAGGTGCTTTCTGCGCCCGCCAACATCAAACAAGGCTTTTGAAAAATTTCGGTAAGCTCGGGAAAGCCCAGAATTTGAGGCATCTCTTGCTGCAAAATTTTTAAGTTCAGCTTCCAGCGCTTTTCTTTCAAATCCAGTGATCTCAGGAAGAAATTTCGCAAAGCGAGATCGGGAACATCGGCAGCCAAAGCTTGGAGCGCCTCGGCGCGGGTGCTTATTTGCGAAAGATCCAGCCGCTGCATCGCTTCAATATACTGGCTTTGGTCATGGCCATAGGCGACGGGGGCGATATCGGCGATCAGCAATCTCTCAACCAGATTAGGCTCCGTTAGGCCCAAAACCATCGCCGCTTTACCGCCCATTGAATGGCCAATAACATGCATCGGGTGGCCAATATGCTGAATGATCTGGGCCAAGTCCTGCGCCATATCGTGATAAGATTGGCTGTCATACCAGGGGCTATCGCCATGGTTGCGCAGGTCAACGGCATAAACATTAAATTGATCCGAAAGCCGCTTGCTGATCACGCCCCAATTGCGCGCAGACCCGTATAACCCATGTACGATAAGCAGCGAGGCAGCGTTCTGCGCGCAAGGATAGGTTAGGCAGTTTAACATAAAAGGTTCCTAGCCGAGCGCGATCATATTGACCAGAGGTTGCCCGCTTGTTGAAACACCCGGGTGCGGTACGGCGCAAAGGGTAAACCACCGCCCAAGCCAGCTTTTGCGAGGAATATGGCGCTTTAAACTGCCTTCTCGATCCGCGATTTCAGACCTGTGCACATGAATTGTAATGTTCGCCATCGAAAGGCCTATCTTCGCGCTTGACGCCCCATGGACCATGTTCTATCACGCGCTATCAGAGTGCGGGTATGGTGAAATGGTATCATAAGAGCCTTCCAAGCTTAAGGTGCGGGTTCGATTCCCGCTACCCGCTCCAGATATCACCAGACTAAAGCAGCCTACCGATAGATAACCTACTGATAAAATTACTGTAAATAGCCCCTCACGAGATCAGGCTTAGAAGAGTTTTGATCAGATTACCGGCGCCAAAAGTTTCATATATCCTTCATCGTGCCGGGGTTGATTATGCCCGTGGAACCACACGCCCTTAGAGCCCAAAAGAAGCCCAAGCAATCAGTTCAAGAGCGAATGCTTCATTAGCTGCTGCAAACTCTAACGGCGTGAAATTGGGCGGCTTCATCGGCTATGTAGAAGGTGAAAAAAATCAGACACGCATAGATAAGCGCATAGAGAAGGCTCACCTTAAAATAGCCAGACTTCTTAAAACCCAATATTGGAAAGGTTTTATTCTGACGGCTCTTTGTTGTTGGGCAGATTAGCCAAGGCGCTTGATCAAGAACAGATACCAATAATAGCAGGTAAAGGTCCGTGAGCCGCTATCTCGCGCCAGTGGCGTTTATCAGAGGTAAGCAGCTTAGCCCCCAATAGTGGACCATAAGGTTCCTTTAAAAAATATTTGCTCTCAAACGCTAGATCCGGACCACAAAACATCAGGCCAAATTCAAACCCGCCCCGGCAACCAAACCATCTGCAAGCGGTGTCTCTGTGATAGAAACCACGCCTGATATGCGCTTTGACTTGAGGTGTAATTTTATTTTATGCCCTTCAGGGTTAAGTCGATGCTCCGCTGATATTTACTTGTCCTTGAAGAACTGCCCCAGAGCTGACTTGCAGATTATCGCTTTCCAAATTGGTCTTAGTTGTCGAGCCTTCTTTCAGATCAACGCTTTTGGCGTGAATATCCCCTGAAATACTTCCAAGGCTGACAAGATGATGTGCTTTTATGTTTCCTTGAATAAACCCACCCGAATTTATCGTCACATTTATGCAGCTGACATTCCCGACCACTCTTCCATCGACAGTCAAGTTTCCATCACTCTTTATGTCACCTTCAATAATTAAATCTGCACTTATTAGGGAGCCTGACATTTTTTCGATCCTTTATTGCTTTATCTTCCTAAAGAGCAAAAAGTGCGCCAAAAATTCAATGGCTCTGCTACCCCCTCAACTGCTTATGTCGTAAATACAACAATGGGCATAGGCGGGACAACGACTAGATCGCAACCTGAGTAGCCCAAGAACAGATAGAATAGTAAATACTGCGGGCTGCGATGAAGGCACCAGAATTCTCTGCAGAAAGTTTTATCTTATGCGTTCCGGGCTCAAGGATGGGCTGTTCAACGCTGATTTTGGAGAAAAGCCACTGCGCGTGCGAATCTTAATCAAGATCACGACCAAAAGTTAAACGCGATAGGCTGCATGCCTACACCCCCGCATATTTAAGCGCAAAAACGCCACTATTGAGCATCCCCCCACAGGCCCCCGCTAAGGGGGGGATGCTTGGTGTTGAAGCCGCAGCATAGTCTTCTTATATCCATCCTTGGTAAAGGAGGGCAGAGTGTCACAACTTGTAACATCAGAGCGTAAACAGATTGTCATGAGAGGCTTTCAGATGCTTGTCATCGGCATAATGATGAACATTGGCATAACAATCATCGGATTTTTGGCATTCGTGCAATTTCTGTGGATTGTTATCTCGAAGGAGAAAAACGTCTTTATCACCGAACTGGCCTCAAACTTTAGGAGTTGGTATGATAAGGCCTTCGCATTTCTGCTTGGCGCGAGTGAAGAGAAGCCGTTTCCATGGCAAAAGATATAACCTTACGTCTCGCTAAAGACCTAAACAGATCACATACAAATAAACGGTGCATATAAGACCTGTCCACCACAGGCAGCTTCTTATCCAAGAAATCCCAAGTAGATACACAATAAAGTGCCCTACTCTCACCACAACGAATGCCTGCAAAACGGCTGTGGTTATATTGGTAGAAACAGACAGCAGAGCAAGTGTGAAAACCGGGGGAATAATCAATACAAGCGAGATGAGCGTGTTGTTTAACGCTCGTATGGCTCGGTCAGCTAAGCCCGTATATTCTATGCCATCTCTTGAACCAACCAATGGCCTTAGCCCATGCTGGTGTACCGCCAAGATTGATTGTACCACCAGCATCAGCATTACCAGCAAGCAATATATCAAGAGTATCTTTAGCTCAGGGGGCATTGTAATCATTGCTTGCTCTGGCTGATTAGCGAGGAAAACACTTAATCAGCTGTGCGTGATCAGTAAAAACGCCAAAGCCGCGTATATCGTTATGCCAAACATCAATCGATCAGATTGGCTTACCGTAAAAGCAAATTTGGCGGCCTTTGCCCTGATCGGGGTTTTAGCGGGGCGGTTATTGTTTTTAATCATGAAAGAGATACGTCCTTCAGAGACTATCAGATCAATGTTTTTTTTTGCGCAGGCGTCAACTGACCCGAATGAAAGCTTTGCTTAACCAGCCAGGCTTCTTCTGCTATCATTATTGTATGGATGCCAAACTGAATAAAAACTCGGGCCAAATGCTAAAAGCCTTCAATGATGCCTTGATGCTGAAGCAGAAGTCAGGAAACGATCCACTACAGCAAGTTCGAACGAATAGTGACACGCAAACGCAACGCTTAGAGCAAACAGATCTGCGGGCAGTAGCCATTATGCTAAGTACGGAAGCCAAAGAAAAACTACGGGACTCTAAGCGTAAAAAACCCAAAGAGCAGAAAAAGCAGCAGAAAAAATAAACTTAATGAACACTAGCCAAATCATAACACTGGTCGTGATCATAGCAGCGCTCGGCGGCTCTATGGCGTATTACAACTTGAAAGCGCCAGACGATAAACCTCTCATACGGGGTGAAGTTGAGTGTACGGCTGCAGCGGCTTCTTTGCCGTTGGTGAATGTAGCAACTGGCATGGGCATGGCTGCAGCCATCGCTGAATGCGAGTAATTTGTGGCTAAAAGCTATACCCGATTATGGTAAGCCAACTCACGAACACCCCCTAGAATTGGGATTGACTGGACACCAAAGGCTACAAAACGCACAGGACACCCCATTCATTAATTTGATCTAACAGATGAGTTAGACGTTTTTATATCTGAGAGCCAGCATATCAACGCAATCCATCAAGCATTAGCCACCTCAATAAAAACAGTCAGGTTTGATAAAAAAAGAGGTTATTGCAGATGCGCGAATGTCAGTTTTTTTTACACTTTCCAAGCTGAACGCCCAAACCGATGGCATCTCTCTTATTCGCCCCGAGAGGAAGACGCTTTTATGACCAGAAAAAGCAGACCAGTTTGGTCGTAGCGACGATGACACCAAAAAGAATATCCGGTTATTCTTGGATTATAGCGTTACCATTAAGGCGATCTTCAACCTTCTAGCGTTTGAGACCAAGCCATCTGATGCGCTGGCCACAACCTCACGCGATGCAATGCTTACCTTTATGTCACCAATCGCAAAGCCATAAGAGTTAGCGATGAAGAAAGCCCCGTTAGAAGGTATTGCGCATGCTAAAGCTAACAAACCGGAAAGCTGCAAGGGTAGAAAGCCTAGCTATACCGCCGCTCAGATACGCTTGGTTATGCAAAGGTTTACGGGGTGATGGCGTTAATAAGAAAGCCGGAGATGTTGGGCCGAGCAAGTTGAGTGTTTAAAGGGTAACAAAAGTTCCAGGTAAGGCCCTTAAGCGTTTGAGCCGCTGGTGTTGAACCTAAGAGATCCACCGCCGAACCAGAACCAGTTTGATACAGGGAGACTCTGCTTTATCGTATAACCACAATATGGCGGTCGGAGAATAATGTTTATCTATGCAACATTTAATTAAATATATTTGTCATTTCTATTGTTCTTTGTTTGTGTAGGATATGCCTGTCCTCGTTGGCTGCGCTTAGGTTTCGCAGGTTCAAGACATAGTTGTACCTAATCAATAGTCGGGACTGCCAAAAGCGGCAGGACGTTGACCCCTTAGAAGGAAAATTAGATTGTTTCAATATTCCTGGATATTAGTTTTCACAGCGATAAATGGCCTGCTTACCGTTGGTGAAATGGATACAAAAGAAGAATGTTTAAACGCAGCTGCTCAAATGGAAGAGGTCGGAACTGTGGGAATTACGGGAAATTTTGCATGTATTCCTGCGCCAAACTATATCGCCGAGGGTGAGGCCTTTGAATAAGAAAAGTCCAAATAAGTACAATACCAATTAAAAATAAACGACCCTGCGCCCAAAGAAGCAGGATAATGCCACCCCTTAAAGGAACGTATAATGATTAAGCTAATAATTCGCCTATCGATAGTTGCATTAGCCGCCATGTTTCCAAAATTTAAGATTGGTTATGGGGTGTTACTTATAATTGGTTTGTCGCTAACTTCTTCGCTATTTTTCTTTGGGGCCTATGCAGATCACATCAATGGGCAGCCTTTTTGGATTGTGCGCAATATGATACTTTTTGGCATAGGTTCTTTGGCGATCGGTTGGATCTTAGGATTGGCTTTGATCCGGCAAGCTAAAGGGCATCAGGCAATGATGGAGCAGGGATTAGAAGAGTATGAACGCGTTCAAAAGCAGAATTCAAACACGTTAACGGACGCTGCTCGTGATGAACGTAGCTGACCTTATGCTTCGATTTTAATCAACATACCCAGCGATAGCAAAAAATGCCATGAAACCGAACGGCTCAAGCATCACAAGTGACGGAAGCATCCAATTTACGGAATAATGAGGCAGTACCACTCGATCAGAGCAACTTCGCGGTTTAGCTTGGTGTTGATACACGTTGCTAGGGAACTTTGGAAATTGAAGTTATTTTGAAATAAGGCCGGAATTTAGGCCCCTTTGTAGACTGTGCATGCGCCGGAAACGCTTCATCGCCCGTTCTCATCCTCGAGAGGTTAAGTGTGAATTCTCAGCTCTGTTATTCAGCCATTGCTGTGCAACTTGTTTATCCGCAAAGCCTAGCTCTTTGGCTGCTGGACCTCAAAATAAAAGCCTATCTTTAACGATCTCATTCGGCGATCCATACCGGCGCTTCGCTTTTCTCCCGAGCATAGTTTTCTAAACTTCGCGCTCATGATAAAATGCAGACCAAAGGAAATACTGTTTTTCCGTTTGTCTTTACAAAACTTTATCATAGGTCCCCATTAAGCTGCAAAACTTGATGCCCCCTGCCCATCACTTTTGAGTCTTACAAGCGCCCTTAAAGCCAAACCTATGCCACCATCATCCAATAGTTTCTAAATCTTACTTCCACTCGCCTCTTGGTAAGCAGATGTAATAATTTTTCAGATAAAGTGACATTCTATATAAATAATTCATGTAAGCTGCATCGATCTAGGGTTGGTTTTGAATTAGCGATCTGAAACTGTATTAGAGATATCAGCATGGCTAATTACCAAGCCTTTTGCGAGCAAACCAGCTTCTTGTGAGACTGCCCTATCCGAGCAATCTACTGCCATTAATATATAATTCAGCTTATCTTTGGCGGTTATCCCTGAAGTCGGGTCCGCAGGTAGGTACTTATACGTTAAATTGAACGTATCGGCATCGCGGGCATCTGCATTTCAATGAAAATACTATACTTCAATCATGCGAAAAAAGTTGCTTGAAATATATTAAATGTTGATTTCATTTACTTCTATACTTTAGGCGGTCGTGATCATTCATTTGACCGGGATATTCAGCAGCACAGATACCTTCACGTCAGACCCTGGCGAAAAAGAACGTTCGCAGAAACTGCTTGCACGATAATAAAACTTGTCTGAAACCTCCAGCTATGTGAAGGCTTGATTTGAACCGATAAGTTTATGCATAGCGCTATAGAAGTGGTTTGATTACAAGAAGATCTTTAATAAGGTCAAAATCAATTCTAAATTACGGAGCGTCTCAAGCTTTAACAACATGTCAATAAGAATACCCATATTCGTCGTTGTTGCGGCACTCGTCGCCTTGATGCCCCTAAGGGCCTTGGCAGAGGTGAACTTAAAGCGTTTATTCTGGCCCGAACACGAGCAGCAAAATATTAATGGGCTTGAGCTTATTGCGAGCTTTGAGGACGCTGACTATGCCTCTTACCTTTTCAATAAGCTGGAAGATAAAACCCTGCTGCTTGTCGAACCCGGTAAAGAATTTTACTTCGATGGTAAGGAACTGCTATTGTCCGAGATTAAAGAACAGAAGTTGGTTTTTATCTCGAGAAATGGAAATGAATATATATTAAACCTTGATGGCCAAGATAAACCTTCAGATGTGCTAAATCAAAATACGGAAGCCGTGGCAAAACTTCAAAGCCAAACAAAGCGCCAATTAACCGCAACCGTAGACGAGCTTTTAAGAGCCAAAAGCGTTGCCAAGGCGCTTGGGCTTCCAAATATTCTTATTGAGAACTTTAATATTCATCCGGTGGCCTCACGGAGCCGGGGAGGTCGAAATGGATGGTTACTTTCTGAAGACTTCCCATTAATGTTCTTTCAGTTAACACCCTTCAAAAAAAACGATTTGGTCTTAAGCGTCGATGGGATTCCAGCGCATAACGTCGAAACACTGCTGGAACACATTAACAAAAAAGGAAAGTTTGGAACTTTCAATGTTGAAATTCAACGCAACGCAAAGTTGAAGCTGATAAAAGTGTATATGAAATGAAACAGATTTTTTTCAGAATTATCTTCTTAATTTTTTGGCTTCCAGTTTTTGGGTCAATACCTGCGCATAGTGCATCGCTTAAATTATTGGACAGCAAATTAAATGAAGTAGTTGCATATTTCTCTAGCCTCACTGACAACACCTACATTTTGGAATTTGAAACACAAAAAACCTTTTCTATTTCTCGCGAAAACTTAAATGGAAATGAGGAAATTCATTCTCTATTGGTTGAACTTGTTGAAGGGGCCGGTGGCACGGTTAGCAAACTGGCCGATCGGTCTTATAAAATCTCAAGCAAGACAATCACCGCACCCATGAAGCCGGAAGAACCTAAACCAAAACGCCTTTTAAAACGGGTCATGTTGAATGACAAAATATCGTTTTCAGGCTTGAAAACCCTCATTAAATCAGACGAAGGACTTCAAGAATTGCAAGTTATTGAGGAATCGCTCGATTCCAAATCAGTTCTGCTTTTGGGGGATAATGTTAATCTAGTATTTCTGAAAGATCTACTGACCCAGCTTCCTTATCAAACCCCCGTAACGGAAAAAACATCATCCGAAACGGAGATTAATGAGGCAGATAATATAATTAAAAATGACCTGCCAAAAACAGCCACAATAGTAATTGATTTGAATTATGCTGATGCCAAAGAGATCGTTGAAAACCTACAAACTATTCTAGCCGGAGAGACGAAAGATATAAGTGTGGCGCCCCATCCAAGCGCGAACCAAATAATAGCAAGTGGAGATCGGTGGGAGGTTGAAAATATTTCAACAATAATCAAACAGCTGGATCGAGCACCAAGACAAGTGTATGTCGATGTGATCATTGCCGAGGTCTCAGAAGAAACAGCTGCAAAACTCGGCCTACAGTTTTCAGTCAATAGTGATAACCTGGCCGCCTCTGTTGTAACCGGCGTTTCAGGGGTGAACATAGGGGCGGCAGCCGGAGATCCCTTTCTTGCCGGTGCAACTGGTGGAATCTTCGCCGCGGGGCGGGGTGCAAATGTCGTTCCTGACATCGGGTTGATGCTCACGGCGCTACAGGGGGATACGGACAATCGAATTCTCGCCACACCCAGCCTTATGGCGACCGAAAATAAAGAATCTATTATTCTTGTGGGTCAGAATGTTCCGTTTATTACCGGGCAATATACCAATCAAGGCGGTGACAATACCGCACCATTTCAGACAATAAAGCGCGAAGACCTTGGAACCCTCTTAAAGCTTAAACCAAAAATTGGCATAAATAAAAATATAGTAATGGAAATTTGGCAGGAAGAATCTAGGATCGATCGATCGGCACCTGGGCTAAGCGATGTTGTGACGGTAAAGCGGCAGATTTCTACGGTGATTTCAGCCAATGAGGGTGAAACCGTAGCATTAGGTGGGCTAAAAGTTGAGCAGCAAGAAGTTGGGATAACGAAAGTACCATTTCTGGGGGATCTGCCCGTGATAGGAAGTGCTTTCAGACAAGAGGTCACCAATTCAGTTAGCCGCAATTTGGCTATTTTCCTGCGACCGACGCTGGTCAATACGAAAAAGGACCGCAAGAAAATTTATAATACATGGCAAAAAACATTGGGGACGGAACTTTATAAAAGCCCTACAGAAAAATCAAATTACTTTGACGTTGACGCGATTGGAAAACGCCTCCCGAGCGCGATAAAAGAACCCGCAAGCGCGGCGTCACAAAATAATGATTGATAAAGAGCGTGCAGACCTTTTGGGAGTTCATATCGATTTCAATATCGACCCTATAACCGTTTTCTCAGCTGAAGATCTGGACTCTGCTACAAAATCAGAATTACGATATATTTTAGGGGATAAAACGTCATTTGAGGTTGCTGACCAAGCGGAGCATCAGAACTTCATAAACGCCAAAGAGCAAACAAAATCGATCAACTTACAAATTGATCAATTTGTGACCGATGAGGAATTTCAACGATCCGCAAAAATCGCGTTGAACGCGGCACCGGATGCTGACACCCCTGCGATAAGGCTTTTTAACAATCTGATATCTGTTGCTATTGCTCGCGGAGCTTCTGATATTCATATCGATCCAACGTCGCAATCGCTTTTAATTAAAATGCGATTCGATGGAATTTTAATGAATTACGCAGAGTTAGATAAACGCATTTCCAAAATGCTCGCCGCCCGAATTAAATTGCTGAGCGGCATGGACATAACCGAACGACGAAAGCCGCAAGATGGTCGCTTCACCGTAATTCACAAAGGTAAGTCCGTTGATATCCGCAGCGCCTCAATGCCAGTTCAAGCTGGAGAACGCATTGCATTACGAATATTTAATCAAGATCCAAACGTATTTACTTTAGAAAATACAGGGCTGTCAGAGGGTCATATAAAGGCACTAAGAAAAGTTATTTTAAAACAGAATGGCTTGATTATGGTCTGCGGTCCAACCGGGTCAGGCAAAACCACGACGATTTATAGCTTATTAAATGAGCTTAAAGGCCGCGGCCTAAATGTTATGACTATCGAAGATCCGGTAGAGATCGATTTTGATGATATTGTTCAAACCCAAGTTGATGAAACGGTTGCGTTTGATTTTGCAAACGGTCTCAAATCGCTTATGCGCAATGACCCAGACGTAATTTTGGTTGGAGAGATACGTGACGAAGAAACCGCCCAAATTGCGGTAAGAGCGGCGATGACGGGGCATTTGGTAATTACCACAGTCCATGCAAATAACCCTATTGGGTCGTTGAAACGGCTACTCAATTTGAACGTGGACGCCACTTTGCTTTCGGATTGCTTGCTCGGCGTCTTCAGCCAAAGATTAGTGCGATTATATTGCGAAAAATGTGGCTCTCAATCCGTCATGTCTGCGGCGCATACGTCTAAAGCTCAAGCCACTTTAAAGGGCTGTGATCACTGTTTTAACACCGGCTTTCAATCGAGAAAACCGGTGATGTCGCACATATTGATTGATACGTCTAATAAACGGCTTTTAGAGGGAGCTATAAGTGACTTAGACTTTCAAGATTCAATGACAGACGAGGCTCAGACATTACATCAACAGAATCGGATTCCTTTGTCAGAAGTCATCAAATTAGAAAGCTTGTAGATGCCGGTTTATGAGTATGTAGGAATATCGCTTGCGGGCAAAGTCCTCGGCTCTGTGCCGGCTGATAATATTACATCAGCCAAACAAATACTGAGCATAAAAGGTATCAAAATCACGCGCATAAAAAAGCAAGCACCGGTAAGCGAAAAAATATTCTGGCGCGTTATAGGGCTTTTGCAAATTTCTTTAGAACAAAAGCTTTCATTGGTTGATTCTCTTCAAATAGCCTCTTTTCAAAGCAACAAGAAAATCGTTGTGGTATGCGAAAAGCTTTTGGCCGGACTAAAAGAAGGCAATGAATTTCACACATTACTCGCCGCGGTGTTCCCCGATGTTGATAAAAGCACGCTTGGGGTTTTGCGGATTGGGAGTCAGAAGAACGGCTTGCACAATGCGATAAAAATTTTAATCGCACAAAAAGAAGCACGAGATCATCTGAAAAATGAAACTCAAAAGGCTCTTGCTTACCCTATATTTGTGACCTTCTTTGCACTTTTAGCATTGATCGTGGTTTTTGATACTGTTTTACCCGAATTTCAAACTATGATTGACCCAAGCGTTTCAAGTCCCTTGCAAAAGTTTATTTTTGCTGGCGCGGGCAAAGGATATCAAACGTTTCTAATAGCGTTTTGGAGCGTTATTATTGGCTTGATTTTGTTTGCTTTTGGAAAGCGTTCTCATTCCATTGAGCGCAGTATATATCGCTTTCTCGAAGCAATGCCCCTTGTTAAAAGGTCTATCCGAAATATTACCGCTAGTCAGTTTATGAATGCTGTGTCGCTGGCGCTTAATTTAAAATGTGAATTATCAGAGGCGGTGCGTCTCGCTTCGAACTCAGTTAAAAATCCAATACACAGACGAAGGTTATCGCAAGTGACCGAGCGTCTTCAGCAAGGCGTCACTTTTTCAACTTCGCTAAGAGAAACTGATATTTTTGCAGATATGGACCTTGCAACGATAGAGATTGCAGAAAGATCCCAAGGGCTAGAAATCACGATGAGGATTTTGGCCGATGAAAGTTCTAAAAAGAAACTACAGCGTGTTGCTCTTATCACGCAAATCATCAGTCCCCTGGCAATTCTATTGCTTGGAGTGATAATTTTTCTAGTGGCCTTTGTGATTATAACACCTATGATGTCCCTTCAAAATTCAATTGGGTAGAGAATGAGTCATCCGCGAAAAATTAAAGCTTTTACCCTTATAGAAATCTTAGTGGCGCTTACGATTATCGGTGTGTTGCTGACATTTGTGGCGCCCTATGTTTTTGATCGGCCTGATCAAGCCCGCAAACTTAAAGTGCAGAATGACTTTTTGGCAATTTCAACAGCTCTAAACCTATATAAATTAGATACCGGATCATACCCCAAGGTTCAAAATGGTTTAAATGACTTGATCGCGGGCTCAGACCAAGGAACGGGCTATTTGCCAAAAATTCCAACTGATCCATGGGGAACATCTTATGCTTTAAAAGCTCTGCCAGATACTGGTAACTTCGTCATTCTATCCGCCGGGCCAGATGGAAAATTTACCAGTGGCTCTGAAAGTGATGACCTTCGCAGCGATGTCATAAAGTAATGTAAATGCGGGCCTTCAGTTTATTTGAAATCCTAATCGCTTTAGTTATTGTTGGAGTTTTGTTAACGTTTGCGGATTGGTCAACTTTGCTAGGAAACACATCCGAAAAACGCAAACGCCTTGAAGAAGCAGTTCAACTTAAGATTTTACTTCACCTTACCGATCAAGCCAGCAACCCCGCTCAACCTTTAAAATTATTAGATTTAAAAGGGTTGTGCGATGATCAAGCGATTTATGTCGGGGCTGGTGGCGTAGTAGAAGAAACTCAAATTCGATGTAACGGAAAAGAATATTCAGTATCTACGGCGGGTCGCTTTTATGATTGACTCCAAATTAAGGCCGAAAGCCTTCATTCTTCTTGAAGTTTTAATATCACTTTCAATTCTTGGTATCGCCATTGGACTTTTTTGGCAAAGCAGAGCCGCTGAAAACCATTTCCACTCAAATATCTTAGAACGTTACGCAGCGGAACGCTTTGAACATGATCTGAAAATCTTAGCAGAGCTAAATTTATACGATCAAATCTATATGCCCGGGTATTCGCCGTTAAAAGATGCGAGTGTTAAGCAGATCGAGTTGCAAATCAAACGCATCAAAACAAATAGGATTGGTCTAGATTTCGAATGAACAAACTTTCCGGCTTCTCATTGCTAGAAATACTTGTGGCACTTTTGATCATTTCTTTGATCACATTGCTTTCTTCGGATATGTTGTCCAACCTCTCACAGTGGAAATCACTTTCGCATGCAGCGCAAGACCGGTTAAAGGTTGAGCTATTGTTTAAGACACTTCGTGCGGATATTTCAGCAGCAACAAAAAAACCAACCGGCCAAAAAAGAATTTATTTAACGGAGAACAAGAATGGGAGCGTTGAAATTTTATTGTCAAAGCCTGTGATCAGCCCAAGCTCTGGCGGAATTAAGGTCGTAGATGTGGTTTGGAAATTCACTGATAAAGCAGTGTTGCGAAACTTGGACAATAGCAAAGCACCCCTAAAAGTTGATTTGTTGAGCGGCGCATACGATGTTAAAAAGATAGATAATAATATTTTCTACTTTACACTCCAAACTCGAAATTATGGGTTGTCTCAAATCTTAGATGTGAGGTGAGGTGAACATTGAGACAAAACGGATTTGTTCTTCCCTTAGTCTTGTTTGTGATTATTGCAATCGCATCAACTTCAATCCATATTTTCAAGCAACAAAATCTTTTTATAGAAAATATACCTCTGTATTCGGTCGAAAAAAGCCGACGAAAAGCGCTACAGTTATTGACAGATGTTTCTATGATCGGGCGTGATAACCCTTGGCAAAATGTGGATAAAAATACAGTGAGCCTCGATGGATTGTTTAATGTCAATCATATTGTGGAAACCACAGCGGTTCAGAAGCGTATTATAATTCAAGACCAGTTAAAAAACTTTAAAAAAATATTGGGCAGCTGTGGTTTAGATCAAGCATATGCAGATAAAGTGGCTGATTTCATGCAAAGTGGCCCCACTCCGCATCATAGTTTTTCACTTATTGATCTGGTTGCATTCCTTCAGCTTCCTGCTACCGAAACAACAAAAGCGTTTACATGCTTTCGGATTTCGTCTCCCCTTCACAAAATCAATTTGCGCTTTGCAACAGTAGATCATGTTCAAATCTTATTAGATGTACCAAAAACCAAAGCAACAGAAATAAAACAATTGATAGACAACGGAAAAATAATTAACAAAGCCGGCCTAATTGCATATTTGGGAAATGTAGAACAGATCCCAGATTTAAAGAAAAAATATAGGCACTTAAGCGTATCTACGAATTGGGTGCACGCCGCTGCCTATTGGACCTATGAGAAAGAAACCTTTGCATATTTTGAGCAGAAATTTGAAATCCCGCGAGGCTGGGTATTTATCTCCAAAATGGTTTTATGGCGCCCGGAGCTAAGTTAATGAAAAAACACATTATCAGATACATAGACGAAACATCTGCAGAAATTTATCGATTAAAAAGCGGTAAACTTTTATTCATTGAAAGCCTTTCGAATGCCGCTACCGTGAATGTTAAATATGATGCGATCATCTTATCGCAAGGCAATTATGCAAAAGCCTTTATTCCAGAAACTCAACTCAGCTTTACGCCAGAACCATCCCAATTTCTGTTTTCTGACAAGTCTCTTTTAACCGCAGACGATGTTTACTGCCTGCCACCTACCCGAATTGCGGGTTCCAATCAGTGGCAACAAATTTGGGCGTCCAAAGCCAAACTTGCACAAATCAAGCTAAAATTTCCATCCGTTGAAGTACTGTATCCAGAATGCACGGGACTAATTGGCGATCCGCAAGATCAACGGAATTTAAATAATGCAATTTTTCAAACCAAAACCCAAAGATTTGAGATACAAAAGCAAAACAAATATTCGTATATTTTTATGCTATTTTCTCTGTTATGCTTCTGTCTGGCTTTGGCTCCATGGATAATAAGTGTTCACCAGAGCTCAAAACCAGTCCAACAGCTTTTTGATAATAATGTCGAGATAATATCCCGCTTTTCACAAGTATCAGGCAAAATACGTTTACCGCGGCTGGCCGAACTCAAGTTTAATAACTCGCTCAATAAAGTTTTCATCAAGACTCAGGTTCCTTTAGAAGATGAAACCTGGGAAAAATTGAAAACATATTGTACTGAAAATGGTTGCATCCTCGAGGAAACCGAACAAGGGTTTTCAATGGGATTTAAAGGCGAGGGTATGTGATGATTAAATACGTCTTCGTCATCATGATCACAATTTCATCCCTGTTATTGAATATGTGGCATACCAGTGAAAATACAAAATCTAACGAGTTTTCAAAGGCCCGACACACGATCGACACCACTTCAACAGATATTGCACAAGCCTTTACACGTTTTTTTCAATTTGAAGTCGCCGTGTCGCAACTTGACCCAAATTTGATACGGGCAGAGCTGGGGCCATTAAATGAAAAAGATACAAATATAATTTTAAACTTAGCGCAAAAAGTAGAAAATTTGAGATTGCACAGCATCGACATTATACCCGGCAATCAAAAAAACTCGTTCAAACTCATTCTTGTCTATGCACAACTTTAATTTGATCGCTGCGAACGTTGCCTTGGGGTTTATTATATGCGGGCTTTACTTGCGCTTCAAAACAAAAGGCCAGGATAGTGTTTCACCGTTTATATTTCTTGGTTTGTTCATCTGTGGAAGCGCTACGCTGATACAAGATGAAAGAAATTTTGCGTTTTTCTTTTTGGTCAACCTTTTTTGGCTCCCGCTTGCTTTTGATGATTATTTTACGAAAAGCGTTTCATTGCAGGCGCTATTGATCGCAACCACTGCTACTATTGCTACTGTTTTTGTTTTTCAAGAAAATACGCTATCCTACATGTTAATTTGGTCTTCTATTTTGTTAGCTTTACGCATCTGTGTGGCTGTTTTTGAAACATTGTTCGGTAAACAACTCATTGGGGGGGCAGATTACATCGCCGCGTTTGCGTTTATATCTACTTTAAAAAGTAATCTATTGGGGTATTGGTTAATATTCTTTTCCCTTTTGGGAATTTTGCATGCGGTAAAACAAAATAATAAAACTGCACAAATCCCGCTCATACCCTTTATGCTGGCAGGCTGGGCGTTAACCTTCGCAATCTCTAGCGCAGGCTCTTCTTAATCAACGGGCTGTAAATTTTGATTGCGGCAATCGATATAGCATCTGATAATTCGTTATTTTTTCGAAACATAACTGCGCTTTGTGTCTGCGCTGTTAATTGGCAGCCAATTACCGGCCCCGAAGCGGTTTCTAATCCAAACATAAAGGAAAATTGCATCGTCTCGCACAGGTTCTCAACCGTTTCGGAAAAGGTTTGTTCTTGGCTAATCTCGTTAAAAAACTCAATTTCTTTAACGCCATCAGATAGTATCTTTGATTCCTGATATATCGCTTCCGCGTCTGCTGCCTCAAACATGTGCAAGGGTTGCTCTGGTTTTACAACAGAGCATTCAAAAGAGTTATTATCTAAGTTGAAAAACTTAAAACCTTTTTTTAAATCCCTAAATTTTATAAAATGTGGGTGAATTTCGGCGGTTTGCACGTTAAAAGCCTGATCAATCCCACAATCATTTCTTTGAGAAAAATCATCAAACGTCGGCGCACAAGCTGCGCAGAGCAGTGCTAATATTAATTTTGGAATAACTCTAAAGAGCATAGAGGACGCTGGATCCGATCATATTTCTTGCCTGTGATATTACATTTGAATTGATCATTTGTCATTAGGCATTCGGATATTTTCACCTCATCACAGTTTCGATGAAAGGTATTTCAAATTTCATGTTTTCTACTGCCCACGTGTCGAACATAAAAGGATTTGCTGCGCGAGCCTTTGTTTTAGGGGCCGGCGTTAAATCAACCCCTGAAACGTGAACAGCCCAACGTCAAAAGAAAACGGCGGCAAATAGATTGCCGCCGCTCACATAGCTTAACGTAAAACCTTAAAAACCGGGCTTAGTGATAAACCCAGCCTTTTGCTTAGCTTTCATCCAAGGCGTCGCAATTCGTCGCATCGCCCATGGTTACAGTGCATTCCAAAGCTGAGTCTGCAGGTTTATCGCTCCAAGATTGGCTTGGAAGCGGATAATCTGTAGACGAAGTGCTTAACTCAGGAATATCGGCAATCCCAAACGCGAAGTTTTCGTCAGTTAAGGCATCAAAGCTAATCAATGCCGTATCGCATGCACCTGCGGTTGCTGTGGCGTAGGCCTTTGAAATCCCACCTGCTGCCAATAGATATTCGGTACCTTCAGTGTCGGTTACTGTCGTGCCATCCTTTGGATTAGCTGCGAAGGTCCAATAGCCTGAGTCTGTCGAACAATCCGCGGCATTACAAACATGAACCCCGGGGCGCCCATGAACTTGGTTTCCATCGAATTCTAAGTTGATCTTATCGCCTTCTAACAATGAAACATCCACATCAGTACATAATTTATATGCATCCCCGTCGTCGTTCGTTCTTGAAACACAACCGGGCAATGCTGTATTGTACAGATCCTTCGTAGAAAACGTCATCGTTTGACCCTCATTGCGATCGTCTGTTACATCAAACGTCATCGTCAATCGAATCGGTTCTTCAATGGTTACAAAGGCACCGTCTGTATCAACGGCTGCTGTATCATTATCCCATGAAAACGCTCCAAAATTCCAGAGGTATCTGGTACATCCTGAAACGTCGTTTGAGGCTGTATCACAAGTTTCTCCAGCTACGTCCTCGGAGGCCAAAATTAAATCTAAACCCTCAGCAGGCCACGCGTCCAGCGCTGTATAAGAACCAGTCAAGTTTGTTGTGAAATCGAGATGTTTTGTTTTTTTCTCGTTAACTGCAAAATCAAAACGGACCGGCTTATCGTTCGCGCTTAGCTCGCCATTTCCATCGTCGAGGTAAAGCGTGTAGGGTTCAAAAGTGCCGCCAGGTGTGGTGCCGGTATAATGATAGGTGTTTCTTGTATTTCCACCATCATTAGAAAGTTCGTAGCCTTGATCACTCCAATCAGCATACGTGTATGGAAGCGCATCTAGATCTCCGTGGTTTCCAGACCATCTTCCCTTAAACTTTGTACTGGTTGCACTTGCGAGGGTCGAGTCGAACGTTTTATTAGATTCAACCATTACTTTAATTGTCGTACTCGCATCTTCCCCCTCATCTGCGGGTGTATAGACAACAGAGCTTTGTTTTGAAGAAGACCACATCCAAATTTCGCCTTCGGGCATATACTGCTCCGTAGTACCATCGTCGTCATAAACGAATGTCTCGTTATCTGCGTCCCACTGGATGTAGTAACTATCTTGCCTTGCATTGATCCATGTGTTGAAGATCTCTCCGTCTGTCAAATCAGTTTGCTCCGCTGTTTGCGTCCGAAGTCGACCAGGTGACCAAACCAGCTTCGTTGCTGTGCCCGTTTCAGCTGTTATGTCGATGCTGCTTGAGCTTGGAGAAAATTGTATGTCAGCGGATTCAATCCACGCGCCCCAGTTACCCATGTAGCCGCGGGCACCATCGGCCAATGAAAAGCCAAACCCACCATCAAGTTCCTGCTTTTCTCCTGTGGTCGAATAAAGTTGTAAATCATGCGCCACGTTCCACTCTGCATTACGATCAAGACACTGTCCACCTAGAGCAGTTCCATCGCTGTCGAGGCTAAGCTTAAAGTACAAGTCAGCTGTTGTTTGTCCGGCTGTGTAAAAAGTTTCGTCCCGGTTTTGAAGAACACAATTTTGTCTTACCTTGCCAATGAACAATGTGTTATCGGCCGAGCCTCCAACATATTTTGTCTTAGACGCCATTTCGTAGATTGAACCCGCTCCGCAATAGTCGTCTTCCCCGTCGTCGACATATTGAGTGGAAACGATTGTTACATCACTGCCACTTTCAGCGATATCAACATAACCATAATCACCGCCCTCGGAGGGTGTGTAATATTCATATTCGAGTACTTCCGCATCTTCGTCAACCACTCCACCCGCCATATAATAGGAGAAATACCAAGATCCAAATGGTGCTAGTGTCTCTGAAGTTTTACGAAGGTTCACATTAGCGATATATCGATTGCCGCTAACAATTGAATCAAAATACGTAACGACTTCTTGCGTTAAACCCTCTCCTGCCCAACTAGATACAGTGTATCCAGGCGTGTAAACAGTAGCCGAACTCTTTGCATCAGGATCGGGCTCATTCAATCCACAGGCTTCTTCTGAGATCAAGGCAAGATAAGTTCTATTTGCATTTGTGCCTGGGGCAGAATTTGCAATAACACAGGCAAAGCTATTTGCGCCTTGAATGAAGTCATTTGCGCTATCCTCTGTCCAGCTTTCTTGCGAAGCCACGGCCAAGCAATAATCGCTGCTTGAATTTGCAGCAGCCGTACAATCTAGCGCCACCGCGCTGCTCGCCATTAGTGACAACGCACCAGTTGCGAGGCTGAATTTCAACGTATTCATAGGTAATCCTTTCATTTAATTCGCCGGTACCAGTGATACTTTTGCAGGCGTGCTTAACCCTGAGTTGTTTGAGGTTGTTGTTGAGTCGCTCCCATTACAACCGCATATGAATAAAAGAGAGAGAATGAGGGCCGTTCGTTTCATTTTGTACTCCTCAAAGAAAGTAAAATCAGTTTGAGAGGCGAGTTTTACACATAAAAGTCTAATTGTGCAACTTTTACTCCTTGATCAAAGCGATATTTCATACCTATAAATTGCGCTGCATCCATTAACTTGATTGCTCGATTTATTGCGCTACCGTTTCGCTTTGGGCAGATGAAACATCGTGGCGTCAGGCTTTTTCGAGCTTACAATAATTATGGCTTGACCCGCGGTTATCCCATCTTGCATTTAAAAGGCGTGAGAAATCACAAACGTTTACTCGTATTCCGACCTCAAAGGCATATAGTGGCAGGCTATCCAATCTTTAAGGTTTATCTAGTCATTTTGGTAAACTTATCTGGAGAAATTCTTTCGGAACTTTTCGGATTTGCCTAGAATGCTTAGACGCTTATCGTTTTCTTTCACTAAGGAGGGGTTCGTATTTTATTAACCAATCTCCCTTCTGTAAGCAGAAGGCACAATCACCTCCAAAGTTGATAATGTAAAACCATCAAGCCCGAGTATCGCATCAGGAAAAGCCTGTTGGAAATTGTAGAAAGTAAATCTCAAATCAGGATCAAATATTATACTCTAAGGGCGCCATTCTGGGACCAATCTAGGGCAACCTTAGCGCTGACCATTATGCACCTTATGCGGTGCACTAAAAACTGCTGCTCTCGATGAAATCAGAGTGTTAGCTGAATGCTGGCGGATGGGGTATCAACACAATTCACGTCGTCTCCGCCACCTTGCCCTAGATCAACAGGGCCGGCCCCCAGTTAAGCATCAGATAATACTCAGCTTTTTAACATGGCGCGCATCCTGCCGCATCTGAGTGCTGACCAAAATGCAGTGTCGCCCGTTGCTCAGCAGTCTTTTTATCTGCTTTCACATAACCGCCAGACACACTAAGCACATCTAGCATCTTCAAACAGGAACAAATCATGGCGCAAAAAGCCACCATTTATAAAGTTGAACTTTCCGTTTCTGATATGGATCGCCACTATTATGAAACCCACAAACTAACCGTGGCAAAACATCCATCCGAAACAGATGAACGTTTAATGGTACGCCTTATTGCTTTTGCACTGAATGCCCGTGAACAGTTGGAATTCTCCAGAGGCCTGTCGACAGATGATGAACCAGACCTTTGGGAAAAGAGCCTCAGCGGTGAGATTGAGTTATGGGTGACTTTAGGCCTTCCAAGCGAGAAGATCGTGCGGCAATCCTGCGGTAAAGCCAAAGAGGTTATTATCTATTCATATGGCGGCAGAACCGCAGAAATTTGGTGGGATAAGATCAAAAACAGCACCTCACGCTTTGAAAACCTGAAGGTCATAAATTTGGCTGAGGCAGAAACGAATGGACTCGCCCAACAAGCAAAGCGCTCAATGAAGTTGCAGGTTAATATTCAAGAGGGTGATTTAATGGTCAGCGTTGATGATAGCATCGTGTATGTCACCCCAATCACATGGAAAGATAACGGTCGTTAATCCAAGCCTACCAGCGCAGTTTTTATCCGCTCATACAGCACAACACGTAGCGGATAGCCTGAACCTCACCCCTGCCCTATACCTTCACGTGTCTTAGCCCCCTAAAACTGTTGTCCAGCCGCCTATATTCGTCCATTCATTTTTGTATTCTCTAATAAGGTTTCTGGGACGGGTGGTTTCATGGTCAGGGCATGGTGAGGTCTGATCTGGTTGTATTGCCTAAGCCAAACATTGATAGCGACTTGGGCTTGTCGTGTGTTGTGGAACCATTCAGCGTTGAGAACTTCTTTTCGCAAGGTCCCGTAAAAGCGCTCGTAGAAAAGCAATTAAGTTTAAAATATTTCTGATGTTAAATTTATTTAATAGTGATATTTTAAAACGCCTACTAGTGAAGTTCCCACGTTTCAAATTTAAAGAGGAGTTCTATTGTGTATCGCTTGGTTGTCTGTAATTTGTTGTTTTCTATTTTATTTTCCGGCATCGCTTTGTCTGCTCAAATAGACGAGGCTCAAACGCTGTTAAATAGACTAGGGTATAATGCAGGTCCTGTAGACGGAGCGTATGGTGCCAAGACACGAAAGGCTTTAGAGCGTTTTTATTATGACATTGGTCGGTCTTTTGACGGTAATTTAGATCAAAATGACTTAAAAAATTTGCACGACGAATTTTCAAATTTATCAGGTATTAAGGTAGGCCCATTTCCAACACCTCAAGATGTAAGTACTGTCGAAAACTATGTCATTAATGGAGCACGGATACGGCCAGGCAGCTTTGCAGAAAAAAGACAAAAATTTAGAAACGGAATCAGGACAAGTTACTACGTGCCGGAAGACTGGACGGATATAAGTAGCCCTCTAGAAAATATAAAAGTTTCTAAAGATTGGAAGTTCATTAAAGACTACTCTCAATATCTTCAACGATCGCAAAAGTTATATAAGCGAAGAATGCTTGACAACATGGATGTGTATAAATGCGCAGAAGTGGTAGTTGAATGGTACAACTACATCAGGAGTAAGCCATACGGCTCTGCACGCTGTGGAAATGAGGTTGCTCTAGAAGCAAGTTTGGGAAATTATCGTCCTCTTGAAATAGTGATCGATGGTTTATTTGAAAATGGAATGCAGATCATAAACAATCATGACCAGAGTTATATGTACGCTTATGGCCAATTGATTTACAGTGTCGCTATTCCTTATGTTTTGCACCGCTCAGAACTCAAGCTCAAAACAAAAAAATCCGCTGTAGATAATTGGTTGGCTGACAGGGCTGACAACTTAGAAATGATCAACCTAGACTGGGGCAACAATACTATCGCACCAAGATGTCACCCTAAAAAAATGACAAAGCACATCGTATTTGTTTCTGATTGCAATGACACTCGCCACAAAGTCACCATGGTTAAATTGATTATGGGGTTGGCGACGGCTAATCAAAAGCTGTTTGATGAAGGAGTTGAAGCATTTCATTACCTTTCCCAGTTTTACGATGCAAATGGCGTTTTCATGGGAACCGCAATGAGAGGTGGTCAAGCCTTACATTACAGCCAAAGCTGGCTGCAGTTAATGAGTATGACCGCCGAAATTTTAGCTACTGCAGGATATAATTTAATGGATCATGTGATGCCAAATGGCATGACTTACTCGGAAATCATGAGCTATCAATATGATATGTTGTGGAGCCAGGATGTTTCGGATGTTTATCCATATGCTAAGCTTGAGGTGGGCCAAAAAGGAAAAGCTTGGATTAAGATAAAAGGAGGTGAGGTTACCACAAGCAAAGCTCTTAGCCTACATTATAGTCAACGCTGGGCGAAACATGCTGGAACCAAGCTCAAATATCCTGAGAGAGGCATGCTTCTCGACCAAATTTTTGATACCAATGCTATGTTTTGGGTTAACAAATAAAGCTTTCGGGCCACCCTAAAATCCCTTTATGACAGCTATATGCTGGCACAGTTCTAGGGGGTTAAGCCTCCGCTTTAGTGCTTTAGGCAGAATGCTAAGGCGCACAAGTTGGTGATTAAGTGCCTAAGAGTCGTATCAATACAGTTTTCTCTCGTCGGTTAAGCATCTGTCAAAATTATCCACCGCACTATGCCGCACATTATGAAGCTGTATTAATACCAACGCACCAATCGCGCTCGTTAACAGCGACGCGCTCAGGCGTGCGCGCATGCCAAAATATCAAACAATAATAAAGATTTGTGGGGGCAAATGTGGGAACGAAAAAAAAACACATAATCCCTAAATACTTGATATTTATATTTATTTAAGGAAAATGTGGCGGAGACGAAGGGATTCGAACCCTCGAGACCCTTCCGGGCCTACTCCCTTAGCAGGGGAGCGCCTTCGACCACTCGGCCACGTCTCCGCTGATGGGTCTACAATTTTATCGAATAGCAAAACAAGCGGAAAATATAAGAAACCCTCACTTTTTACGATTTGTTCGTTCCTACACCCTCAGCTGACGCGCAACGCCTGCACTTTTGCTGTGCATTTTTTAAGAAACTCCATCCAAACAACCCGCCCAGACATAGGAAATAAATCGAATGTTTGACGCATCGTGCAAAGAGATCGTCTGTTGGCAAATAAAATAACAGCAAGCGTAGCGCTAACTGCGTATCCGCTTTGTTTCCAAAGCACAAAAAAACTCTCAATGCCTTAACAGTATAGCGTTGAAAGAGAGCATCCTACGCAATTCAGGCATCATTTGACTAGTCACCAAACCGCCATTGACATTTTTTTGTCCAACGACGCAACCCGGCAAGTCCCTCTTCCTTTAGCTCTTTGACAGAAGCTGACATAGAACGCACGATTTCAATAAAAGGCTTTGCAGCGTTTAAAATATGGCCCAGCATGCAACCTTATTGCGCCACGCCCCGCAGGAAGAGCAAATTGCCTGTGCGCAGCGCCTTATGCGTTGAACAGAAAATGCAAAACATCGCCATCTTTCACGATGTAAGATTTACCTTCAACGCGCATTTTTCCGGCTTCCTTGGATTTCTGCTCTCCCTCAAGGGCAACATAATCCTCATAGGCAATAGTTTCGGCGCGGATAAAACCGCGCTCAAAATCGCCATGGATCACCCCCGCGGCTTGGGGGGCGTAGGTGCCGCCCTTTATCGTCCAGGCTCGCGCCTCTTTAGGGCCAACGGTGAAATAGGTTTCCAATTCCAAGAGCTTATAGCCGGCGCGGATCAAGCGATCTAATCCAGCCTCTTCTAAGCCCATCTCATCCAGAAACATGGCGGCTTCTTCAGGCTCTAATTGGCTGATCTCTTCTTCAATCTGGGCGCTGATAACGACGGTTCCCGCGCCCTGCGCAGCCGCCATATCATGCACCTGTTGCGAAAAAGTATTTCCCGTGCCCGCGGTCTCTTCATCCACATTGCACACAAATAGGATCGGCTTGCTGGTCAAAAGCTGCAGCATTTTCCAAGCTTTCAGATCCTCTTCCTCAACCTCAACGCTGCGCGCTGGTTTTCCTTCTTCAAGCACCACCAAAGCGGCTTTGAGCAAGCGCTCTTGTTGCACTGCCTCCTTATCACCGCCGCGCACTTTGCGGCTAAGGCCTTGCAGGCGCTTCTCAATGCTTTCAATATCGGCCAGCATCAGCTCGGTTTCGATCGTCTCGGCGTCAGATACCGGGTCGACGCGCCCATCAACATGGGTAACATCAGAATCCTCAAAACAGCGCAGCACATGAGCGATGGCATCGACCTCGCGGATATTTGCCAGAAATTGGTTGCCAAGCCCTTCGCCTTTTGATGCGCCTTTGACCAACCCGGCAATGTCAACGAATGTCATACGCGTTGGGATCACTTGCTTTGAACTGGCGATTTTAGCCAAAGTATCAAGCCGTGCATCGGGTACGGCCACATCGCCCACATTCGGCTCAATGGTACAGAACGGAAAATTTGCCGCCTGCGCGGCTGCGGTTTTGGTTAACGCGTTAAACAAGGTGGATTTACCAACATTTGGCAACCCGACAATACCCATCTTAAACCCCATGGCTCTGCTCCTTTTAGCGCTGTTGAGGGCTTCTAGTGACAGATCTGCCCGGAGGCAAGCGGCGAAGATGCAAAAGCCGCGCTGCGACTTACGGTTTCTTTTCCAGCACAAGCTTTTTCGTGAAATGTTCGCTTGGCATTGATTTTTCGTATTCGATTGGGCATGGGAGAGCATGACGAAGCGAAAGGTGCCTAATATGACTCGGATTGACGATAAATTTGCCGCATTAAAAGCAGATGGGAAAAAGGCATTTGTCTCCTATGTCATGGCTGGAGATCCAGATTACCACACCGCGCTTGAGCTGGTGAAAGGCCTTCCCGCAGCGGGTGTGGATATTATTGAACTGGGGCTCCCTTTCACCGATCCAATGGCAGATGGCAGCACGATTCAGTTGGCGGGGCAGCGCGCGCTTGAAGCCGGCATGACCTTGCAAAAAACGCTGAATTTAGCCGCCGAATTTCGCCAGCAAGATAATGTAACGCCTATCGTTCTGATGGGCTATTACAACCCGATCTATAATCATGGTGTGGACCAATTTCTGCTGGATGCAAAAACCGCTGGAATTGACGGGTTGATCATCGTGGATTTGCCCCCCGAAGAGGATGATGAACTCTGCGTTCCGGCGCAAGCCGCGGGCTTAAATTTTATTCGCCTCGCAACGCCAACAACGGATGCCAAACGCTTGCCAAAGGTTCTTCAGAATACATCAGGCTTTGTGTATTATGTGTCGATCACTGGCATCACGGGCGCCGGCGAAGCGCAAGCCCAAAACGTGGGGCCTGAAGTAGCGCAAATTAAAGCAAACACGGATCTGCCGGTTATCGTTGGATTTGGCATCAACACCCCTGAAGCGGCGCAAAGCATCGCTGAAATTGCCGATGGCGCCGTGGTAGGGTCCGCGATTGTCAGTGAATTGGCCAATGGCAAACCAGTCGCAGAGGTGTTGGCGTTTGTCAAAACCCTCTCAGATGGGGCGCATCGCGGTTAAAGCTCTGTTGGCATGACTTATGCGGCCAGAAGAAGCATTTGCGTGGCCAAAAAGCTGCTCACGATTTTTTGAGTTTGGTTTCGGATCACAAACCGAGTTTTGATAAATCCGCGATCTGGCTTGCTGCGTGAGTGGCGCGCCTCTTCTACCGTAATCGCGCAGGTTAAAATATCGCCTGGATAGACCGGAATAAACCAGCGCACCTCATCCACCCCTGGCGACCCGATTGAACATTTTTCAAACAGCCTGGTGCGAAAAACCGCTTCAAATCCGATTAAAACGGTGTGCCAGCCGCTGGCGATGATCCCACCATAGGGGGACGCTTCGGCCTGCGCGTCATCGAGATGAAACGGCTGAGGATCCCAGTCCTGCGCGAAGGCAAGAATTTGCGCTTTCGAAATCTGTTTTGGTTCGGCTTCAAAATGAAACCCGACCACAAAATCTTCAAAATACATCGCCCGCTCCTGCTCTGGTGTTTTATAGGTTAACGATGTTATATCGCCTGTAGATATGACCGCGACAACCCAGTAAGGTAAAGCTTAAATGCCTGTAATCACCAATATCTACGATCTTAAAAAAATCTATGCGCGCCGCGTGCCCCGCATGTTTTATGATTACACGGAATCTGGCAGCTGGACAGAGCAAACCTTTGATGAAAATGTAACTGACTTTCAACAGCTTAAACTTCGCCAGCGGGTTGCAGTTGATATGACAGGGCGCAGCACCACCAGCACCATGGTGGGGCAGCAGGTTGCCATGCCCGTGGCTTTGGCCCCGATTGGCATGACTGGAATGCAATCTGCCGATGGCGAAATAAAAGCCGCGCGGGCGGCCGAAAGCTTTGGCGTGCCCTATACCTTGTCCACAATGTCAATCTGTTCAATCGAGGATGTCGCGGCCCATACTGAGGCGCCTTTTTGGATGCAGCTTTACATGCTGAAGGACAATGATTTTAATGATCGCTTGGTCGAGCGCGCGCGCGCCGCAAATTGCTCTGCCTTGGTTCTCACGCTGGATTTACAGATCTTGGGCCAGCGTCACAAAGACATTCGCAACGGGCTGTCGGCACCGCCCAAACTGACGCCCAAATCGATCGCCAATTTGGCCACAAAATGGGGCTGGGGCACAGAAATGCTAGGCACGAAGCGGCGGTTTTTCGGCAATATTGTCGGCCATGCCAAAGGCGTCAGCGACCCAAGCAGCCTATCCTCTTGGACAGCCGAGCAATTTGATCCGGCGCTTGATTGGGACAAGGTGGCCCGATTAAAGGATGTCTGGGGCGGCAAAGTCATTTTAAAAGGCATTTTAGATCAAGACGATGCCAAGATGGCCCTGAAAGTGGGCGCGGATGCGATTATCGTCTCCAACCATGGCGGGCGGCAATTGGATGGCGCGCTAAGCTCGATCAAAGCGCTTCCAGGCATTGTTGAAGCGGTGGGCGATAAGATTGAAGTGCATATGGATGGTGGCATCCGCTCTGGCCAAGATGTTTTGAAGGCCTTAGCGCTTGGGGCGAAAGGCACCTATATCGGGCGCTCGCATATTTATGGGCTTGGGGCAATGGGCCAAGAAGGCGTGCGCAAAAGCCTTGAGCTTATTCACAAAGAGCTCGATATTTCCATGGCACTATGCGGCCATAAACGGGTTCAGGACCTAAATCGCAACACGTTGTTGATCCCGAAAGGGTTTGCGGGGGATTGGGAATAAAACCGGCGTTCCCCCTTAACGCCCCCCCCCCGCTGGGGCGACTTCATAATTCTGTATTTTGGCCTTTTAAACCGTAAATAACTGGTTTATACGCGCGTCTTCATTGGGGTCACAGCCTTGGAGGGACCCCTTGCATTTATTATGGAGAGAATTATGGCTGGAGAGATTCCAAATCTTGAAGTTTTGCCACGCACGGGGACAGGCAAGGGCGCCGCTCGTCAGGCGCGGCGCGATGGCATGGTGCCGGGTGTTGTCTATGGAGGCGGCGTTGATCCGCTGCCCATTCAAATCCCATTCAACGTGTTGTTTAAGCGCCTGAAAGCGGGGCGCTTTTTATCAACGCTGTTTAACTTAAAAGTTGAAGGCCATGAGGATGTTCGGGTGATTTGCCGGGATGTACAGCGTGACGTCGTAAAAGATCTGCCAACCCATCTGGATCTGATGCGCTTACGCCGCACCTCAAAAATCAACCTATTTATCCCCGTTGAGTTTCTAAATGAAGACGTATGTCCGGGGATCAAGCGCGGCGGCTATTTGAACGTCGTACGCCCTGAAGTTGAATTGGTGGTTACCGCGGGCGACATTCCCGAAAAGCTCACCGTCGACCTTGCGGAGGTTGCCGTGGGGGATGTGATTACGATTTCTGCAATCAGTCTTCCAGAGGGGGCACGCCCCACGATTGACCGCGATTTTGTAATCGCCAATCTATCGGCGCCGGGTGGCATTTCTGCGTCCGAGGAAGAAGAAGCCGAAGCCGAAACAGGCGATGCACCCGCAGAAGACTCCGCGGAATAAGACAACTGCGTTTTCGCAGGCGGTCAGTAAAAATTTGAAAAGCAGAGCAACCGCTCTGCTTTTTTTATGCGCTTTGCGTTTCGAACGGGCAGCGCTATAGACACCATATCGCTGAGCAGGAGCGTTTACATGCAACTATTCGTCGGATTGGGGAATCCCGGTTCAAAATACGCCCAGAACCGCCATAATATTGGATTCATGGCGCTTGATAAAATCGCCTCTGAAAATGGGTTTTCACCTTGGAAAAAAAAATTTAACGGCGTGATCAGCGAAGGCCGCTTGGGATCAGAAAAACTGGTTTTGTTAAAACCGGAAACCTTTATGAACCTGTCCGGACAATCGGTCGGAGAGGCGATGCGGTTTTTTAAGCTGACGCCCGATGAGATCATTGTGTTTCATGATGAATTGGATTTAGCACCGGGAAAATGCCGCCTAAAAACAGCGGGCGGCCATGCGGGGCATAATGGCTTGCGCTCAATCCACCAGCATATCGGGGCTGATTATCATCGCGTGCGCTTGGGCATCGGGCATCCAGGGCATAAAGACCGCGTGGCCGGATATGTGCTTCATGATTTTGCCAAAGCAGATCAGGCCTGGTTAGATGATTTACTCAGCGGTATTGGCGAGGGCGTTGTAAAATTAGCTGGTAAAGATCCGGCAGGCTTTATGAATAAAGTCGCGCTCAAAGCGCAGGCGCAAAAACCCCAAAAACCAAAAGCGGCCCAGCCGCACAAGAACGAAGCCGCCCTTGAAAAACCACAATCGCCAGATAAGGAAGATCCCGTAAGAAATCCACTTCAAAGGTTGATCGATAAATTCAAATAACGAATTCCAATCACTTTCACCAGCAAGCCGAAGCCTGCAGCGCTTTAGGCTCATGCTTTATGCGCAGACTGTTGCATCTGCTTGCCGATGGCGATTTATACCCCGTTACACTTATCAACCGGCTAAACAGCTGGTCTGGCGGTCCTGCACCTGATAAATACAACTGCTCAAACTGGCTGCAGGGCTGCATGCGTTGCTCCTGAGCGGCCAGAACCCAGCGCTTAAGGCGTGTTATAAGCCCCCCCCCACAAACCGCGCCACTGGTAAAACTGCGCATGGCAGTTAAAGCGGCGCTGCGCAATCACGCAACGCATATCTTGCAATGGCTAAACTATATCCCGCAAACAAATGAAATCCGGCGCTACGCCGTGTTGGTTGCCACCGCGTTGATTATAGAGCGGCGTTTAAACCTGCCGCTGATTGTGTCAGAGCTGGGGGCAAGCGCTGGATTAAACCTCTTATTTGACCGGTTTGCGCTATCCTCTTTTGGGTTCACATATCAGCCCCATAAGGCCAAGTTGACGCTCACGCCCGATTGGCGCGGCCCAGCGCCCCCACCGGGCAGAGCCAAAATCGCCGGGCGCTCCGGCGTTAATCTGTCGCCGATAAACCCTCGGAGCTCTGAAGGATTTTTGAGGCTTTGTGCCTATACTTGGCCGGACCAAACCGAACGCCGACAGCAATTGGCGCGTATTTGCCCCGCGCAGCGCCTTGCCATTGCGCAAGGTGATGCAGCTGATTGGCTTCGCCTCCGGCTCGCAACGGGATATCCTGGGCATCTCCATTTGGTCTTCAACACAGTCGCGAGGCAATATTTTTCTCTCCAAACGCAACAAAACTGCAGGCAAGCGCCAGAAACCGCCAGACAACAGGCAAGCAGCGCAACCACAATGGCACATTTTTCAATGGAAGCTGATCGCCAAGGTTTAGGCGCGGCGTCGTGCTTCACTTTATGGCCGGGCGAACATGTGATTGAACTGGGCCGAGCAGATTTTCACAGGCGCTGGATCACATGGGTCGGAAATCGCCCGTTTAAGGGCTTGTCTTAAGCTGGCTGATCGCTAAGTTTCCCCAAAATAGGAGCCAATGATCATGCAAAAAGATCCAGAAATTAATGTCCTTGGCGCTGCGCTGGCCGCCTGTTCACAGGATCCGGTCACGGGCTTTTTTCGCGACGGGCATTGTAACACCTGCGAAGCGGATCAAGGCAGCCACACCGTCTGCGCGGTGATGACGGCCGAGTTCTTGGCCTATTCAAAATATTTTGGCAATGATCTTAGCACGCCGCGGCCGGAATATGGCTTTGTAGGCTTAAAACCCGGTGACCATTGGTGCCTTTGCGCAGGCCGGTTTTTGCAGGCCCATGAAGAAGGTTGCGCGCCAAAAGTCAATCTCTCTGCCACGCATGCGCGCGCCTTAGAAATCGTTTCGCTTGAGATTTTACAAGCCTATCAGCTCTAATCCTATGCCGCCTGCCGTGACAGGCTAAAGCGCCGCGTAAATCTGCGCAATCGCTTCCACAGCCTGCTCCAGTGGAAGTTCTTGGCTTTCTCCAGTTTTGCGCGCCGTCAGCTCGACCACACCATTTTTCAAACCACGCGGCCCTACGGTGATCCGCCAAGGTAGGCCAATCAAGTCCATGGTGGCGAATTTGCCGCCTGCCCGCTCTTGCCGATCATCATAAAGCGGTTCAAGCCCCAAAGCTGTGAGGCTGGTATAGAGCGCTTCGCAAGCTGCATCTGTTGCCGCATCCCCCTGCTTCAAATTCACAATCCCACAGTGATAAGGCGTGACGGCTTCTGGCCAAATGATTCCATTCTCATCATGGCTGGCCTCGATAATCGCACCAATCAAACGCGACACGCCGATCCCATGACTGCCCATATGGACCGGCACCCGGACGCCTTGATCATTCACCACATTGGCGCCCATCGCTTCAGAATATTTGGTTCCAAAATAAAAAATCTGCCCAACTTCTATACCGCGACTGCTGCACCGGCGCTCTTCGGGCAAAGCGTCAAAGAGGCTGGCATCATGGGTTTCATCGGTGCGCGCATAGGGGGTGGTCCATTCCTCTACGATTCCGGCACATTCCTCCCAGTCATCATAATTCACCGCGCGATTGCCCAAAGTCAAATCTAGGATCTGGCTGTCATAAAACACTTCAGACTCGCCCGTATCCGCCAACACCAAAAATTCATGCGTGTCATCGCCTCCTATCGGGCCGCTATCGGCGCGCATCGGAATTGCCTTCAGCCCCATCCGCTCATAGGTGCGCAGGTAACTGACCATATGGCGGTTATAGGCATGCATGGCGCTGGGCTTATCGATATCAAAATTATAACCATCTTTCATAAAAAATTCGCGCCCCCGCATCACACCGAACCGGGGCCGGATTTCATCGCGGAACTTCCATTGAATGTGATACAGCGTCATCGGCAGGTCTTTATAACTGCCCACATGGCTGCGAAAAATATCCGTAATCAGCTCTTCATTGGTTGGCCCATAAAGCATGTCACGCCCATGGCGATCCTGAATGCGCAACATTTCTTGCCCATAATCATCAAAGCGCCCACTTTCACGCCAAAGGTCCGCCGATTGCAGCGTCGGCATGAGCATTGGAATATGGCCGGCGCGCACTTGCTCTTCGTGCACAATATCTTCCAATTTGCGCAACACTTTGAACCCGAGCGGCAACCATGAATAAATGCCGGCGCTCGATTGCTTAATCATGCCGGCCCGCAACATTAAACGGTGGCTCACAATTTGTGCGTCAGCAGGGTTTTCTTTCAAAACGGGGATAAAATAGCGGGACAGGCGCATCAAAGGTCCTTTGCAATAAAAAAACGGTCGAGCGCTCTGTTTAAGAAGAAAACATCCGTTCCACAAGCCTTGCTCTGTCTGCCAGCGGCTTGCATGGCGCTGGCGCCATCTGGTTCAGATCCGTTGCAATCTTGTAGAGCCGGGGAGGCAGATCAATCGTTTAAATCAACGGCAGCCCTGTTGAAGATATGTAAGCCTATAGTTTCCGTTTGGAGCATGGGGCGGGGCGGTGTATCATTTCGTTGAACATAAAGGAAAGCCTGTGATCTGTTTCCCCAAAAAGCCTTTTTATATCACGCTGATGCTGTCTTGCCTTCTGCCTATGCACGCGGCCTTTGCAAATTCCCAGCACAGGGCGGTTGTAACAATCTGCGAAACCGCGCTTCAAACCAATGATCAGGGCACCATTCAATCTATGGCGCTTCAGATGAAAAATTGGCGGAGTTTGCGGGATGATACCCTGATAAGGCGCGCGGAAACATGCCTTCAAACGGGCCTTGATACAGGGTATTTTTATTCTAAACCAAACGAAAGGTTCGAAATCAAACAGGCAAGCGTGGCGAACAAAAACCTCCTGAAAGATATCGAAAAGCTGCATAAAGATTTGCTTGGCTTATGCCTTTCTTTGGCAAAGCAAACGCCCAAAGCCGCCTTAGAGCATCCGATCTGCACAGCCCTGTGGAGCGCAAATTGACGGATCAAGGCTGCCATTTCAGACAGTTGGTATTTTTGGCAGGCCGCTGCTTGGGCCGCCCTCATGGGCTATGGCATCCCTAGGGGAATCCGCCGGTCTTTTGGCGTTTTTGATTAGGTGTTGAGAATAGGGGGTGAGATAATCACTCGAGGCATAGATATGTGCTCACCGAAACCTCAAGCTCTGGCGGGAAAACCCCACATATAAATAAGTTGGTGCTAAAATAAATAACACCCCCTATTCACCTAAGAGGCTAAGCGCCCTTTAAGGCAAGACTTTGTCATTATAGCGGAAACTTAAAGGCTTATAGGGCAAATTATCTAGATTCTTGGCCATTTTACACCTCAAAGCCTTGCACCGCTCTGGTTTTCCTGTAGAAGGCACATCTGTTTTCGCACTTACTTTTATCGCACGGTCCCTCGTGGGTGGACGCGAAAACCTCATAGCCGCCCTTTGAAACGTGCCAAAAATAGAACTGGAGAGCGCATGCCCCTGTATGAGCATGTCTTTATTTCGCGTCAGGATTTATCCAGCGCGCAGGCCGAAGGCCTTGTTGAACATTTCACAACAATCCTTGCAGATAATGGCGGAAACGTCGTTGAAAGCGAATATTGGGGTGTTAAAACGATGGCCTATAAGATCAATAAAAATCGCAAAGGCCATTATGCGATGCTAAAATCGGACGCACCTGCGCCTGCGGTGCAAGAGATGGAACGGCTGATGCGTCTTCATGAAGACGTGATGCGGATTTTGACGATCAAAGTTGAAGAGCACGCCGAAGGACCATCTGCACAGATGCAACGCCGCGATGATCGTGGTGACCGCGGTGAACGCCGCGAACGTCGCGATTAAGTTTGTAGAAAAGGACGATAGATCATGGCAACCAAACCTTTTTTCCGCCGCCGCAAAGTCTGCCCTTTTTCTGGCGATAAAGCTCCGGCGATCGATTATAAAGATACAAAACTATTGCAACGCTATATCTCAGAGCGCGGCAAGATTGTTCCATCACGGATCACGGCTGTGTCAGCCAAAAAGCAACGAGAGCTTGCCCGCGCAATCAAACGCGCACGGTTTCTTGCTCTTTTGCCATATGCTGTGAAATAGGGAGATCTGATCATGCAAGTAATCCTTATGGAACGCGTGGCCAAATTGGGCCAAATGGGTGATGTGGTTGATGTAAAACCAGGCTATGCGCGCAACTTCCTATTGCCGCAAGGCAAAGCCCGTAGCGCGTCAAAAGACAATATCGCAAATTTCGAAGCCCAAAAGGCGCAGTTAGAAGCGCGCAACTTGGAAACCAAGAAAGAAGCGGAAGATCTGGCCTCGCGCCTCGATGGACAACAATTCGTCGTGCTCAGATCGGCCTCTGATGCAGGGGCTCTTTATGGCTCTGTGACACCGCGCGATGCGATGGAAGTGGCAACGGCCGGCGGTTTCAGTGTAGATCGCAAACAGATCGCCTTGGTCCGTCCGATCAAAGAGCTGGGCCTGCATGAGATGCTCGTGCGTCTTCATCCAGAAGTTTCTGCTACGATCGTTCTGAACGTGGCGCGCTCAGCCGAAGAAGCCGAACTGCAAGCCTCGGGCAAATCGATCCAAGAATTGGCCGCAGAAGAAGAAGCTGCTGCCGAGTTTGAAATTGCAGAGCTGTTTGACGATATCGGCGGTGCAGCCGCAGAGGATGAGTTTGACAGCGCGGCCCCCGCCGCTCCAGCTGCAGATGACGAAAGCAATCAAGACGGCTAACACGCCTAAATGATATACAACTTCGTTAAGGGCGCCCCGCATACACGTCGGGGCGCCTTTTTTTATCAGATGCCCAGAATTGTTGAGGAAGGATGCCGCCCGCCCCAACAAAACCAAAGAAAATCATGCACGCCTTGCCAAAAAACAGAGGTATCTTTCTAAAAGTTTCAAAAATTACTTGGGCTTTGATAATTTTCGAAAAGAATTGGCCAGCTTTTTATTTGATTGCGTATTGACCTTCCTTAGACGCCTGCTTAGTTTAAGGAAAATTCAGAGAATGAGGCTGGAGCAATGAAAATTTTGATTTCTGTGGTGGTGCGATAGAGCGAGGCGTAAAGATCCTTTTGATCATTCGTCCGTCGCACCCCGAATAATCGGGGTTTTTTTTTGAATTCAGAATATTAGGAAGGCTGCTGCATTGCAGCGATAAGGTTAAACTGGAGATGAATATGACGCGCCAAATGAGTGGAGCAAAAATGGTTGTACAAGCCCTAAAAGATCAGGGCGTCGATACTATCTTTGGATATCCAGGTGGAGCGGTGCTGCCGATCTATGATGAAGTATTTTTGCAAAACGATATTAAGCATATTCTGGTGCGGCATGAGCAAGGCGCTGTACACGCCGCAGAAGGTTATGCGCGCTCAACCGGCAAGCCCGGCGTTGTGCTGGTGACCTCTGGGCCAGGCGCCACAAATGCGGTGACCGGGCTGACAGATGCGTTGATGGATTCAATCCCGCTGGTTGTTTTAACTGGGCAGGTTCCAACCTTTATGATCGGCTCTGACGCGTTCCAAGAGGCCGATACGGTGGGCATCACCCGCCCCTGCACCAAGCATAATTGGCTGGTTCGAGACACGGCGGATTTATCCTCTACGATCCACGAGGCTTTTCACATCGCAACGTCGGGCCGCCCTGGCCCGGTTTTGATCGATATTCCCAAAGATGTACAATTTGCCGAAGCCACCTACACGCCAAAAACAAAAGTGGCCTCAAAGCATTACAACCCACGCGTCAAAGGCGATATGGACCAAATCACCAAATTGGTGGAAGCGTTGGAAACGGCTGAGCGGCCGATCATTTACTCGGGTGGTGGTGTCATTAACTCTGGCCCTGCCGCGAGCACCTTGCTGCGCGAATTGGTGGCAGCAAGTGGGTTTCCAATCACCTCAACCTTGATGGGGCTAGGGGCATATCCCGCTTCGGGTGAGAACTGGCTTGGCATGTTGGGCATGCATGGTCTTTATGAAGCCAATCTGGCCATGCATGATTGCGATTTAATGATCAATATAGGGGCGCGCTTTGATGATCGGATCACAGGGCGCTTGGATGCGTTCAGCCCCGGCTCGCTCAAAGCGCATATCGATATTGATCCCTCCTCAATAAATAAAGTGATAAGAACCGATATCCCGATCATCGGGGATGTGGGCCATATCTTAGAGGATATCCTGAAGCTGTGGAAATCGCGCGGCCGCAAGACCAACGCCGCGGCCCTTACAAAATGGTGGGCGCAAATCAACGAATGGCAAAAAGTGCGCTGCCTCGATTTTAAGCCCAATACATCCACCATCAAACCGCAACATGCATTGACGCGCCTAGAAGCGCTGACAAAGCATCGCCAAGATCGCTATATCTGCACTGAAGTTGGTCAGCATCAAATGTGGGCGGCGCAATATTTGGGATTTGAGCACCCAAATCAATGGATGACCTCAGGGGGCTTGGGAACGATGGGCTATGGGTTTCCTGCATCAATTGGCGTGCAAATCGCCCATCCAGATGCGCTTGTGATCAACGTGGCAGGCGAAGCCAGCTGGTTAATGAATATGCAAGAAATGGGCACTGCGGTTCAATATCGCGCCCCAGTTAAGCAGTTTATCTTAAACAATGAACGCCTTGGGATGGTTCGCCAATGGCAAGAATTGCTGCATGGAGAGCGGTATTCGCAAAGCTGGTCGGAAGCCCTGCCCGATTTCGTTAAATTGGCAGAGGCGTTTGGGTGCAAAGGTATTTTATGCAGCGATCCGGCTGATCTAGATGATGCAATTATGGAAATGTTGGCCTATGATGGTCCAGTGATTTTTGATTGTTTGGTTGAAAAGCACGAAAACTGTTTTCCTATGATCCCATCAGGGCAGCCACATAATAAGATGCTTTTGGGTGAGGCCTCAACGCAAGACGCAATCGATAGCACAGGCGCCGTGTTGGTGTAACCAGCGGTTTATCCGCGCAGTAAAGGAAATGGCATGTCAGCTTTAAAAATCGAAAAGGGTTCATCAAAGCATTCGGCGTATAACTTGCGCGCCAATTATGCTGAAATGGAAGAACCGCATACTCTAACGATTTTGGTCGATAATGAGGCGGGCGTGCTTGCGCGGGTGATTGGTTTATTTTCAGGCCGTGGATATAATATCGATAGCCTAACGGTTGCCGAGGTTGACCATCAAGGCCAGCTCAGCCGGATCACAATCGTAACCACAGGGACACCTCAAGTGATCGAGCAAATCAAAGCCCAGCTGAGCAGAATTGTGCCCGTGCATGAAGTGCGTGATCTCACCGTGGAAGGCCAATCGGTCGAGCGCGAATTGGCTCTGATAAAAGTATCGGGAAACGGCGAAAAGCGGGTTGAGGCGCTGCGCCTTGCAGATATTTTTCGCGCGAATGTTGTAGACAGCACGCTAGACAGTTTTGTGTTCCAAATAACCGGTACCATCGAAAAGGTAGACGCGTTTGCGGATCTAATGCGCCCTCTTGGTTTAACTGAAATAGCGCGCACGGGCGTGGCGGCGCTTTCGCGCGGCTAAACTGCAATGGTTTTTGGACGCTGAGGGTGCTTTTGGCGTTCGACCGGCTATCTTGACTACGGTGACGCTTGGTCTCTTTTAAAGCAAATTGTTAAGACTGGATTTAGCACGTAATTAAGCCGCGGTTTCGCGCCTGCTATTCGTTTACGATCCTTGGTTGCGCCTTACTTTGCGGCGCATGCTGCAAACATGCCAATAAATCTGGGGGTAACTCCGTCTGAGGGCCAAGAGCTTCTACGGTTAACATGAAAGCCCAAAGGTCATCGGGGCCACACCGTAACACAAGATCAGAACCATGTGCCGCATTATACGCATCTAAAGCCTCTTGCACGCGCCTATCGTATAAAATTTGATGAATGCCCATTTGATTACATCCTTTTTTCCATTTTATTTTCCTGCGCCGCACATACAAAAGGTTAGGTTTTTTGCATGGCTCACTCAGGCTTTGACACATCCCTGACGAAGGTTTAGCCGCGCTTAAGACGCTTTCGTCTTGGGTTTAAATTTCTGCTTCGCTAAGCCAATTGCATCGTAGGGAACAGTAGTGCAGTTTTATAATCCCGCGCTTCAAGCCACCTCATAAGCTTCAGCACCCGGATCCGTTGGTTCAACGCATCTGAATTGAACAATGTTCCCCGAGGGGCGCGCAACCGCAGCGACAGAAGAAGAACCCGCTTTCAATTGCTCGGCAAGATGCGGATATTTCTGACGGCTGACCCATTGTAAATCGCGGGCGAGCCGTAAATCAGCTTGCTCATCTACGGTGAAAGACACCATATCGCCACTTTCATAGGCAAATACCTGATTTTTGCGAGATAACTCACCTTGAAGCGTCTCCTCAGCTTTGAAAAATGCCAAACGCCCATGATCCTCACACCAGATAATTGCGCGCTTCGATACGTGTTCACTCCAAATAATAACGCCGTTCATCACATCATCCTTTCCTAACCATGAACTGATTTTGCGGGAAAAGCGGGCCATACTCTATCTTTGAATCTGAACACTGACTTGCAATTTGTGTCGAAAAACTTCAACATAGTTTCATATTGTGTCGCCGCTGACGCGACAAAGCATAAATTTACACGTTAAACGATCAGTGCACCCGTTAGGGTTGATTTTATTTAGTATTTTAAATTTAAACGCGATTAATGAAAATGATAGAAAACCATTCAGAAAGATCCGAGTCGCCAGCCGAACTTCGTGCCATGTTTGGGCGAAATCTGCGCCTCTTATGCCAGCCCTACGCGTCGGTCTCGGCGCTATGCCGCGAATTGGGCATCAATCGCACCCAATTTAACCGCTACCTATCGGGTGAAAGCTTTCCACGGCCAGATATTTTACAAAGAATCTGCGCATATTTTAAAGTGGATGCACGTATTCTGTTACAGCCCCTGCACGAAGTGCAAAACAGTAATACGGATGTGATTTTTAGCAATGAGATGGAAGATTTCCTCACCGCAGCCTCAAGCCTTGTCAACACAAACAGCTTTCCCAGCGGCTTTTACCGCTTCTCGCGGCGCAGCTTTGTGGATGATCAACGTTTTATCCAAGGCTTGATTTTTGTCTATCGTAAAAACAAGAAATGCTTTTTACGCGGCATGGAAGCCAAAGAGGCCATTTCGGGGCAAGGCTTAGCAAGTCTGCCAAAAATTCGCGAATTTCGAGGCTTTGTAATCGCGCAGGAAGGGGGCATAGCGGCTTTGGTTTTTCGCCGCGGGTCGATGAGTTGTTCTTTTAATTTTTTAACGCCGGTTCCCTCATTTGAAAACAATTACTGGCTTGGATATAGCACCCGCACAGTGCAAGAAAAACCCACCGGCGATCGTGTCACCCGGTTGGTTTACGAGCATCTTGGGCAAAACCGATCCGCAATCCTATCAACGGCGCGGAATGCAGGGTTTTGCGAGGCCGATGATCTGGTTCCCTACCACAAAACTTTGCTCAAACCCGAGGACGGTTTTTCTTAAATTAGGTGAGTTGCGGCATCGACAGGTCGCGAATTGGCGCGCACGGAACCAGATTTAAAGACTTGACTGCCACAAGGCTTCAAGCAAACCGGTGAGGCAAATGATGGAACCATTTTCTGATTTAGAGGCAGTCCAAAACCCCGTTGCACGGGCCAGAGGGCTTGCAAACGCACATTACACGGACCTGTCCGTCTATGAGGTTGAAAAACATGCCTTGCTATTTCGGCAATGGGCAGGCTTGGGCGTTGCCGCAGATATTCCACAGATAGGGGATGCAAAGCCAGTTGATTTCTTAGACGTGCCACTGGTGATGATACGCGATCGCTCAAATCGCGTTAGAGTGTTTCAAAACATCTGCAGGCATCGTGGTATGATCTTGATCGACGCGCCTAAAAAAATCGAAGGGGCAATCAGATGCCCCTATCATAGCTGGTGCTATGCCACAGATGGTCGATTGATCAGCACCCCCCATGTGGGCGGTCCGGGTATAAATACCCATGAAGATATAGATCGCGACGCGCTGGGATTGATCGAAGTTGCGAGTTATATTTGGCGCGATATTATCTGGGTCAACCTTTCAGGCACGGCGCCCGCGTTTGAAATAGCCATGGCCGAGCCAATGGAACGCTGGTCTGAATTTGACCAACCGCTTTTTCATGGCGGCGCAGATAGCCGTTTTGAGCTTGCGTTGAACACCAACTGGAAATTGGCGGTTGAGAATTATTGCGAAAGCTATCACTTGCCGTGGGTGCATCCCGGGTTGAACAGCTATTCGCGGCTCGAAGATCATTACAACATTCAATCCGCGGGGTGTTATTCTGGCCAAGGCACCACCGTCTATCGGCAATTAACCGGGAATCGGGCCGAAAAATTCCCTGATTTCAAAAATCTAAGTAGCAAATGGAACCAAGCCGCTGAATATCTGGCCATTTATCCAAATGTGCTTCTGGGCACCCATCGTGATCATGCTTTTGCGGTGATTATCGCGCCCTTAGGGCCTGAAAAAAGTATCGAGCATGTACATTTATATTATGCCACAGACGCAACCGAACCAACCTTGCGGGCACAGAACACCGCGCAGTGGAAATCTGTCTTGGAAGAAGATATTTTTGTGGTCGAGGGGATGCAGCGCGGGCGCCATGGACCGGGGTTTGACGGAGGGCGTTTTTCGCCCGCGATGGATGCTCCGACGCATTGCTTTCACGCTTGGGTGGCTAAGACGCTGACAGAAGCACAAAACGAACCGGCCCAGCATTCGCCCGCCTCTGCCTTTGCTCCTGCACCGTGATGCAGCTCGATATTCAGGTGCAAGCGGCGCATGCCCGCCAAGATTCCGCCGCATTGGCAGAGCTCTATGCCGCCGGCAGCGCCACGGCTCAAACGCTTGACGAACAATGCTTTCTTGCAACTCAAGCCTATATTTTTGCGCTTGAAAGCAACCATCCCCTGGCCGAACAGCTGCATGCGTTTTTGGTACAAAACAGGCGTGACGCTTAAGCGATTTGACAAGCCTCAGGCTTTGCAGCATTCCCGCAGTACTACCTGAGTGAGACGGTGCTTAAAAGCCATGGTTTTAAAAACAACAGCCGCGCTGATTAGCCTGGGGGCGCTTGCCGGCTTTATCTGCAGCAAAACCCTTTTGCCATTACCATGGATGCTGGGTCCGTTAGTGGCAACGGCTCTTATTAGCATTTTGGGATGGGGAAATATTCCTTCTTCTTATCAATTCCCGCATAGGTTTCGTATGCTGTTCATTGCCGTGATTGGCGTAATGATTGGCAGTCAGATCACCTGGAAAGTGATACAACACGTGCCCAATATACTGCCCAGCTTGCTTGGGTTAATCGCGTTTATCGGCCTAGCTTTGAGCGTCAATTTTTTGATTTTCAGACGCTTGGGCCGATATGATCCTGCAACGGCGTTTTTTTGCAGCGCCCCGGGCGGCTTATTGGAAAGCATTGCGCTTGGAGAAACATATGGCTGTGACAGCCGCATTTTAACCCTGCAGCAATTTCTAAGGGTAATTTTTGTTATCATCCTGGTTCCAAGCGGTCTGTCGCTTTGGATGGGAAGCCCTGTGGGCAGCGCTGCCGGCCTCGCCTTGCCCGGATCTGACCCTTCGCTGTTTACAACTCAAAACCTCTTACTCACGCTGGTGGTTGGTTTGATCGGTTTATATTTGGGGCGCCGGCTGAAATTACCAGCGGGGCAACTCATTGGGCCCGCTTTAGCCGCCGGCCTGCTCAACCTGTCCGGCTATGGCAGCGTACAATTGCCCAATAGCCTGTTGATCATCGCCCAGATCATAATCGGGGTCAGCTTGGGAAGCCGGTTTGTTGGATTTGGCTACGCCGCGCTAAGGCGCAGCGCCAGCCTTGGATTGTTAAGCGCGCTGGCCATGCTGAGCCTCGCGCTTTCCCTCAGCGCGCTGCTCTCGCTTTATACCGGTTTGCCATTTGACGTTTTGCTGATCAGCTTTTCGCCGGGCGGGGTGACAGAAATGTCATTGATCGCTCTTAGTCTGCAAACCAGCCCAGCCTTGATCACGGTGCATCACATATTTCGGATCACAGCCACTGTTATTCTGATCACTGGGGTAAGCCGCTTTAGCGCGGTCTTTAAAAGACCTTAAAGATGGGAACCGGACAAACGTTCGGGCAAGCGATTGGCCCAAGCACTGATCGTGCCCGCGCCAAGGCACACGACAATATCGCCTGGCCCCGCCTGCGCCCGCACCAAGGCTTCAAGCGCATCTTCTGATGCCAAAGCCCGGGCATCCCGATGCCCATGGCGCAAAAGCCCATCCACCAAATCATCGCGGCTGGCCCCCACGATCGGCGCCTCACCAGCGGCAAAAATATCACCAATGGCCACAACATCCGCATCATTAAAACAGGTGCAAAAATCATCGAACAAACTGTGCAATCGGGTGTAGCGATGTGGTTGGTGCACGGCGATCACTTTTCCAGAGCAGCTTTGCCGAGCTGCTTTTAATACAGCAGCAATTTCAACCGGATGATGCCCATAATCATCGATGATAGTAACGCCATTGACCTCACCAACTTTCGTAAAGCGCCGGTTCACACCTTTAAAACCGCTTAACGCCGCGCGAATTTCGGCGGCGCTGAGCCCCAAATGCCGCGCCACAGCAATCGCCGATAGCGCATTTGATACATTATGATCCCCAGGCATCGGCAAATGACAGCCCGTGATTAGGGTGTCTTCACCTTGCAAAGCCACGTCAAAAAAGGCTGATCCATCCTTATATTGCAGATTCAGACAGCGCACATCAGCTTGGGCATTAAACCCATAGGTAATCACTTTGCGGTCGGTTATTTTTCCTACCAATGCCTGCACTTCAGCGTGATCCGTGCAGCACACCGCCACCCCATAGAAAGGGATGTTAGAGATAAAGTTCAAAAAACCAGCTTTCAGTGCCTCAAAATCCCCCCAATGCTCCATATGCTCGGGATCAATATTGGTCACGATAGCAATGGTGGCTGGCAAGCGGGTAAAGGTACCATCGCTTTCATCTGCTTCCACCACCATCCATTCGCCCTGCCCCAATCGTGCGTTGGAGCCATAAGCGTGGATAATCCCCCCGTTGATGACCGTAGGGTCAAGACCTCCCCCATCCAAAAGCGCAGCAACCATCGTTGTGGTTGTGGTTTTGCCATGCGTGCCCGCAATCGCCACGTTGGATTTGAGCCGCATCAATTCGGCCAGCATCTCGGCCCGCCGCACAATCGGCAAGCTGGCAACCCGCGCCGCGTCCAGTTCAGGATTGCCCGCTTTGATCGCCGAAGAAATCACAATCACCTCTGCCGCGCCCAAATTATCTGCGCTTTGCCCGATAAAAATCGTTGCACCCAGCGCTTCAAGCCGCGCCGTGATTTTGCTTTCCTTCAAATCTGAGCCCTGCACTTGATAGCCCAGATTAAGCAAAACCTCCGCAATCCCCGACATGCCTATGCCGCCAATCCCGATAAAATGAATTGGCCCAATATCGATCGGCAATTTGGTCATCGCGCTCATGACTTTGCCGCCTCAATCACTTTATGCATCAACGCCGCCAGCTGGTCGGTGGCGTTTTCAATCCCTGACTTGCCCGCCGATTGGGCCATTTTCAAGGCTACCTCCGGCTTGTCAAAAAAATCGGTCAGGATTGCATTCAAAGGCCCCACTTCAAAATCAGCTTCTTTACACAAAATAGCCGCCCCAGCTTGCACCAAAACGGAAGCGTTCGAGCTTTGCTCATCGCGCAGCGCGATTGCCAAGGGCACCAATATAGACGGTCGCCCAATCACGGCAATATCTGCAACCGAAGACGCCCCTGCCCGACTGATCACCAGCTGCGCTTCGCTCATCCGCGTGGCAATGTCCTCAAAAAACGTTTCGACCTCTGCCGTGATCCCATTCTCAGCGTAAAACTGAGACACGCGTGGCTGGTCTTCAATCCGCGCTTGATGGCTGACCCTGAGGTTTTGCACAACATTCCAAGGCAAATCCGCCAAAGCTGGCGGCACCACATCCGATAATATGCGCGCGCCTTGGCTGCCCCCGATCACCAAAACCGATAACGGGTAATCCCCAGGCACGATGTAAGGCGCCTTGGCGCGGGCTCTGACAGCCGCGCGCACCGGATTGCCCGTGTGATGACCATTAACACCTTCCGGAAGCGCAGTGGGCCATAAGCCACAGGCAACCGCATCTACACGTTTGGCGAAAATCTGGTTGACCCGCCCCAAAACGCCATTTTGTTCATGCAGCAAACGCGGACATCTTAACACCCATGCGGCGCTAAGCGTGGGAATACTGGGATATCCACCAAAGCCGATCACCACGGTGGGGCGATCGATCAGCATCGTGATCAGCGCCGATAAAATTCCAAAAAAGATCTGAAACGGTACAATCAGTTTTGCAAAAATTCCTCCGCGGGCAAATGTTGAAGAGGAAAGGACAACCCGCTTCACCTCGGAAGGAAAGCCTTTTGCATAGCGCGCTCCGCGCCGATCCGTTGCCAGTTTCACGCGCCAGCCCTGCGCCAGCATATGCTCTGCAAGGGCCTGTGCCGGGAACATATGCCCACCGGTGCCCCCGGCAGCCAGAACCAAAAGCGGTTTGCGGCTCATGACCGGGCTCCAAGCAGATCAGACACATCTTTCTGCGGCCGCTTTCGCGTGAAAGCCAGTACCATACCAATCGCAATACCGCCTGCAATCAAGGACGATCCACCGTAGCTTACGAAAGGCAAAGTCATACCTTTTGCGGGTAAAAGGCGCACAGCCACCCCAATATTAATCATCGCTTGCACGCCAAACATGCAGACCAAACCAGCCCCCGCCAATCGGTTGAACGCGTCGCGCTCGCGCAGCAAGCGAAATAAGGAATTGATCACAATACTGGCAAAGATCGCAATGATCAGCACAACCATCACAAAGCCATATTCTTCGGCGGCGACCGCGATGATAAAATCTGTATGCGCATCGGGCAATGACCATTTAACCTGCCCTTCCCCGGGCCCAACCCCAAAGATCCCGCCCTCTTGAATGGCATTGGCGGCATAGCCCAATTGAGTCCGCGGATCGATATCTGCGGACAGAAACCCATCAATTCTGCGCGCAAAATGTTCCGACATATTATAGGCGAACGCCCCCGCGGCGCTGACAAGACTGGCCAATACCAACAAAAGTGAAAGCGGTGCACCGCCAATAAAATAAACAACGCCCCAGCCGAATAAAATCAGACAGGCTTGCCCAAAATCTGGTTGCATCACCAATAAAGCCGCCACGGTAACCGCCAGAAGGAACGACCAAAGCCTCCCGGGGGGGCCGTTGATTTCATCGGCTGCAGAAATCAACCAAGCTGTCACCACGATGAAACCAGGCTTCAAAAACTCAGAGGGTTGCACGCTTGCAAATCCAAGCGCATACCAGCGCACCGCGCCTTTGCCAAAATCTGTTCCAAAATACGGCAGAAGCATAACAGCCACAAAAGCCCCGATAAATCCCAAAACGGCCAAGCGACGCACCAAACGCGTCGACATCATCGAGGTGATCAGCATTGCCAACAGGGCTAAGCCGCCGAACATTACTTGCCGGTGGACATAATGAAACGGCTGAAATCCATTTTTCTCTGCCAGCGGAGGAGAGGCGGCAAAACCAAGCAATATCCCTATGCCGAACAAGATTAGCACGGCGGATAAGCTCCATTTATCGATCGTTCTCCACCATTTTGAAAGTAACGGCTCATCCCGATGCACCGGGGCTGATCCATAGACCATTTCTGTCATACGACGCGCCTAACCTGCCTGTTCAAACCTGCTTTGCCCCATTGATGGGATCTTGAGCCAAACATACGCAATATATTGTCTCAAGACCAGATAAAAAGCTTCACTCTTGTCAAACCGAGCAAAACCCTGCATCGGATCATCTATGCAATTTGATACACTCATAATCGGAGCAGGTGCGGCCGGCCTGATGTGCGCAACGCAGGCGCAGGGGCGGATTTTGGTGATCGATCACGCCAAAGCCCCCGGCGAAAAAATTCGCATTTCAGGCGGTGGTCGCTGCAACTTTACCAATCTTAACATTCAACCCGATCGGTTTTTATCCAATAATCCCCATTTTCACAAAAGTGCACTCAGCCGCTACACACAGTGGGATTTCATCAATTTGGTCGAAAAACATAAAATTGCCTATCATGAAAAAACGTTGGGCCAGCTGTTTTGCGACATTAGCGCCAAACAGATTATCACAATGCTCCTGGATGAGCTGGATGCGCGCGGCGCAGAGTTGTGGATAAACACGCGCCTAACAGCTCTTAACAAAACCGATCAGGGCTTTGCGTTAAACCTTGAGCGCGAGGGGCAACGATACGCCATAAGCTGCCGCAATTTGGTGATTGCCTGCGGTGGCAAATCTATTCCCAAAATGGGTGCCACCGGGCTGGCTTATGACATTGCGGCACAATTTCAAATGAACGTGACCAGAACGCGCCCGGCGCTGGTTCCATTGACCTTTGAGCCAGAGCGCTTCAAGCCTTTGGCAGGCATTGCCATTGAAGCCCGCGTTTCAAACGCAAAGACCAGCTTTGACGAGGCGGTTCTTTTCACCCATCGCGGCCTGTCTGGGCCGGCAATATTGCAACTTTCCTCTTATTGGGAAGAAACCGAAGCGTTTGAGATCGATCTCTTTCCCAACAGTTCGATTTATGAGGCGTTGCGCGCACAGCGCCAACAAAAAGGCGCGCGAAACGTATCCACCATCTTGGCGGGGTTTATGCCGGCGCGCCTGTCTGATTTCATCGTGCAGGATCTGGGATTAACTGGAAATCTAGCCGATCAATCTGATAAAGCGCTTCATGCTTTGGCGCGGCAGCTTCATGCATGGCAGCTCAGGCCCGCCGGCAGCGAAGGCTACCGTACGGCAGAAGTCACCTTGGGCGGGGTGGACACAAACGGGCTGTCCTCAAAAACCATGATGAGCAAAACCGTATCCGGGCTTTATTTCATAGGAGAGGCTGTGGATGTCACAGGCTGGCTGGGCGGATATAATTTCCAATGGGCCTGGTCTTCAGGATGGGCCGCAGGGCAAGCGATTGCACATCAGCCCGAAGCGCCGCGCTGAATTCGGTTTTGACATCCGTTACAACGCCGCAACCTGTGCTACGAAATCTTCGCCGCGCTGCTCAAAACTTTTATATTGATCAAAGCTGGCCGCGGCTGGCGCCAGCAAAACCACATCCCCCGGTTGCGCTTGTGCATTGGCGGCCTTAACGGCCACATCCATTGTCTCACAAATTTCATAAGGGCAGGGCAACTGGGCCGCGAAGGCTGCCGCCTCGGCACCAATGACATAGGCTTTGCTCACAGCGCTTGCCGCGCCTTGCAACCCGTCTAAGCCGCCTTCTTTTTCTGCACCGCCGCAAATCCAACGTATATTTGCAAAAGCCATCAATGCTTTTTTGGCACTCTCAACATTGGTGGCTTTGCTGTCATTTACAAACCGCACCTGATTAATTTCAGCAACCAATTGTGATCGATGGGGCAAACCAGCGAAACTTGCCATCGCGGTTTCGATATTTTTAGGCGAGAGGCCCAGCGCGCGGCAAACCGCGTAGGCCGCGCAGGCGTTTTGATGGTTATGCGCTCCGGGAAGGGCGGCGTGTTGGCGCAAATCAAAAGCGGCAACCTGTCGGCCTTTGCGATATTCCGATAAGAACCCTTTGCGGGCAAACACCATCCACCCTGTCCCGGTTAATTTTCTGCAGGCCGATACTTGAAGCACGCTGTCATCATTGCGCCCTTGTTGCAGTTGCGCCGCCAAAAAGCGGCCCTCAGCATCATCAATGCCGATCACAGCCCGATCCGGCCCGCCTTCTGCGAAAAGCCGGCGCTTTGCCGCAAAATACCCGCCAAGCCCCCCGTGGCGATCAAGATGATCGGGGGATAAATTCGTAAAAACGGCAATATCGGGCGTTAAGCTGCGGGCAAGTTCGGTTTGATAGCTGCTCAGCTCCAAAACGATTACTTCGCCTGAGCGCGCCGGCTCAAGATCCATAACGCCGCGACCGATATTCCCCGCCAGCTGCGTGAGCATGCCGTTTTGCTCTAAAATATGATGGATCAGCGCGCATGTGGTGGATTTTCCGTTAGAGCCTGTCACCGCAACAATTTTGGCAGGGCGATCAAACTCATCCCACGCGCGCGTTGCAAAAGAGCGAAAAAACAAACCGATATCATTATCAATGGTCACACCTGCAGCCTGCGCCGTAGCGATCACCGGATGCGGCTTTGGATAGAGATGCGCAATGCCAGGACTGACGATCAACAGGTCAATCTGCGTCCAATCTGCGCGCGCGCCCAAATCTTCTAAAATAAGATTTTGCGCCTCGGCGGCTTGACGCGCCGGCGCTTGATCATCCCACACGCGCACTTCAGCGCCACCAGCGCGCAACGCTAGCGCCGCGGTTAAACCCGAACGGCCCAGCCCGAGCACCGCTACGTTTTTGCCCGTCACACCCTGCGCTGGAATCATATTACACCCTTCTAACTGGCAATTATGCCCATAATTATCGCCTAAGCGGGATCTGACAAGCGGTTAAAACACGGGGCAACCCCCTCGCGAACATGCCCCCGGCAAAGGCGTTAGCGCACCTTTAAGGTCGCCAAACCAATCATCGCAAGAATCAGCGCAATAATCCAAAACCGGATCACGATTGTTGGCTCGGCCCATCCTTTTTTTTCGTAATGATGATGAATGGGCGCCATTAAGAACACCCGCCGACCCGTGAGTTTGAACGACAAGACCTGAATGATCACCGACAGCGCCTCAAGCACGAATAAACCCCCAATAATCGCCCAAACGATTTCATGTTTGGTGATCACTGCGATACTGCCCAGCGCGCCGCCCAAGGCCAAAGATCCAGTATCGCCCATAAACACCGCTGCAGGCGGCGCGTTATACCACAAAAACCCCATGCCACCGCCAATCAATCCGGCGCAGAAAATTAGAATTTCGCCTGTTCCAGGCACATAATGAACATCAAGATAAGTGGTAAAATCGACCCGACCAACGGCGTAAGCGATCACGCCCAGCGCCCCTGCGGCGATCATAGCGGGCATAATTGCAAGCCCGTCGAGCCCATCGGTTAGATTGACCGCATTCGCCGAACCGACGATCACCAGCATCGCAAAGGGTAAGAATAAGAAGCTGAAATTTACCAAAAGGTTTTTAAAAACTGGCAAGGCAATCTGATATTGAAGCGGATCAGGATGAAAAGAGGTGGCAAGATAGGCCGCAATCGCCGCAATTGCAAAGCCCAAAGCCAACCGCAGCTTGCCCGGAACACCTGCCGCGGTTTGCCGGCTGACTTTTGCATAATCATCAGCAAAACCAATCAACCCGAAAGAAAAGGTTACAAAAAGCACAATCCAAACAAACCCGTTGTCAAGCCGCGCCCAAAGCAGAGTAGAGCTCAGCACGGCCAAAAGGATCAACAAGCCCCCCATCGTGGGCGTGCCCGCTTTGGCAAAATGCCCCTCCGGGCCATCGGCGCGAATGGGCTGCCCTTTGCCCTGACGGCGGCGCAACACATTGATCAAGGGCGGACCGAATAAAAAACCAAATATCAGCGCGGTGAAAAACGCTCCACCGGCGCGAAAGGTAATATAGCGGAAAAGGTTAAAAGCATCTCCGCCGTCTGACAGAGCTGTTAGCCAATACAGCATTATCGTTTCCTTTCCACCGGGCGCGCCGCGCAATCGGGTTCGAATTGGCTGATTATTTTGATCGCGTCAACCACTTGCCGCAAACCGCTGCTCAAAGAGGCCTTTACCAAAATGCAATCATCAGCCTGCAGCAAATCTTCAACACAGGCCGCCATCTCTTCGGCATTGGCAAAATGCTGCCCGCGCTTTTCCACCGGCAAGCTGCGATGCAAGGCCGCCATCAACGGGCCTGCCGTATGAATAAGGTCAACATTTTTTATGGCGGGCAGTCGCGCCAAGGCGCTGTGATGCGCCCGCTCATCCAGACCCAATTCTTTCATATCACCCAAAAAAGCCACCCGCCGGGATGACGTGGCTTGCGCCAAAACATCCAGCGCCGCCTGCATCGAGACAGGGTTTGCATTATAGGCATCATCGATCAATTCAACCGCGCCAAAGGACGCGTTCAACTGGTGGCGCAGCCCCCGACCTTCTGCAGGCTGCCACTGCGCCAGCGTTCGCGCTGCTTTTTCAACATCCGCGTTCAGTTTAGACAAGAGCGCCAACGCACCCAGCGCATTTAAGGCAAAATGCCGCCCCACCGTTTGCAGTTCAAACTTTAGGGATAAATCCCCAATACTGGCCATCACCTGCGTCAGGCCATTTTTTAAGCTCAGTTGCGCAATCCTGGCCTGCGCCGCACCGGTCCCGAACCAAAGGCTCTGGCATCCCTGTGCTGCGACCGCCTGCTCCATCACCGATATGCAGGGCGCTTCGGCATTTAAAACCGCATATCCTCGCGTAGAAAGGCCCTGCACGATCGCGGCTTTCTCACGCGCGATACCCTCAAGGCTTTCAAAGGCTGCCAAATGCGCCGGCGCCACTGTGGTGATCAAAGCCGCATCCGGGCGCACCAAACGCGCCAAAGGCGCAATTTCCCCTGGATTGCTCATGCCAATTTCAACCACTGCAAAAGCCGCGTCGCGCGGCAAGCTGGCCAAAGTTAAGGGCACGCCCCAATGATTGTTGTAACTGGCGTAAGAGGCATGGGTTTTGCCCTGAGCTTGCAGCATCACACGCAGCATTTCTTTGGTAGATGTTTTTCCCGCTGATCCAGTGATCGCGATCACCTGCGCCGCGCTGCGCTGGCGCGCCGCACGGGCCAACCCCTCAAGCGCAATTTGAACATCCTGAACATAAAGAAGGTTTTCATCGCTTAAAACATCTGCAGGTCGGCGCGAGACAAGTGCTGCTGAAGCGCCCTTTTGCAGCGCATCAGCAACGAAATCATGGCCATCGCGCTGATCCGCAAGCGCCACAAACAAATCCCCTGCCCGAAGGGTGCGGGTGTCAATCGAAACACCCTCAGCCTGCCACTTTCCAGCAGTCTTTCCGCCCGTAGCCAAAGCTGCGTCTTGTGCGCTCCATAAGCTCATACAAGCCCTCCATCCAGCGCGGCCACGGCCAAACTGGCCTGCTCAACATCATCAAAAGGCAAAATATCATCTCCGATCACTTGACCGGTTTCATGCCCTTTGCCAGCAATCAACAGCGCATCACCTGGCTTAAGCATATCAACCGCGCGCAAGATAGCTTCGGCGCGATCCCCCACTTCTTTTACCTGCGCTGGCTCTGACATGCCGCTGATCACCATTTTGCGAATTTCGCTTGGATCTTCGCTGCGCGGATTATCATCGGTCACAAACACAAAATCAGCCGCGCCCGCAGCCGCAGCCCCCATCAATGGCCGTTTGAAGGGATCGCGATCCCCGCCGGCCCCAATCACCGCCACCAGACGCCCCAAAACATGCGGCCTTAAAGCGGAAATAGCCTTTTCAAGCGCATCGGGTGTATGCGCATAATCGACAAAAACCAGCGCTCCATTTTCACGCTGCGCCGCCAATTCCATCCGGCCCCGCACGGTCGTGAGATGCTCTAAAGTCTCAAACACCGACGCAGGCTTTGCGCCGGCAGCAATCACCAAAGCCGCGGCCATCAGAACATTTTCAGCTTGAAATTTTCCACGCAGCGGCAGGCTGACAAGCCGCGGTATTTCCTGATAGGTAAATCGCATATCCTGCCCGGTGGCGGTAAAGCGCAAATTATCGATGCGGATATCAGCTTCGGGACAGTGCCCAATCGTGATCATCGCTTGATCTGATTGTTCAAGCCGCGCTGCCAGCTCAGCCAGCTTAGGATCATCAATATTTAAAACAGCGGGCTGATCTTGCAGTAACAGCCGATCAAATAAGCCCGTTTTGGCGCTAAAATAATCCTCAAAATCTTTGTGATAATCCAAATGATCTTGCGTGAAATTGGTAAAGCCTGCAGCGCAAAGTTTCACCCCGTCCAGCCGGCGCTGCTGCAAACCGTGGCTGGAGGCTTCAATTGCCGCATGCGTCACCCCGGCCAACGCCGCTTTTGCCAAAAGCGATTGCAAAAGAAGTGCATCCGGGGTGGTGTAAGATAGCGGCGCCGTAAACGCCCCTTGCACACCATTGGTGCCCAGATTGATGGCCTGACAATCAAGCTCTGTCCAAATTTGTCGGCAAAAATGCGTCACGGATGTTTTTCCATTGGTGCCGGTCACCGCAACAATCTTTTGTGGCTGCGCCTCAAACCAAAGGGCCGCGGCAGATGCAAGCGCGGCGGCCGGATCCTCAACAACCACCATCGCGACCGATATCTCTGCCAAAGATTGGCGCATAAGAGCGTGACCGTCTTGGTCGGTCAGAACTGCAGCTGCTCCATGCTCAATCGCTTGCGCTGCAAATTCAGCCCCGTGGCTTTGCGTGCCAGGCAAAGCGATGAACAGGCCCCCCTCCTGCACCAGCCGGCTGTCAATAAACAGCCCCGAAAGTGGCTTTGAAAATGGCCTTAAAGCGGTGAGACCCAGCTCAGCCAGGGATTTCAACGCAGCGCCCTCAGCATCCGAAGACATCGTCGGGTTTGAAAACCAAGACACCGGACCATAGGTCTGCGCCCTCCCTTAATTGCTGGATGCGAAGGTTATAGCAGCCTGTGGCTGGGTTTCAATCTGCGGGCGCAGCCCCAAAAGTGGTGCGATGCGGGCAATCAGCTCACTGGCAACGGGAACGGCCGTCCAACCGGCGGTTCGGCGGGGCTTTTTGCCCGAGCGTTCTTCTGGCTCGTCAAGCGTTACAACCAACACATATTTAGGATTATCTGCCGGAAAAACCGAAGCAAACGTGGCCAAGACCTTATCCTTGTAATAGCCGCCACGCGGGTTTGGCTTATCAGCTGTGCCCGTCTTACCAGCAACCGCGTAGCCCGGCAGTCGGGCAAAGGAAGCCGTGCCCTGCTTGCCGTGCACAACTTCGCGCAACATAGCCAAAGACGCGCTGGCCACCTCTGGTGAGATCAGCCGTTCTTTTTCACCAGAGCGCGGCGCATCAAACAAGGTTGGCTGCACTTTAAATCCGCCATTGGCGATGGTGGCATAAGCACTGGCCAGATGCAGCGGCGTCGCCGAAAGGCCATGGCCATAAGAAATCGTCATCGCGGAGAGCTCGGACCATTTTGGAGGCAAAATTGGTTTGCCACCGCTGGCTTCAATCATCTCAAACGGGATTGGCGTCAGCAGACCAAGCTGCCCCAAAAAGATCTGTTGGCGCTCGGCGCCGATCAACTGTGCAATCCGCGCCGTTCCGATATTACTTGAACGGATGATGATATCTGCCACTGACAGCTCTTTATCAAGATAATGGTGGTCACGGATGGAAAACCGGCCCCACCGAATAGGGCCTCGAATATCGATAATGGTTTGCGGGTTAACCAGCCCAAGCTCCATCGCTTGCGCTGCGGCAAAAATCTTAAACGTAGAGCCTAACTCATACACGCCCTGAACGGCGCGATTGAACAAAGGGCTGTCGGCAGCTTGCCCCTGAACCGGCGGCGCCGGGCGATCATTGGGATCAAAATCGGGCAAAGACGCCAATGAAATCACTTTTCCGGTCTCAACTTCCATGAGCACCGCCGCCGCGCCTTTAGCATTCATTAATTGCATACCGCCCCATAAAACCTGTTCGGTTGCGGCCTGAACCGATAAATCAATCGATAATTTCAGAGCTGTGGCGGATTGGCTGGGATCACGCAAACGCGCATCATAAGATTTTTCTACACCCGCAACGCCCACAACCTCGGCCGAATGCACGCCCTCGCGGCCAAAGCTGGTGCCCCCCAAAATATGCGCGGCCAAGTTTCCATTGGGATAAAGCCGCATTTCACGGGGCCCAAACCGCAACCCCGGATCGCCAATATCATGCACCCGCTGCATTTGCTCTGGGCTTATCTTTTTCTTAATCCATAAAAACTTTCGCCCATCTGTGAAACTTTTAGACAGTTTTTCCGCGTCTAAATCGGGAAAAATACGCGCCAAAGCCTGCGCCGTGCCGGCCGCATCCACCAGATGCGGGGTTTCAACGTATAAGGAATGGGTTTCCATATTGGTCGCAAGAATGCGGCCCTTGCGATCCACGATATCGGCCCGTTGCGCCACAATTGACAGGCCCAAATCTTGCGCGGTGGGCTCAGTCGGCTCAGCGCTGGATAACATGCCAATACGCACAACCAATACCGCATATAAGCACAAGAAAATCCCCCCCAGCACCAGCATACGCCCCTGCGCCGTGAGGCGGGATTTATCGCGCGTTGCAAGATGCCGCGCCTTGATATTGTCTTGTTCGATTTGGCGCGTATCTTCGCCACGCGCCCGCGCCGGCAAAATCTGACTGAGCGGACGCAATGGGCTGCGCAGTCCCGAAAATTGGCTGAAATCAGTCACGTTCCACCGACCTTTCCGCCACATCAACCGGATCAACCAGCAATAAATCAAAGCTGGGCAAAAGCGGGTAGGAAACATGCTCAACAATGCCAAAATGATCCGCACGCAAAGGCAATAATTGCAACCGATCAAAGTTCAGATTGGCCAAATCTTGTAACCGCTCGGGCCGATTTTGATAGGCCCATTCGGCTTTTAAAATGGCCAAGCGGGCCCGCTGCTTGCCTATTTCAGCCTGCAACTGCTCGGTATGAGTTATGGCCGCTTGCGTTTTTATGTTTTCCGTATAGGCCCAATAGGCCAACGCGATCACAGCGCTTGCCGTGGTGATATAAAGAAAACTGCGCATCATAGCGGCAAATCCATGAGCGGCATTCCCAAATCCGAGGGTTTAACAACCCCGCCCGCCGCGCTGTCGGTGCGCCGCGCAATTCGCAACTTCGCAGAGCGTGCGCGGGGGTTTTGTGCAATTTCTTCGGGCGTTCCCAAAATTGGCTTGCGCGAAACCAATTCAAATTGGATGGGCAATGGCGCGCTATGCGGCGCGTAACGATTGTTTGAGCCTGCGCGGCCCGCGCGCATTTGGAAAAAACGTTTAACCATGCGGTCTTCAATTGAATGAAAGCTCACAACGCAAAACAAACCGCCTGCCCGTAACGCACGCTCGCCTGCAAGCAAGCCTGCGAAAAGCTCACCATATTCATTATTCACTGCGATGCGCAGCGCCTGAAAGCTGCGCGTCGCCGCGTGGGATTGCCCAGGTTTGGTGCGCGGCAGCGCCTTTTCGATTAGCTGCGCCAGATCCAACGTGGTTTTAAAAGCGGCGTCACTGCGGCGTTGCACAATCGATTTGGCAATTCTGCGACTGGCGCGTTCTTCTCCGTATAAATATAGCAGATTGGCAATATCGGCTTCGGGCAAACCATTCACCAAATCAGCCGCGCTGGGGCCCGACTGGCTCATCCGCATATCCAGCGGGCCATCGCGCATGAATGAAAACCCCCGCTCAGCCTGATCAAGCTGCATGGAAGAGACCCCAAGGTCCAAAACGATCCCATCCAGCTCTTGCGCATAGTCATCAAGCTTCGAAAACAAGCCCGGAATAAACTCTAAACGGCTTTGCAAAGCCGTCGGCCAAGCCCGCGGCAGATCAAAAACCGCAGGATCACGATCCACCGCAAAAACCTTTTCAGCCCCGGCCTCTAACAGCGCAAGCGTATAGCCGCCGGCGCCAAAAGTACCGTCCAACCAGCGGCCCGAAACCGGAGCGATCTGCGAAAGGATTTGCTCGATCAGAACCGGTATATGAGGCTTGTCTGACTGTGCAATCGCCACAGATGCCACCCTCACCCTTCCTGACCGCCATCCAAAAAGCTTAGCGGATCAAAATCATCCGGCTGGTCGCTCAACCACGCCTCGGTTTTGGCCTGATCCTCGCTGTAGCTGTCGGGGTTCCAAATTTGAAACGTGTCGCCGGCGGCGATAAAATAAGCCTCGCCCTCAACCGCAATTTTCTGACGCAACTTGGCAGGCAAGACCAAACGACCCGTCTCATCAACAGAGGTAGGATGGCTTTGTCCGTGAAATAACCGCTCCAGCGTTTTTCGCCCCACCGATCCGCGCGGCAATTGATCAATTTTACGATCCACCTCTTCGATGGCCTCAACCGTATAACATTCCAGAAAGGGTCGGCGCGCATCGCCGTAGACAATGACCAATTCGGGGGGCAAGCCTTCTTGCCAATTGGGATCGCAGGCTTGGATCACGCGGCGAAATAGCGCCGGGATTGACACCCTGCCCTTCGCATCGATCTTATGCAGACTTTCGCCTCTAAATCTTCGCATTCGCGCCCAACGCCTTTCCCCAACACCCTTTAAAACAAAGCGGCGGATCAGGAGACATACACCCAATCCGCCAATCTTGCTCCGCGGGGCGGAAACGTCCGGCGGCGCAGACCTGGGGGGGGGAGAACGTGAGCGCGCCGGACATCTTGCTGCGGTAAAGTCGGGGCCTGCATGAAACCTGCCAAAGGAATTCGGATCTTAGCGTCCGTATTTTGATATCCCGCTTTACCTATGGCCATTGATGCCATGTCAGTCGCCTTATATCAAGAAAAATTTGGGATTTTATGGTAAATTATGGGAAAATAATACAAGTTGAAATTGAGACTCAAAACAGATCACCCAGATCCTCCCACATAGTGTATGCACCATATAAAAAAATACTAAATGTAGATTATTTGTGAGGGAAGCATAACGTGCAAAAATCCGCCCTCACGGTTCAATTCCCACAATTTTGCAGAAGAACTGGTAGAGTTTCTTGAATAGACAGATATATTTCGAGCTTTCTGACGAAAAAATTGCGATAGATAGGCCTCAAATAGACACTTCCCACGAATTCCCAATTCTTGTGGAATTTGCGTTCTTTAAGGCCCCAGCGCCGTTAAGCTTTCGTGCAAGGCCCTGCGCAAACACGCCCAATCAGGCCATACCGCCTTGTACAAGACGTGCGGCCAACGCCCCATAGGCTTCGGCCACCGGGCCAGTGCCCGCCGCGACGGGACATCCCGCATCGCCCGCTGTGCGCGTCTCAAGATCGATCGGCAATGCCGCCAAGAGCGGAAGATTGAGCGCCTCGGCCTCTTTTGCCACGCCGCCATGCCCAAAAATTTCACTGGGTTCCCCGCAATGTGGGCAATGAAACACCGACATATTTTCGATCAGCCCAAGCACGGGTGTTTTCAATGTGGAAAACATATCCAGCGCTTTGCGCGCATCTATCAGCGCAACATCCTGCGGCGTTGACACCACAATCGCCCCGCTGACTTCTGATTTTTGGCACAGCGTCAGCTGCACATCGCCGGTTCCAGGCGGAAGGTCAACGATCAAAACATCTAGCTCCCCCCAGGCCACTTGTGAAATCATTTGCTGCAAGGCGCCCATTAGCATCGGCCCACGCCACACAATCGCTTTGTCAGGGTCAAGCATCAGGCCAATCGACATCATCGTCACCCCATGGGCCTGGAGCGGTATAATGGTTTTACCATCCGGGCTGGCCGGGCGCTGTTGCACCCCCATCATACGCGGCTGCGATGGCCCATAAATATCCGCATCCAACAAGCCCACGCGGCGGCCCTGCTTGGCCAAAGCAACCGCCAAATTTGACGAAACGGTGGATTTTCCTACCCCCCCCTTTCCAGAGGCGATGGCCAGAATGCGCGCCACACCCGCCGGCTTCATCGGCGCCGCCTGCGGCTTGGGGTGGCCCCCAATTTTCAATTGAGGCGGCTCGGGCTTTTCGGCAGCGCCACTATGGGCGGTTAAAATGACGCTGGTTTTATTGACACCGGCCAAGGCGGTAACGGCCTCAACCGCTTGCTGCCGCAGCGACTCTAGCGCGCCGGCCACCGCAGCAGATGGGGCTTCGATCACAAATTGTACATGGCCCTCGTCGATCGTGAGCGCCCGCACCATATCAAGCGCGACGATAGATTGGCCGTTTGGCATCTTAATTTTGTCTAATTCTTGAATAATTTGATCGCGCATGTTCTTGCCTTTCATCGCTTCCCAGCCGACATGCCGAATTTAGAATAAACATGCAAGCCGGATCATATATCCGCCTGCGCGACTTAGCGCCCCAACCCCAATCATGCAAATGCTGCATAGCGGCATTGCAGGCTTATCTATTGTGCAATCGCAGAATAAATTTATCTCTCTTATCACCAGAGACGCAGAGACAACTCTTCTCATAAAGGATAATAATATGGCTTACACAGCTGACAGTTCATTTGCCAAACCAGCCGCATTTGGCGGCATTTTCGCAGCCCTCAACAAACTGACCGAAGCAATGCAGCGTCGGCGGGTTTACCGCACAACCGTGAACGAGCTAAGCGCGTTAAGCGATCGCGATCTCTCCGATTTAGGGGTAAGCCGCGCGTCAATTCGCCGTTTAGCACTGGACGCGGCCAACGCGCTTTAAAAGGCAACTCGAAAATCCCTACCTCCCAAGGGTTTTCGATCTTCGGCGGCTGCTCTTGTCCTCCCACAAGCGCGGCCGCAACTATATTAAGGGGCTGCGCGCAGCGGCATCTTTTGCACCTTCGCGCGTGGCGGCGCGTCACAAAAACAACGCAGGTCTTGCCATCGCCCTGCCACGCTTCGTCCCGGTCCAATGGACGGCTCCGCCTGCTAAAGTTCGGTTGGTCTCTATTGCTAAAATATACATGTCGTCAAAATTAACCCTTGATCTACGGTAAAAATTCGCTTTCGCTGAAAGCAGAAGCGCGCATATTTAGGCAAAACTGCAAAGATTGGCCGGCGCATGTCTTCTTAAATTATGATAGGATATCTCGCATGGCTGTCTTCTTTAACTTTAAGGCCGGACAAACAATTTACAAAGCCTCCACGATGCCCGACGGCGCCTATATCGTGCATTCGGGCGAGGTGGATCTCGTATCGCCCGGCCATATGCATCTGACCACATTGCACGCGGGCGAAATTTTTGGCGAAATTGGTCAATTGCTCGACGAACGGCGAACGGTGAATGCCATTGCGCGTACCGATTGCATTTTAACGCATGTCTCTTCGGCAGTGCTGACCCAAAAAATGGAAAAAGTAGACCCCGCAATTAAGGGCATTATTCGCGCCTTGGCAACCCGCCTGACCGAAGCCAATAGCACGAATGAAAAGATCTGGAGCGAGCTTCAGATGTATAAATCCTTAACCTGACCGGGCGGATCAGACCCGCAAGCGGGCGCGGCGTTGAGCTTTTAAATACGAACAAAAAGCACTCATTTTTGAAATAAACCGCACCCCTGCCCGTGAACAGCCTTGCCGCGGGATGGTTATGGGCGCTGGCTATGCTAGATAAGAGGGCGTAATCGCAAAAAAAGAGACCTCAGGATGAGCAAAAAAATCATAATAGAAGAATTTGGCGGGGCCGATCAATTAAAGGTCATCCAAGAACAGGTTGGTGAGCCGGGGCCGAATGAAGTGCGCATTGCGCATAAAGCCTGCGGCTTGAATTTCATCGACATCTATCAGCGCACGGGGCTTTACCCGATGCCCCTGCCGCATACATTGGGCACAGAAGCCGCCGGCCTTGTTGACGCGGTTGGCAGCAATGTCACGCATCTGAACGCGGGCGATCGGGTCGCCTATGCGTTCAACGCCCCTGCCGGCGCCTATTGTGAAATGCGCGTTATGCCCGCAGATCAGGTTTGCGTTTTGCCTGACTCGATCAGCTTTGAAGAAGGCGCTGCAATGATGCTGAAAGGCCTGACGGTTCAATATCTTTTCCACCGCACCACGCCCTTAAAAGCCGGCGATACGGTTTTGTTCCACGCGGCGGCGGGCGGGGTGGGCTTGATCGCCTGCCAATGGGCAAAATCTGAAGGAATCACGTTGATCGGCACTGCAGGCAGCGATGAAAAATGCCAACATGCGCTGAACCAAGGCGCGGCACATTGCATAAATTATCAACGTGAAGACTTTCCAAACGAGGTTCGAAAACTGACCAACGGCCTAGGCGTTGATGTGGTGATGGACTCGGTCGGAGCAGATACATTTGACAAGTCTCTCGCCTGTTTGAAACCATTCGGGATGATGATCACATTCGGCAATTCATCTGGAAAGACCCCCCCGTTCGACCTAGCGCAGCTTGCGCCGCTTGGATCGTTGAAAATTACCAGACCCTCAGTTTTCACCCATATCGCGCAGCATGAAACCTGCCAAACCATGGCGCGACATTTATTCGATAAAGTCACCACAGGTGCGGTAAAGATCCGGATTGACCAACGCTTCGCCTTGCAGGATGTTGCCGCCGCGCATCGGTCGCTGGAAAGCCGCCAAACAACGGGCAGCACGGTGCTCACAATCTAAACCCAACACCGGTCAACCTGAAACCGCGCCTGTAACAAAATATAAACCCAGCGCATCAAACATATACTTTTGAATTAAATTATAATCAAAGGTATATTTTTGGTGTTATTTCCTATAGAAAGGCCCTTCAACATATTCGGAGGTTCTTATGAAACGCATGCGGAGTAAACAGCTGTTACCGGTCTTATCGGCGATCCTTTTGGCCAGTGGCGCGCTTGCAGAAGACAATTTAACCAAGCTGGGGCAATTTAAAACCACCGGCGTAACCGAGTTCACAACCATTGCGCAGGAGGGGCCCGCCGCAAATTCGATCCGCAACATTTTGCGCACGATCGAGCTGCCCCCCGGCTTCACAATTGACCTATACGCGTTGGTGCCCGATGCCCGCCACATGGCGATGGCGCCCCAAGGCACAGCCCTTTTCGTGGGCACGAAGAAAGAAAAAGTCTGGGTCGTGATGGATCGCGATGGCGATAATATCGGCGATGAAGTAAAGGATTTTGCGCCCTCATTAACGTTTGATATTCCCAACGGGGTGGCGTTTTCGGATGACGGGTTTCTGTTCATTGCCGAGCGCAACCGCGTTATGATGTATCCTGCGGCTGAATTTTTTCACGAAAGCCCCGATGTGGTTGCGATACCGATCGTGCCACAAGGCGGTTTGATCCCGGTTGAAGAAGAAAGCTACAATCATACCGCGCGGGTGATCAAACTGGGCCCCGATAACAAGCTGTACATCTCATTGGGCCAACCCTTCAACGTGGCGCCCCCAGAAAAGCTTGCGCTGTATAATGAAACCGGCATTGGTGGGATTATCCGCATGGACCGTGATGGATCAAACCGCGAAGTCTATACCTATGGGGTGCGCAATTCCGTGGGCCATGATTTCAACCCCGCTAATGGCGAATTATGGTGGACCGACAACCAAGTTGACGGCATGGGCGATTTAATTCCACCCGGCGAGCTTAACCGGCAAACCGAAATGGGCCAGCATTTTGGCCATCCCTGGTATGGCGGCGGCGCTGTGCGCACCAATGAATACCGTGGCCAGGACGTGCCGGTTGAGGTGGTGATGCCCGTGGTCGAAATGGATGCCCATGCCGCCGATTTAGGCATGAGTTTTTACACCGGGGATATGTTCCCAGCCAAATATCATGGTGGAATATTCTCTGCCCAGCATGGGTCATGGAATCGCACCGATCCGATCGGCGCGCGCGTCATGTTCACAGGGGTAAATCCCGATGGCAGCGTGGGCGAAACCATGGTGTTTGCCGCAGGTTGGCTGAACAAAAACGCAGAATATGATGGCCGCCCCGTAGATGTGGCACAAATGAAAGATGGCTCATTATTGGTGTCAGATGATTTTGCCAATGCCATCTACCGCATCACTTACTCTGACTGACTGCGCTTTTACAACTGACAGGGGCCAGCACGCGGCGGCCCCTGCCAACAGGCCTGCCCGCCTACATTTTTTTTAAGGAGCCTGATATGCGTTACGCAACCAAGCTGTTTGCCGCGACCACGATATGGATGGCGGTCGCTTCCCCGCCTGCGCTGCTAGCCGAAAGCTTGGGCGCGGCTTTGGCCAAACCCTGCGCCGTTTGCCATGGTAAAAACGGCCTAAGCAAAGATCCCGAAGCGCCCAATCTGGCCGGCCAACCCAAGTTTTATCTTGAAAAAAGCCTGACCGATTATAAAACCGGCGCCCGCCAAGATCGCCGCATGAGCCTGATTGCCAAACCCCTCAGCAAAGCCGAGATCAAAGCCTTGGCAGCCTATTTTGCCAAAAAAACGATAATGTTGAAATAAACATGGCCGGTCCGGCAAAAAAAACAAAGACCTGCAGGAGGACGGTCGGGATCTGTGGCATTAAAAAAACACCTTCGTAAACCAATTGTTAATCAATTTTAAAAATGGGATTGATTTTAA